>Ga0105239_10008440_pt1 | contig 11725 bp, 9 predicted proteins | sample KBSC44metaG_FD_92761 | JGI IMG/M metagenome (GOLD analysis project Ga0105239, IMG submission 92761) | Corn rhizosphere microbial communities from Kellogg Biological Station, Michigan, USA - KBS C4-4 metaG | ecosystem: Host-associated > Plants > Roots > Rhizosphere > Soil | place: Michigan, USA...
GAAACGAGGACTGGTTCGACAAGTCCGGCAGCTACGAGGGCCGCTACACACAGATCGCGACAGCGATCCGTGCGAAATATCCCAAACTCAAGATCATCGCGACCGCACCGGTCAAGGGCTTGCAGCCCGACCTGTACGACGACCACTTCTACCGCAGCGCGCGCCAACTCATGACCCAGGCGCGCCAGTACGATCCGCCGACAGGACCGGCCGAACCGTTGAGATTCGCCGGAGGCGCTTTTAACGGACGACAGCCGAACGGTATCCAGACCTTCGTCGGCGAGTGGGCCGCTCAGGAGGGACGTCCGACGCCGAACCTCAATTCCGCCCTGGCCGATGCCGCCTTCATCATGGGGATGGAACAGAACGCCGACATCATCCCCATCGAGTGCTATGCTCCGCTGCTGGTCAATGTGAATCCGGCGGATACGGCGAAAGGCTATCCCCGCGCCTGGCAGTGGGGAACGAATCTCATCGGCTACGACGCCCTGAACAGTTTCGGTTCGGCCAGCTACTACGCGCAGTCGATGCTCGCGAAGAACCGCGGCGACCGGGCTATTGGGTCCACTCTCCAGGCAGGCCCGGCTGCGCCGGAGCAAGCTTCCGTCGCGCGCGGCGGGATTGGGCTCGGCACCTGGCACACCCAGGCCGAGTATACCGATCTTACGGTGACCGGGGCTGACGGTCGGTCGCTCCTGACGGTCGCTCCCGATCGGGATCTCAAAGGCTGGCAGGCGACCGGCGGCAGGTGGGAAGGAACGGAGAAGGCGATTCATCCCGCCAATGGCGATTCGGAGTCCTGGACCATGACCGGCGATCCGAACTGGACCGACTACACCATCCAGTTGAAGGCGCGCAAACAGGCAGGACGCGAAGGCTTTATCGTGCTGTTTCACTCCAAAGACGGCGACAACTACCGCTGGTGGAATGTGGGCGGCTGGGGCAATACGCTGGCGCGCTGTGAAGTCGCTAAGAATGGCGACCGGGTCGCCTATGGCGCCGGAGTTCCGTTCGTGGTCGAAACAGGTCGCTGGTACGACCTGCGCCTGGAGGTAAAGGGAAACCGTGTCCGTGGGTTCGTCGATGGCAAGCTGGTGACGGACACACGCGAGGAGCCTACTGCTGCCCCCGTAGCGGCCATCGCCTCCGCGACCTACGCGACCGCAGACCATACCGTCCTCGTCAAGGTCGTCAATCCGGGCAGCGATGCCGTAGACATGGCGATCCGCGTGCGCGGCGTCGGCAAAGTCGATCCCAAAGGAACGGCCATCGTGCTTGCCGGCGATCCGAATGCGGTGAATACCGTCGAGCAGCCGACCAATATCGCGCCAAAGCAGGAGACGTTTACCAACGCTTCGGAGTCGTTCCGCCGAACCTTCCCGCCGCATTCGTTGACGCTGTTGCGACTCACTGTGAAGCCACAATAAGGGGTGTCCGCAATCTGTTCGCATTTTTAACGGCAATTCATTGCCGTTCTGATAGGGCAAGTCCACCTTCGTGGACTCAGATACCTTGAGTCCACGAAGGTGGACTTCCCATTTCAGCGCGGGGTTTTAACCCCGGGAGCGAAATTACGAAGGAGATAGGTCCGCCTATTTGCCCCCTCTAAGGAAGTATGGATTTCATGAAAGTTTTTAGGATACGCAAAGTGGTAGGTCTGCTTTCACTGCTGGTGGGTGTCGCTGCGGTGGCCGGTGTGGCCGCGCGCGCTGCCGCACCCGAGGACGGCGCGCAAAATCCCGTTCTCTGGGCGGATGTGCCCGACCTGTCGATGATCCGTGTCGGCAACACCTACTATATGAGCAGCACCACCATGCACCTGAGTCCCGGACTTCCTATCATGAAATCCCGGGACCTGGTGAACTGGCAGTTGGTGAACTACGCCTACGACACTCTGGGCGATAAGGATGAACTGGCGCTCCGCAACGGCAAGAACAACTATGGCCGGGGATCCTGGGCGAGCAGTCTGCGCTATCATAACGGGGAGTATATCGTCACCACCTTCAGCAGCGTCACCGGGAAGACCTACGTCTTCAAAACCAGGAACATCGAAAAAGGGCCGTGGACAAGCGCCTCTTTCTCGCCTTCTCTGCACGATCACTCTCTGTTCTTCGACGATGATGGGCGCGTCTATATGGCGACCGGCGCCGGCAACATCAGGCTCATCGAACTCACGCCGGATGCGACCGGGATCAAGTCTGACGGCGTCAATCAGGTGATTATTCCGAATGCCACTCTGGTAGCCGGCCCGAACGCCGGGCTCCCGGCGGAAGGCTCACAGCTCTTCAAAGTCAACGGAAAATACTATCTCTTCTCCATCACCTGGCCCCGAGGCGGCATGCGCACCACACTCGTCTTCCGGGCCGACAAGATCACCGGCCCCTACGAAGGCAGGGTCGCCCTCAAAGATCAGGGGGTGGCGCAGGGCGGCCTCATCGACACTCCGGACGGTAAGTGGTACGCCTACCTTTTTCAGGATCACGGAGCCGTAGGCCGCACCCCGTTCCTTGTACCGGTAAAGTGGGAGGATGGGTGGCCGGTGCTCGGTACGGAGGGTAAAGTTCCGCACACTCTGGATCTCCCGGCAAGCAAGGGAATGATTCCGGGCATCGTCGCCTCCGATGAGTTCAACCGACCGGGGGCGTTGATGGCGGATCTGAAAAAGGCGAATCACGGCGAGAACGACTATCTTCGCACCGCCTTTCCGCTCGTGTGGCAGTGGAACCACAACCCGGACAACCGGTACTGGTCGCTGACCGATCGTCCCGGCTGGCTGCGCCTGACGACCGGACGTGTGGACGCGACGCTGGTAGAAGCCAGAAATTTGCTGACGCAGCGAATGGTCGGCCCGCACTGCACCGGAAGCATCGCTCTGGATGTGAGCAATATGAAGGATGGCGACATCGCCGGTCTTGCCGCCTTACAGAAGAACTACGGCTTTGTCGGGGTAAAAGATGTGGGGGGCGCGCGCTCCATCGTGACCGTAAGTGGGGAGTCGGGAATGCCTATGGAAACGGCGGCGGTTCCAGTCGATCAGAAGACCCTCTTTCTGAAGATCGAAGCCGATTTCGAGAATCGAACCGACCGCGCCCATTTCTACTACAGCCTGGACAATACGACGTGGAAGCCGATCGGCGCTCCGCTGAAGATGAGCTACACGCTTCCCCATTTCATGGGGTATCGATTTGCCCTGTTCAACTTCGCGACAAAGGCCCCCGGAGGCTCGGCAGACTTCGACTACTTCCACATCACAACAGCCTCAATTTCGCCTTGAGTCGTGAATAGATCGCGTCGTGGTCATCGTCGCCCTCTACTACTCTTTCGCCCCGTGCTGCTTGAGCATACCCATCAGCTCTTTATGCTCTTCCGCGGAGTAAGAGACGGCGTTTTTCCTGGCGTGTGCGCAAACGTTCAGTCCTTTGTTGTCCGTTGCGTTGACATCCGCGCCATACTGAATCAGCAGTTTTGCCGATTCCGGATCGCCTGCATACATCAAAGGGGTGCAGCCATCTTTATCTTTGGGATTCGGATTCGCGCCTCCCGCAAGCAGGAACGCTATAATTGTGGACCCCTCGTTACGTTTCGTGGCCGCCACATGTAAAGGGGTCCAGCCCTCCTGATGTTTGACATTCGGAGCAGCGCCCTGTTGAAGCAGTATTTGGGTGCACTGCGCATCGGCTCCTATAAGAGGATAAGAGCCGTTCTTATCTCTGGCATTAGGATTCTCTCCCCCCTGGAGCAGGCGAAGCACCGTTCTTGGCATTCCATTAGCCGCTGCCTCCTCTAGAGGCGTTTTAGAGCCGTCTATCGAGACATGACTATCCGCCCCCGCCATCACGAGCGCCTCACCGATCGCATCGTAATCCGAAACTTCCTTGTCCGGAGGGTGATATACGCCGACATACGCGTCATGGATGGCCATTTGCAACATTGAAGGCGTCGCGCCTCCCTGGGAGCGAACCTTTTGCCGGGGAGTAAAGAGCCGCTTAATGAAATCTAGAAAGTTGAGTTCCTTCTCTCGCTGATACCGCGTATTGGGATCCGCCCCCCGGTTCAACAGGGAGATCACCGCCGGTGCGTCTACTTCGAAGACCGCTCTCGAAAGGGCGCTGTCCAGTTTCGCCTGTCGGGCAGCGCGCTGATAAGAAGCCCCTACCAGAACAACCCCAATAAGCAGCAGGAACAGAGCCAAATACCGCCAGACAAAACGTTTCTTCATCAATATTTTCCTTGATGGTCAATTACTCTTTCGCCCCATATTGCTTCAGGAGCGCCATGAGTCCTTTGTGTTCTTCCTGATCAAACCTCTTGTAATTTCCATCCGCATGGGCTAAGACGCTGAATCCATCCTTATCTTTTGCATTGACGTTCGCACCGGATTGGATCAGCAATTTCGCTATTTCAGGCTCTCCGGCAAACATCAGAGGAGTATATCCCTCTTGATTTTTGCAATTGGGATTAGCCCCGGCGGAAAGTAAAACCTGGGCGGTCGCCACGTCCACTCTCTCAACGGCATAAATCAAGGGCGCGGGGCCATTCGCGTTAGGAGATGCACCATAGCGGATCAGCATTTGCGTGCTCTCCGTATCCGCTCCCACCAAAGCCTCTTCTTTTGCCTTGAGATCGACACCGCGCAGCAGCAGGCTCTGGAGTGTCTTATGCATTCCGGCAGATGCAGCGCTATGCAGAGGCGTTCCCCAAAACTCCATACTAAAATGCGTATCGGCTCCAGAGGTAATGAGGGCCTCACCAATAGAATCAGCGCCCAGGAATCTTTTGTCCGGGTCGTAATAGCCCGATGGTCCTGCGCTTTCGATAACAACCTGTAGAACAGAAGGGCTTGCCTTTACCGGAGAGGGGTCGGATTGCCAGCGGGTAAGGAGACGTTTTACAAAATGAGTAAAACTAAGATCCGGCTCTGCGCTGTCGTGTGTATTAGCGTTTGCTCCTCGGCGTAACAGAGATTGTACAGCAGGAAAATTGACATTCTTTACCGCCGTGACTAAGGCGCGATCAAGTTGTGCCTGTCGGTAGGCTTGTAGATAGGCATGCCCTACCAGAGAAACCCCTACAAGTACCATCAACAGCGGTAAATAGAGAGATATGCGGCGTCTCTTCACAATAGACATGTTCCTCAGAGATCATTCCGGGTGATCTTGCACCAGACCGGCCCCGGAGTAGCGCGGATCATCGGTCACGTCTTCGACGGCAAAGGGAGGGAATGCGATTTCGAGCAGTTCAGAGGTCGAAGTCGCCTCGCATTCACAAAGATAGAGACCGGTCCATCTCCCCATATGTGCATCAATACTGAAACGACGTCCCTGGTATTCGTACCGATAGCGCCGCTTTACAAGATCCCAACCGGGCAAGATCTGAAAACTTTCATACTCCTCTTTCGTGAGATAGATATTGACGATCGGCTCTTCGTACTTCCCGGTGCTGCCATACTTTTTGCAGAGTTTGTAGATGCTCTCCGTCGCGCCGCATTCCGTCATTTTACGCAAGCGCAGCCGTCCTGCCTCCAGATAGCGGTCTTCAATATCACTGTAGTGTAGCCCGCTCAGGTCGGGAAGCAGGTTGGGTGGAATCCGCATCCGACGTTCGATCTCCAGTTGTGCGTATTTTGGCATATTCATGTTGATAAGCCTTCTATGTGTCACCTTGTAGATTGGCGCAGGACATTGCCGACAAGATAATCCGTCTACCTGGCAGTGATGTTCGAAGCGTGAGAGACCCCCTTCCGTCCCTCCGCAAGCGGAGGGAAACCTTGCTTGCTGTCCGCCCAACTTTCGCGCACCGTGAAAAAAAGAGAATCAATTCGCATTCCATCAATGCGCAGTCGAGAAGGTATTGGCTCCCTCTCCGCTTGCGGGGAGGGCTGGGGTGGGGTTCACCCCAAGACATCCTTTGCTTGCAAACCGCCGAAAGGAATCCCTTATCGGCGGCGATATTGGAATCAGGTCAGTACCGGTATTTTGGCGATGGTGAGCGGGACGTCTATCGCCTGTTTTTCTGCTTCACTCCAACTCATGTAGGAGGTGTCGATCATTATCTTCCCATCCTTACGAATCAGTTGGCAATAGGAGCTGTCCTCGCTACGGGCAAAACAGTCTCCTTCTATCAGTCCCAGGATAACGCCCATAAGCCTCAGAACATGAAGACATCCCTCCACATAGTAGCCAAAGTCAGCCTTCAATTGGAAGTCGACTTCAACGTAGGTTTGAGGCTCTCCCGTCATGCCTAAAAGATCAAAACTTTCCCCTATATAGTTCTGCAGGAAGAACGGCACCTCAAAAGCCGACACATGAATATATGGTGGCTCGCTCTCCTCCTCATTCTTCTCTAAAACCTCAAGCGGAAAGTCACATAGATAGTGGGTGACATCCTTCTGGGGAGTTCTCCAGATCCAGGTTGTGATAGGAGCGGAGACCGCCATATATTCGTGAAGCTGTACAACAATCTCTTCGGGGGCTACAAGCGTTTGGACAACCAATTCAAATATTATTCTTGTCATGACCTCTTCCTGCATGTCAGTGATTGTAATACGGAAAACGCTCCTCCGGGGAAGCCCGGAGGAGCGCTGATTTTGCGGAAGCGAGACCAGACTACGAGAGGAGGGAGAAGGGGGCTTCGAGCACCTTCTTGACCTCTTGCAGGAACTTCGCGGCGACGACGCCGTCGAGGAGACGGTGGTCGGCGGAGAGGGTGATCTTCATCAGAGAGCGGATCACGAGATCGTCGCTATCGGCTTTGGGAACGGCTGTGCGGACGATGCCGCCGATTGCCAGGATCGCCGCTTCCGGCGGGTTGACGATGGCGATAAACTCGTCCACGCCCATCATGCCGAGGTTGGAGACGCTGAACGTGCCGCCGCTGTAGTCGGCGGGCGTCAATTGGCCGTTACGGGCTTTGCCGATGAGGGCTTTGGCTTCGGCGGAGATCTGGCGCAGGGTCTTCGTATGGCAGTCGCGCACAACCGGGATGATCAGGCCGTCCTCAATACCGACCGCGACGCCGATATGCGCCTCCGCGTACTGGCGGATAGTGTTCTCGGGTGTCCAGGTCGAGTTGACCGCGGGCACTTTCGCCAGTCCGATGGCGCAGGCTTTGACGATCAGGTCGTTGACCGTCACTTTACCCACTTCCGGGTCGGCGTTCAGATCTTTCAACAGCTTCTGCGCGCGATCCATCTCCACGACCATCGTGACGTAGAAGTGGGGGATCGTGGTCTTGCTCAGCACGGTGCGATTGGCGATCGCCGCGCGCATCTTCGAGATTTTGGTCTCCGAAGCCGTCAGCGCCGGGGCCGTCGTCGGTTTGACGGCAGGCGCCGTGCCGACATTGGGCGCGACCGGAGCCGTGGCCGATTTCTGCTTGAACTCCGTGACATCTCGCTCGACAATGCGTCCGTTCGGGCCGGTGCCGGTCACCTGGGCGATGTCGATGCCCAGCGATTCGGCCACCTTCCGCGCCAGCGGCGACGACTTGACACGCTCACCCTGCGGCCCGGTGACCGGCGCAGCAACAGGCTCTGCCACGGGGGTAGTCACGGGCGGCGGCGTGGCTTCGACAACCGGAGCCGGTTTCGCTTCCGCAGTCGCCTTCTTGCCATTACTGGCCTTGGCAGGCGCGCTACCTTCCCCGACAATCGCGATGACTTCGCCGACAGCCACGGTTTCGCCGACCTGGACGACGATCTTCGTGACGACCCCGGTCTCATACCCGGCGATCTCGACATTCGCCTTGTCGGTCTCGACCTCGGCGATCGGATCTCCGTTATTGATCGAATCGCCCTCTTTGATGAGCCAGGCGTTGATCGTTCCTTCTTCCATTCCGTCGCCCATTTTGGGCATTCGGATCTCTGCCATCTGTTCTCTCCGTTGTTTCTAAATCACGCGAGTGCGCGTTTGACGGCGGCGACCACATCGTTGTCGGTGGGAATGGCAGCACGTTCCAGATTTTTCGCGTAGGGCATCGGGACATCGGCGCCACCGACGCGCTCAACCGGGGCGTCGAGATAGTCGAACGCGCCTTCGTGGATGCGGGCGGAGAGTTCCGACGCGAAACTCACGTTCTTCCACTCTTCCTGCGCGACCACGGCATGGTGCGTCTTACGGACGGAGGTCAGAACCGTCTCCATGTCGAGCGGCACGAGGGTGCGCAGGTCGATCACTTCGCACTCGATGCCGTCTTTCGCCAGGGTCTCCGCCGCTTTCAGGCAGAGATGCACCGCGCGTGAGTAGGCGACCAGCGTAATATCGGTGCCCGCGCGCCGGATCGCTGCCTGACCGAAGGGAACGGTGAAGTCCGGATCTTCGGACACTTCGCCCTGAAACCCATACAGGCCCGCGTGCTCCATGAAGATGATGGGATTGTTGTCGCGGATCGCGGTCTTCAGCAGGCCCTTCGCGTCTTCCGGGAAGGCAGGCAGCACCACTTTGAACCCGGGCGTATGCGCATACCAGGACTCCATGCTCTGGGAGTGCTGGGCGGAGAGCTGGGTGCCGACGCCGGCAGGGCCACGGAACACGACCGGACAGCTAATGCGGCCGCCCGACATATAGGTGATTTTGGCAGCGTGGTTCACGAGTTGGTCCATCGCTTCAAGCGCGAACGACCAGGTCATGAATTCGGCGATCGGGCGCAGACCCGCCATCGCGGCGCCGGTCGCCATCCCGGCGATTCCGATCTCGCTGATGGGCGTATCCACCACACGCATCGGGCCGAACTTCTGCAGCATCCCCTCAGAGACACGGTACGTGCCCTGATACTGCCCGACCTCTTCCCCACATAAGAACACATCCGGATCGCGCTCCATCTCCTCGGTCATCGCCAATCGGAGCGCCTGTTGGTATCGCATAGTCGCCATGAGTTTTATTCAGTATCCTTCAAGATTTAGGAGAAAACATTTTCGTAGAGGCTGTCGAGCGGGGGTTCCGGGCTGGCCTCGGCAAACGCGACGGCCTCCTCGACCTCTTCGCGCACTTCCTTATCCAGGCGCTCAGCCTCGTCGGGAGTGATCAGGCCCTTCGCTTCCAGGGCATCGCGCATGCGCAGGAGCGGATCGCGCTGCCGCCACTCGTTGACCTCTTCTTCGGTGCGGTAGGTCATCCAGGCTTTGGTGTTGTCGTCGCCGATGCCGTGCCCGACGAACCGATAGCAGTCCATCTCCAGGAAGTAGGCTTCGCCGGTCTCGCGGATACGGGCGATGGCGCGCTTCACAGTGTCGCGCACCGCGAAGTAGTCCATGCCGTCCACTTTTTCGCCGTCGATGCCGTGCGCCTTCGCTTTGAGCACGAAGTCGGGCTGGCCGGTGGAGCGGCTGACGGAGGTGCCCATGGCGAAATGATTGTTCTCTAAAATATAAAGAACGGGGAGCTTGTAAAGTCCAACCATGTTGAACGATTCATGCACCCCGCCCTGATTCATCGCGCCGTCGCCGAAGTAGCAGACGCAAATGTTGCCTTCGCCCTTGTACTTCAGAGCAAAGCCGACGCCGAGGGAGATCGGAACCGGGCCGCCGACGATGCCGTCCCCGCCAAGGAAGCCCTTGTCGGGGTCCGTAAGGTGCATGGAGCCGCCCTTGCCCAGGGCGCAGCCGGTGGCGCGGCCCATGAGTTCGGCCATGATCGCTTTGGCGGAGGTGCCGCAGGCGAGAGCGTGAGCATGGTCACGGTAGGTGCAGAGAACCTTATCGCCGGGGAGCCGCAGTTGCGGGATCACGCCGAGGACCAGGGCTTCCATTCCGTCGTAACGGTGCAGGTAGCCGCCGATTTTAGCCTCGTGGAATTTCCGATAGACGGACTCTTCCAGGCGGCGAATTAAAAGCATAAGGCGGTAGATGTCGGTCAGTTCGCTGCTCTGAAACTCATCTCCCGCAGCACGTTCGACAGTCGTGTTAGCCATCCGGTTCTTCCTCTCGTAGGGGAGGCGCTCGATCGGCAGGTGATGCCTTCGGCGCGCATTCGTGTGCCCGGCTCGGTCGGTTGTCGACGTGCCGGAGTCTCCGATTCCCGATTTTGTCAGTAGATCCGCGCCGGCCTGTCCGCGGGTTTTCCCGACAAACATCCCGAGCGGTCGCGCTTCCATCCCATCCAGCCCACACAAGCCGGACGCAACATCAAAAAGGAGCAGAGGTTCTCGCAGTCGCAAGAAAATCTCTTTGTACCCCACTATTCTACCTCAAACACACAGATTCTGTTTCCCGCCCCGACGTGCAGGGCGGGAATCCGCTTCCACTTAACCTTTAGACGCCTCAAATCCCCAGGGATCGCAGGTAGTCACGGCTGATGACGATGGAGTCGAAGGGGTCGAGTTCGGTGCGGTCCTGTTCCGCGACGATATACTGCGCGCCGACCGTGTCCGCCGCTACATAAGCGCCGCGCAGGTCCACCTCGCCCTGGCCCAGCTCCAGAAAGACCGGGCGGGTGATGCCGTCGTCCGCGGTCTCCCGCCGCCCATCTTTGAAGTGAAAATAACCGGTACGCTTCGAGTGCGTGCCGATAAAATCGATGGGATCCTTGAACGCGAACCAGACCCAGAACACATCGACATTGAATTTTACCAGGGCCGGATCGGTCTCCGCCGTCAGAATCTCCATGCCGTTGACGCCGCCCAGATCGTCGAACTCCCAGGCATGGTTGTGATAGTGGAAGGTCAGCCCTTCGTCCGACAGCCGTTTGCCGATCTCGTTGAACAGTTTGGCGGAGGTCTTGTAGCCCTCCGCGCTCTTGGTGTCGGCGACGCCAGAACACATCAGGTTGTGCACCCCGAGCGACTTGGCGTAGGCGATATGCGCGCTCAGCCGATCCGGGTTCGCATAGTCTCCATAACCGAAGTGCGCTCCGGATACCTGCAGCCCGGTCTCCTCCAGCAGGCGGCGGGTGTTATCCTCGCCGTACGATTCGAACAGATTGCCGCCCTCGAACGCGGCATAGCCCGCCTCCGCGACCTCGCGCAGCACGCCCGCGAAATCGGACCGATTGCGCTCCCCAAACACGATAAGTTGAACCGATGCAATGGGTGTTGCCATGTTGGATCTTCTCCTTTGATTTCCCGTTCTCCGTCGCCTTCCCCCGTTAATACGCCGAAGTGACCCCAAAACCCTGTTCCCGACGCTTCTGTTTTCCACGCCTGCCAACTTTTTCCGAGGCAGGGCGTAGAGTCAGGGCAGAGCAAGTATCACTGCGGACGCATGTATCGCAGCAGATGCCTGCCTCCCATGAAGGAGAAAACAACTATGGCAGAGCATACCGCTTCGGTCGTCGTGAACGCCCCGGTGGATCAGGTCTATACCCTGTTCACCCACTTCAACGATTTCCCGAAGTTTATGAGTTACGTCACCGAGGTCACCTACTACGACGAGCAGCGCAGCCACTGGGTCGCGAATGTGCTGGGACGGCACGAGTGGGACGCCGTCAATGAGAACTGGATCGAGAACCAGCAGATCGGATGGCGCTCGACCGATGGCCTGGAGAACAGCGGCCTCGTGAAGTTCTCCGACGCCGGAGAGAACAAGACCCGCGTCGAGGCGTCCATCTCCTACGATCCGCCTGCCGGATTTCTGGGAGACATCGGCGAGAAACTGGGCGCAGGCAAGCTGTTCGAAAAGACTCTCCAGCACGACCTCGACAACTTCGCAAAGATGGTCGCCGAGGCTCCCCCCGGCGCGCTCGACCCGACCTCGTCCAGCTACCTGTTCCACGAGGACAGCGCCGCCGCCAAA
>Ga0105239_10008441_pt1 | contig 11722 bp, 7 predicted proteins | sample KBSC44metaG_FD_92761 | JGI IMG/M metagenome (GOLD analysis project Ga0105239, IMG submission 92761) | Corn rhizosphere microbial communities from Kellogg Biological Station, Michigan, USA - KBS C4-4 metaG | ecosystem: Host-associated > Plants > Roots > Rhizosphere > Soil | place: Michigan, USA...
TGTGAATAGGCTGCCTTGGTCCATTCATGTATCACTCTCGGCTGGCTGCATCTAATTGTTTGGTTTACTACTGAGCATGAAGCGATCAGATTCGACATGAAAGGAACACAACAGGTGCACGCTGCATTGAATGTGAGAAGAAGGTTTCTGTCGTTTCGTTCGGAGAGTTACCGTTAATGTCTTTGCAATCTATGAACCTATCTATGAACCTATCTGGAAGAATCCAAAGGGAAACTGGCGCCTCAGAGCCCGGCTTGCATACCCATAAGCTGTAATCTCGATCCTCTGTCCCTGCTGGGACTAAACGCCGTTCATTTCCTCCCTAAGCCTGTGTGTGGCTGTTGGTGTACTCGAAAATCTATCCCGTCATTAACACACAGCGGACTATGTCTCGCTCCTCGTGCAGTATATAAGATAAGGGGTAATCGTGATATTATGTGTCCATCCGTGCTTCCCATCCTAGTTGTGCAGGCCGTTCTTGCCCCTGTCTTGCTTGTCCTGTGTCGGCCTTTTCTGGTTCAAGTTATCTGCGATCATTTTCGGGTCAATCTCTGACATTTCTGCAGCAAGCAGACCCTTTTCACCTAGGCCAACATCAGGCAATGGAACGGGCTCCGTGGGAGGTTTTGCGATTGGAGGGGCACGGTCAGGTACTGGCGCCCCTTTGCCTGCCTGCGCTGCCGGAACCCCTGGTTTTTGGGCTTCGTCAAGTTCCTTGATTTCAATCATCTTCAATTGAACCTCTTCAGGAAGAGAAGAGAAAAAAGCGGTATTGGCGTCCCAAAGAGCCACACAGTCGACGTTCCAGTTGCAGCTCTCGACCTCGCCATAGACTGGGTGCTTCTTACGTGGGTGAGTGTCAGTCCACGTGGAGGCGTGGAAGTGATGCTTGACAAGTGCCGCCCTGCCGCCGTGATTTCCAGAATCCGAGTGCCCGGTCCCGGCAGCCATTGCCTCTGCGGGGAGGACCAAGACTCGCCCTACAACCGTAGACTCTTCTAGGTTGTGGAAATCGTCCCAGGTAACTTTGGACCGAGTCATCTCAGACATATAGTCGAGGATGGCGTTGGTAAAGGCAGAGGGGCCCGTGCCACTGAGAACTCCGTCAAAGTCAAGCTTAACTTCCGAAATAGGTTTATTTTGTGCCCGAGCAAGGTCATTGATCCAATCGAGGATATGATCAATTAGTTTCATCATAACAGGAACTCGAGGCTTGCACATAAACGTCCACTGGCAAAAGGACTGCGACTTAGAACCTAGAATAGGGTGGTTTTTGAGGCGAGGCTCGTCCGTTTCGACTCCAATAAGCATATCGATCTCGAGTTGGTCAACGCGCTTAGGGATGAAGTGGTCGATAGATCTGAGTGCTTCGACGTCGATATCTGCATAGACCCCTCCTACCGCGTACATTATCAGATAGCGGAGGAGGTCAGATTGGATGATCTTGATGTTCTCGAGATCCCTGTATGTGCTCACAATATCTGGGCGGTTTAAACCGTTTGGACCGTAGTGTTCTTCCACCCACGACATGGCGTTGTCGTCTGTGAGTACCTCGTACCGGTAGGTTGGGTTCTTGACTGTCCACGTCCTTGCCCGCTCGGCATCTCTGAACTCGAACCGCGTTGGATCGACTTTCCATGACTGCCATATTTTCTTAGGGAAGGTTCCGCCGACAGAGGATGGTGAGGATGGTGAGGATGGTGCTATATGTAGGAATGAGCTAGTAGGCGAAGTAAACCCAATCAACCTGCGCAGGATCAAAAATGCCGTTGCACATCCCATCATCAGGAGCAGTATCTTGCGAGGCTGCCTGCCGAAGCGGTTCCCCCGGGGCCGCCTGGACTTTATCGAGTCGTCTCCCACCGACATGTCGGAACAGGTAATGGATACTTTCTCCAAACCGGACGACTCCTTCGCGGCTCGCCAGCGGTCATGACTTGCCGCTGCGGAAGAATGGCGCCGTCGGCCAGGGAGCAACGAGACAAGTGGTAGGCGAGAATTAACCATAGAGAAAAGGTTGGGTTATTCGATTTCCACAAGCAACACACCACTTGACCACAGTATCAGCAGGTCAGGGAATGGGAAAGAAAATGGAAGAAATGCTGCCAGTGCAAATAGGCAATGCGCCAGACATGAAGACCAGGGACTCGGTATCTCGGGTGATCTCCTAGGCGAGGTCCAGAGGGGTACTCGCAAGGAAAATGTAGTGCGTCCCTGAGTTAGGATGCGTTTGTCGATTCGCACCAGTGAAGACCCGGACACGCCACATCAATAGGCATTTTGGATCAAAGTTCAATGATGCCAGCAAATTTAGCAGGTCTGGCCCAGAGTGGGATGTGTAGCTGGGCTTGCCCACATTCAGCCAAATTGAAGCAGTGGAACATCGGTACTAAACTTTTTTCAAAGCAGGGGAGCTTCACATCCCAGACAGGCTGAGCCTTTGGAATGGAAACGGCGCAAGGATCCGCCTAAGTAGTGTCAGGGGTCTTCAGCTCGCCAACAGGTATCGCATTTCGCACCCCAGTGTTTGGCCTCGGGCTCCGCTAGGCCGAGCGGCAGGGGAGCCGGTCGTGCAGTTGTCTGGATTGCTTGTTTTGATTAGGGTTGGCCGCCTCCCGAGTCGACGAGCGCCTGAAAGAAGATTTGGCCCCCGAAAACGTCCCGCCCTACTCTGAACAGGCCACCGCACAGCTGCATGGGGAAAGCCACAAAATCGCATGTCTTCCACGCTTGGGAATAAAGGCGCTTTCTGAAAATCCCACGTGATATTACTAGTTGGCCAGACAAGGTAAGCCTGATGCAGAGGATAGTTTAGGATACCTCGCTGCCAATTTGCGGTCGATATTCGGGTCTTGTTGCTGCCCTCAGGGGGTTGCATGCATTTGGGAGTCTTTCAAACCGGAGCCAAATTCAAAGTGCCAGCTATATGTAGTGGTAGACAAAAGGACGGATAATGAATACGACATAACTCTTTAGAATATCTGCTCAAAGCCTAAAATTGTACGCCTAGCGCCACTGGTCATAATCAACTTCGGTGCAGTGGCCAATGCCAAATCACCCTCAAACGCCGTCGCTCGAAACCCAGTATACCCATCGCACTCCCCCGTCTCCACGGGAGAGATGCCAGATGATGGTGACATTCTGACATGGATGATCTTGCGGAGTCGAACCATGTTCTCTGGATTGACAGCTTCCCAGAGCCACCTGATGTAAACCTGGATGGCCACTGGCAATATAACTGCCACACGATGTCGCTCGGGGGGAACGCCATCACCTGCAGCCCATCTGTCACCACCCTTTAGTCCCGCCGTCATTTACGATCCTTCATCCACGAGTGGGCTCAGAAGAGCCTTCAATACCCAAAGCAAGTAGTTTTGGTTGGAGCTTTGAACCCGAGTGTCGGCCTGGCGCAAGCAATTCGACAAATCGTCCCCCAAAGCTCAGGGTTCTTTTAATGTTGGACCATTCCCTTGCGAAGCGAAAATATTACGAAATGCGGTGCCTGCACGATTCCCTGCCATTCAGGCTCGATACGGCATCTCTTGGAGGTGCAGCAGCGTGCTTTAGCTTCTCCACCGAAGATCATTCGACAATCCAATTCTGGCGGCGAGCTGGTGGGAGCTCCTCAGCCTAGTTTCCACAATATGCTAGATCTTGCAGTAAATCGCTGACCTTGAGGTCAATGGCACCTGCTTTGGAATCTTCAATACCGAATGCCAAAAACAAATCATCATCAATGTGGCCGTGATACTTTTGCACGTGACTCTTCCAACTCATGCTCGTCATGTAAAACATCTCAGTGTGTCCCTGAGGAGGCTCTTGATCCTTCCAGAGGATTGAACCTGACTCATTGGTGAATGGACCCCTCCCAGAAATCCACAATGGCCGCTGAGAGATGGCGTGGATGGCGAAAGGGGCATCACGCTGGAAAAGCATAACATAAGGCTCATAGACTGGATGGTAGTCCCTGGATACCTTCTTGTGGAAGATCGTCAGGAGGAAGGTGTTAGAGTTGTCAGGCACGCAAGACGAGTCCGCCCGCTTGCAGAGCGTGACCGAGAGAGAATTTGTGGCTTGATGAAGCGACTCGCGATCTGGGCCCACGGTCGGGAGATACTTTGCCATACAGACCTGGTCGCTGAATTCAGCAGCAGGAGCAAGGTCTGGTCCGATTGATCCGTTTGCTGAGAGTTGGGCAAAGGCGCGGTTTGGATAAATATCGTAATGGGCATACATCCGGTCCTGGCTGTCCCAGAAGAGAAAGAAATTCTTCTCCATCTCTTTGTAGGGCAAAGGTCGTTCGACCTCAGTTGTTGTCTCGAAAATCTTCGGTAGGGTGAGCTGCTCCAGACGAAAGTCCTCAAGCAACATACGGACGTCTTGAAGCCAGATGCTGATGCAGGTAAATATCGACTGCGATCCATACAATATGTAAGGCGCTGACGGCCCATAGAAAACCCGAGCATCACGAGGCCCATACTGAAGGTTCAGGACTGCAAGATCTCCATCGCATGTTCCTTGTATCGAAGGCTCCACGGGCAGGAGTTTGGGCGGGGTGATGCAGCTCAAGACATCTTCCCAGAAAATAGCATCGCAGACCATCTCTTGCATGTCGACATGCTTTTCGCAGCTTCCTTCGTGCTGGCCGATAAGAATCCAGGTGTCGTGCTTGGTGGGGTGTGGCAAGATGTTGGGATTGTAGACGATATGATCGCTAAACTTTAGTGGAAAGTATTTGCGGTTCTTAGTGGATAGAGAGAAAACTTCTCGGTGGTCGAGTCCAGTGGCAGTAAGGCTCACACCGGTGACAGTGTCATCCTTCTCATAACCACTGGTGAACTCTTCACTGTCGATCTCACCGATGTTACTGGCAGCATTGTCGGTGGTCTTCTTGAATTCCTCGTCACTGGTTGGCAGATTCGACGCCAGCTGGCCAAGCGCATCCCCCTCGAGGAGTTGTTCTATGCCTGGGGTATTGTCGACTTTCGATTGTTCGTCGTTGAGCGCTAGCACGTCCTGAAGTCTGGCGACCAGGTCCGACTGGCCAGAAAATTGATGAACGTTTTGGCCATCGTCGACGCTGAATATCGAGATGACACACAAGAAGAATATGAGCGGGCAGACAAGCACGACAAGCTTCCTGGAAGGGAAGCCTGTCATTGTGCTAGAGTGGTGTTGGCAATGGCAATGGCTATGGCGGCAGCAAAACAACCATAAAATTTGGCAGCTGTAGAATAATGAATGGCAGGTGGTGAAGCTGTCTGCGTCTACTAGGCGAGCGTCAGGCTCAGGCAAGCAGTGACGCTACTGGAGATCTCCTCTATCTGGAGCGGGAAAGGTGATGGATATTTCTCGGGTGTGCTTCTTTACCATAGGAAGGAGGTCTGTTGACCAGGCAGTCTGGATCACATCCAGATCTGAATCCCTATCCAGGATGACCCTTGATACCTTTAGTCTGCCTTATCTTCGGCGCCAGAGGTGCCCCTGAGCTGGTGGTAGCAAATGCTGTACTCCATAGATGGATTGAAAAGCTCCTGGGCCTGAGAATCTCGAAGCGAGCGGTTTCTCCATAAAATTGGCCCCGTTCCAAGTGTGGGTCAGAGCCTCAAGTATCTTCACGGTGGCTATCTTCTGTCCCGGCGTGGCGCGAGCTGATAAGAACCAGTGGGGACTAGCTCCCGAAAGGTGAATCCACTCCGGCCCGGTCGTCAAAATAGGAAAGTCCTTTTCCTTATTGGGTAGTGTGTACACAATGCCCCCTCCCCCTGAGACAGCAGGGGAATTGTTCGAGGGGGTACCCATGGCGGTCTAAGGATCCGGTTGATGGCCTTGGTAGAGCCAAGGATCGCCGAGCTAGGAGGAGGTAATTCACACTAACTGCTTCGCACTGCCAACATGTTCCCTTCCCGCTAGTGTCTGTGCCGTCATTGTTTTCACATCCCACTGGGAAAAGGTCAATCACCAAACCACTCTCTCGGTCTGCGGAACATTAATGGATCTTGGACAGAACTCGAACTTGTCATAAGAAGAATCTAAGCCTGTCGGGGTAATTTGTCGCATTGTTGAGGCAAAATTGTCTCCCTTGATCTGAAGACGCCCACGACAAGAATCCATCAAGCTTCTTCCAACCATAAATGTCTCGCTCCCTCCTTGATGGCGAGCTCGAGGACAGGGGTATCGGTGAGGACTCTTTGCTGGAAACTCGACCGACCCCCAAACTCTCAACGACAAGTGGAAGATTCACTGATCTTCTACGCCATTCACCCTGGCCTGAAGCACGAAGGCCGGTGAGGCAGACATCGCTGAGGAGCACAGCGTATCTCGATGGCCTCAGAGGTTTTGCGGCCCTACTGGTCTATGTACTGCACCATCAAGGCTGGGGTCACTCGAATGTCGAAGGCAGCGAGTCAATTCTGGGAGATGCCTTTGGCTGGAAGGGGCAGTACTATTTCATTGGGCTTCCTGGGATTCGCCTTCTCACTGGTGGACACGCAGCCGTGCCTATCTTTTTTGTGACTTCTGGCTACGTATTGTCTCACAAACCACTATCGTTGATCCAAGCAGGCGAGCATAGCCAGCTGGGTGACAGCTTGGGGTCTGCCATGTTCCGGCGATGGCTGAGGCTCTATCTACCCATCATTGCGACCACCTTCATCTGGATCACTCTCTGGCACGTTTTCGGCCTTCGCCACACCGACAACCTCAGTGACCCGCCCGAGTCCAACTTCAGAGACGAGATCTGGAAGTGGTACTGCGACTTCAAGAATTTCAGTTTCATCTTCGAAAATGAGCCTTGGAACAAGTACAACACCCCTTTGTGGACCATTCCAAAAGAATTCCGCGGTTCCATCGTGGTTTGGACCGCCCTGCTCGCTTTTTCCCGCTTCTCGAGAAATGCACGACTGTTGTGCGAAGCCGGTCTGGCCTTCTACTTCCTCTACATCGTGGACGGCTGGTATTGTGCTGGCTTTGTTCTAGGGTTGCTTCTCTGCGACTTGGATCTGCTCGCTCAAAAGAATAACTTACCCTCGATTTTCTATCGGCTCGAACGGTGGCGAGGGCGGATCTTCTGGATTCTGTTCATAACTGGCGTCTACTTGACCGGAGTACCCAGCACTAGCAACGATATTCAACATTTGAAGGAGTCTCCCGGATGGTACTATCTCTCCTTTCTCAAACCGCAGGCTGTTTTCGACTTCCGGAACTTCTACCGCCTGGTTGGCGCGGTTTTCATTATGATCGCCTTACCCCGACTGTCCTGGCTCAAAGGATTTTTTGAGCTATCATTCTGCCAATATCTAGGCCGAATTTCATACTCCTTCTACCTTGTTCATGGACCTATCCACTGGGCAATTGGAGATCGGCTATATGCCGCCGTGGGTCGGGTACGCGAGGCCCACAAGGTCGTAGCACCCGCATGGATCAATCGCTTCGCCTTGCCTAGTTACGGCCCGTTTGGGTTTGAAGTGAATTTCCTCATTCCACATTTAGTTCTGGTACCGATGACGTTCTGGATCGCAGAGATATGCACCAGACTATTCGACGAGCCCAGCACTAAGATTGCACAGTATTTCTACAACGTTTTGCTAGATAAGAACGGTGGATCGGAGAAGCGGTAGTCGTGATGGAGTCCAGAGCCGAGGAGGCAGGATGCATTGATGCATTTTCAAACGGAGTCGGTGTCTCTACAGACTTGTACAACTCTTGGTAGATTTCAGGAAAATTAGTTTCCATGTCAGAATGACAACACTTTGCATACCCAGTATTCTTTGTGATATTTAGGACACCAGGTTAGGTACGTGACGTGACACAGTGTTTACTGCTACAACGAGCATTTCAGTCTGGAATAGCAATAACGAGTGCTAGATAGCACCCTCTTTAGCAAGATCCAGTGCCTTTTTATTTATTTATCTTGTATTTTGGGAAAAGAACCTCAGATCTCATTATATTCAAGCTGTTCTTACGACTATTTGTCAAGATCTGTGAGATACGACACAAAGGGATACCAAATACCAACTTCGTTCACTATGACTGGATAAGAGAAAATAAAAAGAACGCCCTGTATTTGACCAACCGAAAGAGGTGCATGACTCCAAAATGTTTCCCGTTCAGACCGTAAATGTTGCCAGCTCTGAATCCTGTTAGAAAGGGACAGTGCAGGTGCCGTTAGTTAGTGCTTCGAGGCTTTGCGGACCGGGGATCAATCCACGGGCCTTGTTTATCTCGGAAGACTTCGTTTTCAATTTCTTCTGAATTGCATACAGTCTCCCAGCTCAGCCATAGGGGGGTCGAGGCGTTCTCAGCCATCATGCCGCCCTTACTATCGATAGAACCCCACCACTGCTGCCGGCCTAGGCTCTTTTGTTCCGGGATCACAGCAACAGGAGCCCGGGGCGCAAACACCCGCCCTCTTAGTTGCTCTCGAAGCCGTGGGAACATCCACAGCTTGTCCCAGTCGGTATTCATGTTGTGTTTAGGTAGGTTGAAGTGGATTGTAGAGGGCACAACACCGGTATACAGGTGTGTATACAGCGGAACACTGGCCCACGACTGCTGAGAGATGGCGATTTCTTCGCGGGCAACGTCGTCATCGGCGTCGTCAGCACCCGCCTGGGTCTTGTTGCTGCTATCTTTGAGACTTTTGGAGCCCTTGGGAATGTAAAAAGGGGGCGCAGCACGTGCAATATCGTCTGGTAGGCTTTTGACGCGCAGGGGCGGTGGAATGCCCCTCTCTAACGACCACTTGGCTGCATCCTCAGGTTTGGAGTGAGTATACCAAGCTAGATCCTCGGGTCTGCCGTCGACGGTGATGGTAAGCTCTCCTAGATAGTCCACTCCAAGATGAAATTCGTAGTCGTCTGAATTTGCCGTGTCGCTGTTGGGAAAGAGTGTTGAATTGGCACTCAGGACCATTTTGCTGCGTTCATCCTCGAGGCCGAACACCTTATTCACACGTGCTACTAAGCGCTGCGGTGCTGAAAGATGCCACTGCCTTACAAGCTCTCGGTAGTATTCTTGTTGGCCGAAGGCGTCGTTGAAGGATGCCTGATCAGATCCTCGACCAGGATTCTGAAGGGCAATTTTGTTCACTGCCTTCAGAAGCTTGCGTACATCCGCAACAGGGCCCATCAGAAAGCCCGAGTTTACCCAGCGTGCACGTGCGTATCGAGAATCTGTGTCAGTGACATTGCCGTAGACGTCGTGGGCGAGTTCTGAATCAGGGACCACGTAGCAGATAGGCTCCGAGTTGTCTTGTGGCCAGCACATGTTCTGGGCGGCCATAATGATCGTCTGTTGGATGCGTTGACGCTCCATGGCTCGGCCCAGGCGGCGACGTATTCGGTCATTGTGTCGAGTGATTATGCGCTGGTAGCGGTCGATAAGCACGCTTGGCGGGAGCTGGAACCACATGTCAAATCCATCGACCATCAAGACCAGTTCTTGATCTGATTCAGGGCCAAGTGAGTTTAGATAGTCCAGGGTCCCCGTGATTTTCGCAAGGTGAAGTCCGCCAAAGCGATCTCCACTCGAGTAATGCATCTTCCAGTTGATGAGTCTGGGTGTAGGATAGTCCAATGCTGCAGCGCTGAAGACATTCTTGCACAATCCGACCCCACTTGAAGTGGCTGGGATGAGAAGGTGAAAGAAGCTGGACGAGGAAGTGGAAGTGGCATTAAAAGAGGACGGCGCCGCCTGATGCGCGGCCGGTGTTGCAGAGAGCAAGCTGATCACCAGCACAATAGACAGGAAGATTGAGACCCGAGCCGTCACAGACAGGCGGGTAAGGATTCGCCATGACGATGGCGAACTGCTGGATCTTGAGAGGGCTGCTCTGTCACTATCAAACTCGTCGCCGTGGTCCACTCCAGGTATGCTCCTGTACTCGACAGTGTCCCGTCGGTTGTGGAAGAGGCCCTTTGCCCACTTCATGACTGGTAACATTTCTTCCTCGCTGTGTCGACATAAGCAAGTGGAATACTGTTGGCACAGGTGAAGGGGAGACGAAGTCCAGTAACATAGGCCGAAGGGATTGCAGGGCAGAGACCGAGGTCAGACTGGTTCACAGTTGTTGATACTTGGGCTCGTGCTTGAGAATGCGGGTAGAGATGGGGTTCCGACAGGGCGGAGCTAAACATCCAGAGGGCGTGTAATTTACCATCCGATAGCTTGTGCTGTTGGCCCAATGCGTGCGAAAGGAGCTCCCCTAGAAGGCAGACCCACTTTCAGCAAAGCCTCTGGCGCTCTGGATCAGTAGGTTGAGCCCCTATGGTTGGCATATCCAATTCAGCTAGGGGCGGATCAGCCACAAACCGGTACTCGATATCTGTTGGGGAAAATTGATGAACGTCGATGTTTATCCTGGTTACCCATGTTCAAACCGGAAGAGAGAGTCATGACTGCCCAAAATAAAAACATGTGATCAGTCCCACCTGAGGCAGCCTTGTGGAACCCTTTTCAGAAGCACAGGGGCGGGTAGTGAAGTCCAATCTTTTGGGATATCGCCCATTGCACACGATATGGGCCGAAAAAGGGATCCCCCATGATTCGCGACAAGATGGAGGACTCCGTACGAGCATGGAGTCCAGACCAGGACAAACAGCACTATCACGTCTTGATAGGGGGTGAACTTCGGAAACCTTCAGGGGTTCGCACTGACTTGGTAAGGCCTAGCAAAAGGTACAGCCTAACTTGTCTTTGTGGTTCCTATTCCGGAGCTGAGCAGGGACAATCATGCAGGATTCATGGGTCCCGGCGACCTCCCGTTACCCCTATGCGATGTTCTGGGATGGAATATATGACAAACTTTAAATGCGGCTCAACATGTGAACTATTTTACGATGGACGAGACTAGCAGGGATGGAGAGTGAGGGCGCCAACGAAGGGAAGACGAGTGAGCACTAAGAACGGGAAGGACGGTCGACGTGTGCCACGTGGTGGACAACTTGGCCCCTCAGCCTTCTCAACCATCATAGTCCTCAAGGAGCCTAGATGGTGAGTAGCGTTTCGGACGCCACAGCCCATCCGTGTGAAAACGCCCCCAACTTGAAAAATCGAATAAATTACGCCGTCCTACTCCCGATTAGTTCGCGCACGGACGTGGTTCGGCTGAAGGGTGGGGGCATATCCGAAATGTCCAAGGGCGCCTAACGGGCACGCTAAGAGCTCAATCGATACACGCTCCGGGCCGGTCGAGCATGACATGGTTCTGCTGGTCGTCCAGGGTCGAAACCCTGAGCCCGGACGTTGTAGACGGAGTAGGCTCCACGAGCAATCCTAGCATACTTTGGCTTGTGCTTTTTGCCGCGCCTCCCCTTAATTGTGCAGAGGGTGTGGTGCAGGGGGAGGTAATCTAGCCTTGCACGTGACTATCCACTTATTCCTCCTCCGTGCCATGCCTTGTGAAAGGGAAGGGGGTGGAGCGTCCCGAAAGGGGTTTCTTAGGGTCTCGTCCAGCTGGCTATGTACTATTCCGCGGCCCACTGTCGACGAGAGGTTCTAGGCTGGCCGGCAGAGCTCGCAACATGGCACTGCTAACCAGCTTGTTACTTGACCCAGAGGCTTAGCCTGACAAAAACCTGATACTTTCGGAACTTTCGCTACGTTTCCAGGCTAGAGATTCTCGACGTGCCCTCAGTCGATATCCTCATTGCACGAGTCTACTCGTCACCTGCCTATGCTTCACCAGCAAGGTCGACCAACTTGACCTGCCCACTATCTCCAA
>Ga0105239_10008442_pt1 | contig 11719 bp, 9 predicted proteins | sample KBSC44metaG_FD_92761 | JGI IMG/M metagenome (GOLD analysis project Ga0105239, IMG submission 92761) | Corn rhizosphere microbial communities from Kellogg Biological Station, Michigan, USA - KBS C4-4 metaG | ecosystem: Host-associated > Plants > Roots > Rhizosphere > Soil | place: Michigan, USA...
AGCAGGATCCGGAGCTGCTGCGATCGCTACAGCGTGAATTGTCCCGAAACAAAGGGGCAGGAGTCGCCGCTTCGGACCGATAACAGCGAAGAATTCCTGCGAGCACCGCGGGCTCAAACCGAGGTCCGGCGACCAGCAGTTACTGCCGATGCGCGCCGCATCAGCGTCGATTCCTGCGTGATCTTGCATCCAGCCCCGGCAGATCCATCCGCCGACCTGTAAAGGATTACAGTGGACGTCGCGCCATCCACGGCATACACAACAGATTGCTCCGAACTGCCGTGGCGCAGCTACGAAGCGGACGCGTGAGTTTTTTGGGGGGAGTTCATGCTGCATGGGGCTCGCATACGGAATCACGTCTTTGCGCTGATCGCGACGGCTGCTCCGGTCGGCCAGGCGGTCGCGCAAGCGATTGAAGAGTCTGCGCCGCCGAGCGTGCTGAAGAACTTGAGCCTCGAGGACCTCATGAATGTCGAAGTCACTTCCGTATCCAGGCATCCGGAAAAACTGTCGCGCACGGCGTCGGCCATTCAGGTCATCACGGCGGAAGACATCCGCCGTTCGGGTGCCACCAATATCGCCGAAGCCTTGCGCCTGGCGGACAACCTCGACGTCGCCCGGCAAAATGCGCACGCGTGGTCCATCACTGCACGCGGGTTCAACACCGCGCTGGCCAACAAGCTGCTGGTGCTGATCGACGGGCGCACGGTATACACGCCGCTGTTTTCCGGCGTCTTCTGGGACGTGCAGAACTATCTGCTGGCGGACATCGAGCGCATTGAAGTCATCAGCGGCCCCGGCGGCACATTGTGGGGCGCCAATGCCGTCAATGGCGTGATCAACATCATCACCAAAAACGCGCGGGACACGCAGGGCTATTACCTGGAAGCGGGCGCCGGCAACTCGGTAAACGGTCTGGCCGGCGCCCGCTATGGTACGGCGCTCGCGCCGGACACGTATTTGCGGGTGTACGCACAGTCTTTCAGCCAGGCGCAAGAAATGTTCACCGGCGGTCTGGATGCCCACGACGCCTGGCATCAAAGCCGCGGCGGTTTTCGACTCGACTCCGGCACCTCCGCGCAGAGCCTGCTGACGGTGCAAGGGGACCTCTACACAGGCGCCGAGGATGCATTGACCGGCGGCGGTGCTGTTGAAGTCGGCGGTGGCAATTTGCTCGGCCGATGGTCGCGGACCGTCGACGGCTCCTACATGGCGGTGCAGTTCTATTACGACAGGACCCACCTCGTCGATCCGGTTCCCGCATTCATTCTTGGCGCCAACGTGCTGGCGCCGGCAGGCGCATTGACGGACGATCTGGACACCTACGATGTCGATTTCCAATATCGATTTGTACTGGGTGAACGCAACCGCATCCAATGGGGGCTGGGGTACCGCTTTACCCACGATGTCGTCGACAACGCTCCAGGGTTGGCATTTCTGCCGCCCGTGCTGGATCAGAGTTTGTACAGCGCGTACGTCCAGGACGAGATCGCACTGCGCCAGAATCTGTATCTGACGCTCGGCACCAAGCTCGAACACAACGACTACACCGGAATCGAGGTGGAGCCCAGCGTGCGTCTGCGCTACGACCTCGCCGATGCGCAGACGCTTTGGGCCGCGATATCGCGCGCTGTGCGCACGCCGTCGCGCATCGACCACGACCTGTCCGAACCGGCACCGGCATATCCCCCGGTCGTGCTGCAAGGTTCGCCGGACTTCGTTTCCGAAACCCTGGTGGCATACGAGTTCGGCTACCGCGCGCAACTCGGTAGTCGTCTGGCCGCTGCGCTTTCCCTGTTCTACAACAATTACGATCACGTGCGCAGCGTCGGCATAACGCCGGCGACATTGTTGCCGCTGGTTTTCCAGAACAACCTCGAAGGACAAACCCACGGCGTCGAAATCAGCGCCGATTATCAGGCGTCCGCTTGGTGGCGCCTGCGCGCAGCTTACAATCCGCTCCGCGAAGCGCTTCACGTAACGCCCGGGCACACCGATCTCAACGATGCGCGCAACGAAACCGCCGATCCGGAGCAACGCTTCGCTCTGCGCTCGTCGATGGACCTGCCGCAGCGCGTGGAACTGGACGCGGCGCTGCGCTGGGTGGGTAAGCGCGCACTGAACAGCGGCCCGCAGATCGGCACGGTGCCCGCGTACTGGGAAATGGATCTGCGTCTGGGCTGGCATCCAAGCGAGCACATCGATGTTTCGCTGGTCGGACAGAACCTGCTGCACGATCATCATGCCGAATACGGTTTTCCAGGCCCCACGCAGGTAGAGATCGCGCGGGGTGTCTATGCCAAGGTCGCATGGCAGTTCTAGCCATTCGCGTGATGTTGAGTGGATGCCACGCCGCAGCCGCTGCAAGGCCCCGGCGGCCGACGCCTTGCGTGGCGCGCTGGTGGTTGTACGCGAGCATTGTCATCGCGGCGCTCGCGCCGATGCTGGCAGGCGCCGCAACTGCGCGCGAATACCAGATCAAAGCGGTGTTCCTGTTCAATTTCACGCAATTCGTCATTTGGCCGTCCGGGTCTTTCGCCAGCGCGCATGCGCCCCTGGTCATCGGCGTGCTCGGGCCTGATCCATACGGCAGCTATCTCGACGAAACGACGCGCGGCGAAAAAGTCGACGGGCGTCCGCTCGTCGTCGAGCGCTATCGCCGCGTCGAAGATGTCGCGAATTGCCACGTGCTGTTCGTCAGTTCGGCTGGCGCCGGCAGCATGGCCGACACCCTTGCGCAATTGAAGGGACGCAGCATTCTCACCGTGACCGACACTGACGCGGCGGGCGGGCAAGGCGGCATCATCCGTTTCTTCACCGAAAACAGCCACATCCGCTTGCGCATCGATCTGCCTGCGGCGAAAGCGGCCGGGCTGGAGATCAGCTCCAAGCTGCTGCGCGCGGCCGAAGTCATTGGTGCGGACGGAGACTGAGCAGATGACTGCGTTCAAGGACCGGCCGATCGGGCACAAGTTGATGATCAGCATGCTGCTGACCAGCCTGGTCGTGATGCTGCTGATGGAAGGCGCCTATTTCATCCATGGATTTCTTTCGCTGCGCACGGCCACGGCGCAACAATTGGCGACACTCGGCGAAATCACTGCGGCAAATTCCACGGCCGCGCTGGTGTTCGACAACCAGCAGGACGCACAGGAAATTCTCGCCGCGTTGAGCGCCGAGCCGAACATCGTTGCAGCCGCGATCTACGATCAGGACGGGCACCTGTTCTCGCGCTATCCGTCTGCGCAGCCGGCCGCGAACTTTCCGTCCCGCCCCGGCGCCGACGGTTATGTGTTCGAGAACTCGGGATTGGCCGGGTTTCAGTCCATGTCGCAACGCGAACGCCGCGTCGGCACGGTGTATCTGCGCCTGGACACGGGCGCGATCATCATGCGCTGGTTGCAAGGGTCGCTGCGCGTCGCGTTCGCGGTGATGGTAGCGGCGCTGCTCGTCGCCTATCTGCTTTCGCGCTTGCTGCAGGCGCAGATCTCGCGGCCGATTCGCGAGCTTGCCGAGACCACGTTGCGGCTCTCCAGTGACCACGATTTTTCCGTGCGCGCCAAGAAATACGGCAGCGACGAAATCGGCCGGCTCACGGACGCGTTCAATGCGATGCTGTTGACGATCGAGGAGCGCGAAAATGCGCTGCGTGACGTCAACGAGGCGTTGCGCCGCGAAAACAGCGAACGCCGGCAAGCCGAGCAGGCGTTGCAGGAAGCCAAGTTCGAACTCGAGCACAAAGTGGACGAACGCACGCGCGAATTGCGCGCCGCCAAGGAGAAAGCCGAGTCGAGCGATCGCCTGAAATCGGAATTCCTCGCCAACATGAGTCATGAACTGCGCACGCCGCTCAACGCCATCATCGGTTTCACCGGCACGATGCTGATGCGGCTGCCCGGGCCGCTCACGGCCGACCAGGACAAGCAGCTCAGGACCATTCAGAACAGCGCGCGCCACCTGCTCTCGCTGATAAACGATCTGCTCGACGTGGCGAAAATCGAATCGGGAAAGATCGAGCTGAAGATCGAACCGACATCGTGCGCGGCCGTGCTCGAAGAGATCGTCACCGCGTTGCTGCCGCTCGCGGAAAAGAAAAACCTGCAGCTGCGCACCTGGCTGCCCGCCACGGATGTCGTCCTCGCCACGGACCGTCGCGCGCTGAGCCAGATCATCATCAATCTCACCAACAACGCGATCAAGTTCACCGAGACCGGTCAAATCGTGCTCGGCGTCGGCCAGCGTCAAGACGACGCAGGCGGCAGGATCACCGAGTTCATCGTCAGCGACACCGGCTGCGGCATCCGGCCTGAAGATCAGGCCAGGCTGTTTCAGGCCTTCTCGCAACTGGATTCATCGTCGACGCGCCGCCACGAAGGCACCGGGCTGGGTCTGCACCTGTCGCAAAAACTGGCTGAGCTGCTCGGCGCGAGGATCACGTTCCAAAGCGAGTACGGCAAAGGCAGCACGTTCACCCTGGCAATACGGGAAGGCCAGTGACGTGCCGAAGCGGCGCGCAAGGCGAATCCTGCCGGGCCGCCGTATTGACGTTGTCGCCGATGCAACGCAACACTCGCCGGGCGACAGCGCCGTCGCGGTACAACAGGGATGCTGAGAACGATGGACGACCAACACATTAGCGCCGTGATCAAGGAATTCCTGCACGAACGCTTCGATATTGCGGTGGACACGATCAGCGAAGACACCTCGATCGGCGATCTCGGTCTCGACTCGATGATGATGTTGGAGGTCATGCTCGAACTGGAAGATCGCCTCGGCATCAAGCTGAAAGATTTGACGATGCCCGCCAAACCGACACTGCGTGATGTGATCAAGCTCGTCGAGCGGAATCAGCCGGTCCAATCTCGATGAGGCCGGCGCATCGGGACGTCGTCGTCACCGGCCTTGGCGTCATTTCGCCTATCGGCATGAACGTCGCGGAGTTGCTGGCCAATCTGCAACAGAACCGGTCGGGGATCCGCCTCTGGGAATCGGCATTGCTGGCCAGGAAACTGCCGGCCGCATTCATCGACCGCGACTTCGCGGGGGAATTCACCAAGCTGGATTTGCCCTACCTGGATCGCTGCAGCCAGATCGCGATCCTTGCGGCGCGCCAGGCGACCAGCGACGCGGGGCTGGATCAGTTCGCCGAATACGGACAACGCGCCGGCCTGTTCTACGGCTCGGTCGGCGGCGGAGTGAAGACCGAGCACGAGTGGGTGCGCCAGTTTTATGCGGAGCAAAAGCAGCTGTCGAAACCCTACACGATCATGGCGTGCATGCTCAATGCCGCGCCTGCGCACATTTCGATCCGCCACCAGATCCTCGGGCCGGTGCTGACCCACAGCAGCGCGTGCACTTCTTCCGGCACCGCGATTGGCGAAGCGTTCCGGGCCATTCGCGACGGCTATCTGGATGTGGCGCTGGCCGGCGGTGCGGAAGCGGCGCTCGTGCCGACGTTTGTCGCACTGTGGGGCGGTCTGCGTGCCCTGGCGGAAGCGGACCCTGATGACGTCACCCGCAGCTGCCGCCCGTTCTGCAAAACCCGCAGCGGTCTGGTGCTCGGCGAAGGCGCCGTCTACCTGCTGATGGAATCGCGCGAAAACGCGCTGCGCCGCGGCGCGGCCTGTTACTGCGCACTGTCCGGCTATGGCATCGCCTCGGACGGTTACCACATCGGCTCGCCGCAAGCGGCGGGGCAAGTCGCCGCCTTGCGCAACGCGCTGCAGGACGCTGGGCTGCGACCCGACCAAATCGACTACGTGAACGCGCACGCCACCGCCACGCCCGGTGGCGATCCGGTTGAAGCCGGCGCATTGCGCGAGGTCTTCGACAACGTGCCGGTCAGCTCGACCAAGGCGATTCACGGGCATCTCCTCGGCGCCGCCAGCGCCATCGAACTGGCGGTGGCGGTGCTCGCCATCAATCAATCGTTCCTGCCTGCCACCGCGCACCTGGACGATATCGATCCGGCATGCGCCCTGAATCACGTCGCCAACCAGCCGGTCATGCAGCATCCGGTCGGCAACGCATTGTCGTTCTCGGCCGGGTTCGGCGGCACCAACGTCGCGCTGATCGCATCGCAGCACGAGCGCTTGCCGAGCAAAGCAATCTGAGGACTACAATCGAGACGCCACAGAGTGTGGTTGCCGATTGAGGACACGTGCCATGGGCGTTGTCGAGTTTGTCTCTCCGCTACAACTTTCCAGGATCGCAACAGATTTCAGGGCGAACCAGAATGGCACGCTCTGGGTCACGATGACGCGCTCGCCGCGCGGCAGAACCCAGAACTTTTCGCCGGACCTGCTGTACGACGTTTGTACTTTGCATAAAAGTATACTGGCGAATGGCGTGGCCTGGGTATGCGGCGGCGCGATGCACCCGATCAACTATTCGGTGCTGCGGTCCGAACATCCGGATTATTTCAGCCTTGGTGGCGATCTGGCCTTCTTTCTCGAGTGCATCCGCAATCAGGATCGCAAGGGCCTTCGCAACTATTCGATGTTGTGCGTCGACATGATTTATGAATGGTCCACCACGTTCAACCGGCAGGTGACCACCATAGCGCTGGTACAGGGCCGCGCGCTGGGCGGCGGTTTCGAAACCGCGCTGGCGGCGGATTTCCTGATTGCCGAAGAGCACAGTGAATTCGGTTTTCCCGAAATCCTGTTCGGACTGTTTCCGTGCACCGGCGGTATGAGCCTGCTGTCGCGGCGGGTCGGCGTGCACGAAGCCGAGCGCATGATGAGCAATGGCCGGATTTATGGCGCCGCCGAATTGAAGGCCAAGGGCATTGTCGACGAGATCTGTCCGCAGGGGCAGGGTGTGGCGGCGGTGGAGAAATTCATCGCGGCGCATTCGCGGCACCGGGCGGCACGGCTGCTGCTGCAGCGCAGCCGGCATCGGCTCGCGCCGTTGAATTGCGATGAGTTGCGCACCGTCGTCGACGAATGGGTCGAAGCGGCGCTGGGTCTGCCCGAGTCCGACCTGCGGGTGATGGAGATGTTAATCAAGATGCAACGAGCCGACATCACCGGTTGAACGTTCGCCGGCTTCGGCGACCACTTTTTCAAGCGCAGCTTCGGTGGCGCGCGACGAATCGCGTATGTCCGCCGCCAGCCGCACGTTCGCCAGCGCGATATCGTCGCTGGACATGTTCATCAACGCGTTCGCCAGCGTGATCAGACGAACCGCTCCGATATTCGCGCTTACTCCTTTCAGCGCGTGCGCGGTGGTCTTGATCGAGGCGTAATCCCCTTCCGCCAGTGCACCGAGCAGTTGCTGACAGCAACGCGTGATGTCGTCTCCGGCTTGCGTCAGCAGGCGCGGCAGAAAATCCGGGCGCGTATTGATCTTGCGCAATCCCGCAATGACGCCTTCGTCGAGCGGGTTGGTCGACACGACGGTCAACGCCGGCCGCGCCGCCTTCCCTTTGGGAGACACGGTTGCGGTCGCAGCGGGTGCCGGCGCGGCAACTGGCAGATCGAGCCGGGCCAGCGCCTCCCGGATGCCGCGCAGACTGATCGGCTTGTACAGAAGCCCGGCTCCGCCGGCTTCCTGCAGACGCGTGGCGGTTTGCAGCGTCGCGTCCGCCGTCAGGAACAGCGCCGGCACCGGATGCAGGCGACCAAAACGATATGTCTGCAACACCCGCACGCCATCCATGTCGCCGAGGTTGTAGTCGAGCAGGAGCAGATCGAATTCCTGTTTGAGCAGGCATTCCAGCGCAGCCATGCCGCTGCTGCACGTAGTCACTTCGTGCTGGTCGATCTGCAGCAATTCCTCGAGCAGGAGCAGATTGCTCACGTTGTCGTCGGCTACCAGAATACGCTTGCGGCAGACGATGGGGACGACATCTTCGCTGGTCTCTTCGACGGCATCTCCGCGTTGCAGTGTGAGCTCGAACCAGAACCGGCTGCCGCTGCCGAGCGTACTTTCGAAGCACAGATCGCCGCCCATCGCGTTGATGATCTTCTTCGACAAGGCCAGGCCGAGGCCGGTACCGCCATAGCGGCGATTCGCACCCTGGTCGACCTGCGCGAACGGCTCGAACATCTTGGCGCGGAACGATTCGGGAATGCCGATTCCGGTATCGACTATGCTGAAGCGAAGACGGTATTCGAGCGCCGTGCGTTCGAGCAGTTCGATGCTCAGGCGAATGCTCCCGTTCTCGGTGAACTTGATCGCGTTGCTGGTCAGGTTCAGCAGAATCCGGTCGAGGTGGTGCGCATCGATCTTGACCGGATCGGTAATTGCACGATCCATGTCGACCAGAAAGGCGAGGCCCTTGCGCGAGGCCATTGTTTCGAACGTGCTGCGCAGCGTGGTGAGCTGACGCTGCAGATCGACGTTCGCGTAGCTCAAGGCGACGCTCGTGGCGTCGAATTTGGCCTGATCGAGCAGGTCGTTGATTTCGCAGAGCAGGTTGTCGGACAGGGTAAGGATGGTCTGGGTTCGCCGCGCGACCGTGGCGTCGCCGGATTCGACGGCGAGCAACTCGGCCGAGGCGACGATTCCGGTAAGCGGTGTGCGCAGCTCGTGGCTCACCTTCGCCAGCAGATCCGACTTGGCCCGGCTTTGTTCCTCGGCATGTTCGCGGGCGTGGCGCAGGGTCTTGATCAGCGCTCCGGCGTACATCGGCACGACGATCAGCGGGATCAGCAAAGCGGTCCAGATAACCAGGTTCTGCTGCCAGTACGGTTCGGCCGCGAGCACCAGCACGAACCCGGCGATCGAGGTGAGCTGGCAGATGTGCATCAGCGGCCGGCCACAGCGGAAACCGAAGCCGAGCGTTGTGAACAGATAGAAGCCGGCGATCAGGGTGCCGTAGACGCCGGTCAACGCGATCCAGACCGACAGCACCAGCGGATCGAGGATGGCGGTCGCGAGCAGCAGGAACTGCAGCGAGGCGTAGGTGCTGTTGCGCAGCAGCCAGTAAGGCGCCAGCGCGTACGCGCAATAGGCGAGCATGAGACCGACGAACCAGGCCGGGATGCCGTCGGGCGTCAGGAAATACAAAACCAGATCGCAGGCGATGACCGGCAGCGCAACGCCCACGCGGATCTTCGCCTGGGCGATGAGAATGGCCCGCAACCCGGGCATGGTCTTGTCGTGCGCGCCTTCGACGAAATTCATATACGTACCGGCGGATTGGCGTCTTCGTGGCTGGCGGCCTCGAACTGTGCGAGAGTATGTGACTTCGGAAGAAGCTAGTCCAATGCGTTCGTCTGCCCGGCTTTAATCGAAATGCCCGCTTCCCGCGTTATCAGTCCAGCTACTCCAGTGAACGCCCTGGTCGTCGACGATCAACCCAGCACGCTGTTGCTGATGCATGCGATGCTCGACCGCGCGGGTTACACCGTCGTCGAATGTGCTACCGGGCAGACCGCGCTCGATGCCCTGGCCACCGAACAATACGATTTGCTGATCCTGGACTTGAACCTTCCCGACATGTCCGGTCTGGACCTGTTGCGCAGTTCGCGCCTTGGAAAATTGCCACCGGTGGTCGGGATCACGGCCCTGGTGACGCCCGAAGTCGTGTACAACGCCGAATCGGCCGGGGTGACGCGTGTGCTGCAGAAGCCGATATCGTGCGAGCAGCTGATCGAGACCGCGGCGGCGGCCCTGCAGGCCGCCAAATCGACCGAAATCGCCGTATGCAGCGGGCCGCCGATAGACTCGATCGTGCTGTCGCATGTCAGGACGATCAGCGACGAGCGCCTGTTTCACCGTTTCGTCAACCAGGCACTGGCCGATTCCTGGCATTGCCTGGAACAGCTCGACCACGCGGCGGACACCGACATCGCAGCATGGCGTCAGCACGCGCAAACCCTTGACGGCGTCGTGCGCAGCCTCGGCGCCCGGCGCCTGGCGAGCGCGATCGCCGATGCCCTGGTGGTACCGGTGAAGCAGCTGCTTGATATGGCCAAACCGCTGACCAAGCAGTTCGTCGACCTGCTCGACGAAGCCCAGGAAGCGCTGCGCGAGTGGCTGTCACCGAGCGCCGCCGCAGGCGTGATCGGCCACGCGGTCGGTCGCGAAACGGCGCAGGTGAGCCTCGAACTCACCGAGCGCGAGCGCGAGGTACTGCGCTGGACCGCGGCCGGCAAGACTTCCTCGGAAACCGGCATGATTCTCGGTATTTCCGCGCGCACCGTGAACTACCATATCACCAGCATTCTGCTCAAACTCAACGCGGTCAACAAAACCCAGGCCGTGGTCAAGGCGGTCATGCTCGACCTGCTCAACTGAGCGTCCGCGTCGGCCCGGGCTTGCGGGACACTGTAAGGGTTTACAGTTACGTAAACGCAGCCGAGCCATTCCAATAGGGTCACGGCCGGACAAAGGGGGGCCGTGGCTTATGGCGACCTTCGTCGCGCCATCACTGCGACCCGGTCGATTGTCGATCAAAGCGAGGTTGTGCGCGGCAGCCGCCCTGCGCCGGCATTTGCAATTGCGCCGCCTCGCTGCCGCCGCGCGTCCGGAACTGGCATGGGGCAACAGCCGATCGCACGCGCGTCCCGCGACCGGCTCGGTCAACTCGACTCGAAATGGCAGGTGCTGTGGCAGACATCCTGGTCATTGAAGACAACTCGGCCAACCTCGAGCTGATGACCTATCTGCTCAGGGCGTTCGGGCACCACGTTGCCACTGCGGAAGACGGCGATCTCGGCCTCGCCGCGGCGCGGCGCAAACGACCGGACGTCATCGTGTGCGATGTCCAGCTACCCGGCATGGATGGCCATGCGGTCGTGCGCGAGGTCAGGGCCGATGCGTCGCTGCGCGCGATACCGATCATCGCGGTGACCGCGTTGGCGATGGTCGGCGATCGCGAGAAGGGGCTCGCAACGGGGTTCAACGGCTACATCCCGAAACCGATCGATCCGGAAAACTTCGTCATGCAGATCGAGCGTTTTCTGACCGTCGATCAGCGCGGCGTGACGCCGCGCCAGGAAGCGGAGACCGCCGCGCCCCCGGACCAGCCATGCTGCGCGAAGCGCGGCACCGTGCTCGTCGTGGATGACTCGCCGACAAACTGTGAACTGATCTACCAGACACTTACCCCGTTCGGCTACGACGTGCGCCTGGCGTCGACCGTCGCTGCCGGCCTGGAACTGGCCGCGGCGCATATTCCCGACCTGATCCTGTCCGACCTGCACATGCCGTATCAGAACGGATTCGATCTGATCCGGCGTCTGCGCGCCGATCCCCGTTTTGCCGATGCGCCGATCATCCTGGTCAGCTCCTCGCTGTGGGGAGTGAAGGATCGCGAGACCGCCGCTCAGCTCGGCGTGACCCGCTTCCTGTTCCGTCCGCTCGAACCGCAGGCGCTTATCGGCGAAGTCGCCCGTTGCCTTACCGCTCGCCTGGAGGCCGCGCATGGCGACGATACTCGTCGTTGACGATCGCGCCGCCAATCTGGAGTACCTGGCGACGCTGCTCGGTTATGTCGGTCACCAGGTGCTGCAGGCGGCGGACGGCGTCGAAGCGCTCGACATCGTGCGCCGCCGCTATCCCGAACTGGTCATCACCGACGTGCTGATGCCGAAGATGGGAGGCGTCGAACTCGCCGATCGCATACACGACGATCCGACCACCGCGCACATTCCGATCATTTTCTATACCGCCACGTACCGCGCGCCGCAGGCGCGCGCGTTGGCGGATTCGTGCAAGGTGGCGGCCGTGCTGGTCAAACCCGCCGAACCGCAGGCGATTCTCGATG
>Ga0105239_10008443_pt1 | contig 11718 bp, 10 predicted proteins | sample KBSC44metaG_FD_92761 | JGI IMG/M metagenome (GOLD analysis project Ga0105239, IMG submission 92761) | Corn rhizosphere microbial communities from Kellogg Biological Station, Michigan, USA - KBS C4-4 metaG | ecosystem: Host-associated > Plants > Roots > Rhizosphere > Soil | place: Michigan, USA...
ACGGTAGAAGGCCACCAGGGGAAGCTGATCTTCGGCACGCTGAACGGTCAGCCTGTGGCTGTCCTTTCGGGACGTTTTCATTACTACGAAGGCTATTCCCCCGAACAGGTCGTCTTTCCGATAAGGGTGTTAAAATTCCTGGGGGTGGAGACCCTGCTGCTGTCGAATGCGGCCGGGGGGATGAACGCTCGGTTCCATGTCGGCGACCTGATGATCATCCATGACCACATCAGCTTCTTTATCGTCAATCCCCTGCTGGGCAGGAATGAAAGTCAGCTGGGGCCGCGGTTCCCCGATATGAGCGAGCCGTATAGCAAGGCGTTGATCCAAAAGGCGAAGGCTATTGCGGGCCGGCTGAATATCCATCTTCATGAAGGAGTCTACGCCGGTGTTACGGGGCCCACTTTCGAGACCCGGGCCGAATATAAATTCCTGCATCTCGCGGGTGGGGATGCGGTGGGTATGAGCACGGTGCAGGAGGTGATCGCAGCGCGGCATGTCGGGATGTCCGTTTTTGCTATAAGCGTGATCACGGACCTGGGCATCCGGGAAGAGGACAATATTATTACGCATGAAGAGGTGCTGGCGGCGGCAGCTGCGGCGGAACCGAAATTAACAGCTCTTTTCAAGGGTCTGGTTGCGGAGTTGTAATTATAATGAGTAATTTAACCGGAATTATTTTAGTAGTGAAGGGAAGACGAATTATAAATGCGCTGCTATTCCTGTTCTTACTCGCACTGAGTGCCCGTGTTCACGCACAGAATCCATTAGGCCGTTTTGGCAATATCGGGGGTGGCGGCGGGGGCGGCAAGGGTGATACGCTTCAGCACCGGAAGGCCGATACTATTACCATCAACTATCGTTATCTCGACTCCAGCCGGCTGTTGAAGCTGGACTCTTCCGTTCTGGATTTTGGCAGGAAGGTGCCGCGGCCTGCGACCTGGATCAACCTCGGCAATATGGGGACGCCGGCGCGAAATCTGGTCTTTTCCCCGCGGATGCAGTCGGGATGGGATCCGGGCTGGCATTCTTACGATATTTACGCGTTCAGGGCGGAAGACACCCGGTTCTTCAATACGACCCGGCCCTATACTGAGCTGGGGTATATGCTGGCTGCCAGGGGCGAACAGCTGGTGAGCGTCTCTCATACACAGAACAGGGGACCCAATTTCAATTTTTCGTTCGACTACCGGTTAATTAACGCCCCCGGGATCTTCCAGAACCAGAATACCAACCATTCCAATATAAGGGTTGCTACCTGGTATCAGGCGAGGAACAAACGATATCAGAATTTCTTTGTGCTGGTCAGCAATAAGATGGCTGCTTCCGAGAACGGCGGCATTCAGAATGCCTCCGACCTTGATTCCATCCAGTACGCTAACCAGGCGACATTGCCCGTGAAGCTCGGCAACGGCATTCAGCAGGCTACCGGGAATATTTTCTCCGCGCCGATCACTACCGGCACGCGCTATTCGACGGCGACCTTTATGATGCGTCAGCAATATGATCTGGGTCAGAAGGATTCCATCGTCACGGACACCTCGGTCATACCCCTGTTCTATCCCCGGGTGCGGGCGGAGCATACCATCTCCTACAGTACCTATAAATACCGGTATTTCGATTTCTCCACCAACCCGACGTATATTCTGGATTCCGCGTATTACGCGAAGAATTATGGCCTGGGGCTGCTGTCGCCGGTGACGGATAGTGTCTATCTGCAGGATCAGTGGAGGGTCTTTTCCAACGATTTTTCGCTCTATCAATTCCCGGATTCCAAGAACCCGCAGCAATTTGTCAAATTAGGCGCTACGATCGAGCTGCTGACGGGGACCTTCGATTCTTCGCTGACCAGTCAGACGACGAAGACCATTCACAAGACCAACACACAGAACGTATTTGCGCATGGGGAGTACCGGAATAAGACGCGCAACCAGGTGTGGGATATCGAGGCCTATGGCCGGCTCTATCTCAACGGGCTGAATTCGGGGGACTATAATGCCTATATCTCTCTCCGGAGGCTGATCACGCGGCGGGTCGGGTATTTTCAGGCCGGATTCGAGAACGCCAACCGGACGCCGGGATTTGTTTTCGACAGGGCGAGTGCCTTTTATCTGGATACGACCTACAAGAGCGGTATCAAAAAGGAGAATACGACGCATCTTTTTGCTTCACTGGATCAGCCGCAGCATCAGCTGAGTCTGGCGGCGTCCTATTACCTGATGACGAACTATGCCTTTTTCACCAATTATTCGCGGATAGCGCAGGCGGATGTTTTCAATCTGTTGCAGATAAGCGTGCGGAAGCAGTTTACGCTCTATCGGCACTGGAAATGGCGGACGCTGACCTATCTGCAGCAGACCGCGGGTAATTCGCCGGTGCACGTGCCTTTGCTGATGTCGACGAACCAGGTGGGGTATGACGGGAGCCTGGGCTTCAGGAATCTCTTTACTTCCTTTGGCGTCGAGCTGCGGTATGTCAGCCCTTATAAGGCGGATGGGTATGCGCCTGTGGTGGGGCAGTTCTTTACGCAGGATTCGACGATCAGGCAGAAACTGCCGGATGTAAACCTGTATCTGCACTTCCGGGTCCGCGGGTTTACGGCCTATATACGGGCGGAGAATATCAATGCGATGAAGTTCAGTCCGCATGGGTTTGGGTGGTACAATAATAATTTTGTGGCCCCGGGGTATCCTTCGCCCGGGCTTGTCATCCGGTTTGGATTTTTTTGGGGATTCGTGAATTAACAATCTGGTTCCTCGCAGGGGGAGTTCTCCAGCTCTATTTCAAGCGTGGCGTGCTGGATGTTCTGGTGCAGCAGCTCGTGCTTGATGCGGTGTTTTAATTTTTCTACTTCATCCATGGTACAATTGCGGTCGACGACGAGATGTGCCGTCAGGGCATTCTCTGTGGTGCTGAGCGCCCAGATATGGATATGATGGAAGTCTTTTACTCCGCTGATCCTGGCTATGATCCCTTTTACTTTACGGAGCTCGATGCCTTCGGGGACTGCGTCGAGGGAAAGCCGGAGGCTGTCGCGGAGCAGCTGCCATGAACTGAAGAGGATGACGATGGCTACGAGCAGGCTGAGTACCGAGTCTATCCAGTACAAGTGGGTATAGAGGATGATGATGCCACCTATGACCAGTGCGGCGGAGACGATGGCGTCCGACAGCAGGTGGAGGAAGGCGCTGCGGATATTGAGGTCTTTGTCTTTTCCTTTTAAGAATAGCAGGGCGGTGATGGCGTTGATGGCGATGCCGATGGCAGCCACGATGCTGATCGTCCTGCCGGGCAGCGGTTCAGGGGCCATGAGCCGGTGCAGCGCTTCATAGCCGATCGCGCCGAGGGACAGCAGCAGGATGGCGGCGTTGAGCAGGGCGACGAGGATGGTCGTTTTCTTATAGCCGTAGGTATATTTTTCTGTTGGCCGGACCTTTAGCAGGCGGATGGCCATGAGCGCCATGGCCAGGCTGGCTACGTCCGCGAGGTTGTGGCCGGCGTCCGACAGGAGGGAAAGGGAATGGATATAAAGTCCTACGATCGCCTCGATGATGACGAAGAGGAAGTTGAGCACGATCCCGATGATGAAGGCCTGGTTGACGTCTTTCAGGTTGACCGGATGGTGGTGGTGGCCAAGGCTGAAGCCGTGGTCGTGGTCGTGGGTATGATCGTGTGAGTGGGTGTGTGCCATACTGTTTACCGGTAGTCGTCCCGGGCGGGTGAGAAGCTGTCGATGATCTTACAATCTGTGATAGCCACTGCCGAATGCGGGACATTGGATGGGATGACGTGAACGGTGCCGGGGGTGAGGAGGTATTTCTCTCCGCCGATGGTCATTTCCAGCTGACCTTCCACGACATAGGTGATCTGTTCGTGAACGTGATAGTGTTCGGGCGAGACACCGCCTTGCTTTATATCCCAAAACACGAGGGAGGAAGAGTCTCCGTGTACCATCCTGCCGTAGAAGCCCGGGAGCGTGTTCTTTACGGGGATATCGTTGAGGTGCTGCATGCCTATTTTTCCCCGAAGGTAGCCAGAAATGTGGATAAGTGGATAAGGTTCCGCGGCCGGGATGAAGGAAAGATTGTACTCTTGTTGCAAATCCTATCGAATGAAACCTTTAATGCCCCTAATGGTGGCCGTAGTGGCCCCTTTTTTTTCGTTTTCGCAAGTTCCGCTGTCCCATGAAGACTCGTTAGTGCTGGTCGAGGCCCTGCCTCACTATTCTGCTGCGGACAGTCTGCGACTGACTGATTCTCTTACCCGGGCAGATTCCACGTTACGAAGTCGAGTCCGCGTATTATCCTTTGACGGCGCGATTGACGCCGTGCTGAGGGACCTTCCTTTTAATCTTCGAAATATTACCGGTGAGCTGGTGCTTGCACAGGGCGAGTTCGAGAATTATGCATCCATTGTCGAGCTGCCGGGGGCGGAGCAGTGTATCGTCACCCGCTGGCATTCTGCAGATGATACGACGGCGAGCTGGCAGGCGAAGATGCTCAGCGGAGAGGATTTCGATCAGGCTTCCAAAAGCTATCATGAACTGTTCCGCAAATTACAGGGTTGTCATCTCACGTTGGTTGACGGCAGTGTGATCTATCTTAAGGGGGACTGGGAGCCTGCCAAAGAGGGCTCTTCGTTTACGACCAGCACGCTGAAGCTGATGACGGGTGACTGGCGGTACAGGGACGTGAAGGTCGAGCTCGAGCTGGTCTATCAGCTGGCCGACTGGGCTGTTCATATCAATATCGTCACCAAGAAAAGAGACGACCAGGTCGGGGGCCGCGGGTTGGCGGAGAATCAATAAGGAGCTCTTACTGCGCCGCCGTCTACCTGGATGGTCGCCCCGGTGATATATCCTGCCAGCGGGCTGGCGAGGAAGGTCACGAGCGCGGCCAGCTCTTCCGGCTTGCCGATGCGGCCGAGCGGGATATCTTTTGCGCGCTGGGCCAGCAGCTCTTCGAGGCTGGGGCCGCCGGGCTGTACCGGGGGCAGGCTGTCCTTTACCCTGTCGGTCAGGATGAGGCCGGGGGCTACATTATTTACGGTGATATTATCAGGCGCCAGTTCGTTGGACAGCATTTTGGCCATACCGACCACGCCCATGCGCATGCTGGTGGAGAGGACGGAGTTCGCCAGATAAGTTTTTACGGAAAGGCTGACGATATTGATGATGCGGCCGCTGCCGGTGGGGCGCATATGTGGGATCACCAGGCGGCACATACGCGCGAAGCTCAGCAGGTTGAGGTCGAAGGCCGACTGCCAGGCGGTTTCGTCAAAGGATTCGAATTTGCCGAATGGGGGCCCGCCTGCGTTGTTGACGAGGATGTCGATGGTTTTGAATTCCCTTGCGGCCGTCTCCACAAAGGCTGCGGCTTCTTCGGGCTTTTGGACGTCTACCGGGATGGCGAGTATATTTGTGTTTTTTGACCGTATCTCTGCCGCGGTGTTGTCGAGCGTTTCTTTGTTGCGGGCGCCGATGACGACGTTGGCGCCTTCGGCGGCGAGCATGAGGGCGCATGCTTTTCCAAGGCCTTTACTGGCGGCCAGGACGAGGGCTGTCTTTCCTTTGAGCTGAAGATCCATATGTTTTGAGTCTTATCGTTCGAAGAAGGCGACGCTTCCGCCAACCCATTCCCGGTCTTTATTATAGCTGACACCGATCATTTTCCCTTTACTAAGCCGGGCGAGGTTGATGGCGAGCGATGGGCGGCTTGCGCCGTCCTTCCAAAGGTACATCATCCGGATCTCAACTTTGGCAGGGATATCGGGGGTGGGGATGGCGTCGGCGTATTTGACCTTTTGCTGGAGTATCCAGTTCTCCGGATCGGGGACGTCGAGGTCGGAGGGCTGGACGTCGATGATCACGCCGCGTCCTGAAAAGGAGAACAGGGGCTTGAGGACGTAGTTCTCCAGGTCAGTGGGCATCAGTTTGAGATCGTTGAGGAAGAAGGTGGGAGGGACGAAGGGATGGCGGATAAAGGGTAGGGTGAACTTGCTGACGCGATAGAACCAGCTGGGGTGGGCCACCCATTCCACGTCGAGGTCCTGGCGGATGTCGACGTGCGGGCCAAGGGTGTCTTTTACGGCGTTGAGCTCGTCGAAGATGAGCCGGTTGTAGATGCGCTTGACCAGCGTTTTTGTTCCGGTAGTGGGATGGATATAGTAGAGCTTTCTGCCTTCCTGTATCAGCCTGGTCAGGCATACCGGCTGGATACCCAGGTAGTCCCTGGTGCAATAGAAGTCGACCCTTGTCTTTTGTTCGTCGGGTCTTATTTCGAGGAGGATTACGTTCTCGGGTGCATGTGTGCCAAGGATGGTGTCTTTTAAAAGGGTGAGATAGCTGTCGTGGTCATAGCCGTTGAGGAACTGGCTATAGTTGTCGGGCACGGGAAAGTGCCGGCGCAGGGTCTCGGGGTAGTATACCTGAAAGCCGTAGAGGCTGGCGAAGCCCTGCATTTCGATCAGCCGGGGAGTATAGCCGCGGGCCTCGTCTTCGCAGATGCCGAAGTCGAAAACGAGAAAGTGCGGGTGATCGTTCTCGTTAGCGACGCGTTCGTTCGGTGGGATGGCGCGTTCTGTCCATTCTTTGAACCGGGTGTCGACGATGAGGTCGACGATCGACTCACAGGCTTCTGTCAGCTGCGCGGCGAGGTCTTTGGGGACGAAGACAGGTGTTTCGGCGAGCCGGAAATCGATGGCGCCGGGATAGCGGCTATTGAGGTCCGTCAGGAAATTGGCGTAGCGCTGTCTCGTAAATGTTTCATTAAACGCGGTCCGCAGTGCTGGTACCATGCAGGCTTGTTTTACCGAAAGTTACGTGGTTTGGGCCAAACCGGACGGGGTCGGAACCAAAGACTTTAGTGCATAGCCGAGGAAATTGGGGATAATGTGGCTATAGGTCCATCGGATCTTATCGGGGTCGTCGAGCTGTTCGATCATGCTCTGCCATTTGGCTTCGCCGTGTTCGGCGATGACGGTATGTTTACGGTCGTCACGCTGCAGGTACATGCTCATGCCTGATGCGTCGGCTTCGGGATGGAATTGTGTGCCGACCATGGAGTCATTAAAGCGGACGGCCATGATCGCCCTTTCGAGGGGAATGTGGGGTCTTTCTTTTTCGATGGCCAGGATCCGGCCGCCCATTTCTTCGAGTCGCTGGTAGTTGGGCTGGATGACCTGGTAGCTGCGGCTATCGACGGCGTAGAAAGGATCCTGGAGGCCTGCGAACAGTGGTTCGGTCTGCGCCCCTTCGAGCATGTGCACCGGGAAGACGCCGAATGCCGTGGACTTGCGGTTGGTGACGTGGGCGATGTCATAGTGGCGACATACCAGTTGGAAGGAGTGACAGATAAAAAGCACCTGTTTGCGGTCGGGCCTGGTTGCGTTGAAGCGTTCGACTTCGGCGAGCCATTCGAAATAGGCCGATTCCCATTCGGAGCCTTCGCTGTCGAGGGGACTGCCGGGACCGCCGCTGGAGATATAGATATCGTAGGAAAGGTCGGGGATCTTTTTTTCTTTCCGGACCTCGAATTCGTCGAGCTGGATCGCCAGGTCGTGGTTGCTGCCGTATTCCCGGATCAATTCCCGGATACAGCGCATCCCCTGATTGGGTACTCCTTCATAGAGGTCGAGGATCGCTATTCGTACGCTGGTGTGCAGTTCCATCGTGCAAAGTTACGATTTTTTTTAGGGAGGGAGTGGCCTCGTGGCCGATACGGGCAGTGCGGTGGCGGCGGCGGACTATGAGTTCCACTCGATGATCTGGTAGAAGTCGTCTTTGAAGCTGTCTCCTATGGGAATGATCTTTTTGCCGATGTAGATCTCGTTGCGGGCGATGGAGTCGATATGCGTGAGGCTGACGATAAAGGACCGGTGTACGCGGATGAACTCTTCCGGCGGCAGCTTAAAGGAGAAAGATTTTAAGTTATTGAGTGTCAGTATTGGTTCGGCGCGGCCCCGGACATGGATCTGTGTATAGTCCTTCATGCCCTCGCAGAAGAGGATATCCTCGAACCTGACCTTGATGATCTTGTATTCCGATTTGACGAAGACGAACCGGTTGTTGCGGTGATGGATGTAGATCGTGGTGGAAAGATAGTCCCGTATCTTATTCATCGTGGAGAGGAAGCGTTCGAAGGAGAGGGGTCTGAGCAGATAGCTGAAGACGTCCATCTCGGTCTCTTTTTCTTCCTGTTCCTGCTTGTCGGCGATACAGATGACGATAGGGTAGTAGCCGGCCTCTTTCAGTCTGACCATGACCTTGTTGTCGAGCAGGCGGATGTCCCAGAAGATGATGTCCGCGCGGTGAGAGGTGACGAGCTGAAAGACCTCGGCCGGCGATTCGCATTTTCCGGAAAACGCGAGCTTGGGTGTTTTGGCGATATAGTCTTTGAGAAGGGCAGACTGTTTGCCGTTGTCCTCCACTACAATACAATTCAGCATTCCCATCATCGGGAAGCCCTGCATTGGTTGGTGAAGGTCGAACGTATTACTCAAATTTCTTTCCTTTTGTATACCAGATCGAGCCGTAGTTGATGTTGAAGGTGACGTTAAAATAGTTTTCGCGGATCAGGTTGTTCTTTGTCGTGCCTTTTACGCCATACTGAAAGGTGATGGAGTAAGCCAGCGGGGTCTTGAGGGAGTTGATCCCGAAGCCGGCGGTGACGCCCATGTCTTTGATCTGCTGACCGTTGATCTGCAGATAGGAATTGCTATAATAGACGCCCGACTGAAAATAGCTGAGCTCGACGCGGCTGTTGTAGAGCGCTTTTTTCTTTGATATCTCAAAGCCGAAGCTGCCTCTTTCGCTGCTGGCGATGGCATAGTCCTGGCCGGGGTAAACATTTTTGGACTGTACGGCCTTCCAGTCCTGGTAGCGGTAGTCGGCTACCCAGGTATATTTCTGGTTATGGGTCAGCGAGAGTCCGACGCCATAGCTGTTCGGCAGGGAGAGGTAGCGCTGGATGACCTCGTTGTTCTGGAGGCTGACGGAGTCGTTGTCCAGGACGCTCTTGTTGTAGGACGCCAGGAGGTCCGCACGGGGAGAAATGACGCCACCGATGCCCCATTGCCAGTGTCTGCCAATGTTGCCATAGGTCTGCAGGCCGTAGGTCATGTACAGGTTCTGCAGGTTGATATCGTTGGTCGTAGAGACCTGTGTAGCGCCGTTGCCGGCCTGTATGATGTCTTTTTGATTGAGCTGGCCGAAGATATAGCCCGCTTCCACGCCGATGGAGACGTGATGGAAGAACTCATAGGAGTTGCCCCAGTAGACCTTATTGACGCTGCCGTGTCCCGAATAGAAGTGGTTGGCTATTTCGGTGCCGCTGCCCTGGATGTCGTAGGGGACGTTGAACTCGTAGTTCGATGTGCTGAAGGGGACCAGGCCGATGCTGCTGCCCCAGTGTTTGGTGAGCTTGATACCCATGGCCAGCCGGCGGAAGGTGATGTCTCCGCTCTGGGTGCTGGCGACGTCCACGGGGGAGCCTTTGTAGGAGATAAAGCTGCCGCGAAGGCCGGTCTCCATCGTAAAGTACTGGTTGGCCAGCTCGCTGAAGGAGGCGGGGTTGTTATTGATCAGAAAACGGTTGGAGCGATAGGCGATGCCGGTGTTGCCCAGTCCCGTCGTGCGGTTGTAGAAGCCATCCTCTATGTCTCCGAGGCCCATCTGGGAATAGGGTGAATAATTTCCCTGCGCCATTGCCCCCAGAGAGATCACAGTAAGCAGGTATATGAGAACCGATCGTTTCGTCCGGAGTAATCGGTTTTTAAAAGTTCGGACGGAACCTCGCTGGAGGTCGATGGAAGTAATTTGGTTCATGAAGCTCGGTTTCATCATCCGATAAGTAATTAGTTATTTATTGGTGGGGGAAAAGGGATATGTAATAAACGTTCAGGAGTACGCGCTGTTTGACCGGGTAGGTCTGGTCTGCTATCACCAGTCTGCGCCAGTCGGAGACGTTGGACGGCGAAGGCACGCTGAGTATAAGCCCCTGGTCGGTAGCGTTGGCGGCGTTGTTGGTGATCTGGGCCTTGATGAAGGCCGTGACGTCATAGGTATAGGCGGTGTTCAGCGGGGCGAAATAGTTCAGTGACAGGTTGCCGGTCTGTGCCCCCGAAAGGCCGATGGCCGGCACCGGTATGCCGAGTTCATTGTTCTGATCTGTGGTATACACTCCCAGGGACGGCGGTATACGCCACTGGGTGGTCATGCTGCCGGGAACCGGTCGGATGGTCAGGGTCGCCCGGAGCAATCCTATATAGTCCGGTCGTTGGGCGATGGCCCGCAGATAGGGGAAGGACAGTTTAACGTTGAGACCGGTGATGCTCTGCACATAGGCTGCGTTGCCCGTAAGCCTTGATAAGGTGGCGGGCGGGGTCTGCACCTTGGCCGTGGGAAGCTGCAGCTGGTCGAGGGCCGTCGTCGGGCCCGGGTTTGGCCTGGTAGCGAATTGTCTATCTAAATGGTTAAAAGCCAAGCTTCTGTTGGTGATATTAAAGTCGATGTATTTCTGTGTGCTGACGGCGCCTGCTTCCCGGTAATAGATACGCATGATACAGCTGTCCTTGAAGCCATAGATGGCGCCTGTCTGGCCGGTATTGAGGACGGATTTCGCCGACATGTGAAGACCGTGAAACCAGTTGAGCCATTTGGTGACGTTCTTGAGGGTATCGGACAGGCTGTACACCATATTATATAGCTGATGGCCCAGGGCGTCGTTGAGGCGGATCTTGACCGTATCGCCCTGGCCAGCGCCCTGGCTTATATAGGGCACGGTATCGTGACGTGTCGGATAGATGAATATGGGTCCGGTCTCGCCCAGCTGGATGGGATCTACCGGCAGGACCGTCTTGCTGTTGAAGCCATTCTGGAAGGTTGCCAGCTGATAGAGCGAGTCTACCTGGTTGACCACGTAGTTCTGACTATAGGTGGTATCTCCGTACCAGGGGTTGCTCGTTTTGTAGAAGAGGAGGAGTCCGATGGAATCATACCTGTCATTGATTGGGCTTAACGCGGGCAGGGAAGAGGGTGGGGCGATCTGCCAGTAGGCGTCGGAGGTAATGTTCCCCAGATAGGGGTCATTATAGGAGCCCACCATCAGATAGCCCGTCCCGTTGGTCGCCGTCGAGTCGGAAAAGACGGTCGACAATAAGACTGTTGACGTATCTACAACAACAATATTGGAGCTGTTGTTATCGTTCGTATAGGAGTTGCCGAAGAGCAGGTTGGGCTGTTTTTGACAGCTCGTACCTAAAAAAAGAACCACAGAAAGGAGAAAAAGCAGTTTTTTGCCTGGGTATTTATTTAGTGTCATGCTGGGTTTCTTATTGGTCTGAAGGCCAAGTCTTGACGGGCGCTTTCCGGCGTCTTTTAGCTAATTTGTGCAATATTAGGGGCCCTTCTTGTTACTATTTTGTTAGTATGTATCAAAAGTACAAAAAAAACGACTAACGGTCTGATTTTATATACCAATACAAATTATCAGCGGATGTTGTAACTGTCTTTTTTTCAGCACTATTTCTTTTTTTGTATATAAAAAAAGGCTGATTGTCTATTAAATATCCCCAAAGATACATTTTAACGAATTTACTACCTCGACTTCGAATACTTTAGCGAAAAATTTCACTAAAACATGAAGCGGATCAACATTACTTTGTTCTCATTAATGTTAGTCGGTATCCTTTTCAGCTGTACCAAAGCTAGCTTAAACTATA
>Ga0105239_10008444_pt1 | contig 11718 bp, 9 predicted proteins | sample KBSC44metaG_FD_92761 | JGI IMG/M metagenome (GOLD analysis project Ga0105239, IMG submission 92761) | Corn rhizosphere microbial communities from Kellogg Biological Station, Michigan, USA - KBS C4-4 metaG | ecosystem: Host-associated > Plants > Roots > Rhizosphere > Soil | place: Michigan, USA...
AGAATTTGCATAACGAAAACGAGCAGTGAGAATGATCCAAAGAAATACCAGAAATTGAAATTACGCGGTGCGTAATATTCACTTAAATGTTTTTTCCAAAAGTCAGTCCATGGATATCGTGCATCTATCCACCCCATAAAACTGCTTTTTTTATTCAAATCGTGTTCAGTCATTATTTTTATTCACTCCTTCCGTGCATTAGCTAATGGAAATAGCGCCTTGAACCCCATCTTTATCTTCACCAATCATGATTTCAGTATCACTGATATACATGTGACGTGGAATTTTGAGGTTTAATGGAGCGGGTACATTTTGATACACCCTGCCAGATAAATCGTATCTGGAACCATGACAAGGGCAATAAAATCCACCTAACCAATCAGGCGACACACTGGCAGCGTCTGGCCTGTATGTAGGCACGCAACCTAAATGTGTACAAATACCAATAGCCACAAAAAATTCAGGTTTAATTGAACGATTCGTGTTTTTGCAATAATCAGGTTGCTGATCTTGCTCGGAAAGTGGATCGCGCAGCACATCAGTTAATTTTGTGAGCGTATCCAGCATGGGCTTGTCGCGATATATCACCCAAATCGGCATACCACGCCATGGCACAGTCAACTGATCTCTTGGTTTCATACCGCTAATGTCTATTTTCATTGGCGCCGCAGCAGCTTCTGTATCTGCGCTAGGCATCCAATAGGAAAAAAATGGCACGGAAGCTGCGGCCAAGCCAATCCCGCCTACAGCAGTTGTAGCAGCGCGCAAAAAACAGCGCCGGTTTTTATCAATTTCATCCTTCACGCTTATGTCCTTACTCGACTTTTATTGTTTTAGGATAAGTTAAAGCTCGTAAGTTTAATCATTCAAAAAAAAGATAGCTAGCCATTTCAGAAAAATAATCTGCAGGCTCATCATTTTTTAAATTGTTAAAAACTTGCATTGAGAATGCATACATCAACATCTCAATAACGGGTGGTGATTTATACAGAGGTATGCGAAACTTTTCAATGCTTTTTAAGCTCGCACAGTGCGATAGTGTTCATTGCAATATACAGAGCGTGTTCAGCGTAAATGTTTTGCGCAATGCTCAGTAAATGTTCTGTACAATGCTCATCGTAAATATTCGAGCAAATATTCGAGCAAATATTCGAGTGAATATTTGAGTGAATATTCTGCACAATGTTTATAGTAAATACTCGAGCAAGCATTCATGCAAGCGGGTCCTGCCGCTGCAGGTATCCCATTGCTCGCAAGCTCGCAATCGGGAGCCCTCCTTCCGCGTCACCCGCTTGACGTTGCTATGCTGTTAATACTTTTTCACTTCAGTTAAAGTTTGTCATCCTGAGCGCAGCGAAGGATCAGTCTGGGCAATCTTAAGTGCATAGTGATCCTTCGCTGCGCTCAGGATGACAGCGACAAGCTCAGGACGACAGATTTTAGCCGCAGGGTAAAAAGATATAACTGAATTTAAAGAAATTCACAGCATAGCAACGTCAAGCGGGTGACGCGGAAGGAGGGCTCCCGATGCTTGCGAGCAATGGGATACCTGCAGCGGCAGGACCCGCTTGCATGAACATAGTATACGCACCGTATATGCACATGACAGATGAACATACTATGAACACGATATACACACATGACAGATGAGCATGCTATGAGCACGATATACACACACGACACATGCATATGATAATTGCACATGACACTTACTTATGACGCGGCGTGACACTAAAAACTCAGCCAACATCTCTAATCGCAGCAACAGTCACGTCTCTGATAACATCCAACACCGACCATTCCACATTTAAAGGCGGCAACCAATAAACCGTATTTCCAAGCGGTCGCAACAACACACCAAGCTCTGTCGCTCGTTTGTATATTTCATATCCATACCTGCGGCCAGGCTGATCACACACCAAATCTGCCGCAACAATACCGCCTATCCATCTGACATTCGTCAACTTTTTTGTCTCCATCGCAATATTCTGCATATGAGCATGCATCACCTGACCAAGCTCCATGGCACGCGCGCACAATCCTTCTTCTTGCACAATATTAATCACTTCCACTGCGACGCTGGCAGCTAACACATTCCCAGAATGAGTATGCGAATGAAGAAAAGATTTTCCGGCAGCATAATCATCGTAAAACAAATCATAGATTGATTGAGTGGTAAGCATTGCACTGAGCGGCAGCCAACCAGAAGTCAACCCTTTAGACAGGCAGAGAAAATCTGGTTCCACATCAGCATATTCGCACGCGAGCATTTTTCCAGTGCGACCTATGCCAGTCATGATTTCATCAGCAATTAAATGTATGCCATGTTTTTTTGTCCACAAGCGCAAGCGTCTTAAAAAATCCTGGCTATGGATTTTCACTCCTGCTGCACCTTGAACAACAGGTTCGACTATCACTGCCGTTGCAACAGAAGATAATGGTTCTAATTGATGAATAATTTTTTCCCAGTGTTTTTCTGCATCATTCCATAATTCATCTTTTATATTTGAAACATAAGGAAGATGCGAAATAAAATCCGCATTAAAAAGCATGGAACGATAAGGCGCGCGATACAAACCCATATCACTGACACTAAGCGCACCTGTTGTTTCACCATGATAAGCATTTTCCAAAGCAATGAATTTTGTTCGCTGCTCCTCCCCCTGAATCATACGTGCATGTAAACTCATTTTCATTGCCATTTCGACAGCACATGAACCATCACTGGCATAAAGCACTTTATTTAATGATGAAGTTAATCCTGCCAATTTTTCAGATAATTGCACAATGGTTTCATTAGTGGTATTCGCCAGAATGACATGTTCAAACTTTTCAATTTGTTGATGCAGCGCCTGTTTTAATCGTGGATGATTGTGACCTAATGATTTACACCACCAGCTTGAAATAGCATCTATGATTTTACGCCCATCTTTCAGATGAAGATGTGCATGATTTGCTGCTATCACTTCCAATGGTTTAAAAGATTGATAATCTTTCATTTGCGAACAGGGATGCCAGATGTGGCGTAAATCACGCTCAATTAATGAATTTTTTTGCATGCTTGTATTTACCCGTTGGTACACATGAATAAGAGTTTAGTAAACCTTATTTTTATTTATGGTTGACTGTTGCGAAAAGCTAACATATATTTTTGCAGCTAACAATAAAACAAAAAAGGCAAAACAATGACTTCGATCAAATGGTGCACAGATACTGTTACAAAAATATATGAAAAACCATTCATCGAACTCATACATAATGCATTATCAATTCATCTGGCACATCACAAAGCCAATGAGATGGAATTATGCTCATTGCTCAGCATCAAAACCGGCACTTGCCCTGAAGATTGCGCGTATTGTCCACAAAGCGGTCATTATCAAACCCATGTTGAAGGCGAAAAATTATTACCTTTACCCGCTGTGATTGCTCACGCAAAAAATGCAAAAGCAAATGGTGCAAAAAGATTTTGCATGGGTGCAGCATGGCGCAATCCACCTAAAAAGGATTTCCCCAAAGTCATTGAAATGATCAAGGCAGTGAAAGAAATTGGTCTTGAAACTTGCGTCACCTTAGGCATGCTAGATAAACAACAGGCACAGGAGCTGAATGCAGCAGGTCTGGATTTTTATAATCACAATCTGGATACCTCGCCGAATTACTATAAAGAAATCATTACCACACGAACTTATGATGACAGATTGGAAACATTGGAACATGTACGCAAAAGCGGCATTCATGTTTGTTGTGGCGGCATCATCAGCATGGGCGAATCACGTGAAGACAGAATTGAATTGCTAATACAATTAGCCAACTTGCCTGAGCCGCCAAAAAGTGTGCCGATTAACTGGTTAATTCCCATGGAAGGTACGCCATTAGAAAATACCCCTCGCATAGATAATATAGAATTTGTACGTACTATTGCGGTGGCAAGAATACTCATGCCTGAAGCTGTCATACGTTTATCTGCAGGCCGCTCAGCCATGTCTGATGAAACACAAACCTTATGCTTTATTGCAGGAGCAAATTCAATCTGGATAGGTGACAAATTGTTGACAGCGCAAAATCCTGACAGCGATCACGATTTTAATCTTTTAAGCAAATTGGGATTTAACACACCAACTCATGCATAACACTTTAGCGCCGCACATCGTCAATCAATTAACTGCAAACGCGACTCATCATTTACAACGGTCACGTCGTATTTTTGAAGAACGACTTGATAGCAGAGCGCTTGTTGATGGCAAAACACTTATCAATTTCTGTAGTAATGATTATCTGAATATTGCCGGACATACTGCAGTCAAGAAAGCATTCAAACGCGGCGCTGACATACATGGTTTAGGCAGCTCAGGCTCTGCATTAATCTCTGGCTACTCCACATCACACGCGAAACTGGAAGAAGCATTTGCTGCGTTCTTGCAGCGTGATCGAGCATTATTATTTAATTCCGGATATCACGCCAATCTTGGTGTATTAACCACGTTTGCCCACAAACATACAACCATTATTGCAGATAAATATTGTCACGCTTCACTTAATAATGGCGCACAATTGTCTCGCGCCAAATTTCTTCGCTATCGTCACAATCAATATCAACATGCTGAAGAATTACTGATTAAACATCAATCGCGTCCTTTACTGTTAATGACAGAAAGTGTTTTCAGCATGCAAGGAAGCATTAGCAACATACCATCACTAAGCCAACTCGCAACAAAATATAATGCCATGTTAATGGTTGATGATGCTCATGGAATAGGAATATTAGGAAAACATGGCGGCGGCATTACCGAACATTTTCGACTAAAACAAAAAGATATTCATTGTCTCGTGACACCGCTAGGAAAAGGAATAGGCAGTTATGGCGCGATAGTTTCGGGTGATGAGCAAACCATAGAAGCACTCTTGCAATTAGCGGGAACGTATCGTTATTGCACTGCTTTACCACCAGCAATTTGTGAAGCAACCTTAGCAGCGCTCGCCATCATACAAACCGAATCCTGGCGAAGAATAAAATTAAATTATCTTTGCGAATATTTTGTGAAAGAATCCCTGTCAAGGAATATACCACTGGCATCCCATGACTCTACTCCCATCAAATCAGTCATCATTGGCTCTAGTGAACGTGCATTAGCCATACAACAAACGCTGATAGAAAAAGGCTTGCTTGTTTCATGTATACGTCCGCCCACTGTACCAGCCCGGCAGGCATGTTTACGGATTTCACTGAATTGCATGCATGAAGAACAACAAATTGTTTTCTTACTGGATCAATTGCATGAATTACTCTCGCATGACATTCAATAATATAACAACAGCGGGAATTCCTGATAAAACAACTTTAGTGTTTTTACCGGGCTGGGGTTTTAAAGCATCCATCTGGGAAACCGTTACAAAAAATTTAGCTCATCTTCCCGTCATCATGCGAGATCTTCCAACTACGATTAATCAAGCGTCGTTTAATGAAAATTCACTGGATGAAATTACCAGCGAGATAGATAAAACATTGCCTGATAATTGCATATTGATTGCATGGTCTCTTGGCGGTTTACTCGCATTGAATTTGTGCGCCAAACATCCCAAAAAATATAAAAAAATTATATTAGTAGCCAGTACGCCAAAATTCGTTGAAACATCAGACTGGCCTGGCATAAGTCAGGCGGATATTTCTCGTTTTTACACTCAAGCTCAAATTAATTTATCTGAATTAATGCAGCACTTTCATCAAATGATTCTTGATGAAAATACAATACATTTTATCCATGCTATTAAAATGCACGCCATAGCTTCATCACAGCAGTATATATTGCGCTTTTATCTGGACATGCTCATTCAATCTGATTTGCGCACCCATTATAAAACATTGCAAATTCCTGTATTACATATTCTCGGTAGTCGCGATCGAATCATCCCAGCCAGCCATATAAAACATATTAAAAGAGCGTATTCCTCACAACGTGTACACACAATAAAGGAGGCTAGCCATATCCCATTTTTAAGTCATACCCATGAATTCATTAATCAGATACTTGAATTCATTTCGCAGGGTGAGACGCCAGCATGAATGTCAAAAATAAAATCCAACGATCATTTAATCGCGCTGCAGATAGCTATGATGATAATTGTCATGCACAGTTACGAGCCGGCATCAAACTCACCCACCTGATTAAATCATGTCAGCCACATGCTGAACGCATTATTGACTTGGGCTGCGGCACTGGCATTACTACGCAAATCATCGCTTCCCAATATTGCTTTCAAGAGTTTCATGCAATTGATATTTCAACATCATTATTAATGAAAGCACATCATAGACTCAGTCAATTAAAGATTAATGTATATGAAATGGATTTTGAAAATATAACAAACAACAATTATCTACCCTTCGATATTATTTATTCCAATATGGCATTACAATGGAGCAGTAATATTTTAAATACATTAACAATGTTACGCGGACTTTTAACGGACAATGGCAACCTGGCATTTTCATTACCTCTGTCTGGAACATTCAGAGAGTTACAACACCACTACGCCATTAATCATTTTCCAGACATAAATATCATTCAACAATATCTGATTTCTGCAGGTTATCGTATTTTAATCTCTGAAGCAGAAAATATCAGATTAACATTTCCTCATGTTGTACATGCATTAAAATCCATTAAACAAACGGGAGCCAATTATGCCTGCCATAGAATACATAAAGGCCTGAATGGTAAATCCCATTTAAAACAAATCAATTCCAATGAATTGACTTATGAGATAGGTTATTTTATTGCGAGTAAAACCTGATAATGTCATTACAAATCTTCATTGCCGGAACAGATACTAACGCAGGAAAAACCTATATTAGCGCTGGATTATTATCTGCTTTTAATCATTTGGGATATAAAACGCTGGGTATCAAACCAGTAGCATCAGGTTGCAAGTCTATTGATGGCGCTTTACTTAATGAAGACACGCTGACACTCCAACAACATTCATCCATTACATTACCGCACCATATTCTCACGCCGTTTGCTTTTGAACCGCCCATTGCTCCGCACATTGCTGCTGAATTGAGTAACCACCATCTTTCCGTTGCTCAATTAAATGAAACATGCCGCCCCGCATTAGAATATAAATCTGACGTAAGCATTATTGAAGGTTGCGGCGGCTGGTACGTCCCCTTGAATCAAACAGAAACCATGGCTGATTTTGTCATTGCCAATCAATTTAAAGTGATTTTAGTAGTGGGAATTCGACTGGGCTGCATCAATCATACCCTTTTGACTTATCGCGCCATGATGCAAGATGGAATTGATGTGTCAGGCTGGATAGCGAATTGCATAGATCCAGATATGGAGATGAAAACAGAAAATATTATTTCTTTACAACATCGCTTACCCATTCCCTGTCTTGGCATTGTTGATTATGGCACACCGCCCGAAAATGTGATTGACACGCATTTACTAATCAAGTATTAGCGTTACCCTTCAGATACGTGTGATCATCACAAAGGACATTAAAAATGGATTCTCGTTTTATTAGTCACACTTTTCTTTCTTTATTACATAATATTTTCATTAAAACTGACAATACAACTACCAACACCTTAAGCGATGACGAACAAATCGCCATGAAATTATTTTATTTCATTAAACATGCTGAATGGGAAAGTATTGAAAAACATATCTCAGATCACCCTGGCTCCATGTTCACCAAAATTACAGTGGAGAATAAAACATTTAGCCCACTGCAATTTGCTTTAGAGATTGGCGACATATATACCATACAATATTTTTATAAAAATACCTTAAATGAAAATGATACGGGATTCAAAGAACAATTAATAGAACTCAAAAATCAATTGGATGAAGTTCAATCTGCTATACAGATAGAATCGTTATATCATGCCTATGAAAAATTCAAAAAATGCTATCGGAAGTGGGAACAATCATTCAGGGAAGAAAAGAATAAAATTCCTTCGTTTGGGAAATATGATTTTCTTTCGCATGATGAACAAGAAAAAACTTCAACTATTCTCCAACACGCCATGTTAGAAGCAGATGGAGAATTGTATCTAGCGGTGATTGATTTAGGTATGGCTCAACGACAATTTCTCCCCGCGCACTTTCTTAAAGAATTCTGCCGAATGAATACACGTTGGGATATTTACTCAACATTTGATTGTCCTTATCCTCCTCGTCAAGAAGATTTACGTTATATTTATCTATTTGAACATGATAATTCCCATAACGATAAACACAATATTTTATCTTTCCCTCTACCACATGACATGGGACTGGGTTATGAGTATGCTTTAATCAGATGCTTAGATAAAAATAAAGGAGTAAAAAATATTGAACATGCTCAATTTGCCTTGAAACAATTTGGAAATGATATTGCCACTTTTATTCATTTGTATAAAACACGCATCAATCAAATTGAACATCTTAAGCACATCATTTCAAAACAACACCTTATCTACATCAGAATGAGATCCATCGGGCCCGATGCATTCCAAAGTGTTTACGATAAATTAAAGGCTAATCCTCCCATACACGATCACCGGCCTTTGCAAAACCTTGATTTAGAGGAATTAATTACGTCATATGGCATTAAGGAAGATTTCTATAAAAATAATATTACCACCATACAAGCAAATAGATTGTTAACTGGCTTGATTTCTCAACACAAGCCAGCACAGAATTATGGATCCAAGCTTGTTTCTAATGAGTTTATCAATGCAGTCATACTGGAAGCAAAAAAACATTTTGTATCTGGTCACCACCATTTAGAAGAAGTCAAAGCAAATAAAAAAATTCTTTTCCCCTTTCGTGAGCATTTCGTATTAGATGCCACCCGAATTCCATATACCAATTTTATCGCATCACAAGGCATTCATTATGAAGCTCAATTAACTGATTTTATTAATATGACTGCATTTCATCCTAATCCAACAGACCACATTATTGCATTGGGGCATAGCCTCACCTATGGCAGATATATTGATTCGGAAGATTTCTACGATTATTGTTTAAAAGAACGTACGCTAGATTCAGCTCCTTATCAACTCACCATAAACCGAACAAAAGGCGAAGTAATTCAAGCCCTCTCTAAACCGCAAACCATACTAAGAAGTGCAATCGCGCATTCCATATTAACCATTAAACATGTTGATCAATCTATCTCAAAGCAACTCTCAGTGACTTTGTTTAATCTGTATGACGGTCAGGCTCTAAGATTAGCTTGCAATAGTAACGACGATGAAGTCAAAGAAACCATGTGGCAGCTTTATCAATTGTCTCTGGAAAAATCTGTTTTAGTTCATTGCCACCAAGGATGGGGAAGAACAGGACAATTTATTTTAACTATGCAAATTTTAAAAAACTTCGAAAATATTTTTACAGACAACAACATATCTCCTTCTGCAATAAAGATACATGACTTATTAGCAAATATGAGAAATGCGCGACCTGGATTGGTTTTAACTGAAGATCAATTTGTTTTTGCAATTCATAATGCCCACGTCGTGCACCTATATGCGATAGAGAAACAATATATTCAAACTCAGTCATTCTGCATGGCATCTGACCCCGTGATTGAAACCTACTTGCCTGGAATGCGCTAAGGGTATTATAGTCTGCACATGAACAATACACATGCCAGTCAACCCAGGGTCAATGACAAATATCGCTTAGTGCTCGCCAGCACATTAATGCTATTTGTTGAAATGATGCTGATTCGATGGGTCAGTTCTAACATCTATCAAATATACCTTTTTACTAATTTTATCTTGATCGCAAGTTTTCTTGGTATTGGTATCGGATTTTTACGAGCCAATAAAACCAAATCGTATTTTCCTGTTTCTCCTATCCTGTTGGCGCTAGTAGTAATGCTTTGTTATGTTTACAGCATCGATTATCAGGTAAAGTTAAATCCCGCAACAGGTAATCTCGATTATTATACCACTGCATTAAAATCCAAAGCCTATCCTATCATCTTTACATTACCCATTATTTTTATTTCTGTCGTAGCAACCTTAGCAGCTATTGCGGATACCGTAGCCAGATCATTCAAACAACTCCCAGCACTAGCTGCTTATCGATTAGAAGTATCAGGAACAATCGCAGGCATAGTCATCTTCAGTGCACTCGCCTTTTTCGAATCTTCACCGCTCGCGTGGGGCATCATTATTGCATTACTTTTTTGTATTTTATTTTTTGATCATTGGCGCAAGTCTGGTATTTCATTATTGATGATCATACAAATCAGTGCCATCACACTGATACTCGGAACTTTTTATATAGAAACAACAACCGATCATATCTGGTCAACTTATTACAAAATCCAGGTAAAATCATTTGCCCCTGATAGCTATGTGGTAAATGTAAACGGGCTGGCACAACAAATCATAGAACCTCTGCAGCAACGCAAAAAAATCAAACCATTCTACTTCAAGCCTTATGAGCATATGCCAAAAGACATGTCACTTGATAATGTTCTTGTCATTGGCTCCGGCACGGGAGGCGATGTTGCCATTGCATTAGCGAATGGCGCCAAACATGTTGATGCAGTAGAAATTGATCCTGCCCTTTATCGATTGGGAAAAAAATTAAACGTCGACAAACCTTATGATGATCCTCGCGTTACTATCTACATTAATGATGGCCGCGCATTCCTGCAGCATACCTCACAAAAATATGACCTCATCATTTACGCATTAACTGATTCATTAATGTCTGTCACTGGCTTATCTTCCGTACGGTTAGAAAATTATCTATACACCCTGGAAGGATTAACTGCTGCTGCCAATCATCTTAAACCTGATGGTGTGTTTACGATTTATAATTATTATGGCTTGCGCTGGTTTGCAGACAGAATAGGAAATACACTCAACATTATTTATCAACATCCTCCATGCATTGATAAGTACAGCGCACAAGATTATTGGGCAACCGTATTCACCATTAGCCACAATAAAGATATTTTACAGTGTACCTCTCTCTGGGAAAGTACTCATGAATCCTCCGAAAAACCTGCGACTGACAATCATCCATTTATTTATTTGCAGGAAAATACGCTGCCGCCTATCTATATTTTCGCTTTATTATCCATGGGAATTATTGCATTTTTTGTCACACGCAAGATGGGCGCCTCATTAACAGCAATTACGCGATATTTTGATTTATTTCTGATGGGAACGGCGTTTTTGTTGCTTGAGACATCCAGTGTAGTCAATTATGCCTTATTATTCGGCACGACATGGTTAGTGAATAGCCTGGTTTTCATCGGTATTTTATTAAGTGTATATCTCGCCATTGAAGTAGTAGCGCGTGTCAAAAAATTCAATATTTACTTTTTGTATTTTCTACTCATCGTGTCTCTGTTTATAGCATGGATGACACCCATGAACTCGCTGCTTTCATTTACACCGTATGCGCGATTTTTTATTGCCACTTGCCTCATGTTTTCACCAATCTTTATCGCGAATCTCATCTTTGCAGAACGATTTGATGTGGTGAGTAATTCCACTGATGCATTAGGCGCCAATTTGATAGGCGCGGTTTTGGGCGGATTTCTTGAATATAGTGCGCTCGCTATCGGATATCAGCATTTTGCACTGATTGTATTATTCATTTATACGATTGCTTTTTGCTGGCTGGTGATGAGAAAACAGGCAGCCAGTTAGTCATATGTGGGTCGTCATTGCGAGCGTTTTTCGCGAAGCAA
>Ga0105239_10008445_pt1 | contig 11714 bp, 8 predicted proteins | sample KBSC44metaG_FD_92761 | JGI IMG/M metagenome (GOLD analysis project Ga0105239, IMG submission 92761) | Corn rhizosphere microbial communities from Kellogg Biological Station, Michigan, USA - KBS C4-4 metaG | ecosystem: Host-associated > Plants > Roots > Rhizosphere > Soil | place: Michigan, USA...
ATGCGCTTGTTGTTTGCTTCTATTTGTTTAGATATAAGCCCCTCTGTTTCTGTAAGCCTTTTGGCTGGCGCAGGTTCATTTGGTTTTAACTGCAATGCTTTTTTGTATTGTTCCCTGGCAACATCATAAACGCCGGCTTCAAAAGCATTGTTTGCGAGGTTCATAACTTCATTGTACCTGTCATCAAATTCCTTATCCTTCTTTTGCTTTTCAATTTTAGTATTGTAAGCGGCAATTGCTCCGTCAATTTTACCTAGTTGTTTTGTGGCAGTAGCATCATTGGGTTTTAGCTTAAGCGCTTCTTTGTACGCTTCACGCGCATCTTCAAAAGCCTCTTTCTTAAAATTGTCATCGCCAATATCCATAAAGCTTTTATAAGATGCTTCTACCCGCTTTGCTTCAGCATTTTGTTTTTCTAATTCTTTTCTCTTATTTATTTCGTTTATTTTTTGCAATGCATAAGCGTCATTAGGTTTTACACCCAAAGCCTGGTTGAAAGAAAGAATAGCATTCTCGTAAGAGTTTTCATTGAATGCTTTTTCGCCTGCACCTATGTAAGATTTGTATTCATCATCTTTTTTCTTTGCCTCTTCCAGTTTTTTCTGGTTCTCTGCAAGGCTAACACTTTCCTTTTGTTTGCTTTCAGCATCCTTCAGCTTTGCCTGCGCCACTGCATCGCCAGGTATTACTGATAATGCCTGCTTATAAGCCGTAGCGGCATCTTCATAAGATTTTTGTGTGTAGTATTTATCGCCTGCGTCAATAAAGCTTTGAAAGAGTTCCCTGGTCTTCCTGTTGTCTTCTGATTGTTTTGCTGTATTGGCAAAGTTGTCAATCTTTTTCATTTGTGATGCGGCCCACACGTCACCAGGCTTTATAACAAGTGCTTTGCTGTACAAGGCTTTTGCTTCATCATACTTTTCTGCCTTAAAAGCTTTGTTTGCTTCGGTAATAACATCATTATAATTTTCAGTTTCAACCGGCTTGGTTACAGCAGGCTGGTTTGTTGATACAGGAACGTTGTTGTTAACCGGGGCTTCTGGTTCCTGCTTTGGTTTTTCTGCAGGTGTTATTACTTCTTTTGGCTTTTCTGTAACGGCGACAGGCTCCTGCTTAGGCTTGCTTTCTTCATCCTTTATTAGTTGTTTTAGATTCTTGAGATCTGAATAATCATGCTCAAGCTCAGACTCGCTGATATCATCTTTATAAGTGATGTAAAATTTATGCACCCTTTTTCCTTCGGTTATAAGTAAAGGATACATTTGACTGGTTTCTTTTTTTGCACTGATGGTAACAGTTGTCGGCCCCTGGTTTTGTATCGAATAGACTGAATATCCCTCATCATTATCCAGGAACTTCCAGTTTGTTACCGTTGCATTGAAAATAAAATAAGTCACCGCTTTTTTTGACACCTGTATCCTGAAACCATTAATGTTTTGTGCAATGGAGAACCCGTAAAAAAACAGTACGCAGAAAACGGGTAAAATAATATAAAGACTAATCTTTTTCATAGTTGCGTTGAATAGATATTCGTTTTGCAATAAGTTTTTAAAATAGCCAGCCTTTCTTCTTGTATTGAACGGTAAGGGTTATAATACAGTCATTATCTTTTCCCTGCTCAACAGATTCAATAGTAATTTTCTTTCCCTTAATGGCTGCGCAAAATGCACTGAAGGTTGTAATGTTGCCTTTGTCATTCACCTTGGTATTACCGCCATTACAGAAATAGGTATTAAAATCGTCTACACTCTTTGTGCCCTTTACTACTTCCTGCAGCATTATCTGCAACAGTTTATTGCTGATGAGTTGGTGTGTTACCTTTGGCTCTTCAGGTTTTTTAGGTTGCTCAACTACCGGCTTTGTCTCTGTTGGTTCCTGTTGTTTGGCCGGTTCTTCTTTTTTAGGAGGAATTACAATCGTGTATTGCTGTGGAAGCAGGTTCTTAGGCTTAGGTTTATCTTCCGGTTCTGTTACACCACCTCCTGCATCAGTAATAACAACTGATTTGGTATATCTTTTCTGCCTGTCTTTATCAAGGGTAAGTTGTATAACATAAGTACCTGCAAGACCAAATTTAAAAGTGGCATCTCTTGTTGTTCTTGTAAGATAATTATCGTTGTTGGCAATATTCCATTCAATAGAAGTGGCTTGTAACGGCGTTGTGTATTTAAGTGTTTCGCCGGTTGAAGCAACTTCAGGGCCGATGATATTTTCTGTGATGTTGCCTGCAGTATCTCTAATAATGGGCGCCGGTTTTATAATGTTTACTTTGGCCGGGTTATCACATTTCTTATTTACCAGTACCCTTATGTCATATATCCCTGCTTTGCTGAACTGATGGCTTGTAGTAAAGCCTTCCTGTATTTTGGTGTTGTCTCCAAAGTCCCATGTAATTTCATCACCCGGCGCAGTAGTGGCTTTAAAAATGAGCATTTCGCCCATATTAAAAGTTAAAGAGCGATTGTTTATTACACCGTTTATCATAACAGTAACGGGCACGCATGGTTTATCAGCATTTTTATCAATCAGCCGGTAACTAAACAAGCCTACGCAAAGAATTATTACAATAGACATTACCAGCCATACTTTCCTGTCAAGTCCCATGCTTCTCCTGGTGAATATCGATGAAGTTTTCATGCTGCTTTTTTTAAGGTGATTAATGTGTTGCTGCGGCCGCATTACGATAAGCTGCGTTTGCCTGTTCACATTGTGACAGTTGTTGTTTCAGATCGATAAGCTGTTGCTTATAGTCTAAAACGGTAGCGTCCTTATCAGATGCTTTTCTAAGCATAATTTTTGCCCCCTGCAAATCAGACAAATTGGTAACCATGCTTTCGTACAGGTTTTTTACCGGGATTGAATCATCGCGAAGCATGGTAAGCAATTCTGAAAGATTGGCGTTTATTTTATCATCGACAAGAATAGGGTTTGCTATTCTTGAGGCAGAATCAATCATACTAACAGTTTCTTCGATCTTGGTTTTAAATTTTGTAAGAAAAGTGCGTTCATTTTCTACTTTGGCAATTTCACGGGTCAACTGATCATTCTGCTTAAAAGGCACCTGTATGCTAAAGAAAACAACCGTAACAACCACCACTACAGTAATGATAAAAAACAAGAGAAAATTCAGGAATGCCTTCTTTCGTTCGGGCTGATTAAGCGGTTTCATATAGTGTGTTTATAAAGATTATTCAAAAAAGCGCCGCCTGGGTGGCTTTGCCTGCTGATTGTTTGTGATGCCGGGCTGTTCTTCTTTTACAAATATGCCGGTGTCTTTTCGTTTGCCAATAAAATCCAGCTTGCTAAGGGTTTCAAAAAGCTTTGCTGTTATTTTTACAAACAGGCTAACTTTCAGAATGTTCTTATTAATGTCGTTATTATCATATCTTATGTTGGCAAGATTACTAAGCATCGCTTCCAGTTCACCCTGCTTTAACTCACACCATTCACATAGGTAATTCATCATTTCTTCTTTGCCGGAACCAATCCTTAAATCAATCGTATTCTTCATCACTCTTGCAAGACTGGTAATGGCTGCAAACAACGCTGCCGGAGATTCATGTATCATTGTCCAGCGCATATTGGTAATGGTTTGCCCCAGGAACAGCATCATCCTGTCGCATAGAAACATCACCAGTTCTGAAATATCATTCTGTTGATTTTTCTTTAATATTTTTTGTACGATTTGTGAGCAACGTACTTCAAGTGATGCAAAGAACTGATCCAACTCTGTATAAAGAGATACCAGGTCCGGGCTGGCACTGATAGAGTAGGAGGGTGGTATATAATCCTGGTCAACCCTTATATCGTTTCCACTGGCCAATATCTTGCCTATAATAAGCGCATAGGGATGGCCAGCATATTGACTCAACTGGTTATCGCTGATAACCTGTATGGAATATGCAGGAACAACGTAAGGAAACCTGGGCGGGTTTTCTGCAAGATCCGGGCTGCCCGCAGGTTGTTTTTCAAATGGATGAATAATCAGCACTACCCACCATGTGTTTTCAGCTCTGCCCTCAGAAAACTGGTGAGAAACAGCAGGTATGCCGTCTGTTTCTCCATTGCCCGAAACAGATAGTGACGGAAGATTAATTCTTATTCCGCCAGGCGTAACTGCCTGGCATGAAAGTATTGCTACCCACAATACATCCTGGTTGTCTAAAGAAAGCCTTACGTTAAAAGTATCTTCACTTTCTGCAGAAGGCGGTAAAACGCCAAAACGTATAGGCGATACAGCAAGGCTTGCTACATCATTCAATGCATCCTGCCATGCATCGTGCTGTGCAATGAAATGCTGTTTGTTGATCTTCATCCCGTCTATCCAGTTAACGGGAAAATGTTTAAGCTGATCCCTCATATATGTCAGGATTTACCTGTGTTAATGCGTTCGCAAATAATCACTGTATTTTCTTTAATGCCATTCTCTCTAACTGTTATTTCCGGGTCAAGTATTCTTTGAGATTGATACCATTTTGGTTTTCTGCGAAACCACCATTCATGTGCGTCGAATTCATCCGTTGCATACTGAATCGGCGTTTCACTTTGCAACTCATTATAGTCATTGATAAAGTGATAGTATAAATCTCCAAGTGTCATGCTTTCCGGTGCCTTGGCACGGAAATAAGTTTTCTTATTGTCTGTTAATTTTTTAGCGATAAGAAAGCCTACTACATATAATTTTTCCCGTGGATTTTCATCTGGCAAATCTATTTGTTCACTTAACGGATACTGCCATGTTTTAAACTCAGCCGGTGGAATGCCATACGCTGCATCAAAGGTGTTTATTACTAAAAAGGGAATAAAGAAACTGATGGTGCTCATGAGCATCGGGTAAAACAAAAAGGATTTGTTTTGAAGAAAATATTGCAATGATGAAAACACTACCACGGTAAAAAAAATAATAGCCAGCCCGAAAAAAATTTCTCCCAATATCACTTTTGTCTTATCCTGGGATGGCGTTGAAAAATACTTCTTATGAACCAGTGACATATGTATAATTCCAAACAAAAGAAAGATGCCCGAAAATATCCAGTATATAGTAAACATGTGGTCGGTTACATAGGTGGTAACATACGCTGCCAGTGCTGCTACAACGGATGATACACCACCATAAACAACCGGTTTTTTTCCACTTCCGGCGAACCCTTCTGCAAACTGTTTAACGATAGCTACAAGGGCTATGGAGCAAGCAAGGAAGGTTCCAATATAAATCCAGAAAAATTTAATAGCCATACCTTTAAACTTTAAATAAATCCGTACGTGAACTATTGTGAATGATTACCCGGTATGTTTCTTTTATTAGCCGGAACTATCGTTATAATTGTGATAAGTATTTTATCTTTTTGTGGATGCATTATAAAGTGACCTTCTGCACTTATCAATTTGCTTTTAACTGTATGCTTGTCTGAAATATATCTGTCCCGGCTAATGATTTATAATGTTATGCGATTGTTTTTATTGCCAGTGCTAAAGAGCCATTAGTTTGTTATGATTACACGCGGATATCGGATTGGCTGTTTCTTTCATTGAAAAAAAACTGAATGAAAACGGGTTCAAGGTAGCCCATTTAGAGAATAACTTTAACCGTGATTTAGCTGATAATTTTTCAGGAAAAATCACAGTAACTATTGGTGAAAGTCTCTCAAAGTAAAAAACTCTCCAGTATAAAATGAAGAGTTTTTTTATTTTATTGCTGCTTGAACTGGGCCTTCCATTCTTCACCGTCATCGCCCTTATAGCCATCCAGTTTAACAAGGAAGCTTTTTGCAGGGAAGAAAGGTGTTATGTGAATGTCAAGGAAAATATGATCCTTGTGTTCCTCGTCTCTTTCGAAACGTATTATCTGGAATTTCTCAATCAGCTTGTCGGGGCCTTGAATACCATCCAGGAATTTTACAATTTGTGAACGAAGATTTTTTTCCATCTTAACGTTCCATAATTCAAAGGCACGCCTGTTAAGAAAGTCTGACAACACTTTCGCGATAAAGTCAAACACACGCACAACAGAATAGGTTTGCATGCCAAGATTATCACCCGTGAAAAGTGTTTTTGCCGAGAATGGCATTACGCGTCCCCATTCGCCTACCAATGGAACAAGGCCAACATTTTCAAGTTCAGATATCTCGCCTTTTTTCTGATCAAACCTAACGGCATCTACTTCATCAATGGTGCCATAAGTTTTACCTGCTACCGGCTGTGATAGTTTGGTGCAGTACATTTTACCTGCCAGTGCTGCCGAACCCGGAACATACATGTCTTCCTCTTCACCTATTTCTGTTTTTTTACCCCTTCCTACAATGTAGTTGCACGTCATCATTACATTGGCTTTGTGCGGATCTCCCCCCGTAAGGTTGGCGTCTGTGAACATGTCCAATACATCATCAGGCGACTCTATATTTTCAAAGTCTGTTACCAGCATTACTTTGTTTCTGTATGCCATCTTTGCCCACTTATCAACCACGGTATTGCTTTTAAGATAACCAGGAATAACCATGAGTGAATAGTTGTGACGCATATCAAGCCTGTCGAAATTATTGGTGAGCTCTCTGTCTACATGTTCGATAAAGGCGGGCTCATCAAGATCTGTAAGCTTTTCCATCGGTGCATTCAGTAATGCAACATTCTTTAGCTTAGGTGATTCTGTATTCTTATAAAACAGGTGCACAGAGCGGTAAGATGATTCAAGTTGTCTTGTAGTGTTCAACACTTTTTTTAGATTGCCTTTAAGCAATGATTCTGCTGTAGCCGCTTTTTCTTCCGCCTTTTCCAACATTCCAGTAACGGAGTTATTTTCAGTTAATAAATCAACCCATAACTGCATTTTTTTCTTTAGCTCTAAACGCTGTTGTTTTTTATTGGCATCAGTAAGAAAAATATTTCTTTTTGCCTTGCGTGCCGGGTTCAGGTTATCGGAGCCATCCACAATTGCTTCAAGAAAATCAAAGCCGCCTGCTCTTGCAAGGGTGGTAAGTGATTTATCCAGTGCAGGCACTTCCTGCAACGCTGGTTTTTCCGCCTGTTTTAATTCCTGCACATTCGATGTCTCTAATTCAGTTGCCATATCATTCATGTTTTTATGTTCATAAATATTTAATGGGTAGCGTTGTTATCAGCCTTCTTCAAGCTCTGATGCCAGCGCTTTTAATGCATTGATAAATGCACTTTTTGTTTCAGGATTTTCAATTACGTTTTTTAAAGACTTATTGCTTCTTAGCTGCTTAATTATTTTCAGGTAAGCATCATTTTCAACACTTAGATTTTTGAGGTACGGACTCTGGTTGGTAAGGTTTTTTGTGTCGAAATCGCCCAGTCCCGCAAACCTGAAATTTTCTTTTGTTGTAGAGCCGTCTTCTTTGTCAAGCTCTACATCACAATTGGGTTTAAAGTAGTCGAATACCTGTTCAACTGTTTGCAGATCCTCTACTATTTCTGGTTTTATGGGATCATCATAAGTTAGCTTTTGAATGAAAAGCGTTTTGTTAGGTGAAATCTCAACAAATCCTTCGCCAACGGGGTCCGGAGCAAGGATGGTGGTAGCAATACCTGGTTTTGCTTGTGGCATAATACTTAGGTTTATATAATGATGGGATGTAAGTTTTAAACCTGTTATTTATAGCGTATGTACCTGGCTTAAGAAGCGTTTTCCTGTGTGATGACTTCGGGTAATTTTAACTGTTGATCTGAAATGGCAGCAGCTTGTTATCTCTTTCCTTTTACTTTGGTTATTGTTTTGCTTAAGTCAATTGCATCGGTCTATAAATATATTTTAGTTCATTGATTATTTAAAATATTTGTTCCGTTTTTATTAAGTGTTGTTATTCAATTGTCCACGTCAGCTCATCATCTTTCAAATCTACTTTTACAGTATTTCCTTTTTTTACATCGCCTGCGATAATATATTTTGATATGGGCCTTCGAAGCCTGTTTCGTATCACACCGGAAATTTGCCTTGCTCCATATTTGGGTGTAAAACCATTGAGTGCAAGGTTTTTCTTTGCCTCTTCACTAATCGTTAGAGCAATGCCTTGTTTATCCAAAGCTTCCAATAAGCTTTTCATTTGTATTTCAAAAATGCGCACAATGTTTTTTTCACTTATGGGCGCAAAAGGCACAATCTCTGTAAGGCGTGCAAGAAACTCCGGCCTAAAGTATTTGGCCATGATTTCCATTAGTTTGTTGGATGCGGGAACTTCTCCTTTGTCAAACTGCTCTGCTATCCAATCACTGCCAATGTTTGAAGTAAAAATGATAAGTGCATTGGAAAAATCGCCTTCCTTGCCAAGCCTGTCGTGCATATGACCCTCATCAAGTATTTGAAGAAAAGTGTCAAATACTGATGGGTGTGCCTTTTCAACTTCGTCGAAAAGTAGTACTGCATAAGGCTTTTGCCTTATTTTATTTACCAGCATACCGCCTTCTTCATAACCTACGTAGCCCGGAGGAGCACCATAAAGCAACGCTGCTGAATGTTCTTCTTTAAACTCAGACATATCAAAGCGTATCATTGCTTTTTCGTCATTAAAAAGGAATTCTGCTATAGATTTTGCAAGTTCTGTTTTACCCGTTCCTGTCGGACCAAGAAAAAAGAAAGAACCGATGGGCTGGCCTTTTTTGTTAAGCCCACTTCGTGATTCCAGTATAGATTCAGAGATGGCTTTTACTGCATAATCCTGCCCAACCACACGGCGCTTAAGATGATTTTCCATATTAAGCAGTTTTTCCTTTTCCTGCGCCTGTATTTTGCCCAGCGGTATACCCGTTTTGTAAGAAATAACAGATGCTATATCTTCTTTATTTACATCAGCTTTTTTTGTATCAGCAAGTGTAGTTAAGCTGTTTAAGCTTTGAGTGAGAAAACTATCGAACTCCTGCGACGTTTCAAACTTGTCTGTTTGTGAAGAATCTTCAAGTTTGCCAAGCAATACAGGGCTTATCTTGTTTTGTACCATGCTGTTAAGCCACCTGTATTCTGTAAATAACTCATGCTCCGGCATATCTGTTGCAGATTGAAGTTTTTGTAATTCTTCTTTAAACATCGTAAGATCCTGCCCGTTGGTGTCTACCATCAGCTTTATCGCTGCCATTGTCCTGTCGAGTAAATCAATAGCGGCATCAGGTAATCGCCTGTCTTTGAGATAACGTTTTGAAAGTCTTACGGATTCTCTGATGGCATCTTTTTCAATTTTCAATTGATGATGTTCTTCAAACTTAGTGGCGAGACGGCTCACCATTTTTTCAGCCGCTTCCAAATCGGGCTCAGGAACATTCAATACTTCAAACCTGCGTGTAAAGGCCTGATCCGGCTCAATAAACTTGCGATATTCATCATTGGTCGTAGCACCTATGACGGTTATCTCACCTCTTGCCAATTCCGGCTTAAGAAGATTAGCTGCACCGCCGCCAATACTTCCGCCTTTGCTATCAAGCAGAATGTGTATCTCATCAATGAATATGATGGCTTTGGGAAATTGTTTTACTTCTTTAATAATATTCTTCAGCCTGTCTTCAATCTCACCTTTGTAAGAGGCACCGGCGATTAAGGCACCTAAATCAAGTTCAAACAACTGGGCGCCTTCTAACTGTGCAGGTATTTTTTTGTTGATAATGTCAAGCGCGAAACCATCAATTAACGCCGTTTTACCAACACCTGCTTCACCCGTAATAATTACATTGGGCTTTGTTCTGCGGCAAAGAATTTCCATCATCATTCTTGTTTCTTTGTCGCGACCAATAATAGGATCAGTCTTACCCTCTTTAGCAAGTGCGGTACGTTCAACACAGTATTTATACAGTGCACCTGAAGATGTTGGTGCTGTACCATTAACAGAAGGTTTTACTGCCTGCTGAATGCCGTCTTCTTTAAAATAGATCTCCAGTATTTCTTTTTCTTTTACCGGGAAAGATTTTAATTGCTCTGCTTTGAAAGCCACGCCGGGCTTGGCTATGGCAGTTAGTGTGCAAATGGGTGATATTAAATCAAGCCCCAGTTTAATGCGTATGTTATCGGCCTCTTCAAATACTGCTTTTACTGTTTCATCGCCTTTTACGTTGTCTTTAACCTTTGCCACTTTTGGATATTCATCCATACGCACCTCGGCCCATTCCATCAGGTAACCGGGGTCTTTGCCAATAGATTCAACAAAGCTCCTGAGGCCCACCTCTTTGTGCAATAAGGCACGTAACAAATGTGCCGGGTAAAAAAATTCGTTCTGATATTCTTTTGCCAGCGACTGTGCAATTTCAACTGCAGCTTTCATTGATTCGTTCAGGCCGATTGTTGACATGTAGCGTTTTTTTGAACTTATAAATCAAATTCCACTGGATGGTATTCTATGGACCAGGCTGTTCATGAATGCTCTGCTATTCTTGCCCGGGTTTCTGTAAGCCCGCCGTGCCCTGAAGACACCGCTTCCGTTCAGTATAGAACAGGCTGTTTGCCACAATTATGCTGTCATTTATATTGAAATGTATATGCAGAAAAATCAGCTAAAAGCTAATTCGCTAGAAAAATATATAAAAAATATTGAAACCGCAATACCACACAATGTTTTTAAATAGATAATTTGTTAAAGCACAATCAGCTATTGCAAAGTTGATCAGCATAGATTATTTTGTTTCCGCAAACACTTCTGTATTCATCAAGCCTTTAGCAAATGAGCAGCACCTGTTATAAAATTCCGCTACAGCTTAAAACAGTTATGGAAGGAAATGAATTGCCAGTATGTGACCTGGCTTATTCCATCACCAAAAATCTTGAGCTGATTATTACTACACGTTTTGGTGAACATAGAAGCGATGAAACCTTTGGCTGTGAAATATGGGAACTGGATTTTGAACTGATAGTAAGCGCTTCTTTGTGGGAAGAAAAATTGCGACAGTCTCTGTTGAAATCAATAACGGCGCATGAGCATCGCTTATCAGGCATAACAATTACAGTAGCGATTAGCGATATGGAAAAATTCAACATATTCAAACAATTTACAGAGATAAAGAAAAGGGTGGATATACATCTTTTTGGCACGATATACAAAACAGGCGAAGCATTTAACTTTCATACCAATTTGTTTTTAAGTCCGCTCTCTATTGATTGAGATAGTCAATGGTCAATGGGAAGTAATTAATGGCGAGCAGGGAGAGGAACATTTTTACTTTTTCATTTTTACTTTTTAATTTCTTAAAGTGTTTTCTGAAATAAACAATACGAAAGAGGTTATTAAAAACAGGATGCTGAAGCATGCGCTTACTTATTGGGGCATTAAGAATACAGAAGATCTTGATCCTGCAATAAAACTGATACTTGAGGCACTTTCTGTTGAGCTGTATAATCTTAGCAACGAAGTAAAAGATACACAGGTAAGAGTGTTGGAAAAAGTGGCAAGTTTGTTAGCTCCTGATTTTTTAACATCGCCCAATCCCGCACATGCCATATTATATGCGTCACCGGTAGAGCCTACTGAAGTACTCACGAGCACTACTGCTTTTTTTACGCAGCGTAAAATAGCAACTAAACAAAATGATGTACCTGATACAGCTATAGATTTATTTTTTACACCAGTTGATGCGGTTAAACTTTTTGATGTACAGATAAACACTATTGTAACGGGCGGCAGCCTGTATAGTTATGATGCATCTTTTAACAGGCAGTTAGTGGTTCGCTCCAGAAACAGGCAGGCTGAAATGAATACGCTTTGGCTTGGTCTTAAAGCGAACAT
>Ga0105239_10008448_pt1 | contig 11712 bp, 12 predicted proteins | sample KBSC44metaG_FD_92761 | JGI IMG/M metagenome (GOLD analysis project Ga0105239, IMG submission 92761) | Corn rhizosphere microbial communities from Kellogg Biological Station, Michigan, USA - KBS C4-4 metaG | ecosystem: Host-associated > Plants > Roots > Rhizosphere > Soil | place: Michigan, USA...
CCACCGCCTTCAGCCTGATGGACCAAAGGCGGATCCAGGCGTTGATGTCACCGGCCGGCATCGAACGTGTCCATCTGATCGATGCGGCAGGAAGCGTTTCCGACCTCGTCGCCTGAAACCCAGTTCCGTATGCAGCCCAGGAGAAGTGAATGAAGCGAATAGTTATTGCCGCCATGTTCGTCGCGGCCGGATTTGGCCAAGCCAACGCGCAGGATGCGGCCGCCGGCGAAAAGGTCTTTGTGGTCTGCAAGGCCTGTCATCAGGTCGGCGACAACGCGAAGAACGTGGTGGGTCCCGTGCTCAACGGTCTGATCGGGCGGAAATCCGGGTCGGTCGAGGGCTACAGTTATTCCGCCGCCAACAAGAATTCGGGCATCACCTGGGACGAGGCGACGTTCTCAGAATACATCAAGGATCCGAAGGCGAAAATCCCCGGCACCAAGATGGCCTTCGCCGGAATCAAGGACGAGCAAAAAATCAAGGACCTGATCGCCTACCTTCACACCTACGACAAGGCGCCCCTCAAGCTGGCGCAATAGTCCGGCTACATACGAAAAGCAGATCGCGCGGGAGCGCCGTGCGCGATGTCTCTCGCCGTCTCAGGTGCATTACGTTCGCGGGAGCTGGCGGCGGAGTCCAATACGTGGGCCGGATTGGAACCCAGGAGCGAGCCCGACTCTCGCACAGCCGGTGTTCACGAAAGCAACGGAGGACGCGTGGAATGGCCGTACATCATGCGGGTTCAGGAGAAGTCGTCGACCTTCGGCCGCTCGGGGCTAAACTTCAGGACGCACGCACAACTGCGATCGTGAAGTCGGACACTTTCGAGGCCGTGCGCCTGATTGTTCCTGCCGGGCACAAAATCCCACCCCATCGGGTGGAGGGGGAGATCACCCTGTTTTGCCTTGAAGGATGCGTGCGGCTTGGCCATTCCCACACGAAAATTGAGCTCTCGGCTGGCCAATGGATCTATCTTGATGGAGGGGTGACGCATTCGGTCGAAGGGATCAAAGACGCATCCCTGTTACTCACCATTCATTTCCCAGGCGCAAGATAGCGCTTGAGACGGGTGCATCGAGAACCCAAAGTCTCGAGACGTTGTTTCGCGCCTTCACAGCCTTTGCTTCCTTTGCCGCGGCGATCGGGCTCGTCGAACAGTGATATCCGCAAGCTGACGCCACTTTGGCGGGGCAAAGCTCCTCGTCGACCGCTGCCTCAGCCGGACTGACGGCTACGGCTGAGGCGCGGCACGCGGGTGATGGCGGATGTGACCGTCACGCCGGGGCGCAGCGGACCCGTCGAGGTTCTGGTGCAGCTCTATGATGGAGATGAGAAGCCGCTTCAGGTCGATGCCCTTTCCGTGACCCCATCCAATCCGGACAAGAACATCGCCCCGTTGACCGCGTCGGCCGAGTGAATCGCCGCCGACAGGCCTCGCCGGATCTTCCACTGAAGTTGCTCTCCTAGCGCTCGATGAACCTGTCCTTGGCCGACAGGACCGTGCTTTCGGTCTCATCCTGGGCCGCAAACACCACATCGCCACGACCGGTATCGGCTGCCGTCAGCGTGACCCGCAGCGTCTCGGAAGCGTCGGCGGCTACCTCGATCGGTGCGAGGCTATCGTTGCCGATGATGACCATCTTGGCATCCACGCCGCTGACCGAGAGCTTGTAGGTGTGGGAGATCGACGACTTGTTCAACAGCTTGACGGTATACGCATTGCGCACCGAGCCGTCCGAGAGCCTGACGGCGACGGGATCCCGATCGTGCTGGACCGAAAGCGTGGCGGTCGTCTTGGTCGCGAACGCGACGCCGATCGTGCCGGCCAAGGCCAGGCATGCCGCCGTCAGGCCGATCGTCTTCGGCCGCACGAGCCCATTGACGGGCGCTTCCTCTCGGCGGCCACGCTCGACGTTGGCCCAGCTCTCGTAGTCGATCAGCCCGCGCGGGCGCCCGAGCTTCGCCATCACGCCGTCGCAGGCATCGACGCAGAGGCCGCAATTGATGCACGCGAAGTTCTGTCCCTCGCGGATGTCGATCCCGATCGGACAGACCGCGACGCACTGGCCGCAATCGACGCAATCGCCCGCAGGCTTGCCCTGCAGGCGCAACTCGGCGGCCTTCTTCGCCGACGTTCGCTGCTCGCCGCGGTAGTCGCGATAATTGACGGTGTAGGCCTGCGGGTCCCAGATCGCGCCCTGCAAGCGCGGCCAAGGGCACATGAACGTGCAAACCTGCTCGCGCGCGAACCCCGCCAGTCCGTACGTCGTTCCGGTGAACACCGCGACCCAGGTCAGGACGTTGGCGGATACGTCTCCGGCGACCAAGCCACCGAGCAAATTCGGCGCGTCGGTGAAATAGAAGATCAGCGTGCCGCCCGTTCCCAGCGAGATCAAAAGCCAAGTCACGTGCTTTGCGATGATCTGGGCGGTCCGTTTGGCCGTGAGAGGCGCTCCGATGTTCTTGAGACGCTGGCGCCTGTCGCCCTCGATCAGGCGTTCGACGAGCAGGAATAGATCGGTCCAGACTGTCTGGGGGCATGCGAAGCCGCACCAGAGACGGCCTGCGAGCGCATTCGCAAGGATCAGGATGGTCGAAGCGAGCACCAAGAGACCCGTGACCAGATAGAGATCCTGCGGCCATATCTCGACGAAGAACGCGTAGAGACGGCCGTTCGCGAAGTCGAGCAACACCGCCTGATCGGGCGCGTTGGGCCCGCGGTCCCAACGAATGAAGGGCGTGACGTAGTAGATCGACAGCGTCAGCAGCAGGATTCCCCATTTGATCCGGCGGATCGGGCCTTTGACCGCCTGGGGCACGACGGGCAAGCCGGCGGCTGCTGCAGCCTTGGCCCGCGTCTTCGCATGATCGATCTCGATGGTGATGGCCATACCGCGCCGCTCAGTTCACTGCAGCGAAGCCGAGCGAGGCCCGAACAGCCTGCTCGATGCGGTCGGGCGTCCATGGCGGCTCGAATGTCATCGTCACGTCGACGGAAACGACGCCTGGAACGGTGGATGCCGCCGCCTGCACCCCTTCCTTCAGGAACGAGGTCGCGGGACATCCCGGCGTCGTCGCCGTCATGGCGATGCGGACGGCGCCATCGGCGACAGCGATGTTGTAGACGAACCCGAGAGCGACGATGTTCTCGCCCAGTTCGGGATCGATCACGACCCGCAAAGCGTCGCGGACAGGTTCGACGAGCGGGTTCGTCATGAGGGCGCCCTCACCGTCAATTCGTAGGTGGCACCGTCAGGGCGAAATCCGCCGAGCCAGCGAAAGCCGCGCCTTTCGAGCTGCGGGAACAGGAACACCGGCTCCCGACTCAGAAGCGACGACAGCGTCTCGCCGGGCCCGAGCTTTTCCGCTGCAGCGAGGATTCGGACCATGGGCTCTGGCGGATCGAGGTCTCGGTTGTCGAGCTCCATGATCGGCTGGGGCCAAGGGGCGAAGGGCGCGTTCTCTCCGCTGGGCGATCCAGTTTCCGCCTTTGCTTCGACAGGTGTGAACAGCACCTCCCATTCGCCGCCATCGAGGGCTCTCTCGGAGTGGGCGAATCCCCTGTCAGCCATGACCGCGAACAAAGGGACCGGCTTGAACGGTGCGTAGAGGCGGAGCCCTTGCCCCTTTTCCAGACGCTCGAGCGCGGCCATGATGACCGAGAACGGCTCGCCTCCGCTGCGCAGGATCGGGCGGGCATCGACATCCAGGTAAGCGGTCATTGCGATCTCCTCAGGTTTTGGCGAACAGCAGATGCGGCGCGACGGCGCCCGCCGGCAGGCGCAACGACGACGTGACATCCTCCAGACGCCGAATGCGGATGATTTCGTGGACGATTCCGACGACTCCCACGGCCATCGCGGCCGCGGCCATCCGGAAGACGTTTGGCTCGCCCGCCAGCAGAGCGAACGTCCCCATCCAGACGGAGGCGTAGTAGATCGAGAACCATTTCGTCGCCCGGCGCTCCGCGACCAGATCCTGGACGCGGGGCGTTGGCGCGCGTCCCATCACGGGCCCATAGGTCTCGAGCCAGGTGAGGAACGCGACGATCTTGTAGAGCTTGGCGAGCACCAGCCCGGACAGCCAGCCGAACACCGCCAGGAAGGCAAGGGCGCCCACGTGCGTCGGCAGCGTTCGCGTCGAAACGAGCGCAATTCCCAAGAGCCCCGTTCCTGCCAGGCTCGCGAAGGACAGCAGCGCCATCCGCATGTTCAGCTCGAGATGGCGCCGCTTGCGAGTACGGAAGATGCCGGCAAGATCCCGCCCGTAGAGGATGGCGCAAACCAAGCCGAGAAGTGCGGCGATCGCGAGCACGGTATTCAGCCCGGCTTGGAATCCGATCGCTGCGGCTCCGCCGGCGACGGTCGCGGCTATGGCAAGCGCGCCAACAGCGAGCGTGAGGCGGCTCTGACGGTCGTCCACGTCAGGCGCGAGCATGAACATGGAGAGCAAGCGGTAGCTGACCCCCATGGCGGTCAACGTGAGCCAACCGCCAAGGCCGGCAATGGCGTGCAGCGGGATGCCTCGCGCCAGGACGACCTCGCCGATCCGCCCGGCCCATCCGGCCAACGCGAACGCGAACACCGTACCGAACGCCACCGTCGTGCAAAGAGACGCCAAGCCGACCAAAACGAACCGTGCCGGCCCCGTCGGCCGCTGCCAAGCGGTCAAGCCGAGATCGACCACGACGAGGCCGAAGCCGGTGACCAGCAGCACGGCTCCGAGCGGCAGAAGCCAAGGTGCGGAAGGCAGGCGTCCGCCCAGAGCCATGAACCCAGCGAGCAGCGAGATCAGCCCCGCCGTCAGCAAGGCCAGGGCCGGCAAGGCCCATCGTTCGGAGAACAGAGGCCTCGCGATCAGGACGGGGACGAACTGGAAGAGAGCTCCGCACATGGCGATGCTCAACCACCCGATGCAGACCACATGCACCAGGACCAGCGTGTCGGGTGCGGCGAGATCAGCTGCCGGATGTCCGATGCCGACGACCATCAGGGCGAGCGCAGCCAACAACCACGTCACCGCCGCCGCGAAGTAGGTCATCGTCCATCGGGAAATGCTGCCGCCGATCATGATGATTCAGTGTTCCTTTCAACGCAGGCCACATCGGACTCGATAGCTCACATTGCCGAATGCTTCGGATTGCGTGACCGTCACGCTAACGGAGGTGCCGACGAGAACTTTGCGGAGCCGCAAAGAAATCGAGATTCCGCGCTGCGATAAGCTCTCATCGAACATGGGAGTACGACAGATGAGGGTTTTCGAACGGCTTCGGGAGCGCATCCGAGTTCCTGCTTGCGGAAACGGCACTGACGAGGTGGCCGGCCGCGAGAGACAAATCGAAGCAGAGTCATCTCCGCCCCCGGCTTGGCGCGAAGGGAACGAGGCAGACGCACGGGTAAGGTTGCGCCCCGCACGACACGTCTACGGAACAGGGCCCAAACGCATGGGTGCGACGGCGGGTTGAGCACTATCTTCCCTTGGCAGCAATTCGGATGCCGGGGCCGGTTTCTGGCTATTTGCCCGGCGGTCGGGCTGGCCCACTTCCGAGCGGATCGTCCTCGCAGGTCAGCCAGACGTGGCGTGGTCGCCCCTCGGCGGCATCGTCGTGCCCAGCCGTCATCGGCTTTCCGCACGTCGGGCACAGCTTCTGGCTCGAGTAGAGCGGAGTCATCAGCTTTTCCCTGCCGCAGGCAGCTTAGGTCCCGTTGCACCGCGAGCACAAGTGGATCGCGAAGGTCGTCCTCCTGCGTGAGGCCGCTTGACGCGCAACGCATCCCGCACTGAAATCGGGCTTTCAGTGATGTTGCGGGGGTGGCGTCGTGGAAGAGTTCTACAGGGGCTTCGCGCAGCGGGCGCGCGATCTCGCCGAGAAAGCGGACCCGATCACCAGGCGGCGGCTACTGGAACTGGCCAAGCGGTACGACCTCAAGAGCAGACCGGGATCGTTGAGCGGACGGTCCATCCCGCCGCCGCGCGCGACGCCGCCGACGGTGCTGTTCTCCGGCGCGGGCGAAGCCTGAGGGCTCAGTCCTTCTCGTCCTTCGGGCCGGCCTGAGCATCGGCTCGGCGTTCGTATCCTCCGCCAGGGCAGTGAGCCGCTGTGGTCGTCTGCGGATCACTGATGGGGGCAGCCAAGCGCCGACACCTCTGAGCCTCCGCGAGCAATCGGGTCTTCTCGTTTTCCATGCAATTCCAACCCGCTCCCTCCGAGCAGGTTGCGGCCTCGCTCGCCGCCAAGACGGCGGGGAAGTGACTTCGCCAGATCGAACAACAGGCAACGTCCCGCTGCCGGCGGGCGGTGAGACCGTTGCGGCGTTACTCCTTCGCGGTCGCAGCTACGAACCGGGCTTTCCATGCGCGCCGCCGGGTTCGCCGACCCGGCGATCAGCAAGCTGAAAGCCGCCTAGGTAGATCACACCGAGCGCGAATACTTCGTTTCAGAGATTCCGAAATCGAACCTGTCGTCGCTGCTTGGGGTTAGCGCAGCTCTATCGCGCTTACGCGTCATCGGCTCAATTCGTTCGGAATAACGAAATTCGCCGCGAACGGTTGTTCTCCCAACTACCGACAAAAATACCGACAACACAGCTCAGCTGGAGCAGATTTTTGCGCGTGTTTTCAATGTGTCGCGAAAATTTTCCCGGGAAATGCGGAATCGAACCAGTGGTATAAGATATTGTTATTATTTATATTTTCGTCTTGGTGCCCCTGGCCGGAATCGAACCAGCACTCCTTGCGGAACTCGATTTTGAGTCGAGCGCGTCTACCAGTTCCGCCACAGGGGCCCTCGGTCGGCCCCAAGTGAGGGCGTCGCGAAGCCGGCGGACTATAGCCATGGGAAGGACGGGGTCAACCCGCGCCAAAGTGATCTTGGCCGTTCTCGACAGGGGGCTGGGGCGGGGTTAGAGCCTTAACCGAAGCCCCAGCCGGAGAGGCCGCCGTGTCGACCCAAAGTGCCGCAATACCTGCGTTTCGCCCTGCTGTTGGTAATCCCGCTCTGACGTCCGCACTGGCCGTGACCTTGATCGCGGCGGCGACAATTGGGGGCGCATGGTTCTTCCAGCTGGTCCTGGGGATCGTGCCCTGTCCGCTCTGCCTCGAGCAGCGCTACGCCTATTACCTTGCGATCCCGCTCGGTGTGCTCATGGTGCTTGCGGCGAGAGGCGGCGCGCCACGACCGCTGCTGCTGGCGGGGCTTGCCATCCTGGCGCTGGCCACCCTCGCCAATGCAGGTCTCGGCACCTACCATTCGGGCGTCGAATGGGGGTTCTGGAAGGGGCCGACCGATTGCTCCGGTCCGGTCGTCAATCTCGGCAGCGCCGGCGATCTCCTGTCGCGGCTCGACTCTGTGAAGGTGGTGCGCTGCGACGAGGTCCAGTGGCGCTTCCTCGGTCTCTCGCTCGCGGGCTACAATGTGCTGATCTCGCTGCTGATGGCCGCGATCGCCGCCTGGGGCGTTGTGCAGACGGCAAAGCAGCGCGCTTAATTCGCTAGATCGCGCTCTCGCCTTCGTGCTGGAAGCCGAGATAGCTGGCCGCCACCCGCTCATTCGCCGCGATGTCGCTGGCCTTGCCGCTGAGCACGAACTCGCCAAGCTCCATCACATAGGCCTGGTCGGCAATCTTCAGCGCGGCCTGCGCATTCTGCTCGACCAGCAGCACCGAGACACCGCTGGCCTTCAGCTCGGTGACGATGCGGAAGATGTCGGCGACGATGATCGGCGCGAGGCCGAGGCTCGGCTCATCCAGCATCAGCAGTTTCGGCTCGCCCATCAGCGCGCGTCCCATCGCCAGCATCTGCTGCTCGCCACCGGACAAGGTGCCGGCGAGCTGCTTGCGACGTTCCTTGAGGCGCGGAAACAGCGTGTAGATCCGTTCGATCGAGGCCTTGGCCTTGCTTCTTTCGATGCGGAAGGCGCCCAGCTCGAGATTGTCCTCGACATTCATGGTCACGAACAATTCGCGGTGCTCCGGCACGAGACCGAGCCCCATCGCGACGCGATCCTCGATGTCGAGCCGGGCGAGATCCTGCCCCGCAAAGGCGACGCGGCCCTTCAGCGGCAGGATGCCCATGATCGCCGACAGCAGCGTGGTCTTGCCGGCGCCATTGGCGCCAACGATGGTGACGATCTCGTTCTCGCCGACTTCGAGCGCGACCGAGCGCACGGCCTCGACCTTGCCATAGGCGACGTGCGCGTCGGTGACGGACAAAAGCGCGCTCATGCCGCCACTCCGAGATAGGCCTTGATGACTTCGGGATTGGTCTTGATGGTGGCGGGCGTGCCCTCCGCGATCTTGGTGCCGAAATCGAGCACCACGATGCGGTCGGCGAGGTTCATCACGAAGCCCATGTCGTGCTCGACGAGCAGGACGGACATTCCGCCGTCGCGCAGATCGCGCAGCAGCTTTGCGAGCTGTTGCTTCTCCATGTGGCGCAGGCCTGCGGCCGGCTCGTCGAGCAGCAGCAGCATCGGATCGACGCAGAGCGCGCGCGCGATCTCGACGATGCGCTGCTGGCCGAGCGAAAGGCTGCCTGCGAGCTGATGCATCTGGTCGGCAAGGCCGACGCGCTCGATCTGCCGAGCGGCCTCCGCGAGCAGCTTCGCTTCATCGTCGCGGTCGAGCCGCAGCATCGAGGCGAGCGGACCGGACTGGCCGCGCAGATGGGCGCCGATCGCGACATTCTCCAGCACGGTCATGTCAGGCACGAGCTTGACGTGCTGGAATGTGCGGGAAATGCCGAGCTTGACGATCTCCTGCGGCGGTGCGCGATCGACCTTCTTGCCGAGCACCGAGATCGAGCCTGAGGTTGCCGACAGCACGCCGGTGATCAGGTTGAAGGTGGTGCTCTTGCCGGCGCCGTTCGGACCGATCAGGGCGACGATCTCGCGGGCCTGGACGTCGAAAGATACATTGTTGACCGCGACCACGCCGCCGAATTGTTTGCGCGCTTTCTCGACCTGAAGAAGAATGTTGGACTGGCCGGGTGAACGCGGGCGCTGGTCGAGTTTCAGCGAGGTGTCGGGCTTTCTGCCACCTGTGCGCTCAGGCAGGAACGACATCAGCCAGGGCCAGACGCCGCCGGGCGCAAGCTGGAGCAGGGCCACCAGCATGATGCCGAACACGATGGTCTCGACCTGGCCGGAGCCGGGCAGGATCAGCGGCAGATAGCTCTGCAGCACCTCTTTCAGGATCACGACGATCGCCGCACCCAACACGCCACCCCAGACATAGCCGGCGCCGCCGACCACAGCGATGAAGAGATATTCAATGCCGGCCTGCGCGCCGAACGGCGTCGGGTTCACCGCGCGCTGGAGATGGGCGTAGAGCCAGCCGGAGAGGCCGGCGAGCACGGCGGCGTGAATGAACACCAGAAGCTTCGCCTGCGGCGTGTGCACGCCGAACGCCTCGGCCGCGACATGGCCGCGCCGCAGCGCGCGAATGGCGCGGCCGGTGCGGGAATCCAGCAGATTCATCGTGACCACAGCCGAGAGGATCACCGCGACCCAGATCGCAAAATAGATCGACCCGGGATCGAGCATCCTGAACGAGCCGATCGACAGCGGCGGGATCGCCGAGATGCCGTCGTTGCGTCCGAGGAATTCCAGCTTGCTGAACAAATAAAACAGGCCAAGCCCCCAGGCCAGCGTGCCGAGCGGCAGATAATGGCCGGAGAGCCGGACCGTGACCAGGCCGAGCAGCACCGCCAGCAGACCACTCACCAGCAGCGACAGCGGCAGGGTCAGCCAGGGCGACAGACCGTAGGCCGTCGTCAGCAGCGCCGTAGTGTAGGCGCCAAAGCCGACGAAGGCGGCCTGGCCGAATGAGGTGAGGCCGCCGACGCCGGTTAGCAGCACAAGGCCCATCGCGACCAGCGCGGCGAGGCCGATATTGTCGAGCAGCACGATCCAGAACGGCGGCATGCCCGGTACGAACGGGATCGCCGCCATGACGAGCGCAAAGATGAGAATGGGAAGCCGGCTCTGCATCGCGCTCAGTCCTTCTCTTCTTCGACCGCGGGCGCGGCGAGCGAGCGCAACAGCAGCACGGGGATCAGGAGCATGAATACGATTACCTCCTTGAAGTTGGAGGCATAGAAGGACGAGAACGCCTCGACGATGCCGACGAAGAGGGCTGCAACCGCAGTGAGGGGATAGCTGACGAGGCCGCCGATGATCGCGGCGACGAAGCCCTTCAACCCGATCAGGAAGCCCGAGTCGTAGTAGAGCGTCGTGATCGGCACGATCATGATGCCCGACAGCGCGCCGATGACGGACGCCAGCAGGAAGGCGATCTGTCCCGACAGCGTGGTGCGGATGCCGGCGAGCCGCGCGCCCAGCCGGTTGACGGCGGTGGCGCGCAGCGCCTTGCCATAGAGCGTCAGGCCGAAGAACAGCCAGAGGCCGATGATGAAGGCGATGGTGATGCCGTAGACCGTGAGGCTCTGGCCGGTGAAGCGCACCGCGCCCGCGGTGAAGGAGCCCGACAGCACGGCCGGCCCGCGCTGGCCTTCGGCGCCGAAGAACAAGAGGCCGAGGCCCTGAAGCGCCAGGTGCGTGCCGACCGAGGCGATCAGTAGCACCAGCACCGAGGTGTGGGCCAGCGGCTGGAACGCGATGCGGTAGAGATAGAGGCCGATCATCGCCACGATCACCAGCGACAGCGCGATACAGATTGCGACCGGCGGCTTCTGGGCGACGAAATAGATCGTCAGCGCCAGCACGATGGCCGGCAACACGATATTGGCGAGGACGCTGCGCAGGATCAGCCGGGCATGTAGTGCCTTGCGGGCCACGAACAGGTCGAAGGCGCAGGCCGCGATGCCCATCGCCAGCGCCAGCTTGGCCGTGCCCGGCATCTGGCCCGAGGCCAGCGAGGCATAGGTCAGCGCGCCGTAGGTGACGAATTCGCCCTGGGGAATGAGGATGACGCGGGTGACGGCGAACACCAGCACCAGCGCCAAGCCGAGCAGCGCATAGATCGCGCCATTGGTGATGCCGTCCTGCAGCAGGAACAGCATGATGGTGGTGTTCAAGACCGGACGCTCCCCCTCAAATCAGGGCCGGTCTCCGCAATTGCGGTGGATCGTCCCTCACAGCCATTGAAATACGCTGACGATATTTGATATGGTCCATAACAATTATCAAATATAACATCAAGGGTGGGCGGACGACCCATCCCGAATTTAGCGGGATTACGAGCACGAGGCGATGACCGTTTCCAAAACCGCTGAAAAGTCCTCTGAAAAGCAGGCCGACGCGACCAAGGGCCGCAAGGATGCCGCCGAGGGGCTGCCCGAAGCCCTCCAGCTCGGCGAGCTCTCCGAACAGCTCGGCTATGTGCTGAAGCGGGCGCAGCTCAAGGTGTTCGAGAACTTCCTGCGCTGCATGGCCTCGCTTCAGCTCACGCCGGCGCAATTCTCGGTGTTGCTGCTGGTCGAGAAGAACCCGGGCCGGAACCAGACCGAGATCGCCTCCACCCTCGGCATCCTCCGGCCGAATTTCGTCGCCATGCTCGACAATCTCGAGAGCCGCGACCTCTGTGCCCGGATCCGCTCCACCAACGACCGCCGATCGCACATTTTGGTGCTGACCGACAAGGGCAAGGCTGTGCTGACGCGCGCCAAGAAGCTGGTTGCGACCAAGCACGAGGCGCGACTGAATGAGCTGCTGGGCCAGGCCAATCGCGAAGCCCTGCTCGAGATGCTGTCGAA
>Ga0105239_10008450_pt1 | contig 11710 bp, 8 predicted proteins | sample KBSC44metaG_FD_92761 | JGI IMG/M metagenome (GOLD analysis project Ga0105239, IMG submission 92761) | Corn rhizosphere microbial communities from Kellogg Biological Station, Michigan, USA - KBS C4-4 metaG | ecosystem: Host-associated > Plants > Roots > Rhizosphere > Soil | place: Michigan, USA...
CCGGCGCCGCGCTGGCGCTGGTGCTGGTTCCCGCGCTGGAATGGATGGAGCAGGGCGCCGATCTATTGCCCCGTCTCCGGCAATTGGCGGCTGCCGCCGAGTTGCCGGCGTCGCTGACCGATGCAGCGGTCCCGGAGCAGGTGCTGCCGCGTCTGGCCGACGAAGCTGCGGCCCAGTGGACCGGCCGCTTCAGCTCGCGGCATTTTGACGCCCGAGCGGCTCTCGAAATCTATCGCGCGGCATATTGACCAGGAATGGATGCGCCGGACTAGAGTCCCGCGCGGAGCCAGCCGATGCATAATATATAGACGTGAGCCTCTACGAGCGCTACGAACTGTTGGACCTTAGCCGCGACATCGGCGTAAAAACGTTTGAAGCTCGCGAGATTGCAACCGGGCGGCCCGTGAAGGTCCACTTGTTCGTGCATCCCTCGGCGCCGCTCCAGGCTGCGCTGCTGAAGGCCATCGACAAACTGCCCGACGACCAGCGGCAGCGTATTGTCGAGCGGGGCAAACATGAAGGTACGCCCTACGTTGTAACGGATCGATTGATCGACTACCCAGGCCTCAGTGAATGGGTGCAGGCCGTGTCTCACTCCGCCAAGCCAGCCAAGCCTGTGCTCGAGACGGCTGGAGCCTGGAAGCTTCCGGCCGCTCCGCTAGCGCCTGCGCCGATTGCGCCTGCGGAGTCCTCGCCCCCGCCGTCTGCACCCGCTGCAGTCTCTACGCCGGCCTCCCCCCTGAAGGCCCATTCGGAGCTGAATCAAAAGTTCACGGAATTGTTTGCCACCGCGGAGCGGCCCGTCGTGGCCGACAGTCTGCTGCAAGCCCCTCCCCAGGGCTCGCGGAACATAGCGGCTCCGCTGCGGCCGCCCGACCCGCCGCCGCTGGCCGCCGTTCCTGCCTCGCAAGCCAAACCTGAGCCGGGCGAATTCACGCGGATGTTCCAGTCACCCGTTGCTACGCCATCCGCGGCTGCTCCTAAGCCTCTGCTGCCGCCCCCCGCTCCACCGGGGCCGCAGGCACAAGTATCCCCAGTCGCACCCGTTCCTCCGGCAAAAATTCCTCCTCCCTCCGCGAAGGAACCAGGCGAGTTTACCCGTATGTTCCAGGCGCCAGCGGGTTATCGGACGCCGACCGTGCCGGCGGGTCCCGCGCCATCGGCTAAGCCCGGAGCGGCGCCATCCGGTCCTGGGGAGTTCACGCGTTTTTTTGAGACGCCCTCGCCCGCGGGTCCCGTGCCGCAGAGCCCAGCGGTGCAACAACCACTGACGCCGCAGGCCCCGGGCCGCTCCAGCTTCAATCCAGTGAGCGAATTTACGCGGACGTTTGGCAAGCCTGGAACCGAAGCGCCGGCTCCGCCCCCGGCTGCGGCGCCGCCGCAGGAGCCCGGCGAGTTCACCCGCATGTTTCATTCCCCCCCAGGCGGCGGATTAGTTGCGGGATCTGTTCCCGGGACCTCTCCGCCGGCCGCCCAGCCTTTGTCGCCCGCGCCGCAGGCGGCCTCGCATCCGCTGCCTCCCGCGATGACTGCCGCGCCGCGCGGATTTTCGATCCCGACGCCTCCTCCCACCCCGCCGCAACCGAGCGGTCCTGGCGAATATACTCGCCAGTTCTCGGCTCCTGCTCAGCTTACGTTCGGACAGACTGCCGCAACGCAGCCGGGGCCAGTGGCGCCGCCTTCGCCCCAAGCCTTCGCGCCGCCGGCCATGGCCCAGCCTGCCATGCCGAACATGGCTACACCCGTGGCCCCGGCCCGAAAATCAAATCTGCCTCTGATTCTTGGCATTGTTGGAATCGTAGTGGTGGCGGCGCTGCTCATCGTGTTTTTCGCGATGCGCCCTAAATAGTCCGCGACAGCGACCACGGCGAGTCCTCGGGTGCAAGCGTCGTTTCTTTTTCCCTGCTGACATTCACCGGCACCCGGATGTATCGCCCGGAACGGCCTGGGATAAAGCGTTCCATTACAAAATCGATACCTACGAAATCCGGGATCTTTTAGCCGCCAATACAGTAATCGGTAGATGGGCATGAGCCGGCCCGCCAGACAGCGCTACCAGACTGCCGCAATCGCCGGGGCCCTCCCAAACATTGGCGACCCGCAGAACCAACGTTTCCAGCAAATAGTGGGGCAGCGAGAACCCAAATGGGCGCTAACCAACCCTGCGCCGTCCGCCAACCAGAATTTCACTTTTTTAATGTATAGGACGCCCTCAAAAATCCCACTTTTGGGAGGCATCGATGGGATCGCGATAATAGCGGAACTTGCTTGACAATCAACGCGTTTGCGAAGTAAAATTTCAACTGGTTCAAGCTTCGCAGTGGGTTTTCAGCAAAGGGGTATTTATGAGAAAATTTTCGCACTATGCGCCATCTGTGTTCATGATGGCCCTGTGCTTATTCACGGCTGCCAACTGGGCATCAGCCCAGGTCAACACAGCCGATATTCTTGGCACGGTAACCGACGCCGGTGGTGCGGTGATCCCGAACGTCAAGGTGACCGTTGTCAATGCAGCCACCAACGAAACCAAAACCGCCACTACCAACGCCACCGGTGACTATATCTTCAATCTGATGGATTCCGGATCGTATACCATTACCGCGGAAGCGCCCAGCTTCAAGCGGGCCACCGTAAATCTGAACGTGGTATCCGGCGACCGCGCCCGCGCCAACATCCAGTTGCAGGTGGGCGACGTAACCCAGACGGTGGAAGTCGCGGCGCAGAGTCCGGCGTTACAGACCGACAGCGCGACGCTCTCGACGGTGGTCGCTGCGCAATCCGTGCAGGATCTGCCCTTGAACGGCCGCAACTACGTCACGCTGGTGCAGAGCACCGTCGGTGTAGCGGTCGGACCGTCCAATTCGATTCTGAGCGGCACGCGTCCTGATGAGCGCCGCCAGACCGCCAACATCAGCGCCAACGGCCAGAACGAAGTTTTCAACAATTCGCTGATCGACGGCATGGACAACAATGAGCGTGAGCAGTTCACAATCCTGATGCGGCCCTCGATCGACATGATTCAGGAAGTAAAAGTCGATACCAATAGCTACCCGGCCGAAGTAGGCCGTGCGGGCGGCGCGGTGGTCAATCTGCTTACGAAATCGGGAACCAACGATTTCCATGGCGGTCTCTATGAGTTCTTGCGTAATGACAAGCTCAATGCGAACGATTTCTTCTCCAATAGATCCGGAACACCGCGTCCATCCTACCGCCAGAACCAGTTTGGCGGCTCCATCGGTGGCCGCATTCAGAAAGACAAGACGTTTTTCTTCGGCGACTATGAGGGATTGAGAATCCGCTCGGGAAAACCCACCGGTGTCATCTTCACGCCCACTTTGTTCGAAGAGCGGAACCCCGGAAACTTCACTGACGTTGGCGGCCCCATCATTCCGGCCAACCAGCTGGATCAGGTAGCGCTGAAGTACTGGAAGCTGTTTCCGGCGCCGAACACGGGATCGACTACCGTGCTGGGTCCGAATTACAACCGCAACGTCCAAAGCACCTATAACAGCAACACTTACGACGCCCGTGTCGATCATCGCTTCTCCGACAAAGACAGTATGTTCGCGCGTTTTTCCTACAACCCGACCTTCAACTCGCAACCCGCCTTGTTTCCCGACGCGACGGTGGATGGCGTAACAGTCAGCGCGGGTGGCGGAATCTTCCCCGGTCCGTCGGAGGCCGACGCGCAGAACTATATGGTGGACTTCGTTCACATCATCAGTCCCACGATGGTAATGGAATTGAAAGGCGGCTTTACGCGGCTCTGGCTGTACACTACCGCGCCCAATCAAGGCACCAACGCCAGCGCCAAGTTTGGGATGCCGAATACCGACGTAAACGACCAGATCTCCGGACTGGCGACTATCGACATCACGTCCATGCGCGGCACTGGCAGCAGCTTCACTCTGGGCGACGATCGGTTTGTTCCGATCTTCGACATCAATAACGTCTTCCAGGAACAAGGTTCGCTGACCTGGACCCGCGGCTCTCATAACATCAAAATGGGTGCCAGCTTGATCCGGCGGCAACTCAACTATTACCAGAATACCTTCGGTCTCGGATACTTCCGCTTCACGCAGTCCGGCGGCGAGTTGCCTAATCTTGTGAACTTCCTCAAGGGGCAGCCGGATGAGATAACGCGGCAAGTTAACGCCAAGCGGCAGTACTTCCGCTTCTGGGAGCCCGCTGTTTATGTCCAGGACGACTGGCATGTGAAATCCTGGTTGACTCTCAACTTAGGCCTCCGCTGGGATCATTTCAGCCCGATCACCGCAGCCCAAGGAGAGCGCTCCAACTTCGATCCAGCTCTGGCTGCTAAGTGCACACCCACCGCCTGTAACCCTTTCCAGATTGGAGAAACGGCCGGTGTGAAATCTTACTGGACCAACTTTGAGCCGCGGTTCGGCTTTGCCGCTACCCCGCGCAAGGGTCTAGTGGTCCGCGGCGGTTTCGGCATGAGCCGTTTCGCTCAAGATTATGCCTCTGGCTCCCTAAACCTGTACAATCCTCCATTCATCTCTTTGAACCTCGACTGCTTCCCGGTAACTGGGAGTGGATCGACAGCATGCCCGCCGGGCAGCGGCAAGCTCGCTCAGGGGGCACCTCTCGCTCCCATTCCGCCAATTAATTACTTGATTCCCGGCGTCATGGGTGCGCATGCCACGGACTATCCGCAGGCGTACATCATGCAATGGAATTTAACGATCCAAAAGCAGTTCGGCGCGAACGTAATCAGTGCAGGCTATGTAGGCCAGGTAGCCCGCCACTTGCAATACGCACCTAATATCAACATTCCCGCGTCGATCAAAGGCGCGCCTTTGGGAACCTATGCACCGCTGGTTTATTCCGGCGTGTTGCCGAACGTGACCAGCATCAATTACTACACCGCCACCGGTGCTTCCGAATACAATGCGGCGCAGTTTAGCTTTGAGCGCCGTTATTCGAAAGGCCTCACGGTTAACGTCAACTACGTCTTCGCGCGCAATCTCACGAACATTTCCGACGGTGGCGCGACGGGCGCCGCGACGGTTGGTTCAATTCTTCCCTACGACAGAAGTTACGATTGGGGCAACTCCGACATCGGCATCAAACACCGTTTGTCCTATCGTCTCAATTACGAGCTCCCGTTCGGAAAATCGGGAAGCCGCATGCGCAAGCTGGCTGTAGGCGGGTGGCAGGCCAACTTGCTGGCTTTCTACCAGTCCGGTGTGCCGTTTACGGTTCTGAATACCTCGACGCCAGTTCCGTCGAACGTCAGCAGACTGGTAACGACGGATCGTCCCAACGTTGTTCCAGGGGCATCCTACGCGCCGGATAACCAGACTTACACCAACTGGATCAACCTCAGTGCTTTTGTGCGCCAGCCGATAGGTTTTGCTGGAAACGAGGCGCGTTCGCAACTGTATGGACCGAAACAGAGAAGCGTGGATTTCTCGATCTTCAAAGACTTCCAACTTCTCGAGAGGATGAAGCTGCAGTTCCGGGCGGAGGTTTATAACCTCACCAACTCGGAGAACTTCGGTCAGCCCAACATCAATATCGGCGCGTTTGACTCCGCGGGCCATCCGACCAGCACTAATGCGTTCGGCCAAATCACGGCGTCGAACTTGGCCCTCAATCCAAGGCAGTTCCAGTTTGCTCTGAAGTTGATCTTCTAGGCTAACTAGCTGGTACGTTTGATAAAAGGCCCGGCTCCTAACGGAGTCGGGCCTTTTTTATTGCTGCAACTCGGCCAGCCAATGCACGATGAGCGCGTCCAGCCAGAAGCGCGGGCCGCGGCGCGCGAGAAAACCTAAATGGCCGCCATGTTCCACGGCCACCACCCGCAGGCAGGGATTTTGCTCGATCGCGGGATGGCGGTACATCGCGAAGGGAACCATGGGGTCGTCCTTTGCCTGCACTAACAATGTGGGGATGCGGATCTGCTCCAGGAATTGATTCGACGATTGCGTCCGATAATAGTTGTCGGCCGTGCCAAAGCCGAAGATTTTGGCGGTATAAAGATCGTCGAAATCGTAGATGGTATGAACCTGCGCCAGAGGGCCTAGCGGAAACAGATCCGGCGCCATGCGGTTGCGCCGCCGCACGCGCTCCTTCAGTTTCGCCACGAAACGGCGGCGGTAAAGGATGTTGCGCGGCTCCCCTGTGGCGCGCACCGACGCGGCCAGGTCGATCGGCGCTGAGACCGAGCACACTCCGCGGAACAACTCGCCGCCCTGCTCGCCCAATTCGCCCGCCAGCTTTAGAACAACATTGCCGCCTAGCGAATAGCCGACTGCAAACAGAGGCAGTCCGCTGGCGCGCTTCCGTTCGCGCGCGACGTGCAGCAGATCGCCGGTCTGCCCGGAATGATAATTAGCGTTGGGATGCCATGGGGAGCCGCCGCATCCGCGCATGTTGTAGCGGTGGACGACGTAACCCGCTTCGAGCGCGGCAGCGGCCATGCTGCGTGCATATCCCGACTCGCTCGAACCCTCCAGGCCGTGGACCAGGATCAACTCGCCGACCGGGCTCTCGGGAGTTTGGGTGCGGACCAAAAGTTGAACTCCGGGCTCCGGTTCATGGAAGACGTCGGTGACGGGCCAGCGGAGCTCACTTTGGGGACGTGGCCAAAAATTACCGGCAATCGTTGCCAGATGGGAATTTTTGAAGAGCGGATGGAAGGAGCGCAATCTCCATTATGGCTTGGCTAGGCGGAAGCTAAAAAGGGCTCTAAGGTCGCCGCCGGGGAGCCGGGTTTTCGCCCGCGCCTCCTGTCTCGAACGAAATCGGGATTCTTCGAAAGCACCTACGGCATTGATAATAACCGTGAATCGGCAGCATGACCTTACGGTGAAACAAGCGGCACCAGACGCCGCCGAACCAGGCCCTCAAGCCGTGTTTGGGCTCATGCGGCGCATACCCACGCTCCGTGGAATCGAAATCGGTCATTGGGTTCCAGCCATGTGTTACGATCATCGAGCATTTCAACGGCCAGTTGGAGCGGATTCCAGCGTGCGTTGCCGCAAGCCGATTGCGAGGCTCAAGAGAATGGCAATCGCAAAGTTGAGACAAAGAGCCAGGAAGCCGGCGTTTACGCCCGCCAGCGGATCATGGTTGCTCAGGATCAACAATGTGGCGCAGGCTACCCCGGCGATCAGGCCGGCGAAGACGCCAGGCATGGTTACGCGCTTCCAAAAAATGCCGAGCACGACTCCGGGAAAGAATTGCGTCACGCCGGCGTATCCTAAGAGCAGCAGCGAGACCAGGGTTGTCGAACTGAAGATGGCCAGAGAAAGGCTGACCAGGCTGAGCACCACCACCATGGTCCGCGCCAGTCTCGCCACCTGATCGTCGGTCATGGCCGGCGCGAAGATCGGACGATAGAGGTTTTTCGAGAACAGTGTGGCTGCAGTAAGAATGAGAACCGCCGCCGGCACCATGGCGGTGAGCGCGCCCGCTCCGCCCACCACGCCGAGCATCCAGGCCGGGAAAGTCTTGCGCACGACCGCGAGCAGGGAAAGGTCGCCGTTGGCGAGGCCCGGCATCACCAGGTAGGCGGCGAACCCGGTGAAGAATATGAACGCCAGGCTGAGGTTATAGAGAGGCATCACCACGGCGTTGCGCCGCAAGGTCGCGGCGTTCTTGGCGGTAAAGCTCGCGCCAAAGGCCTGGGGCCACATATTGGCGCCCATCGCCGTCAACAGCACTGTCGAAATGTACCAGCCATGGTTTAGGGTGGCGGTGGCGCCGGGCATTACTAAATGCGTGGGATGAGAGCGAACTAGAGTGGCGAACATCGGACCGATGCCCCCGAAATAAATGCGCGGCACCGCGATCCCCAGCGTGACCGCCGCAAGCACCATCAGAATGTCTTTCGGAACGCTGACCCAAGCCACCGCTCGTATGCCGCTCACAAAAACGAAGCCGGCCAGCAGCGCGACCGCGATAATCATGGCCTGCGTGCGGCCTATGGCGTCGAAGCTCGCGACTTCGACGATGATGCCGAGTCCGGTGAGCTGAATTTGAAGATAAGGAATGATGAATACTACTCCCACCACCGATACAAATGCAGCCAGGTACTTGCTGCGGTACCGGGCCAGAAAGAAATCCGATTGGGTCTGCAGGCCGTGTTCGCGGCCTAATTCCCAAATGGGCGGCAGAATGAAAAACGAGATCACGTAGGCCAGCGGCAGGTACGCCAATATATACAGCGCCGGGCCGCCCCGAGAATAAGCCCAGCCGCTCGCGCCAAGGAACGAAAACGTAGTGTAGGTTTCCCCGGCCATCAGCAGCCACATGAGCAGGGGTCCGAAGCCGCGGCTGCCGACGGTCCACTGTTCCAGACTCATCTTGTGGCGCGTGCCGGCGTAGAAGCCAATCGCCGATCCGGAGACGACGATGATAAAGATCACAGTCAGGGCGATAGTGCTGGGGCTCATTAGGGCAGCCGCTCGCCGGGGTCGCGAGATGGCTTAGCGGCCCGCGCCGACTCGATACGATAGACGATCCCCATGCACACCGATGTGAGCACGATCCAGCACAGCAGCCAAAAGAAGTTGAACGGCAGGCCCAAGACCATGGGATAAACGCGGTCCCAGGCCGAAACGGAAAAGCACATGGCGCAGAAGGGAATCAGCGCGACGACAACCGCCCGGAGCGAGGGTCTATTCAAATGCCGGCCTCCTGCTGCGAGCCGCCATTGTCGCATAGTGGCCCATCCGGTTGCTACTCGGGAGCAAGTGGAGAGATAATCCAAAGCAGTTCGGGCGGGTGAGAACAGGAGGGGTATGCGCTGTCAAAAGCTGAAGTTTGGAATTGTTTTTGCCGGTGTCGGGATGTTGGCGAGCGCGCAGTGGCTGAACTATCCCACCCCTGGAACTCCACGCACCAAGGACGGCAAACCGAACCTATCCGCGCCCACGCCGCGCGCAGCCAACGGCAAGCCGGATCTGTCCGGCGTATGGCAGGTGGAACCTCCCGCTCCTGGCGAGATGGAGCGCAAGGTCGGCGACCTGGGCACCTTCGTGGTGCCGGGAGACGATCCCCGCACATTCTCCCCATATTTTTTTAACATCCTGGCGGACTTCAAGCCGGAAGAAGCGCCGATCCGTCCGCAGGCGGCCGCGCTCTTTCAGTTGCACGCGCGGAGATTTGGAAAGGACAGCCCGGGCAGCCATTGTCTTCCCATGGGCGTGCCCAACACCGAGTTGATTGCTGTTCCGTTCAAGATCATTCAAACTCCGGGAGTGATTGCAATGCTGCTTGAGGTTGACAACTCGCATCGTCAGATTTACACCGATGGGCGGCCGCTGCCGGTAGATCCTCAGCCATCCTGGCAGGGTTACTCCGTCGGCAAATGGGAAGGCGACACGCTGGTAGTGGATTCGGCGGGCTTCAACGACAAGAGCTGGCTGGACGCGATGGGGCATATCCACAGCGAGGCGCTGCGGGTTCAGGAGCGCTACCGTCGTCGCGACTTCGGCCACATGGAGCTGCAAGTCACCATCGACGATCCCAAGACCTTCACCAAGCCGTTCACCTTCAAGGTCAACCAACTCCTGATTCCGGATAGCGATATTTTGGAGACCATTTGCACCGAGAATGAGCAGGACCGGGCGCACTTAGCGGATAAGTAGTGAGCATCGCCGCGTGGAGCGGCTGCCGGTGGGGGCTTCTAATGCGCCGGTGGTCCCAACGCGCACAGTGGATCGCCCACCACGACATTCTGCCAGCTAAGGGCGGGGATCGCCAGATAGTAACTCTCGGCCAGATTGCGCCCGCTATAGTAGGCGGGGAGCAGCAGATCGGGCCGCGGCGTCATATTCAGGTACGGTTCGTAGACGTGCCCGGAAGCGCCGCTGGCTCCTTCGAAGATGTAATCGGCCAGCATGGACTGTGGCGAACCAGCGAACCATGCCGAGCGGTGGCTCCAATCCATGCTCGGAGTCCAGCTATCTGGTGGCTTCACAAAAGTGCGGCCGTCGGTGGATACATACTCGGTGACGATGCCGCCGGGGAGCCAATGGAAGCCGGGAAAGCGGCGCTCATGATGTCTGTCGTTGGAACCCCAACTGGCGTAACCAATCACGTCGGTTTGTCCATAAACCGGCTCGGTAGTCTCTTCCAGCACAACCCGGTCCTTAGGCAGTAAGATGGCGGCGTTGCGCAGCCAGTCGTTGCCGGATTCGTCATCGGGGCCACGCAGGTCGAGGACAAATTTGCCGCGGTTGGTGGCGGCAAGCGAGCGCTCGATCATGCCTTTGACGCCGTCGAAATCGTAAGCGGCCAGACGCGTCACCAGGTAGATGGGGTACTCGGGGTGCGAAAACGGGCGGTCGCGCTTTGCAAAAAAGGGATTAGGAATCGAGCCGTCGTCGCGATGAGGCTTGCCCGTCTTGAGGTCGGAATAAAGCAGCGCAAGTTCGCTGTCGACTGCGGCCGCGCTGGAACTCATGCCTTCGCCGGCCCCCGAGATCTTGAGGGGCACTCCGGCGGTGGTGACGATGTAGTAGATGCTTTCCTGAAGGCCGTTCTTGCGAAGAAAAGCCCCGATTGGGCGGGCGATCTGACGATCGTAGTCTTCGTGCGAAATCTCTTCGCCGGTGCTGGCTTTGACGCGGCAAATGTTTTGCCGAGGCACGCCTCGGCGGCGGGCGTAGTATTCGGCGATGTCGCGCGAGAGCAGGGAATTGTCGTTCACGAGGAGCAGTACCCGGTCCGCTGGTTGAGTCCCGGCTCGGGTCGCTGCCGGAGCGGCTTTGGCTGCGGTTTGTGCCGCCGCGCAGTACGCCGCGAACGCGATGGCCAGGACCGCGGTGAGCAGCGACGCCGCCTTAAGACCAAGCCCCGCTCGTGGTACCATCGCTTAATCCTAGCAGCGCGGAAACCCCAGTGCGATACTGAAGTTAACGGGCTGCCTAGGGAGATTTTCACCAGCGCATGGATCTGGATCAGCTCCATACTTTTCTCGAAATTGTCCGTCTGAAGAGCTTCTCTAAGGCGGCGCAGTCCTGCTACCGGACGCAGCCGGCGGTGAGCGCACAAGTTCGCCAGTTAGAACAGGAGATGAACGCTCCGCTGTTTGCGCGGTTGGGAACCAAGATTGCCCTGACGCCTGCCGGGGACATTTTCGCGCGCTACGCCGAGCAGATCCTGGACTTGCGGCGGCGTGCGCAGGATTCGATCAATGAACTGGAACGGGTGCCGCGCGGAGAACTGGTCATCGCAGCCAATGAAGCCACTTGCATCTACGTGTTGCCCGGAGTCTTTTCCGAATACAAGAAGCGCTTTCCGAACGTGCAGATCTTGGTGGATCGCGCCTATGGGACCCGCGTGGTGGAAGCGGTGGTGGATAATCAAGCCGATTTCGGACTCACCCAGTTGCCGGTGACCGAAAAGCGGCTGCAGGTGGCGAAGATACACTCCGATGAGATCAAAGCGCTGTTTCCTCCCGGGCATCGTCTGGCAACTAAGGATTTCATTCTTCCCCAGGATCTGGCCGGCCTTCCACTGCTGCTGCCGAAAGCCGGACAGACCCGCAACCGGCTGAACGCCTGGCTGGAGCCGGTGGAAGACCAGGTCATCATCTCGATGGAGCTCGATTCCACCGAAATGTTGAAGCGCTTCGCCATGGCGGAACTAGGCGTGGGCTTTCTCGCGGGATCACATTGCCAGGAAGAGGTGAATAGCGGACGGCTCGCGGCCCGCCCGCTGGGGCCGGAGCCTA
>Ga0105239_10008453_pt1 | contig 11707 bp, 9 predicted proteins | sample KBSC44metaG_FD_92761 | JGI IMG/M metagenome (GOLD analysis project Ga0105239, IMG submission 92761) | Corn rhizosphere microbial communities from Kellogg Biological Station, Michigan, USA - KBS C4-4 metaG | ecosystem: Host-associated > Plants > Roots > Rhizosphere > Soil | place: Michigan, USA...
AGGTCGCGCCGGACGTGTTCGACACCGTGCAGGTGTCACCCGTCACCGACAACACCAGGAAACCCGCCGCCGGCGTCACGGCGAAGGTGGCGGCGCTGCTGAAATTCACCAACTGCGACGAAGGCGTGATGGTGCCGTTGGTGCCGTTGACGCTCGCGGTAACGCTATAGGTGTTGATCGCGAATTTCGCCGTGATCGCACAGGCGGTGGTGATGCCACCGGTGGTCCATGTTGTGGTCGCACCTTGCTGCGTGGGCGTGCAGGTATCGCCGGTTACGCTGAGAACGTGATAGCCCGTCTTCGTCACGACCGTGATCGAGGCCGTGTTGTTGTAATTGATCGTCTGCGATGACGGCGCGACCGTACCGTTGCCGCCGCTCACGGCAGCAGTAACGCTGAACGTGTTGATCGCGAAGGTCGCGGTGACCGCGCAGTTCTGGTTGATCGCGCCGCTCGTCCACGTGGTGCCGGACGTGTTGGTCACCGTGCATTTGTCGCCGGTGACGGTGGCGACGTGATAATTGGCGTTCGGCGTCACGGTGAAGACGGCGGCGGCACCCGCAGCGGCGATCTGCGACGACGGCGTGATGGTGCCGTTGCCGCCGCTGACCGACGCGGTGACGGTGTACGTCACACAACCCGGAAACTTGAACGAACCGATCTGCGTGTCCCACTTCGCGCCCGTGGTGTGGGCGGCTGCGTTGTAATACAGGGTCGTGTACCAGAACGTGCAGTCGTCGCTCGGATCGATCACCATGGCCGAGTAATCGCCCCAGCGCGTTATCGGCGAGTTGGTGGGATTGCATGACGTATTGCAGGTGTTCTGCGAGCCCTTGCCCGCCGCCAGTTGCGTTTCGGTCTGCGGCAGCTGATTCAAAGCGTCGCTGACGAGACGGCCGGAATAGGCAATGCTCGGATAATGCGGTGCCGCCGTGCCGGACGTGCTGTAGCCCAGCGCCATGTCGCCTTTCGCATCGACGGTGAGGCTGCTCATCCAGCGAAACAGTCCGTCGCCCACGTTGTAGATCTGTTGTTGCACCGGTGTGGTCCGCACCGTTCCGCCGGAAACGTTGATCTGTGCCCACTGCGGTTGCGTGGGCGTCGTCGCGCTGGGACAAACATTGGTGCCGCTGCCGCACGTGGTGTGCACGATCCACAACGATTCAGCGCTGCCGATCTTGCGATACACGACGCGCTGCATGGTCTCGTCGCCGAGCGAGTCGAGTTTGGTCGCGACACCGGGCTGCACGACGATGTTGCTGTCGCCGGACGCATCGGCCGGATAGTTGTACGCGGTCTGCGTCACCGCCGTCGCGGCGCTGAGCGTCGATCCCGAACCGCAGGCGGTGGCGCCTTTGTGGAATTTGCGCACGTTGAACGCGAACGCGCTGCTGGATTCGCCGACGAAATACTCCGGCGTTCCCGCCGGCGGGCGCGAGTCCGCGCTGGTACCTTGAAGGTTGGCGGGGAACAATCCGAAAGTGGAATTTGAAAGGAAACCGACGGAACTGTTCGTGCTGTTCAGCGCCGCGCCGCTGAACATGGCGCTGCGATCGAATGCGGCGAAAACGCCACCGGCATAGTCGCCGGTAGCGTTGTTGAAACCGTTCGCGCCCATGTACAGGCAGTCGGTCCACAAACCGAATTTCGGATAATCCACCAGCGTGTTTGCTGGCGGACCTGCGCCGCCGACATCCATCCGCACGGCGTACAGATACCAGCCGCCCGCCACCGGATCGCTGGTCTTGGAGACGGCGAAACACTGGTAGAACGGTGCGACTAGATTGCCTTGGGCGTCGACACTGAAGGCGAAGTTCGTCAGCACCCAGCGATCGGCGAGACCATCGTGGATAGCGACCGGGTCGCCCTGATTATTGTTGTCGCAGGGCGTTCCGGTGTTGGCCGGACTCCACAACTGGTCTTCGGTGAAAGCCGCCACTTTCGCGCCGGTCGATTTGTTAAAGATGCCCCACGCGTCGTTCACTGCCTGGATGTAATAGACCGGACCGACGTCGCCGTTGGTGTCCGGTGGCCAGCCCGCGCCGGCCTGTCCGCCGGTTACCGTGGTACCGAAACTCAGGCCCGCAAAATTCTTCAGCGGCGCCGGCATCGGCGCAACAAGCATCGGTGCTTCGGGTGTCTTCGATGACGCCGAAGTGGTATCCGGCGGCGGTGTCTTCAGGAACATCGGCTCCTTGAACTCGTTCCAGCTGTGCAGATAACGCGGTACCAGCACGGGCGGCAGGTCGCGCACGTCGCCGTTGAATTCGGATGGCACGATGCCTTGCGTCGACAGCGGTACGGTCTGCACGGTCTGGCTGTCGGCCGCCTGCATCTCGGCCAGTTGCGCGGTGCTCGGCTGGATGATCACGTGGCCTTCGACGCCGTCGTCCTCTTCGGCGCGAAGTGATGTCGAGGTGCAAAGTAATACGCAGGAAAAGGCAAACGCCGCCGTGAAAAAGGAGCGGTAACGAAGCAACATGCAAGAGTTCCAGGACAGTGGCCGAGCGGACGATTCCGCTCGCGCGAGCAGCCACTTTATTATATCGGATGGCCTACGTCGCAAGGCTGAAATAAGGCGCCGAAACGCGTGCTTCAAGCGCGCTTTTGTGAGGTTTGCGTTACCTGACGCAGACGTTACGACCGAACATCCGGTCGCCCTCGATCCTACGACGGCACGTGTGATTTCGACATTGCGGTCGCCAGTGCATCGGCGAGCTCGGCGCGGCGGAACGGTTTGGGCAAGCGGCGGCATCCGTGCGCGGAATTGGTTTCCATCTCGGCGAAACCGCTGGCCAAAATCACCGGCAGATGCGGACGCTTCTCCGCGGTCGCCTTCGCCAGTTGCAGACCGGTCATTTCGGGCATGGCCTGATCGGTCATCAGCACATCGATGTCGGCCGCGCTATCGATGATCTTCAGTGCGGCTTCGCCGCTGTCCACGGCGATCACGCGATAGCCGAGATCCTCGATGATCGCCGCCGCGCTGGACAAGACCAGTTCGTCGTCATCGACCAGCAATACGGTGCGCGACATGTCGCCGCTGGGCGGCGCGGGCGTGTTGGCCGTTGCGTTTGCCGGCGGCGTCAAGGCCGGTGCGACATCGCCGTGCGCGGCCGGCATGATCAGCGTGACCGTGGTGCCCTTGCCGTTCTCGCTGCGGATGCGCAGACGTCCGCCCGACTGCTCGGTCAGACCATGCACCATCGACAGCCCGAGCCCGGTTCCCTTGCCCACGCCCTTGGTCGTGAAAAACGGTTCCGTCGCACGCGCGAGGGTCGCCTCATCCATGCCCTGGCCATCGTCGCTTACCGAAATGGCCACGTATTCGCCGAGCGGCAGGTCATGCGGAATTTCCGCGTGCGACAACGTACGCGCGGCGATGCGGATGGTGCCGCCGTCGTCGATCGCGTCGCGTGCGTTGAGGGCGAGATTGAGCAATGCGGTCTCGAGCTGGTTGACGTCGGTGTGCACCGGCGGCAGCGACTCGGGCATATCGGTGACGAGGCGGATGGTCGGCCCGAGCGAACGCTCGAACATGCCGAGCATGCCTTCCACCAGCGGGCGCAGCCGAACCGCCTTCATGTTGAGTTCCTGGCGGCGTGCGAAAGCGAGCATGCGTTGCGTGAGCGCGGAGCCGCGTTCAGCGCCGTGCAGCGCGTTGTCGAGCAGGGCGCGTGCGCGCTGGTCGCCGTTGGGCAATTGCTTGCGCAGAAGTTCGAGCGAACCGATCACCGCGGTGAGCAGATTATTGAAATCGTGCGCGATACCGCCGGTCAGTTTGCCGATGCTTTCCAGTTTCTGCGTCTGGAACAATGCGTGCTGCGCCTGTTCGAGCGCGGTGCGCGCCTGCATGCGTTCGGTGAGATCGCGCGTGATCTTGGCGAAACCGACGACGTGTCCGTCTTCGTCGCGGATCGGATCGATCACGACATGCGCCCAGAAACGCTGGCCGTCCTTGCGCACGCGCCAGCCTTCGGTGTCGAAGCGGCCTTCGGCGGCGGCGGTTCTCAACGCGCGTTCGGGTATGCCGGCGGCGCGGTCTTCGGGTGTGTAGAAACGCGAAAAGTGCTGACCGAGGATTTCGTCGGCCTCGTACCCTTTGAAACGGCGTGCACCGGGATTCCAGCTCGAGACGTATCCGTCGATGTCGAGCATATAGATGGCGTAATCGGTAATCGCGTCGATCAGCCGGCGGTAGCGGTCGACATCGGCCTTGTCGACGGAATTTTCTGTCATCGCATCAGTGTAGCGTTCAAACGCTCGAAATCGAAAGTCCTTTGTCCGTCTGTTTGCGCGCTCGAGCGAGCAGCAGTTCGCGCTCCTTTTCGTTCAGCGACTGTGCAGCCGCGGACTCGAATTCCGCGCGCGCTTCCGCGTGACGTCCGAGTCGTTCGAGCAGGTCGCCGCGCACGCCGGCGAGCAGCGCGTAGTCGCGCAACGCGGGTTCGTCGCGCAACTGATCGACGATTTGCAAACCCAATTCAGCGCCGTACGCCATCGCCACCGCGACAGCGCGGTTGAGTTCGATCACCGGCGACGGATCGATGCCGAGCAGTTCCCAATACAGTTGCGCAATGCGCGGCCAGTCGGTGGCCTCGACGCTCAATGCCTGCGCATGACACGCCGCGATGGCCGCCTGCAGCGTGTAGCGTCCGCGCTGCGGTACGAGTCGTTCGGCACGTTCGAGCGCGACGATGCCGCGCCGGATCAGCAATCGATCCCAACGCGAGCGATCCTGATCGGCGAGCAGCACCGGTGCGCCGTGCGCATCGACGCGCGCGCGCAGACGCGAAGCCTGCAGTTCCATCAGCGCGGCGAGTCCGGCGACTTCGGCTTCTTTCGGCAACAGCTGCGTGAGCATGCGGCCGAGTCGCAGCGCTTCTTCGCACAGCTCCGGACGCAGCAGATGTTCGCCCGCCGTCGCCGAATAGCCTTCGTTGAAAATGAGATAGATGACTTCGAGCACGGCCGGCAAACGTTCGGCGATCGCCTCGCCACCCGGCGTTTCGAAGGGGACGTTCGCATCGGTCAGCGTTTTCTTCGCGCGCACGATGCGTTGCGCGATGGCAGGCTCCGTCGCCAGAAATGCGCGTGCGATTTCCTGCGTGGTCAGACCGCCGAGCAGACGCAACGTCAGCGCGATGCGGCCATCGGCCGGCACCACCGGATGACACGCGATGAAGATGAGGCGCAGGCGGTCGTCGTCGATGGAAGTGTCCACGTCGGTATCGTCGTGCGTGGCGTGCAGATCGAGTTCGTGCGCGAGTTCGACGTGCTTGCGGTCGATCAGATCGTTGCGGCGCAGATGATCGATGGCGCGGCGTTTCGCCGCCGTCATCAGCCACGCGCCGGGATTGTCCGGAATGCCGTCGCGCGGCCACTGCTCCACCGCCGCCACGAGCGCGTCCTGCGCCAGTTCCTCCGCCGTGCCGACGTCGCCGACCATGCGCGCAATCGAGCCGACGATCCGCGCCGACTCGATGCGCCACACCGCACTGATCGTTTTCTGGATATCGGTCGCCGCCATGGCGACCGATCACAGCATTGCCCGCCTCGCTCGCGCAAGTGCGATGCGTTGATCAGTTTTTCTTCCGCTCCAGCTGCTCGCGCAGTTTCGCTTCCCGCTCGCGCTCTTCCGGCGTGAAGTTTTCGCCGAAATCTTCCGCTTCGAAGATCGGACGGATTTCGATTTCCGAGTCGCCGAGCATCGGGTTCGGACAACGCTTCACCCATTCGATCGCCTCTTCGAGCGACTTCACCTGCCAGATCCAAAACCCGGCGACGAGTTCTTTCGTCTCCGCGAACGGACCATCGACCACGCTGCGCTTGGTGCCGCTGAACTTCACGCGCACGCCCTGCGAACTGGGTTTGAGTCCTTCGCCGGCAAGCATGATTCCGGCCTTGACCAGTTCCTCGTTGTACTTGCCCATGTCTTCGAGCAGCTTCTGGCTCGGCATTACGCCCGCTTCGCTGTCCTTCGTCGCCTTGACCATCACGATGAAACGCATTGTCGTTCTCCTTGCGTGGTTTGAGTGGTTCGATTTCGGAACCGGTGTTTGCGGTTCTCATGAGGTACGTCGAGCCTGCGCGATCGGGTTCGACAAATCGGCAAAAAATATTTCAGCCATCTTGCAATGTAGGGTATCCCGGCGCGTCGAAAGGGTGATTTGCCCGATGCCGACGCCGGATCGTGCGCGTTTTGACGCGATACCCCGTGGCATGGATCATGTAGCAAGCCGGTTTTTCGAAAGGAGTCGACCATGGCCGAAGAACGAAAATGCGCGATGGAACCCTGCACCTGCGAGCCGCCGGAAGGCCAGGCGTATTGCAGCGATTATTGCCGGCACACGGCGACCAGCGGTCCGCCGCGCGAAGAAACCGTCTGCCGCTGCGGCCATCCCGGCTGCATGGGCGAAGAATGAGCTGAGCCTCCCCGATGCGCATGCGGCGTAGTGTCAAGATCATTCTCGGTATCGTCGGGTTTTTCGTCGTCCTGTTCGTCGTCGCCGTGGTGGTGATCGCAAACTACGACTGGAACCGGCACAAACCCTGGCTCACGCAGACGCTGAGCAAAGCACTCGATCGCAAGGTCGCCATCGACGGCGACCTGGATGTGCACTGGGAACGCGATCCGACGCTGCGTGGATTCAAGTCGTGGTTCCCCGGCCCGCGCGTGACGGCGGACAAAGTGTCGATCGGCAATCCGTCGTGGGCGAAGTCGCCGCAGTTCGCGACCGTGAGTCGCGTCGAAATGGATGTATCGGTGCTGCCGCTGCTCGCGCACACGGTGTCGATTCCCGGGATCAAGTTCGTCGATCCGGACTTGCACATCGAGCGCGCTTCCGAGAAGCGCAACAACTGGACCTTCGGTACCGACGACGACACCGGTAAGGGATCGGCGTGGAACTTCGATCTGGGCCGCGTCGAATTCGCCAAGGGCAAAGTGTCCATACTGGATCGCGTGAAGGATCTCGACGTCAAGCTCAACGTCGACCATCTGCGCGAGACGATTCCTTTCAGCGAACTCGTTGCAAAACAGGAAGCCGCATCGCAGAAAGAAGCGGCGGAAAAAGTCGGCACCAGCGGCGCCAAAAAGATCACCGAGGCGACGAAAGACGCACCCGTGCCGGGAGCGCCCGATAAATCAGCCCCCGATAAATCAGCCAAGGAAAAAGCCAAGAACGACGAAGACGATGCCGACAACGGCACCAATCCGGATGGTTCGAAAAAGGCGCTGCCGACGTCGAAGGACACCGCCAGCGTCAGCAACCAGCCGATGCACTACGCCTTCGTGTGGACGGCCACCGGCACGTTCCACGGCAGGCCGGTCAAAGGCGACGGCCGCACCGGCGGCGTGTTCGCGCTGAAACACGCCGAGCGTCCGTTTCCTCTGCAAGGCGACGTGCGTTTCGGCGACACCCGCATCGCGTTCGTCGGCACGCTGACCGATCCGACCAGCCCCGACGCGCTCGATTTGCGCCTGTGGCTGTCCGGCCAAAGTCTCGCGCAACTCTACGACCTGCTCGGCGTGACCCTTCCCGAATCGCCACCGTTTGCGACCGAAGGACGCCTGGTCGGCACGCTAGTGTCCGGCTCGCAAAAAGTACGCTACGAACATTTCACGGCGCGCGTCGGCGAAAGCGATCTGGACGGCAACCTCGTCTATCAGAACAAGCAGCCGCGCCCGTTGCTGTCCGGCGCGGTGAATTCGAAACAGCTGCAGTTCCGCGACCTGGCACCTCTGATCGGCGCCAGACCGCCCAGCGACGACGATCGTCCCGTCGCTCAACGACCGCCGGACAAAGTATTGCCGGAAGAACCCTTTAAGCCCGAACGCTGGAAAGTGATGGACGCCGACGTGCGTTTCACCGGCGACCGCGTCTTCCGCGATTCGGAATTGCCGATCCACAAGATGGACGCACGCATCCGCATGGACAACGCGGTGCTGTCGCTCGATCCGCTCAAGTTCCGCTTCGCCTACGGCGATATCGACGGCGCCATCCGCATGGATGGCAGCGACGTGCCGATCAAGGGATCGATCAAGGCCACCGCGAAGGAAGTGCAGCTCAAACGTCTGCTGAAGCTCAGCGATCCGTCGCAGTTCGACATCGGCAACGCCAATGCGACGGTCGATCTCACCAGCAGCGGCAATTCCGTCGGCGACCTGCTCGGTGCCGCCAACGGCGAGGTGAAGGCGCTCATCGGCGGCGGCCACATCAGCAACGTGCTGATGGAGGAAGCCGCGCTCAACGTGCCCAACATCATCCTCGCCAAGCTCGCGGGCGACAAACAGATCCAGATCAACTGCGCGGCGGCGAATTTCGAAGCCAACTCGGGTACGTATTATTCGCGCCTTTTTCTGATCGACACCGACGTCGCGCAAATCAACATTGACGGCACGGTGGATCTGGCCAGCGAACGGCTCGATCTCACCATCCATCCGGACACCAAAGGCCTGCGCCTGCTGTCGCTGCGTTCGCCGATCCATGTGAAAGGCAGCTTCAAGAAGCCCGATATCGGCATCGACAAGGGCGTGCTGTTTGCCAAGAGCGCCGGCGCGGTGGGACTTGCGGTGCTGGCTGCACCCGCGGCGGCGCTGTTGCCGCTCACCTCCGGCCTGGGCAAGGACGACGAAGACCGCTGTACGCCGCTACTCGATTCGGTGAAGAACACGCCGCCGCCCACGCCCGCGAAGACCCAGGCCGACGCCAAACGGAAATAGTATAAAAATATAATCGCGCCCGGTTGCAAAGTGCACGCCGTTGTCGGCGATTTCCGTGCGCCCTGCATTGCAGCAAATCCGTTTAGCCGCGATTCACGCGGAAAACAACGCGGCACAGTCGTTGCTCACCTCCGTTCCCCGACGTCTTTAGAGCTCCATGGAACACTCGTCCGTCCCGCACGAAAACATCCAACCGGCGCCGCGCCAGCCAGCCGATGCGCTGCTTGCGCAAAAACGGCAAATCCTCGCGCTGAAGCGTGTGCTTATCGCCAAGGCCGAAGTCCGTCGCCTGAAATCGCTGATTGCTCGCCGCCGCGCCACTGCGCGCTGAGCTGCCGAATCGGGGTTCAAACCCCTCGTCTGGTACAATAGCGGGACCTTTCCGCGCAGTCTGCGCGTCGATTTTTTCGGAGCTTTCATGTCTGCTTCCATCCTGAAGGCGCTCGGCTTGGCCGACGTCGAATCCGGCACGTATTTGGGCAACGGGGAATGGGCGAAAACCGCCGATGCCGGCGTCATCGAGGTGGTGAATCCCAGCACGCACGAGGTCATCGGCCGCGTCAACGCGAGCTCGGAGGCCGACTACGAAACCATCGTCAAACGCGCCCAGGCCGCCTTCAAGACATGGCGCAGCGTGCCCGCCCCCAAGCGTGGCGAAGCGATTCGTCTGTGCGGAGAAGCGCTGAGAAAACATAAGGATGCGCTCGGTTCTTTGGTCGCGCTCGAGATGGGCAAGATCAAACCCGAGGGCGACGGCGAAGTGCAGGAAATGATCGACATCGCCGATTTCGCCGTCGGCCAGAGCCGCATGCTGTACGGCCTGTCGATGCATTCGGAGCGCCCGGGTCACCGCATGTACGAACAGTGGCATCCGCTCGGCGTGATCGGGATCATCTCCGCGTTCAACTTCCCCGTCGCCGTGTGGGCATGGAATTCGTTCATCGCCGCTGTGTGCGGCAACATCGCGATCTGGAAACCGTCGCCGAAGACGCCGCTGTCGGCCGTCGCGTCGATGAAGATCTGCAACGCCGCGCTGAAAGACGGCGGCTTCCCGGACCTGTTCTTCCTGTTCAACGACGCCGGCGCGGAACTGGCCAAGAAATTCGTCGACGATCACCGCATTCCGCTGATCAGCTTCACGGGCTCCACAGCGGTCGGACGTCACGTCGGCGAACGCGTCGCCAAGCGCATGGGCCGCAGCCTGCTCGAACTCGGCGGCAACAACGCCATCATCGTCGACCAGACCGCCGACCTTAAACTCGCGATTCCCGCGATCGTGTTCGGCGCCGTCGGCACCGCCGGCCAGCGCTGCACCACGACGCGCCGCCTGCTCGTGCACGAATCGATTTACGACGACGTCGTCGGCAAACTGGTCAACGCCTACAAGCAGGTAGAAAAGAAGATCGGCGATCCAACCCAAGCGACCACGCTGATGGGTCCGCTCAACAGCCCGGTCGCCGTGCAGCATTTCACCAGCGCCATCGAGAAAGCGAAATCGGCGGGCGGCAAAGTGCTGACCGGCGGCGAAGCGCTGAAGGACCGCAAAGGCAACTTCGTACTGCCGACCATCATCGCGGGCCTCAAGAATTCCGACGAAGTCGTGCAGACCGAAACCTTCGCGCCGATCCTGTACGTGATGCCGTTCAAGAACCTCGACGAAGCCGTCGACGCGCACAACGGCGTGCCACAGGGTTTGTCGTCGGCGATCTTCACGCAGAACGTGAAATCGGCCGAAACCTTCCTGTCCAGTTCGGGATCCGACTGCGGCATCGCCAACGTCAACATCGGCACCAGCGGCGCTGAAATCGGCGGCGCATTCGGCGGCGAAAAGGAAACCGGCGGCGGCCGCGAATCCGGCAGCGATGCATGGAAAGCCTACATGCGCCGCCAGACCAACACGATCAACTATTCCGACTCGCTGCCGCTGGCCCAGGGCATTAAATTCGAATTCTGAGCATCAAGTTCGAATTCTGAATTTTTAGCCGTTGTCGCATTGAACAAACATGCACATGACCTTATCATGTGCATGTCATTACCATGTTCGGAGGATGCGATGAAAAGCCAACGGTTGACGCTCCTGATCTCGCCCGAAGACAAACGCCAGCTCAAGAGCATGGCCGAGGACCGCGGCATCTCCACCAGCGAATTCGTACGCCAGGCCGTGCACGCCTACGGCACCACCCCCATCGAAGCGCCGCGCGAACTGGCCGAAGTCACCGCCGAAATGCGCGCCGCCCTGCCCTCGATGCGCAAGAGCATCCGTAACGCCAACGCCGCTGTCGAACGCGCGCTCGCCAGCATCGCCGCGCGTCACGCCAAAGCCTGATGGGCGCGCTCGCCGATGCGGTCGCCGTCCTCAAGGACGTGCTGCGCATGCGCGACGACCTCGACCGCCTGTCGAAAAATGTCGACAAGCTCGCCGACGTCGCCAACGACCTCGACCGCCGCATGATCCGCATCGAAACCATGGTCGAGATCGCCAGCAAGCGCGCGAATCAGCCGGCGCGTCTGCCCAAGAAATAGCGTGTACAACCTGGCCCGACCGTTCCTGTTCTGCCTCGACGCCGAACGTGCGCACGACATCGGTCTGAAAGGCATCGAAACCGCGTATCACACCGGCCTCGGCGGATTTTTCGCATCGAAACCGGCGCCCCTACCGACGCGCGCATTCGGCATCGATTTCCCAAATCCGGTGGGACTCGCTGCCGGACTCGACAAGAACGGCGCACACATCGACGCACTCGCCTCGCTCGGTTTCGGCTTCATCGAAATCGGCACCACGACGCCGCGTCCGCAATCCGGCAATCCGAAGCCGCGCATGTGGCGATTGCCCGAACACACTGCCGTCATCAATCGCCTCGGCTTCAACAACGACGGCGTCGACGCGCTGGTGCGCAACGTCGAGCGCGCGCGATTCGGCGGCGTGCTCGGCATCAACATCGGCAAGAACAAGGACACGCCGAACGAACGCGCCGTCGACGA
>Ga0105239_10008455_pt1 | contig 11706 bp, 10 predicted proteins | sample KBSC44metaG_FD_92761 | JGI IMG/M metagenome (GOLD analysis project Ga0105239, IMG submission 92761) | Corn rhizosphere microbial communities from Kellogg Biological Station, Michigan, USA - KBS C4-4 metaG | ecosystem: Host-associated > Plants > Roots > Rhizosphere > Soil | place: Michigan, USA...
AGACCTGCCCTAGGGCTCGCCAGGTACAATGGCACACAGTTTGACAGGCGGCGGGGGGTGTGTTTAGGCCCCTCGGGCTGCTTCTGGGGCAGCTTAGCCCTTGGAACTTGGAAGGAGTTGTGGTTTGACGAGCCTGAGGTTCCGGGCACTCCTGCGTGCCCCCATTGGCGGTTTCCAGCCTGGAAGTTCCAGGTCCAGCAACAACAGCAGGCTAGGTGCTTCGTCGCCTCCCGTCGGCCCACTCTAGGGCCAAGCCGTGGCTGGAGTCTCACGTCAAGGCCAATGGCACTGACTTTGCTGTCCACCGATGGGCGGGCAATGGGTTACAGACACGGATTGCTGACCGGTCGCTGGACTCGCTCTGCTGCTAAGGTCGCCAGAATCAACACTCACTGGCCTTTGGAGATTGGCCGCTGCATTGGCCGCATGCACCCCGTCGACTTGCTCCAACCACAGACCTGTGGACGGCTGAATTCCTTTCAAACCCACGTCAATCCATCACCCAATAACGCCTTCGGTTGAGCAATTCTCCTCCTGAATCTCTGATCATCAAGCTGCATTGTCACCCGATCTGGCGCCTATTCAATCCCACAGCCTCCTCTTGACACTGAACCACCTTTGTTCGCCTATCGGGCCACCGTCATGGCCATCGAGAATACGTTTGAGACCTGAGAGACCACGAACCGGACGGAGTAAACTAATCGCCATGCACCTCCCTCGTCCTCCAGATCTCTCATTCCTCCGTCCTGAGAAGGTTAAGGTTTTGTCCATGCGATATTTGCTTTGGAATGGATCCGGGGTTGGGGAAATGCTCACGATTGACTGCCCTAAATGGTGTAGCACACCTCGGCAAAGCTCAGGAACAGAATCCGCTCTGTAACCACTTAACCCTACTTGGACTCTTTTCATGCCTTGGAGCTTTTGCCAGCAAGTCAGAAACCCTGCTCGCAAGCTCAGCAGGTGGACGCTGTCTCAAAAAGTACGAGAATTATAATCTCGGTATTAAGCCTTATTCCTGAGGCCTTCTCGCATAGTGAATCATCAGCCAACCAGAACTTGCTGGAGAAGAAGAGCATGATTATCACTGGACTGCACCTGTTTCCGACGGGAAGGAAGCCTGTAGAACCAGCGGCACAATACCCATCAGTAGCGTCAGCTCGTGGGTAATGATCCTCACAATTGGGCTTCCCCATTCTGCAGCACGTCTCATTTTGATGCGATATCTTTTGAACCTTTTGCACCAAGGCTTATCGGAGCCCCTTTTGTGAGCTTACAGCATGATATCCGTCGTGATCTCCCGATGTCCCATCGTACCTACAGAATGTATTGGTGGTGAACCTACTGGTATCCATCTGAGGCTTGATTGCAAGGTGGAAATACTTGGGATCAATTGTTTGCCCACCTGGGTGAGGAAGCCGTTGTCATGGGTTTCTGATCACGTGATAGATTAGTTCGTTGGACATGTTTTCAACTCACGATAAGGCCGATGTATGTAGTACCTTGTACTCCGTACATTCTGGTATCAGTACGGAGTAGTAGAAAACAAGAGGGTAGACTGCATGGTATCGCTTGCACCATCTGGGGTTTGCTCTGCTACATAAGCTGAGGCTACGCTCTACAGTAGTACTTCATACCATACTCCATACATACTATTGAGTTGAGCACATGGAGCACTCCGTATAAAATCTACCAAACGTTCTGGAGACGGAGGATGGTGACACAAACGCCGACCTCGGACTATCAGAAGGGGCAGGATCACATGAAATCTGCCGCCGAAGGAAAACAAGATAAGGGAGTAATTGATCTTGTCAGACAGTCCCAGGGCTAAGCATCCGGTTGAGAGCAGCAAAAAGTTGGACACGTGACTGCAGCGTGATCGTCTTTTCATCGTCACTTGGTATGGAAATACCCATCTGTGACAAAGCTGATCAGGGCTCATTTCCTTTTCCCGTTCGCATATCTAATTATCGCAAAAATCCCACCGCAACATTCACAATTGAAGTTCATGTTTGTTCGCCTACGACGCCCAAAACGTCATTTCTCGCCAAAACCGGGTTTGGCCCATGGTCTGGTCCACCAGAACCGGCTGGATCTTCCAAGTCCCCTGCTAGTTGAGAGTAGTTAGAAGGCCTCCGTACTCTAATCTCTGGAATGGCCATATCATGGCATTTCTCGCTCGCAAAAGCCCACTCTGCCCTGTCCTTTACCCGGGGCTGATTCCCATGCAATGTAACTTTCTGAAGCTTAGCACCTCCTACTTGCGTGCCACTGGCAGCTGGCGCTTCTTTTATCCTCGTCATCACTATCTCCCTATCTCCACCTTTCTGCTTGACCTCAGCTTGATGCTCTTACGTCTGTACTTGCACTCGGCCTTTCCTGCCCGCTATCTCACAATATCTACTCCTGCCAAGCAGCCTGCCGCTGTTAGATGATGCGGCTTGCGGCCGCCAGGCCACTGACGAATTGCCTTCCTGTGCTGCAGCATGCCAACTATCTGAAGGGAACTTGCATGTTGTTGGCAGCTCCTGATGCTGATGGTCCCCTCCCAACGGGCAGAACTGAACGGGACTGTTGCCGCCCGCTGCTGACTCCTGGGTACATACGGAGAACGGAGTACTGATCTCTGTAGGTGCATACTCCGTGCCTCTCTCTGGACGGAAGAGAGTTCATTCATCCAGTCCTAGGATTTGGCTCCCTGCAGTAGCAGCAGCCTCGCTAACTGACACTTTGCTGCACGGCCCAGTTTTGGCATGGTGATCGCTCTTGCCCGAACACCCGCCCTCCTCCTCCCACCGCAGTTGCCGCAGGTGGAGTTTTGCAGTTGGCACAGGCCATTGGCAAAACCCATCAATGTTTCTTGCCATGCCAGTGATCTGTTCGTTGAGCTGTTGGTGCTGCTGATCATCATCGACGTCCTTGTCTCACTCAGCCCTTTTTACACGATAATCCACCTCACTGTCGCTCGTTACTCTCCCTTTGATACCTGCACAACAGCCGTTGTGCACCCTGGTCAACATATCGGAAAAGCTCCCTTGCACACGCATGTGCCTGCAATCCTTTGCTCATTAGATTGCGACACCCAGGTCACAACCCTCGACTTGGGCCCTCATAACCTCCTACCTCGATGAGACCCTCTTAGCCTTTGCGATAAGAGTCTTTCCTTCGCCATGCCCTTCTTCAAAGAATTGCGCAGACGGTCAAGGGCCAGTTTCCGCACCACAGATTCATCCAACGGCTCTAGTAGAACAGTGCCAACGGCAAAGTCATCATCTACCCTTAACTCTGCTCAAGGCAGCTCCACTCCTCCCTCGACATACCATGCCAATGGCTCATCATCCAACATTGTTGCTCCGGCGAAGAGCAATGGTGACCCTCCTCCCCCAATACCCCAACGTCCGAATGTGACCGTTCCCAGTTCCAATCGGAACAGCATGATAGTGAGCCCTCTCATATCGTGACATAATTTCAAGCCAGTGGCGCTGACTCGCTCATAAGACTCTCTCTCCGTCCGGTTCGAACCTTACCATGCGGAGTCCACTGCCCACCTCCGCTTATGCGCCCAAAATTACATCTATACTTGATAATTCAGTGGTATGGGCTATCCAACTGTCCAAGAAAGAGATCCAGTTCGCTGACGAATACTTAGGTCTATCAAAAGGTCCTCCTCATCAATGGAGAGATTGGCGAGCCTCAATCCAGGTTGCTGGACGGCAACTTGACGGTGCACCACGACAAGGACGGCCAGTCATTCCCACCAACCCATTGGCCCGTTTCCGATTCTTATTTCAAGGCTCTGGTCTTTCTTTCACCTGGTTGGAATAGACTACGATTTGATTTTACCTCCCCGAAGCTCAGCTCCACCGCTCATGGGTCGAGCCCTATATTGCATTCATCCTACATTATGTTGAACTACCTCCCTTTGAGCAGTGCCCCTCCACTGCAGTTGGTAATCCTGGCAGGTAAGGATTCTCCCTGTACATATGATGCCGTTCCACAGAGGGTCCAAAACGAAGGCAACGATCTCAGCATGGCAGTTCGCAAGTTCAGAATGGCCGCACATCTCTGGCAAGCATTTACTGCAGAACAGATGTACCGAAACAAATTCGGTCGCAGGTGCTTTCGATTTGACGAGGAGTGGCAGACCGGAACTCTTTCTATACGTGATTGGGAGTCTGGACGAATGAAGAATGAAACAAGAGTTCACGTGGTACGGTCGGACAAGACTACTGCTGAGCTACGAGACTTGGAGTTTGCACAACAACATGGACCTGCTTCCAAAAAGGGTGAACTATACTCAATCGCTGCGGAAGCAGTAAAGAAGCATTTCAACGTGAAGCCTGGCCAGAAGCAATACGTGGCATGTCTCCTCTTGGACTCTCACTGGGATCCAGAAGTCGGCACTATCACCGGGCACGCCGCACTGGGTGGGACTAGCGATGATCTTGCTTTGGCCATTTTTGGCTCTCATGCCCTTCAAAGTTACCCAGCCTGTATCGAAGAGGTTGTCCCAGCTTTTGTGGACTGCACCCGGACCGACACCAAGTTTGTGGCCAATGATTGCAATGAATCTGGCAGTAGCTGGGAAGCAGCCAACATTGGTATTGGTGCTCATATGCATGAAGTTGGGCACTTGTTTGGCTGCCCACACCAAGAGAACGGAGTCATGCTTAGGGATTATGTTCGACTCAACCGGACTTTCCTTGTTCGAGAACCATACTCAACAAGGACACAAGCTCAGGGCCTCAAGATTTGCCGGCAAGAGGATGAGTGTGCTTGGCATCGCTTGGATGTTCTTCGATTCCGACACCATCCTTGCTTCAAGCTTCCAAGTGACGAGCCACTATCTCAGGACGACAGTATCCAGTACTTCCCAATCGACAACGGTCGGCTCATCATTTCTGCGCCTACTGGAGTGTCATTCGTCGAGATATGGACAGAAGGAGAAGATCTTTGCCGACACTGGATTGATTTCACCAGCAGCGACCCGAGAAACAATAGCATCCCCAGGCAGGTGACTCTGACTGAGAATGAGCTACGAAGTCGGTTACCAGAGGACAAACGAAAAGCCAAAATCAGTTTACAGGTCTTTTGTGGTAGCTCCAGAAGTGAGAAAATTGAGGATCTCGAAGATCTTCTTGCCAAGAAAAATGTCATCACACTTCCCGCTGTCCGACAGGCACCAAAACGAGACGAGGGTCTTACGATGAATGCAGTCAACAATGTCCTAGGGCTAAGCAAATCATTTGAATCACGTCTTGGGTTTAAGAGTAAGAAGCTGGGGTTTTCACAGCTTGAAGGAAGCAAACCGGAAGATCTAATTTTAGAGAGCACATTTCTTCAGACCAAGCTCTTAACATCAGTCAAGATATATCATGGGTATGCTCTCGACGGCCTCGAATTTTGTTACGAAGACGGCCACAGTCAACTCTTTGGCACACGAGGCGGTAAACCAGGGGGCGATGAGTTTTTGCTCGGTAGGTTCTTCTCACAATGTAGTGGTTCTATTTTGACTAATGTTGCCAGACACCCGTCGCGGCGAGACAATTCTTGGTTTCTACGTACGGGCTGGGCTCTGGATTGATGGCATTGAGATTTTAACGAGCACTGGACGGCGGTCAGGAGTATTTGGGAACCCTGCGGGAGGTTCTGGGTCAGTATCACCACGCTATCGCCGATATCTTGACTAACTCACCTACAGCCACACTTTGATGGCCCCCAGAGGGTACAGCCTGGCCGGAATATCAGGCACCTCGGCGGCCTGGGTTAACGGTCTCCAGATAATAATTACGCGATAATCATTTTGCATTATTGGAAGGGGTGATGGGATATCGACTTAATGTACATGGATCAGGATTGATCTTCACAGTTGGGGTATGAAGAGTTCGACAGTTCTACACGAAAAGCGCCCACGACGTGCAACCAGGGTTGCAGATAACGTCAATATTATAGAGGATTTCATTCTGCCTGCCGCTGGGGGGCAGCTAATGGCCAGGCATACGATATGGCAATCGGTATTGGAGGAACAGGTACTTCGTCAACACGGACAGTAAGTGTGTTTCATATTGCACACTCGGATTATTGTCTACAGCACAAGCAAGAAAGGCATGTAAATATATCGCACACACTCGGCCGTATGCATCATGGCTCATAGCTACGAAGCGTATAGCAGCCGGTTCGACTTTCATCGATGAAGAAGACACAGAATCTAGATGATGGATTCTTTGACGACGACGCATAGTCAATGCGGTAATGCTAATATCCAAAAGTTCAGTACTGGCTTCCTCCTTCATTTGGGCAAAGCATCGCAAGAATATAGTTGACTAAGAGACGAACTATTAGTACAGAGTACCTAGGTACTATATGGTATGGGACTTGACGGTAACAAATACTAGGACCGAGCCCTCCGATACATGGGCGATCGCATTCCAACTTCCCAAAGGCGCCCCACATGAAGGCCCCCCCCATTTGGGAATTCGGACGGTTCACGAAACCCCACATCTCCAGAATCTACAACCCGTTTGATGAAGCAGAAAGTGCCAGCTGGAAGCTTTGGTCGCTCTCCAGGTTAAGATTGATTTTGCGCCCTTCCCCATGGAGCAGGCGCCTATAGTCCCAGAAGCGCAGAGCCCGTACGGACCACACGTCAAGAATACAGAGTTCTGAGAGCACTTACCCCCACCCAGGTCGATAAGGTGCTAGGTCCAGGTTCTCAAAAGCCTCCCGATCAAAAATGGCAAACAAACAATGCAGAACATGCGATAGGATATTCAGCAAGACCGAACATTTGCGTCGACACGAGCGATCACGTAAGCACTCTGCTGAGCTTTGCCATCGTGGCAGAGGGATGTGGCCACTAACGTGGAACAAACTAGACACGAATGAGAAGCCTTTCCAGTGTGGAATTTGTCTCAAGGTATACGGACGAAGGTAAAACCCCGCCAGTGCATCAAGAGGCTAAATGGCTGGCTGACACACAGGACCAGGGATGTCTTGAATCGACATGTAAAGGCGCATGAGAATGACGACGGCTGGGAGCAATATAATCCGCACAAACGGCGCCGTGGCCAGCATGGCTTGGTTGTTAGCAACGATGGTAACACGTCACAAGGTCTTACCCCCCAGGACAGGACCTCAGCACTTCAACAACATATTACAACCTCGCAATCGCCGCTCAATGAGCAGCTGTGCCATAAAGCGCAAGACCAGCGGCTGGACAAAGTAAGTAGTACTCATGCTCATGGAATAGCAGATATATCTTTGGGCGGATCCGAGGCCTCTCTCATCGACGAAAGTGTTCGTGAATCGATCATTACTCGCAATGACAACCAGGATGGTAGCCATCTAATTCACGACCAGGGCAGGCCCAACGCTCAATACGACTCATTCGACCACTGGCTTGGCGATTTCTCACTGTCCGAGTTTGGCCAGGACATCAATTTTCTGAATTCATGGCCTCCTTCCTTGCTCCCAGGGCCAGACTCGAGCTCGGCTAATCAATTATCTGAGGAGACACTGGAGAGCTGGACTACGGGGAGTAGTAGCCCTCTCCAGACACAGACTGTCAAGAGACTTGAAGTTGGTAGGCCATATGCGTGCCCAATCTCAAGCGATTTTGACCCAGCCGGTGTCGTCAGCGATGGTCCGCCTGGCTCATTTCCTAGAGCTCGTCGGCAATGGCACCTACGCCCGAAAAAATCCACGGTAGACTCGTGGATGGCTCTACGAGGAAGTGGTTTTGAAAACCAAGATCCCACAGATTCACTCCCAGGATCTGCAACATTCCTTCAGCGTCGAAGATTCGACGAGGAAACCAGATCACGGCTAAAACATGCAATCAGAACGCACCAGGAAATCGATCAATCGCTTCCTCCGCAAGCAACCAGCTCAATTGACAACAGCTTCTCTTCCACCCGTCCTCCCGATCCATCATCGGGGGTTGACATGCCCCCAGCAGGGCTCTTGGATATTGCTCTGGATGTATATTTCGGAAAATGCGACCCGACGATCCCAATTGTCCACCATGCCACGTTCAGTGCCAGCACGGCTCCAACTTGCCTCCTGCTATCGCTTGTCCTGACGGGGTTTAACACTCTAGGAACAAAAGTGGCCGTTTCCTATGTTCGAAAACTTCTCCCGACGCTCCTCTCCATGGTTTTGAGACAATTGGAAATGGAGTGCAGGACTTCATTCCAGAATACAAGCTGGGTCGGAACCATGTCTGCCGCTGTCGTGGTGTCCAACCTGGCCATCCTGCTACAGCATCAAGGAAACGAAGCGGATTCGATGACCGAGTATTTTGTGACAACGGTGCTATCGACGACGCAGAATGTTGGCCTCGTCTCTTCCTGCGCACCTCGGTCGATTCATGAGAGCATTACTCAGCTGCAGGGCGCTGAAGAACGATGGCTCGCATGGTCGCGCCTCGAATCCGCAAAGAGAGTAATACTCGCCCTTGCAGATCTGAATTTGTGCTTTTCAGCCCTGTATGGGCGAAGACCATTCATTCAAAGCGACGATCTCGATATCATGCCGGGAAGTTCGGACTGCCTATTCTATGCGGAGACGAGCTCGAAATGGTTGATGCTGATGATGCAAGGAGAGACTCTGAACCATCCGCTTTCAATCAGGCTCCAGTCATGCAAGACTACCGATGATGATTCCAGTGCGCCTACGGCGCGTGGAACGCTGACGCTCGTGCAGTTGTCATTATGGGAGACTTATCATGGTTTTCACACATTGAAGCCTGTGGTACAGCCTGCTATCCGACTCAATCCCTGGCAAGCATGCGAAGCACGGAGCGAAAGAGATTTGATCCGACTCACTTTGAGTTTATCTCCTCACTGCGTGAAGTCGTCAGATAGCATCAACGTCAACGACGCAGTCTCATGGCACCTCACATGCCTCATGCTTGCCGCCAATTGCCAGACCTTCGCCACGGCGCTGGAGTTCACAAGCGATGATGGGACCACCAACCCCGCACTCGAGGACATCAAACTCTGGGCGAAATCACCAACCGCACGGAGGGCGTGCCTCCATGCTGGAGAAATATTTGCGATCTTATACCATCGGCGAATTAGAGAGCCTCTCGGCCTGGCCACCGTCTGCGCAGCATTGTGGGCGAGTTTGGTCATGGGCCTCTACTACCTCAATGCGCCGCTTGAATCGTCCAACACTGAATGTGATCTTGACCTCATCAGCAGGTTTGACTGGCAAGCAATCGGGGATGTAGGCTTCACCACCGACCAACACCATTCCAAGGGAGGCCTTTCATCTGGAGGGGTGTCGATGAATGCGCTAGAGTTTATCGCAGTTGGAGGCACTCCTCGCATATCTGGCGATTATCACCCGAGGGGCCATGTAACCGCCAGGAGGATTTTCTCGCATTTCGCCGATCTGATGGATGGCCTGGGTACCTGGAGACTTCCGATCCTCTCTCAGGTCCTTCGTGCCGCGAGCGAGGATCTCATGGAAATGGATGTGGATCGTCCCTGAGATTGTGCTCGGATTTGGATCGAAGGGGATCTGGGGCTTTTCTTACGGGTTGAGTCACGATGGAGCACGCGAGAGATTGGCCTCCTACATAGATAGCCTCACGAGGTAGTCGTCCAACGATCAATAAGTATGAAGACTCCTGACGGGTCCTTTATTCGACCTCACTATGCATTCCCAACCGCTCTCTGAGCCTATTATACAAGCCAAGTCTGGAAATCGGGAATGGGGGCAATATGGAGCAATGGAAGTATCCTAAGTCGCTGATAAGATGGATTCTCCGATGCAGAAATGTAAAGAAACTGGCCCCCCAAGCAGGATTTCTGCTCGGTCAGTACCGCTTAGCGGTTCGCATTATAATGCCCTATCTCTCTCATGGGATGATATAGTCTAGTGCTTGACTTGTCTGCTGGTACCGGAGCTGTGCTCGCTATCATAGTAGCCTCGAGGGCTTTTTCAGCGCAGTGCGAGTCCCCCTTTTGTGTGGTTGGAGCATTTTCCTTTCAGGGGTGTTGGTGGAATGGATCATCTTGTGTGCGCGCGCACATGGTCACGCATGACCTTTTTGTGGCTTCCTCCTGAGTCCTGAGAAGAATACTGGGAAGCAGGGATTTGTCGTGCATGGGCTTTTCCTCAGGCTTTGTGGCTAGGTGTCCTTCCAAGGATTTGTGAATAAGTCAGAGCCCAGATCATTGAAAGCATTGCTCGGCAGATTCCAATAATCACCAGGCGGATAGGACTCCATGTTCGTCCGAGGCGTTTCGTACACTTTTAGATCTTCCTTGAATGACACGAAGGGTGAATTGATATCTACCTCATTGCGACTGTCACTCGTCCATTGGGCCGCATCTGACGGTGTGTATGAAGCACCTACATTGTCAGATGTGTAGTCAAAGTTCCAAGAGAGATCGGGTGCCTGCGATACTGGGCTTGGTTTGTCGAAGTCATCCATGTCATCCACTTCTCCTTTCGGGACATTAAGTATACCTTTATCATCGAACAAGTCTGGCAACAAGTTCTTTGATATTTCGGCTGGTTTAACTCTGGGCGAAGTTGGAGAGAAAGGTGGACTTGTCGGAGCGTCGCAGTTAGACTCTTCAAGGCCTTCCCAAGCAGACGGGATCTCGCGTTTCAGGTCTTCTAGCTGTTGACCTCCGCACTTAATGGCTGCCTCCCTCGCACTGATGCCCGAGTTATTCTGAAGGTCAAAGCTGGCGCCGGCCTCAAACAGCAATTTCGCCAGTTGAACTGCACAGGGGTGGAGCGTTAAGGGGCGCTCTCTCTCGGCGAGTCCAAGGATAAAAAGTAAATGCAGAGGAGAATTGCCGTTTTTGTTTTGCGCTGTAGCAACGGCACCTCGTTCCAATAGTAGACTAGCAATCATACCACAAGAACGTCGGAGCCTCATCGCGATTAGTTTTGTCCCCCAGCCAATTCGGTATTCGGGCCCCCATTGGTGAACGTAATACGGCCCAAAGATACACAGGTGCAACGCCGTATTTCCTTTGCTGTCGAGCGCCGCAGCATCCGCTCCGGCTTCAGCTAACACTTGCACCGTTTCAACCTGCATCTCGGCGGCCGCAAAATGTAATGGAGTTGCTGTGGTAGGATCAGATACAAGGAGAAGCGTATTCCTCATTTTGCCCTTCTTCGTATTCACACGAGCTTCTTGTGATGGATTTTGTCCATGTGCAAGTAAAGTTTCCAAAACTTCAACATGACCTTTGGCGGCGGCGGCGGCGATGGCATTTCCATGCTGACCACCACAGGTGTCGACTTGAGCGCCTCGTTCAAGCAGCCACCGAACCACCTGCAAATGACCCCTTCTGGATGCAGCCTGCAAGGCTGTGCCATACTGTCCGTTGACGTTGTTAATGTCGATTCCCATCTCCAACTGTCTTGACAGCACATCGATCTGAGAACGGTAGGCCGCCAGCTGAAACGCAGCCCCAAAACTATCACCTTCCCCTTTTTTCGAATTTTTCATTGTCGCAGAAAGAAGCGTCATCACCGCATCGTCGATTGGTATATGCTGCAGATTTTTGAATCGCTTCATATATCCAACATCTTTAGAGAAATACTTGAAGAGGGCAGGCAAAACTATTTTCAACGCCGTCGCATCCCCGTTGGCGGCAAGATCGCTACAGCAACGAGCAAGACCTGTTGCTTGACCCTTTTTGCCAATGGTATCCACTAAAGTTGAGAGCTCGGAATAGC
>Ga0105239_10008456_pt1 | contig 11705 bp, 10 predicted proteins | sample KBSC44metaG_FD_92761 | JGI IMG/M metagenome (GOLD analysis project Ga0105239, IMG submission 92761) | Corn rhizosphere microbial communities from Kellogg Biological Station, Michigan, USA - KBS C4-4 metaG | ecosystem: Host-associated > Plants > Roots > Rhizosphere > Soil | place: Michigan, USA...
CGCGTCGATCGCCAGCGCGGTCTTGCCGGTCTGGCGGTCGCCGATGACCAGCTCGCGCTGGCCGCGGCCGATCGGGATCATCGCGTCGACCGACTTGTAGCCGGTCTGCACCGGCTGCGACACCGATTTGCGCCAGATCACGCCCGGCGCGACCTTCTCGATCGGCGATGTCTGCTTGGCATTAAGCGGACCCTTGCCATCGATCGGATTGCCGAGCGCGTCGACGACGCGGCCGAGCAGTTCGCGACCGACCGGCACTTCGAGAATGCGGCCGGTGGTCTTGACCGTGTCGCCTTCACGCAAGTGCGCGTAATCGCCGAGCACCACGGAGCCGACCGAATCGCGTTCCAGGTTCAGCGCGAGCGCGAACGTGTTGCCGGGCATCTCGATCATTTCGCCGGACATCGCGTCGGCCAAGCCGTGGATGCGCACGATGCCGTCGGAGACCGAGACGATCGTGCCTTCGTTGCGCGCTTCGGCGGCGAGCTTGACCTTCTCGATGCGGTTGCGGATCAGGTCGCTGATTTCGGACGGATTGAGCGTGGTGGCCATGATGGTTTCCTCAAGCACGTGCGCGAGGGCACACGTCGCTTCCAGTTGAAGTCAAAGATCAAAAGTCAAAAGCCGCAAGGCTTCTCACTTTTGCGCTTTGCGGATTTCGCGGGGCGAACGCCGCGAAATCCTTCAGTTTGCCAATGCGTTTTCCAGGCGCGCGAGACGGCCGCGCACCGAGCCATCGATCACGACGTCGCCGGCATCGATCACCGCGCCGCCGATCACGCTCGGGTCGATGCGCTGCTGCAGGTCAATCTCGCGCGCGAAACGTTTTTTCAGCGCAACCTTGATCGCCTCGGCTTGGCTAGCGGGAATCTCGCCGGCACTGCGCAATGTCACCTGCAGCACGCGCTCGGATTCGCGCTTGAGTTCCTCGAACAATGCGGCGATGTCGGCGAGCAAGCCGACACGGCGGTTGTCGACGAGCAGCCCGAGGAACGCCGTGAACGGCGAATCGGCCGGCTCGCCTTGCGGCAGCAGCAGGCCGATCAGGTCGGCGTTCGACAGCCGCGGGTCGCCGACGATCGCGTGCACGCGCGCATCGCCGATTACCTGCGCGGCGAACGCGAGCTTGTCCGACCACGCCGGCAGCGCATTGGCCGCGCGCGCGGACTCGAACGCGGCGCGCGCGTACGGACGGGCGAGAGTCAGCGTTTCGCTCATCGTCAGATCTCGGTCACGAGCTGGTCCAGCAGCGCCTTGTGCGCGTCCGGGTTGATCTCGCGCTGCAGGATCTTCGACGCGCCTTGCACCGCGAGCGTGGCGACCTGGCCGCGCAGCTGTTCCTTGGCCTTGCCGACCATGCCTTCGACTTCGGCTTGCGCCGTTGCCTTGACCCGCGCCGCTTCGAGCAGCGCATCGGCCTTGGCCTTGTCGACGATCTGGTTCGCCTGCGCATGCGCCTTGTCGACGATCTCGGCGGCTTGCGCGCGCGCCTTCTTGATCTCGTCGGCGACGCGCGCGTCGGCGTCTTTCAGCTCCGCCTTGGCACGCTCGGCGGCGTTCAAGCCGTCGGCGATGCGCTGTGAACGCTCGTCCATTGCACCAGCCAGCGGCGGCCAGATGTATTTCATCGTGATCCAGACCAGAATCCCAAAGACGATGATCTGGGCGATCAGTGTTGCATTGATGCTCACGGGCTAACCCTCGTTGGTCAACGCTGTTCAGTGACCTGCCAGGTGCGCGGCAATCTTGCCGGAGAACGGATCGACAAACGTCAGGTACAGCGCGATACCCACGCCGATGATCGGAATCGCGTCGATCAGGCCGACGAGCAGGAACATCTTGCCTTGCAGCATCGGCACGAGTTCCGGTTGGCGCGAGGCGCCTTCGAGGAACTTGCCGCCCATCAGACCCATGCCAATGGCGGCGCCGATGCCGGCGAGGCCAAGGATCAGGCCGGCCGCGATCGCGGTCATGCCTTCTACGGAAGCGAGTGCGCTCATATCCATTGTTATCTCCGAAGTAACTTACAAGTGAAAGAAAAACGTCAGTGATGATCAGCGGCCATCGCCATGTAGACGACGGTCAACACCATGAAAATATAGGCTTGCAGGATGATGATCAGGATGTGGAAGATCGTCCATGCCGTGGCAAGCACGACCTGCGAGTAGGCGCCGACGCCGGCGCCAGGCAGCAGTCCGAACAAGCCGAGCACCGGGATGCCGACGAGCAATGCGGTGGCCAGCAAAGCCTTGCCGCGCGAGAACAGCAGCACCGTGGCAATGGCGAGCAACGCAAAGATGAAAAACGACGAGATGTTGAGTGTCGTCGAGGCTTCCGGCGCGGCCAGGCCCAGCGTGAAGCAGGCGAGCAGGATGAAGATGATCTCGCCGGCATACATGTTGCCGAACAGACGCAGGCCCTGGCTGATCGGCTTGGCCAATTCCTCGACGCATTTGAGCAGGAAGTTGACCGGCATGAGCCATTTGCCGAAAGGGTGGAACAGGAATTCGGCGCCGACACCTTTCACGCCCTTGGCGACAAAGCTGTAAGTGAATGCGGTCAGGAACACGGTAATCGACATCGCCAGCGCGATGTTCGGATCGGCCGACGGCAGGATGCGCAAATGTTCCGCGCCGACCTTCGTGCCGAGCCACGGCAGCAGGTCCACCGGCAGCATGTCCATGAAGTTCATCAGGAACACCCAGAAGAACACCACGAGTGCCATCGGTGCGACGAAGCGGGCGCCATGGTGATAGGCGTCCTTGACCTGGCTGTCGACGAACTCGACGCCCATTTCGATAAGGTTCTGGAACTTGCCTGGCACGCCGCTCGTGGCTTTGCGCGCGGCCAGCCAGAACAGCAGGAAGAACGCGATCGCGAGCACGACCGAAAAAATCACGGAATCCAGGTTGAGAACCCAGAAGGACTGTGACCCCTCCACGATCTCCTTCTTCTGCAAGTCGTACTGCAGAAAGGTCAGGTGGTGGAGGATGTAACTGCCGATGTCGTGGGCGCCTTCAGCTGCCATGTCCTAGCTATTCCGTTCAGTAACCAACAACGATTCACTACGATCGTGCCCAGCCTTCGTGCAGACCGAGCAGCTGCGGCAGCAATGCCGCTATTACGCCGGCGATGACCGACCCGCCGGGCAGGCCCGCCTTGGCCAGAACCAGATACAAGCCCCCGCCGATCACGATCCATTTGAGCAGGTTGCCGACGATCATCCTGGCCAGCGCCGTGCCCGCCGTCGATGGCCCCGCCGCGAACATGCGCAGTGCCAGCATCGCCGTCCCCACAGCCCCCGTTCCGCCACCGGCCAGCACCCCGAGCCCGGAACGCCAACCGGTGAACGCAAATCCCGCCGCCACTATTGCTGTCGCAACGACCTGCGCCGACACTACGCGTAGCGCCAGCCGCCTTCCTGCGGCAATCGAGTTCTGCATAGGGAAAAACGGTTCCGCTCCGGACGGCTCAGCTTCAAAAGATGCTTGCGCGGACCGCCCGACAAGGCCCGACATTATAGCGGGCGGGGCAAGCGGGTCGCAACTTGAACTGTTGCCCCGGCGGGTCCTGCACCCGCTTTACGGAAACGCCGCGTGTGCGGCATCCAGCAGCGGATCGTTGCCATCGCCGAGGTGGCCCTTGGCGAGGGTCCAGATGATCGTGCCGCCGAGGCCGTTTGCGGATACCCACGCGCCCTTGTCGGCGATTGAGGTGGCGTTCTCGTAAGTGACGTAGGTGCATCCTTCCGGGGCGACCGCGGTGGCATGCGCCAGCCACGGCGCCTTGGCAGTGGCGTCGTAGGCGTAGGCCATGTTCGGTATGTAGGCGGAGGCGATGTGTTTATACGTCATGGTGTTGTCGTCGCCGTTCGCGATATAGCCTCCGCTCGCCGCCAGATCTTGCCGGGGCTGGCTCACGTTGTTGTAGCAGATACCGTAGAAGCCGATGCCGACGCCGAGCTTCGAGTTCGGCACGCCGAGCCCCTGGTAGTAGGCGATGCTGCTGGATACCGACAATGGTGTGTTGGGCGCCTCGTCGGTGAGCGCCGACGCAAACCAGCTGTACCAGCCCGGGTAATCGTAGGCCATGCTGTAGCTCATCAGATTGATCTGGTCGAGCAGAGGCGTGATCGTTGTGAACAGCGATTGCTCGCTGATATTCGGCGCATAGTTGGGGTTGTACGCACCGACCGGCATGGTCAGCAGCAGGTCCGGTCGGGCGGTATGCAGCGCCTGCACCAGGTTGGCCAGTTCGGTGTGATCCGTGCCGATCTGGGCGTTGCTCGCGTTGTTGTCGGTGGTCGGTTCCCAATCGATATCCAGTCCGTCGGCACCGTACGCGGTGGCGGCGTTGGACAGATTCGTGACGAACGTATTGAGGTTGGCAGCGGACGCGGCGCCGCGCCAGCCAGTGATCGAGCCGGCGCCGCCGATCATCAATATGGCCTTGCGGCCTGCAGTATGCGCAGCCGTGACTGCGCTTTGCGCCCACGCCGGGCCGTTGACGGCATCGATGTAGAACGTCGTGTCGAGTGTCCCGTCCGTGTTCGGCAGGATGGCACCAATCATCAGATGTGTGACGTCGCTGAAGTTCACCTGGTTGATCGGCAGGTCGCCGCTTTCGTAGCCGACGTGGTAGCCATCGACCCAATGGGCGGCAGCAGCGGAAGACGTGTTGATCTCCAGGTGGTTCGTCGCTCCCGAAAGATCCTTGTCGAGCGTGATCCACAACTCGTTGCTCGAATTGCCGCGCAGTGACGGGAAGTAATCGGTGTCCATCGTCAGCATCGTGCCGTTGAGCTTTACACTCGCCGGGTACGAGGCGCTCGTATAGTTGTGCACAATGATCAACGGCTTCTTCAGCGTGCCGGAACCGACCGCAATGTTGGCGTCGAGCACATTGCTCGCAGCATTGAACGCGAGCGCGCCATAGATCTGATCGTAGCCCGGCGGATCGTAAGTGACCGTGTCAGCGCGGTTGACGCCGGCGGGGCCGCTGGTAATTACACTACCCGTAGTCGCGCTGAGCGTCAGCGACTGCACGGTCTCGACCTGGGTCACCTGCGTTTCGACCGGGGTTGCGGTGTGCGGTCCGAGCACGACGTACACGGAATAACTCTTCTTCGGCCAGCCTGACAGATAAGGACCGTCATCCGGATGAGCTGCCTTGGTCTGATTCGATGAATAACTGGTTTGACCCAGAAAGCCGTATTGCGTACCCCAGGTGAGCCGCGCGTTATTATTGGAATTTGGTGCGATACCGATCGAATCGTTGTTCGCCTGATACGGCCAGCCGTCCTGGCACGGCATGGAATAGCCGCCGCTCGGACAGGCATTGCCGGCAGCGGATGTCTTGCCCCAATACGCCGTCAGGTCCTGGTAGTACGGATTGCGTCCGCCACCCGCATCCTGCTGGGTAATGGTCTGCGTCTGGACCAGGCCCATCGTCGCATTGCTCGCCACGATCCATTCCTTCACGTAGGGAATCGTGTTGGCGACGTTCCATGTCCAGGCGCTGCTCAACGTGACCGGTGCGGTAGTGCTGGTGAATTTGTAGTCGTCGCCCCAGGCCACGCCGTCGATGTCGTGGCTGAAGCCGTCGCCGTCGATATTCAATTCGCCATACGGTGCGCGCGAATCGTCGAACAGGAAATCGGCCGCGATCGGATTGCCGTTGGCGGTGGCGGCGCTCAAGTCGTACGTGATCGCCCAAAGTGGATTGTCGCGCGCAGTCGAGAAAACCCAGTCGATCGTTACGGGGATCAACGTCGTCGGCGGGCTCGGATTCGGTCCGCAATGGCGCTGGTAGTTCTGCTGGAAGCGGAAGATCGCATGATGGCGGCCTTCGAACACGCGCGTCCAGGTTCCGCTGAAGCTGTAGCCGAGCGGCGAATCGTCGCCGCTGCAGTAGCCATCGGACAACCATGCAGAGTGCGACACGACGTAACCGAATCCACCGTAGCCGCCGTTGCCGTAAGTGGTGATCGTGGCAGTGCGCGACGCGCCTCCCGGCATCTGGTAGGTGAATTGCTGCAGCGATCCGCCGTGATTGGGGTATCCGCCGACTGCCTGCTTGCCGGTTTGGTTGTTGTGTGCGAGCACGGCCTCGCGCGGGTTCCCGGCTGAGTCGCACCAGTCGAACACGTCGCTGATCATCGTATCGCCGGCTGCTGGTATGACCGACTGATCGTGGTGATCGGTCAGTCCGCACGCTGGCGGCGGCGCATCGCTGGCGAACTGAGCCGTGACGGTAATGTTTGCCTGCACGTTATTGTCGGTGCGCGGATTCGCGGTCGTGGCATCGCTCCACTGCGCGAAGTGATAGCTCGGATTTGGCACCGCCGTCACCGCCGTGCCGTTGGCGCCGTAGTTCACCGTTTGTGGCGTAGTGCCGGTTATCGTGCCGTTCGCGTCGTGGTTGTAGGTCAGCGTGTAGGTATTGATGGCGAACGTCGCCGTGACTGTGCAGTTCGCCGTGATCGCTGCCGTGGTGTACGTACTCGCGACGAGCGCGCCGCCGCAACCGCTGACGCTGACGACGTGGTAATGCGCATTCGCGCCGACGGTGAAGTTCGTCGTCGCGTTGTAGTTCACCGTTTGCGGTGTGCTCGGCGTGAGCGAGCCGCCGGCGCCGGCGCTCGGCGTCACTGTATAGGTATTGATCGCGAACGCCGCCGTCACTGCGCAGTTCTGCGTAATCGCGTTGCTGAGCCAAGTCGTGGTTGCGCCTTGTTGCGTGACCGTGCAGTGATCGCCGGTCACGCTGGTGACGTGATAACCGGTATTCGGGGCCACCGTGAACGTCGCTGTTTTGCCGGACGCCACAACTTGCGAAGGAGGCGAAATGGAACCATTGCCGCCCGGCGCGCTGGCCGTCACCGAATAAGTGACTGTCGCCGCCGACTGCAGCACGACGTCGTCGAAATAGACATCGGCGAGCGGCACCGCGGCGTCGAAGCCGTTGCCGAACAGATCCTTGTTCGCGACACCGGTTTCGTCCTGAAACGAGAGATGGTCGAAAGAGCCCGTATAGTTCAGCGGGCCGCTGGTAAACGGCGTGTGGAGTTGCGTCCACACACCGACCGGAATCGGCGCGCCGTGGATCGTGTTGAGGCTCGCAAACGCGTTTACCGTATCGCCGCTGCTCAGGATGAAATCGACACTGTCGCCCTGGGTCGCGTTGCCGAGGTATACCCAGAACGTGATGGCTGAATAACTGGCGGTCGAATAGACCGTACTGCCGCACCAGCTTACGGCGTTGTACAACTCGGGAACGAAGCGGATCGAATAGCTGCCCGTATGCACGGGCGCGATGTTGGCGAAATCGAAATCCGAGGCCACGCCACCGAACGAACAGGCTTGATCGAACGGCGGCTTGTGACTGGTGTCGTCGTAGACGACGATATCCGCGCCGAACGCAGGAAGGGTGAGGATGAATAGCGTGAACCACACCAGCAGCCGATGCATGACACCCCCCGAGGACCGCGGCTTTGCGCCGACTGTGAACCTAGTTCGGCTTTTGCGCCAGCGGATTACGCGGTAATTTGCGCTTGGCTGCCTAGCAGCATGCGGAGGCGTCGGCCGTGCGCGTCATCGTCTTTTACGGTACGACGGCATTCGGGCACAGGTTGTGCCAGATCTCGCCAAGCTGCGCCTGGGTATATTCGTGGCCGCCGCTGAAGGTCGTAAAGAACAGCGTTTGCCCATCATCCCAACCCTGTCCGACAAAGCGGCTGTGATCACATTGAGCGTAGGGGCACAGGTAATTGGGATCGCTCGTGCCGATGTGGATATCGACCGGAATCTTGCGCGGCAAAGCCGCGAGGGCGAGCCCGCACTCGACGTCGCTGCTGCAGGCAAGGCCGAACAAATCGCCCGCGCTGACGCCATAGGCCGCCATGGTCGAGGCATTGAACGCGAGACTGAAGGTGTTGACGCCAAGGTCGTGCATCACCATGCCGCCGGCCGAGAAGCCCCAGCCGTAGATGCGCGTGCGGTCTATGTTGTACGCACTTTCCAGGTCGGCGCGGATTGCGGCGAATTCGTCGTAATCGGTCGCTCCGGAAGCTGGCGGCACCGACCAGGTAACACCCGGCGAGCCATAAACGTCCACCTGCTCGTGGGCCACCGGCGCCGCGACGATGAAACCATTTGTGCTTGCCGCACCGACCCAGTCATCGCGGATCATTGCCGCATAGGCGTTGCCGGGGTAGGGAGCCACGCCGTGCAACGCGAGCAACAGCGGCCACGACCGTGCCGGCGTGTAGTTGGTCGGCACATAGAGATAGTAGCCTTGCGTGCCGCTGCCGAGTCCGGCGACATGCACGGTCCTGGTGATGCTGCCGATCGCACCGCCGCTGCCACCGGAAGGATCGTGCGGCACGATCGTCTCGGCGGTGTCGAAGCCGCCATTGAACACGGCGTCGGGTTCCCTGCAGACCCAGCTCGGCAGAGTCACGGTTTGTGCGGCCGGCGCGACAGCAGAGTGCACGGCAATTCCGAGCGCGCATGCAAGCATGCGCTGGCTGACTGGTGGCGATTTCATGCCATCAATTTACGTCGGCACACCCTCAAAAACCGTTAACCCCACCCGTTTTGCCTTGCAGCGGCGGCGCGGCGCTCGGCATAATCCTTGGGCCGCTCAAGGCGTGTGCGTGAATGAGCAACGCGAAAGACCCGTTCGTGGAAGTAGCCGCCGGTACTGCCCTTTTCAAGGAAGGCGAGGTCGGCGCGGAGTTGTACATCATCGAATCGGGCCAGATCGACCTGGTAACACGTTCCGAGATGGCGACGACGACGCTCGGTCCCGGCGATTTTCTCGGTGAGATGGCGTTGCTGGACGGTCAGCCGCACGCCGCCACGGCGCTGGCGAAGAGCAAAACCCGGTTGCTGTGCATCGAGACCGCCGCGCTGCCCGAAGTGCTGCGGCAGAACGGCGAGATCGGCCTGAACCTGTTGCGTCAACTCGTGGCGCGCGAACTGCACAATGCCCAGCGCCTGCGCGAAAGCGTACTGGATCTGGCACGCCTCAAGACGGCGACCAGGTCCGAGCCGCCTGCGCCGATCGCCGCGCCATCGCCCGAGCCGCCTGCTGCCGCCACGGCGCCGCCGGCGGCGGGCGGCACGCAACTTGGCTTGCGCGTCACGGCCACCGGACAGATCGTTCTGCTGGATGCCGCGCGCAGCGAATTTCTGGTCGGCCGCCCCGATCCGGTCAGCGGCACGACTCCGGAAATCGATCTCGGTCCGTTCGACGCCAATCGTACGTTGAGCCGGCGGCACGCCAAGGTCCTGCGCGATGGCGGACAATATTTCGTGCGCGAAGACAGTGCGACGACCAACGGCACTTATCTCAACGGCGAACGCCTGCAGACCGGCGTCACCGTTCCAGTCAAATCCGGCGACAAGCTGCGCTTCGGTTCGATCGAAGTGGAAGTGGTCGCCGGCTAGGAGGCAACGTGGCAGATAAAGACAACGAATGGCAGAGCGCGCTGTCGGCGATCGATCTGTCGGCCATCGAAGCGCTAAAGACGCTCAAGCAGGAGCGCGACCAGCTCGATGGCCGTCTGCAGTCGATGGACGGCATGAAGGCGAATTTTGCCGATGCCGTATACAAGCGTGTACGCGAGGATTACCAGCAGCGCGTGCGCGCGCTGGACGAAAAATCCGCGCCGCTGAAGCTGAGCGCGCGCGAGCAGTACGCCAAACTGCGCGGGCAGCTCGAACGCTTCGAGGCCGAGCATGAGGCGATCAAGCTCGATCAGCAGGAACTGGAATTGCGCCACCAGCTCGGCGAATTCGACGACAAGGAATTCCAGCGCCGCATCAAGACGATCGAATCGACGGTGAAGGACCGCGCCGAGGCGCGGGCGCGCGGCCTCGAACTCAAGAGCCGTTTTCTCGACGCGTTCGGCAGCGAGAGCGAGCTGGATGCCGCTGCGCCGCGGCCCGAGGCGGCGACCGTGCGTGCGCCGGTCCTGTCGGCGGCGGATCTGGTCGCGGCGGATGCGCGCACGCACGAAGTGAGCAAGATCGTTGGCGATCGTCCGCCGAACAAGACGCAGGTCATGACGGCGATCAACATTCCAGAACCCGCGCCGGCAATGCCGCCGGCCGATGGCGCGACCAAGATATTCAGCGCTGCGCGCCTGGTGCCACAGAATCCGGAAGCGGGCAAACAGACATTCGCGCTGACTCTGAAGCCGATGAGCATCGGCGCCGACAGCAGCAACGATATCCGCATCGCCGGCCCGGGCGTCGACCCGAAGCATGCGCAGATCACTGTCAGCATGGGCGGCTTCACGATTGTCGATCTCGGCAGCAAGCACGGTACCCGCGTGAATGCGGAAAAAGTGCGCGAGCGTCCGCTCGCCAACGAAGACGTCGTGCAGATCGGCGCGGCGCGGTTCGTGTTCAGGGAAGGCTGATATCGGTGGCTCTCGCGATCCACCAGGAAGAATCCGGCAGTGTCCGCGTGCTCGCGCTCACCGGCCGCCTCGACACGGAGACCGCCGCGGATCTTGAATTGACGCTGCAGGATCTGCTCGCCGCCGGCGAGCGCCATTTCCTGATCGAACTGGATCGCATCGGTTACGTCAGCAGTGCGGGTTTGCGCGTTTTGCTCGGCCTCGCCAAACAGCTCGACGGCGGCAAGGGCAGCCTGCGTCTGAGCGGACTCAGCCCGGCTGTGCGCCAGGTCTTCGATGTGGCTGGCTTCGGCAAGCTGTTTGCGATTTTTCCGAATCGCGACGCCGCGCTGGGCGATGCGCCGAAGCCTCAAGCCGAGGCATTGCTGGCAAAAAAAGCGGCGAGCCTGCTCGGCGCGTCCGCACCCGCAAGCGTGAGCCCGCAGGCACGCGAGCTTGCGCGTACAGCGGCGTTGCTGCTCGGCATCAAACCCGCCGCGCCCGCCGGCAGGGTCGCGCCGTCGTTGCGCACGCCGGCCGTGCCGCAATCCGCATTCGAGCGTCAGCGCAGTGCGCTGCAGGATGCCAAGCCGGAAGGATTCATGGCCCGGCTGCGTCGTTTGTTCGGCGGCAGACGCTAGGAATTCTTGTCGCGCGCCAGCGTGATCAGGGTCAGATCGTCAGATTGCGCTTCGCCGTCGGTGAAACGCGCGACGTCCGTGAGCAAGGCATCGAGCGCCGCCTGCGCGCCGCCGCCGCTGTCGGCCAACGCCTTGGCGACGCGCGCCGTGCCAAAAAGTTCCTTTTTGCCGTTGTGTGCCTCGTCGAGGCCGTCGGTATAGAACAGCGCGCAGCTGCCGGGTCCGAGTATCGTGCGGCGTGGCCGGAACACCGAATCCAGCATGGCGCCGAGCGGCAGCGCCCCCGGTTCACCGAGTTCGCCGACGCTGCCGTCGGCAGCCCGCAATAGCGGCACCGGATGCCCGGCATTGGCGAATTCCAGCATTCCGGATTGCGGTTCCAGCGCAGCGGCGAACATCGTGACGAACATGCCCGGTTCCAGTTCCTGGCTGAGCTTGCGGTTGAGTCCGGCCAGCAGTTCCTCCGGCCCGGCCAGATTGCGCGCGAGCACGCGCACCTGCACGGACAGGCGGGCCATGTACAACGCGCCGGACACGGCCTTGCCGGAAACGTCGGCGATGACGAGTCCGTGGCGACCGTCCTTGAACTGAAAAAAATCGTAGTAGTCGCCACCGATTACGCGTGCCGCGGCATAGCTGTCGGCGATGCGGTAACC
>Ga0105239_10008457_pt1 | contig 11704 bp, 8 predicted proteins | sample KBSC44metaG_FD_92761 | JGI IMG/M metagenome (GOLD analysis project Ga0105239, IMG submission 92761) | Corn rhizosphere microbial communities from Kellogg Biological Station, Michigan, USA - KBS C4-4 metaG | ecosystem: Host-associated > Plants > Roots > Rhizosphere > Soil | place: Michigan, USA...
AGCCGCAGCACGAATCGAGCGGTCCGGTGGCTGCATCCGGCACCACGCCCGGGACCAGCACGGCTGGCAGTGGCGCGGCGACCTCGGCTAGTAGCGCACCCTCCGCCCGTACCGGCGCGAAGGGTGGGGGACTCGCAGCCGCGGCTTCGACCGGCGATTCCGCGTCGAATGGCTCCGCATCGAACGGCGGCGGCGCATCGACTAGCGGGTCCGTGGCCAACGGCGCTGCGCCGGGCAATGGCCGCGCCGCGGTGGGCAACGGCACCGGCGCGGCACTGGTGGGAGGCTCGCCCGACGGAAATCTGGTAGCTGTGGTGGGCGGCAATGGCGCGAGTCCAGGCAGCAAAGGCGCCGGTACAGGCGCGAACGGCCTGGGCATGAACGGGGCTGGGATTGGCGCCAGCGAAGCCAGCGGAACGGGTTCGGCAGGAACCGGCACGGGCGCAGGCTCCGGCGCGGGAACTGGCGCGGGTACAGGTGTGGGTAGCGGGGCTGGCGCGGGGCGCACCGCTCCTGGCTCGCTGACCATCAACCGTCCGCCCGCGGGAACTTTCGACGCAGTGGTGGTGCAGTCCTCGCCGGTGGATCAGTATCCGGAGAGCCGCGGGCTGCTGAGTGGACGCCCGATCTATTCGGTTTACATTTCCATGGGCACGGCGCGGGACTGGACCTTGTTCTTCTGCGTGCCGGGAGAAAAGCCCCAATCCGGCAACGGCCCGGTAGTGGTTCTGGGGCCCATGGGCGCGCCGGTCAAGGCGCCTTTTCCCACCAAGCTGCTCAAGCCCGCGATCAAGCTTCCATCCTATGAGAAATACGTGCTGGTGCACGGCCTGGTGAACAAGGACGGGAAATTCGAGGGCCTGCGCCTGGTTCGCCCCATCCGTCCGGAAACCGATCAGGCGCTGCTGGCGGCATTAGCGAACTGGGAATTCCGCGCGGCTACGCGCGATGGAGTCGCCATTGCGGTTGAATTCCTGCTCTCGATTCCGGCGACGGGATTATAATTTCCGGCGCGCCGCAGCTGGAGCAACCGGGCAGGTGGTTGACGCGGTTTGATGCGCGCGACTCCGCAATGCAACAATCAGGTGTTTTGACCGGCACAACCCCACTGGCGCGCAAGCGCCTGGCAGTTCCACGCGAAGTGCTCGCGCTGGTAATTGTCATTGTCGTGCCGGTACTTCTTTATCGCAGCATCGGACCGGGGTCGCGCGCCGCGTTCGGACCCAACTACGAACAGATGGCAATCGCGCGATCTCTGGTGGCCGGAAACGGTTTCGCAAATCCATTTGGCTACACTACTGGGCCCACGGCCGCCTATACTCCGGTGCATCCTCTAATGCTCGCCGCCATTCTCTTCATGCAGGGAGACCGGCCCGCCGCTGCGCTGGCGTTGGTGCTTACCGAAGTAGCGATTCAAACCCTCAGCGTGGTGCTGCTTCTGTATATCGCGGCGGCGGCGTTTGCAACCTGGGTTCCAGGCGCCATCGCTGCGTGCGGCGTGTTGCTTTGCACCTGGCCCTTGCCGCAGTGGGAATCTTCGACGGCGTGGCTGGCGTTTGAGGCCGTGTTCTTATGTGCGCTGGTGGGCGTCCGGTGGGGCTGGACGGGCGCAGTCATGGGATTGGGATGGCTGGTGTCGCCGGCGCTGGGTCCCGCAACGCTAGCGGCGGTGTGGCTGATTCGGGGCCGCAAGTACCTCACGGCATCCGCGGCGATCGCGGTAATTGTCATAGCGCCGTGGGCCGCGCGCAACTGGATAGTTTTGCGAGCGCCGATTTTCCTGCGGGATAACTTCGGCCTGGAATTATTCCTTTCCAATAACGATCTCGCGGGGACGCGCGAGGTAGATGCGGAAGCGGAGCGCTACCAGAGGTGGCATCCCGGCAGCAACGCGGCCGTTGCCGCTGAGCTTGCGAGAGTTGGCGAGCCGGAATATTTTGGCCGCATGCAAGCGGAAGCTGTGGGTTGGATACGCCGCCATCCAGCCCGCTTCCTGCAACTCGCAATGGCGCGCATCTGGATGTGGTGGGCTTCCAGCGGGCTGGTGGCCGGCATCAGCCTGCTGGCCTTCGCGGGGCTTTGGATCAATCGGCGGACGACGGCCGGAAAGGCGGCTTTGGCCGGATTGCTGATATTCCCGGTTCCCTATTACCTGATACAGTTCAATCCGCGCTATACCTACCCTGTGTTGTGGCTCGCGGCGCTGATGGCCGGCGATGCCTGCTTCCGGCTGGTCTTCATCAGGCTGGTCTTCATCAGACTGGTCTTCATCAGACTGGTCCGGCGTTTCGCGCCGGCCAAAACGGTTTAAGCACTCGGCTTCGACAGACGACGCAACAACCGATACTGGAATACGGCGAGCGCCGCTATCGCCAGCGTGTACAAGTGAACGCGCAGATAGGCGATGACCGGCGCAGGGATCAGTGCGGTCAGGTAAACCACTGCAACGATGGCGTAGAAGCGCGCGAGCCACCTGCCTTCCTTGCGATGCTGCCACATCACTGAAGCCGTGAGCAAAGCTCCGGCCACGATCGACGCGGAATCGTAAGCCGTCACGTACACGTTCGCGAGCAAGGACGAAGTGATTGTCACCGCCCAGGTGACTTCGCGCTCCTCTAGAGAGGCCGCGTCGAACCGGCGCCAGTAGCGGACAAGCAACCCAACCATCCCGATAAACGCCGCCGCGGCGATGAACACAGACAGCCCAGCGTTGGACGCATAGATTCGCCGCACGAAATGATTCAGGTCAATGAGCAGAGGCCAGGCGTCAGGCCAGGGAGTGCTTCCCTGCGATGCGAATCGCCCATAGGTGGAGATCAGCCGCAACCAATCGAGAACCGCCTTGGCGCTGGTGAGTAACGAAACGGCCAGAAGGGCGCTCAGCCCGGCTGCGAATCCCAGCAGAAAACGGAGGTTCATTCGCAGCAGAAGAAACGGGCCAAAGAGTAGAAGAAGAGTCGGCTTATAGCTGCACAGGGCCAGCGTCGCTCCGGCCGCAAGCTGTTTGCCGGACAAATCGAAACGGACGCACCATGCGATGATTGCGAAAGCAATCACTCCAATCTGACCGCCGACCAGCGACCAGAGAGCCACCGGCACGAAAGTCAGACCGAGAAGCAGCGCCGCGCGCCGGTAAGGCTTCGGCAGGTTTGCCAGATAAGGACTCAGCGCGCCGACGCCGGTCCCATAGATCAGCATGGCAACGACCATCCAGGCGATAAAAGCAATGCGGTAGGGGAGCAATGCGAACGGGCGGAAGACCTGGGCCAGATACGGCGCGCAAACGTACCATAGGTCGGCGTCGTGGTTGGCAGGATCCAGTCCCCGGAACAGCCGTGTCTGCAAATCCAGATCGTAAAGCACATCTCCTCCGTGCTGGTTGAGAATCGTGCCTGCGATATAGAACTCGGCAAAGTCAGAGCCGAAGTAACGCGTGCGGAAGGCGGCTTGGACGACGTCCGGCGCGAACGGAGCGGCCAATTGCAGCGCGGCGTACGCCACGATCATACAGAACCAGACCGCGCACGCAAACGAAAGCTCACGCGTCTCCAGTCCGGTGTCAAGCGCGGGCTCTTCCGCCATTTTTTCAGGCTGGATTTGGCGCTGGCCGTGGATTTGATCCGGAAGTTCCACTTTGGTTGGGGATGGGGTGTCGAAGAAACGCTTCTTCCTACGACAGCTTACAATGTATTGCAGTATGGCGGTCGTCGGAGAGTTCGCCCCGTTCATCCAGTTTTGTTTTTTGGCGTGTTACGTTGCCTTCGTGTTAAGCAAGCCAGGCATCCGGGAGTGGCTGCTGGTGACGACAGCGGGCGCGATGCTGGGATTGGGCTTCGTGCGTCTTCAGCTTGGTCCCTGGATTTCCGGCATGGGTCTGGCGACGGCGCTGTGGGCGGTGCTGGCGCCGTTGTTCCGCCGGAAGACGGTTCACCCTGCGATTGCCCTGCTGGTGCTCTATCCCACGCTCGCATCCGCGGCCATGCTCGCCTTCAACAAAGGCGGCGGCGTGGTCCTCGACCGTTATGTGCTGGCGGCGGACGGCAGTTTCGGATTTAAGGCAGGGTTCGCGGCAGCCGCGTTTATACTGAGTCATCCTGTGGTCCAGTCGGTCTGCGAGCTGTGCTACTTCGGCATGCCGGTGGCGTTGGCCAGTCTGTTGCACACGGCCTCGTCGCGCCGGCTGATCCTGCTTTGCGCGCTGCTGGCGGTCAGCGCCCTGGCGGCGTTCGCGGCATTTCCGGCGGTGGGGGCGCAGGTTGCCTTTGCCAGTGTCTTCCCAGGGAACCCGCCGGCGACTAACGCATCCTTCGGATCGCCGATGTTTGAACCGGGCGGCCCCAACCGGAACTTTATGCCTTCACTGCATACGGCTTGGGGAATTGCGCTATTGCTGGCGGCGTGGCCGTTGGGAAAATGGTGGCGCTGGGGCATGCTGCTGTATCTCGCGCCGATGCTATTCTACGCGCTCGCCAGCCACTATTTGTGCGACATGATTGTCGCTGTGCCATGGACTTTGGCCTGCTGGAACGTGCTCGAAAGACGTTGGGCAAGGGCTGCCGGCTATCTAGCGCTGGCCGCCGGGTGGATGCTGCTCATCCGTTTCGCGCTGCCTGTGCTGTATGCGTCTCCGGCGATTCCGTGGCTGCTGGCGGCCGCGACTCTTGCGACGCCCGCAATGATAGGGATGAGCTCCGCCTCTTTATCCGTTGCGGCCGTGCCCGAGTCGGACCAGGCTTAGGGCGCCCGCTCAGCGCCCCCGAGCGGCTTACCAAGTTAGAGCAATGGCTGCCGTGCCGATGATGTCCTGGCGTATCCCGCTCAACCTGGCGCCCGGCGCCGGTGCGATGACTTCGTGGGGAGCCTGACTGACGTAATCGCGCGCTTGAACCCGCAACTGGAGATGATTGGCAAGCTGAATCTTCACACCCGCTCCAATTTCGCCGACCGGCAAGACCTCACGGGTGGCCGTAAGCGCCGCCAGGTTTCCCAGGGGCTGATTGAACGACTCGCGACCGGTGCCCTCCATTACTTCGATGCCCCCGCCAAACGAGATGAACGGCCGGATGTGCGCTCCGCGCGGCTTGAAGTGCGCCAGGAAATCCCCGGTGATCAGGTGTGTGTGCGCCGCGAACCTGGCCGATTGCCCATTCCCCGACAGTTTCAAATCGCCGGCGCGGTAAAGGTAATTGACCTCACCGCTCCAGTAGCGATACATGTTCTGACCGGCATACACTCCCACCGTGAGGCCGGGCCTCACGCTGGCCGACGCGCTGGTAGTAGCGTTCTTAACGGTCAGGTTGGGCGAAAAGCCGACGCCGCCAATGCCGCCGACCTCCCACTGAGATTCCTGGGCATTAGCCAAGCCTGCGGCCGCGGCAAACATCACTGCGGCGCAAGTCAAACTTTTCAGCATGCATATCCTCCTGATGTTCGTGCCGGTCACGGGCTTACCACCCGGACATTATAGGTTGCGCTATTTCCGCCCGCGGTAACTGTTAGCGGCGCGCTCTCGGCGACCTGGACTTTTGCGGGCGCCGTAACGTGGATCGTATAGACTCCAATCTGGCCAGGCGCCAAAGTGGATGAAGTTACCGCCAAGGAGACGCCGCCGAGTGTCACCGTCGGCGGGGTGACAACCACTGCCGGGGGACTTGGCGGCGCCGCTGTTCCTAAAGGAGGCAGTGGAGATGTAAGCCCCAGTCCGGTGACATAGATTGTCAACGCCGTATTGGGATGGATAGGATTAGTGAACCCTACAGGCTCGTTGTCGTCGTCGCGAATCACCTGGAGAACGCCGTTGGTTTGGTAAATGGCGGGCGCCTGCCCCTGAATGCTAAAGGAGAAGGGAGCGCTGACGCCGCCGGAGTTGTGCACCACGAGACTGGCGGCACCGGCAATATAGGGCAATTGCGCCTTTAAGAGTCCCGGCGAGACGCTGAACAGCGGCAACGGGATATTGTTTACCAGAGCACAAACATCGCCCAGCGATTCGGGCAACGGAGGAGCGCCGGCTGTGAACGAGCCGGTGGCCAGAGAAGTGCCGTTGATGTCCACCAATCCGCCCAGCGCCACCAGAGTGCTCCGGTCGGCCGCATTGAGTACGCTCGAAACCACCGGCTTGGCGAGAACCGCGTCGAAGGTGGAAGGCAAAACGGTCAGGCCGGAAGTCGTCAGGACAAAAATTTTGGTTTGATCCGGGGAGATAGCCAGCGTCCGCGTGAAAGGCGAAATGGACTCGCCAATTTGCCCTACTGGCGGGGTGGTTAGACTGCTCGCAGTCATGGGGGCTTCCGCCATCAGGGTGGCGTTGTATTCGGTGTGATTGCTCAAGTTGATGCGCTGGATCACGCCCGGCGAGGACGCGCCCGGCGCAGTGGTGCGCAATCCAGCTCCACCCAAAAATCCAACGCCCGAAGATGCCCCATCACTCGCGGGGAAGGGTTGGCCAATCGGCACCAGCCCCGCATCGAACAGGTTGGAGCCGGCGAGAAATACATTTCTGCTGAATGCGGCGTATGCGCCGCCGAGGCCGGAAAGATCCTTGCGCGATGCTATCCAGGATTGAACCGAGTCGTCGTATTCGATGACGGTCCCATTCACCAGCGCCAGCAACAGATAATCCTTGCCTGCGGTGGAAGTCAAAACACCGTCGACAGTCGAAAAACCATTTTGGTAAATGGAACGGCTCTCTCCGGCGGAAAGGGTACACGGTGTGACCGCCACGCGGTTCGCGAGATCGACGGTATCGAGGGTCGCCACGCCGCTAATCGTAGGAGCGCACTCGGGTGGATCTCCCACGATGCGCGACAGCGCGAAGATCCCGCTCCTGGCAACGCCGAAGCTTCGCGGGTAGTGGCCGGCTGGAAACACGATGGGACCGGCATCCTGCAAGATGTCCAGATCGAACACATTCGCGATCTGAGAGTTATCGTTTCCGATGAGGAGATACTTCTGGTCGGCGGAGAATGCCATCTGCGTTGGCGTGTTCCCGGTGCGCAGAAACGCAATACGCTGTAGCGTGGCCGCATCATACACCAGCACCACGTTTTGATCCTGCCGTAGAATGTATAATCGCGACCGGGCCTGATCCGTAAGAATATCCACGAGTTTTCCGGGGATATTTACAATCTGCCCATGCTGGTTGAAGTCTCGCGTGTTGATCAGCAATCGCATAGGAGCCGGCAGATTCACCGCCCCGTTGGAAGTAAGCGTCAACGGAATGCTGGTTGTGCCTCTAGCTCCCTGGAAGGCACTGGGGTCGATGGTGACCACCACCTGCGCCGGCGTGGTGCCGGAAGTAGCCGAAAGTGTGACGCCGGTGGTTCCGGCGGGCAGGGAAAGCGAGAAATCGGTATTGACGGAACTCAGGCTGATAATGTTGAGCGTCTGCTGCAAAACTAGCTGGTTGCAGGCATCCGCGGCAAATAACGTGTCATCCTGGGAGAAGCCCAGCTGCGGCAGATTCGGTAGTTGCCCGATTGGAAGGATCACCACGCCGCTGACCGACGCCGAGTACATTGCTTGCCCGTCGCTCGACATCTGCGATTTGCCGGAAAGATCTTCAGGCAATTGAAGCCGCTTGGAAACCGTCAGGTTATCGGTAGCCATGACGTGCAGCACCGAGGCGTCGCCTGGCGCTGGTATTTGGGCGTAGATCTGGCGACGAGTCAAATCCCAGGCGTGGGTGCCTTTTTCGAAAGCGCCGTTGGCTTGGGGAAATTCCGCCAAAAGATACGAACCACCGTCGGTCAGATAATGTTGCAGTCCCCAATCCACTAGAACATTGGAGCCGGTTTGATCGACACTCACGCTGCGCGGGCCGGGCGGGGGCTTCTGTGTGAATTCTTCCGCAGTGGCGGTCTGCGTGGGCACATCATAACGAATCAAGATCGACGTCGAGGAGGTCGCAGCAGCGTCCACGAGAGCCCCGGCCAGCATCATGATGGTATTCTTGTCGCCCGAAACTCCCGCGGTGGCTTGGCCGATTTGCGTGGGGAACCTCACCAATGGGACGGGAAGGTCAACGCTTTGAACTGGGATGGAAACGATTGGGGTGAGGGTGTGATAGGGAAAGGGCTGCAGCACAAACAGGTTGGTGAGCGGCCCTGGGTTTTCCGGGTCGACCGCAGGAGTGCGTGTCAGAATCAGTGCATTGCCGTCAGACCCAAAAGCCACCGCCAGGACGGGAGAGTTCAGGTTCACGTCGTAGCGCAGTCCGGCGTCCAGATCGAAAAGTGTATAGCCGCCGGTGCCGGGCGCGAACGGGTTCGTCGAAAGCAGCTCGGGATCGGGCTTTTGGTATTCACCCACCACCAGGAAACGGTGGTCGGGCGACAGGGCCACCGCGCTCGGCGGCATCGGAACACTCAAAGGAGCGAGCAGGGTCTGGTTGGGAATATAGACTTGTTCGATGCGATAGGCGCTGAAGTTGGCGGCCCAAACTACGTTGCGGCGCTCATCGAGCGCGATATCGGACACGGTGCCATTGATGGGCACTACCGTCCCAAAGCTGGCCCCCCAGCAAGACAACGCGGAAATCAGCCCAAATATCCCCCACGGGATACGAAACCTTACCGCCAGCATAAATCCTCCGACCGTCACAAACCTAGGCAGGCAAAAATCCATAATAACCGAAAGTAGCTAAAATGTTTCAGCGAAGTGGGTACTTCTAGTACTCAATAGGACTTAGCGATCACAACTCTCCGGTCGACCGGCTCGCCAGTCAGGATGCATTTTCCAGCTCCGTCGTATTGGTCCACTTGAGGAATACATCGGATGGTCGCCTTAAATTCCTTAACCCGGGCGTCGCAGCGAGGGTCATCTTTCATGTGTGTCATCACGAACTTACCGCCGCCTTTCTCCGCAGTAACCGGGCGCAGTATTTCCTCCACTTCATCCATGGAGTTTGCGATAAGTGTATTATCATCCAAGCGCTTACGGGCGGCGGAATAGAGATCCTTCTGCATTTGCTCTAAGACGAGTGGTACCCTGGCGGCGATTCCCGCCTGGGGCAGGATCTCCTTGGCGCCGGTATCGCGCCGTTTCAGCACAATGTTGCCGGAGGCGAGGTCGCGGGGCCCTAGCTCGAGAACCAGCGGTACGCCGCGCCGCTCCCAGTGATAGAACTTCGCGCCGGGAGTTTGCCCTTCACGTTGGTCGACTTTGGCGCCGATATCCGCCGCAATCTTGTGGGCTGCTTCGAGCACGCTGGCGCGTTCCTCGTCCTTGCGGTAGATTGGCACCAGCACCGCTTTGTCCGGCGCCAGTTTGGGAGGCAGTATCAGGCCCTTGTCGTCGGAGTGGCTCATAATCAGCCCGCCGATCAGACGGGTGCTCACGCCCCAACTGGTCTGCCATACGTAATCGAGCTGGCCTTCCTTGCTCTGGAACTTCACGTCGAAGGCTTTGCCGAAGTTCTGCCCTAAGTCGTGGCTGGTGCCGGCTTGCAGCGCCAGTCCGTTCTGCATCATGGCTTCGATCGAGTAGCTGCTGAGGGCGCCGGCGAATTTTTCTGACTTGGTCTTCAGCCCTTTGATGACCGGCATCGCCATCACATTCTCCGCGACGTCGGCATACACGTCCAGCATGCGCAACACTTCTTCGAGCGCCTCTTCGTGGGTCGAATGCGCGGTATGGCCTTCCTGCCACAGGAATTCGGTGGTGCGCAGGAACATGCGCGTGCGCAGCTCCCAACGGATGACGTTGGCCCACTGGTTCACCAACATGGGCAGATCGCGCCAGCTTTGAATCCACTTGCCGAAAAAATGCCCGATGATGGTTTCGGAAGTGGGCCGGATGACATAGGGCTCTTCGAGCGTCTTGCCCCCGGCCACGGTGACCACCGCCAGCTCCGGCGAGAACCCCTCCACGTGTTCGGCTTCTTTCTGCAGGAAGCTTTGCGGAATCAGCAAAGGGAAGTACATGTTTTGATGCCCGGTGGCCTTAAAACGCGTGTCGAGCTCGCGCTGCAGCCCTTCCCAGACCGCCCAGCCGTTGGCTTTGATGACCATGCATCCCTTGACGATTTCGGCCGGCTCCGCCATGTCGCCGGCGAGTACCACGTCTTGATACCAGGCGGCAAAGTCCTGAGCGCGCGCAGTGATGGGAGATTCAGCCATAATTTTGGGGTGTTTTTCTAGAGTACGACAGATTGCGGGTTACCATGACTCCATTAGCGGTCTCACAGTCGAGATGATCTGCGGGATATCGATATGAGCCGGTCGAATTCAGCGAACCTTAGAGTGCGCGAAGAGCATCGCAGGTAAGCTAGGTGAGAGGCGAGACTGAAGAGTGCAGTGCGTCATACTAGCTGGCGGATTAGGCACGCGCATGCGTCCGCTCACCGACGCTTGCCCCAAGACCCTGCTGCCGGTGGCAGGGCGCCCGTTTGCGTGGCACCAGATGCAGTGGCTGGCGGCGCAGGGCATTGACGACGTGGTTTATTGCATCGCACATCAAGGCGAGCAGATCCGCCAATACTGGGCAACCGAGCTCGCGCCGATACGCTCGCTGCGTTACGTCGACGAGGAAACCCAGCTTCGCGGAACCGGCGGCGCGTTGCGGCTGGCGCTGGATGAGGGAGTGCTCGACGAGTCGTTCTTCGTACTGTATGGCGACTCCTTCCTGCCGGTGGAGTTCGAGCCTGTCTGGAGCGCCTTCGAATCCAGCGGCAGCCCCGCGCTCATGACCGTGCTCAAAAACCAAGGCCGCTGGGACCGTAGCAACGTCATCTTCGAGGGAGGCCGTGTAAAGCTCTACACCAAGAACGCCGAGCCCTCCACGCAAGCGCGCATGCAGTATATCGATTACGGCTTGTCAGTGCTGCGACGCGACGTGATTGCGGGCATTACGGAAACCATTTTCGACCTTTCGGCGGTGTTTCATCGCTTGAGCGTGGAGGGGCGGCTGGCGGGATACGAGGTAACCGAAAGGTTCTACGAGATCGGGTCGCCGGAGGGGCTGCGCGAGCTGGAAAGATATCTGGCGTCTTGAGCCAGGGGCGGAAGTCCGACGCCGCATTTCACGGGTTCGCGGCTAGAGAGTGGAGAGTTCCCTGCAGACCGCCGACAAGGCGCCTTCGAGCTTACGCAGCATCTCTTCGGCTTCGCTCATCTGATTGGTCCGGCCCATCTGTTCGAGGCGGAAGGCGGCTTCAACTGCGTCCCGCGCGCCGAAGTTCGCCACCGAACCTTTCATTGCGTGCGCCGCGTTCTCCAACCTCGCCGCGTCTCCGCGCGTGACCGCGTCTTGAATTTCGGCTAAGGCGCCAGGGCACTGTTCAATGAAGAGGATCGCAATTTCGCGCAGCAATTCTTTATCGCCGCCGACTCGGGATAGAGCCAACTTGCGATCTAACGCATTTTCACGCGCGTACGAGTTCATCTTCTTCGGCTAGCTTATCGACCCTAAGCATCCTGCCGGTGAGACGGCACAATGATTCTCCTATGATAACCTGGACCTGATACCTCTGGACCCAGAGCCACCCTAGCTCAGTTGGTAGAGCGGCTGATTCGTAATCAGCAGGTCGCCGGTTCGATCCCGGCGGGTGGCTCCATTCTCTCAAGCACTTGGCTCTACGCCGCGGCTCTACGCCAACAACCGGGGCATCCCCAGAAACCAAACTGATTACCCACATAGTACCTTGACGCGCAGTCTGTAGTTTTCGAAGTTGCGGAAGCCGTAGGCTTGACGATTGATGAGCTCC
>Ga0105239_10008458_pt1 | contig 11704 bp, 12 predicted proteins | sample KBSC44metaG_FD_92761 | JGI IMG/M metagenome (GOLD analysis project Ga0105239, IMG submission 92761) | Corn rhizosphere microbial communities from Kellogg Biological Station, Michigan, USA - KBS C4-4 metaG | ecosystem: Host-associated > Plants > Roots > Rhizosphere > Soil | place: Michigan, USA...
AACGTGCTCGCCACCGCGACGGCCGCGTCGAACGCATTGCCGCCCTGATCGAGCACTTCCATGCCGGCCTGCGTCGCGAGCGGATGCGCGCTGGCGATGGCGGCGTGGCCGGGCTTGTTGTCCGCCGCGTGCGCGACGACGGAAACGATGAGCACAACGCACGCGATTAACGGACGGAATTTCACTTCTTCTCCTCCATGATCAAAGTTTCGGCCGTCAGCGTCTCATATTTGGCCATGAGCTGATCGCGCGATTCCGGATGCGCGGCATCCACGAGGATGCATTCGACCGGACAGACCTCCACGCACTGCGGCGCGTCGTAGTGGCCCACGCATTCCGTGCATCGGTTGGGCGCGATCTCGTAGATGATTTCACCCAGCGAGATCGCCTTGTTGGGACAAACCGGTTCGCATACGTCGCAATTGACGCACACGTCGGTGATTTTCAGCGCCATCGATGCTTGACCGTCGTGCCCGCACGAAACGGGCACGACTAAAGTGACGCCTGATTACTTCATTTCAACGAAGCGGAACTCGGCACCCGTCTTGGCGACTGCGTTCTTCACGCGATCCTGGTCGGCGGCGGCGCCGACGAACAGGATGACCACGCCCTTGAACGAGCCGTCTTTGGCATCCTTGAACGCGCCTTCGATAAGGTCGGCCGTGGCTTTCGAATCCGGACCGCCGAACGCCATCATGTTGCCCGGCAGAACGCCGCGCGCGACAGTGTCGGAAACGTTGTTCATCTGGTTGCCGCGCGCGTCTTGCACATCCTGCGAATCGCCGGCCGGGACGAAATACATGAACGGGCTGGTCGTCTTCACGCCCTGCATGTTGCGCGTCACGACGTTGCTCAGGTAGCGCTGCCAGGTGGCCTTGTCGGCGCCCGGCGCGGGCAGCGGCACCGGCTTGGCGGCTTCGGCCGCAGCGGCAGCCGCGGCTTCCTTGCGCTTGTCCTCGTCGCTCTTGCCGCAGCCGGCCAGCACCAGCGCTCCCACCAGCGCGATCGCGAGTATACGAATGTAATTTTTCATTTTGTCACCTTTTCTCGTTTTGAATCAGGAAGTTTTCCAGCGCTGCCGCAGCGCCTCCTGCACGGCAGGATGGACGAAGCCGGAAACATCGCCGCCCAGGCGCGCGATCTCGCGCACGAGCGAGGAAGAAATGAAACTGTACTGCTCCGCCGGCGTGAGGAACAACGTTTCGGCATCCGGGATGAGATGGCGATTCATGCTGGCGAGCTGGAATTCGTATTCGAAATCCGATACCGCGCGCAGTCCGCGCAGGATCACGCCCGCGCCGATTTCGCGCACGAACGTCGCCAGCAGCGCATTGAAACCGCGCACCTCGACATTCGGCACATCGGCGAGCGTGAGTCTGGCCAGCGAAATGCGTTCGTCGAGCGTCAGGCTCGGCCCCTTGCCCGCGCTTTCGGCGATGCCGACGATGATCTTGTCGAACAGCGGCGCCGCGCGGCTGACCAGATCGGCGTGGCCATTGGTGATCGGATCGAACGTGCCGGGATACACCGCCACGCGTGCGCTGGCTGCATTGGTGATCTGGCTGGGCATGGCGTCGGTCGGAGGACTTGTTCGCTAAATGGTAGCGGATGGTCCGGTGCGGCGATAGAGCGCGAAACGCACCGCGCCGGCATGGCCTTCGCGGTGCGGCGTCCAGTTCGATGGCGCAGAAATCGGGTGGTTTTCGGGCGATTCGACGTAGATATACGCCGATGGCGACAATCGATGGTTCGATTCCAGCGAAGCCATGGCCCGATCCCACAGATCGTCGCCGAACGGCGGATCGATGAACACGATGTCGTATTCGCCACCCGCCGATTCGAGGAAGCGCGAAGCCACCGATTGACTCACGGTAGCCGCCTGTTTCAATCGCGCGAGGTTGTCGCGAAGCAGCCGCGCCAGCTGCACGTCGGATTCGACGAAATCCACATGCGCCGCGCCGCGCGACAACGCCTCGATGCCAAGCGCGCCGGTTCCTGCGAACAGATCCAGACAACGCGCGCCTTCGATCACAGGCATCAGCCAGTTGAACAAGGTTTCGCGCACGCGATCCGGCGTCGGCCGCAGCCCGGGCAGATGCGGCACCTCGAGCTTCGATCCGCGCAGCGATCCGCCGATGATGCGCACGCGTCCCGGCGCCATGTTTGCCCGCGGTTTAGCCAAGATTGCACCGTCGCAGTGGTAGCATTCGCGCATTGTCTTTCATCTTCGTTCGCGATGCTCAAGTTCTGGAAGAAAAAACCGGGCGAGGACGCGCCGGCCGCCGACGCGCCCGCTGCCGAACAAACCGCACCCGAAACGAAACCGGGCTGGCGCGACCGTTTCCAGAAAAGCATCTTCAACCGCGATGTGCGCGATCTGTTCGCGAAGCATCCAAAGCTCGACGACGAGACGCTGCTCGACGATCTGGAGACGGTGCTGATCGGCGCGGATGTCGGCGTCGCGGCCAGTACCGAGATCGTCGAAAACCTTCGCGCGCGCATGCGAAGGCGCGAGTTCACTTTTCCGGACGACGTATTGAATGCGCTGCGCGAACAGCTGCTCGCGATTTTGCAACCTGTCGCCGTGCCGCTGCGGACCGAAAGCGCGTCGCCGTTCGTCATCCTGATGGTCGGCGTCAACGGCGTCGGCAAGACGACGACGATCGGCAAACTCGCGCGCTACTTCCAGAATCACGGCAAAAGCGTGCTGCTGGCCGCCGGCGACACGTTCCGCGCCGCGGCGATGGAACAGCTAAGAACCTGGGGCGACCGCAACAATGTTCCGGTGATCGCGCAAGGCGCCGGCGCGGATTCGGCGAGTGTGATTTTCGACGCGCTGCAGTCGGCGAAGTCGCGCGATGTCGACATCCTCATCGCCGACACCGCCGGGCGTCTGCACACGCAAAGCGGATTGATGGACGAATTGAGCAAGATCCGCCGCGTGCTCGCCAAGCTCGATCCGGACGCGCCGCACGAAGCGCTGCTCGTGCTCGACGGCACGACAGGACAAAACGCGATCAATCAAACCAAGCAGTTCCGCGCTGCGATCGGTGTAAGTGGACTGGTCGTCACCAAACTCGACGGCACCGCGAAAGGCGGCGTCGTGTTCGCGCTGGCGAAAGAGTTCGGCGTGCCGATCCGTTTCGTCGGCCTGGGCGAAACCGCCGACGACCTGCGCGAATTCGACGCCGCCGCCTTCGTCGACGGACTGCTTCCCGCATCGTTGGGCAACGGTGGCTGACAACTTCGCAGAGCGCCTGCTCGCCTGGTTCGACCAACACGGCCGGCACGACCTGCCCTGGCAAACGCCGCGCACGCCTTATCGCGTGTGGCTGTCGGAAATCATGCTGCAGCAGACGCAGGTCGCGACGGTCATTCCATACTTTTTGCGCTTTGTGGAAAAGTTCGCATCGATCGCCGAACTCGCCGCGGCGCCGATCGACGATGTGCTCGCCGCGTGGTCGGGCCTTGGCTACTACAGCCGCGCACGCAATCTGCACAATGCCGCGGCGATTTGCGTCGAACGATTCAACGGCGATCTGCCGCGTGAATTCGATGCACTCGCCGAACTGCCCGGCATCGGCCGATCGACGGCCGGCGCAATTCTCGCGCAAGCGCACGGCGCGCGATTCGCCATCCTCGACGGCAACGTGAAACGTGTTTTGTCACGCTTTCACGGCGTGCGCGGGTGGCCGGGCAACACCGTCGTGCAGAAAAAAATGTGGGAATTCGCCGAATCACACACGCCGCGCGAGCGCATCGTCGACTACACGCAGGCGATCATGGATCTCGGCGCGACGGTCTGCACGCGCGCGCGACCGCGCTGCACGCAGTGCCCGCTCGCGGGCGATTGCATCGCAAACATCGAAGGATTGACCGCTCAGTTGCCCGAATCCAAACCATCGCGCGCGCTGCCGACGCGCGAAACCATGATGCTTATCGTGCGCGACGCATCCGGCCGATTGCTGCTGCAACGCCGTCCACCTGTCGGCGTATGGGCGCAACTGTGGAGCCTGCCGGAAGCGAGCGACGTCGCATCGGCGCGATCGAATCTCGCGACGTTTGCCTCGCGAAGCAATGACATTACCTTCCGCCATCTGCCCCGCTTCACGCACACCTTCAGCCACTACCGCCTCGACATCACGCCGATCGCGTGCGATGTCGAGCGTTCCACGCGCATCGCCGACGCGTCCGACAGCCGCTGGCTGCTTCCCGAAGAAGCCGCGCAACTCGGACTGCCCGCGCCGGTGCGCAAACTGATCGAAGAATTCGCCAGAGAATCCAAATGAGCCGAACCGTATTCTGCACACGCCTCAAGCGCGACGCCGAAGGCCTCGCCTTCGCGCCCTACCCCGGCGAACTCGGCAAACGTATATACGACAACGTGTCGAAGGATGCGTGGTCGCAATGGCTCGCGCACCAGACCATGCTGATCAACGAAAACCGCCTCTCGCCGCTCGATCCGAAAGCGCGCAAATTCCTCGAATCCGAAATGGAAAAATTCCTGTTCGGCGGCGGCGCCGACGCACCCGCGGGTTACGTTCCGGAAGCGTGAGTTTCCTTGCCGGCCTTGAGCATCGCCTTGTAGTCGACCGGCCGGATTTCGGCGATGCGGCAGCGCTGGTGATCGAACGTCACGAAATCGAACGCTTTGCCGACCTTCATCGACTGCTCCTGCGTCAGCGCAACCCCGTGTGCGAACGAAAGGTTGCTGCACGGCTTGTCGACCGTCAGCAGATACGCCGTGTTGACCGTGGGCCACACCACGACATCGGTGTCGCCTACGATCTGCGTCTGAAAAATGTTCACGAGCCGAAATTCATCCACCGGCGCGCCAACGTAGCTACGGAACCGCGCCAGTTCCTCGGCCTGGTGCTGCTTCGTATCGGCCAACGCACCCGACGCCACAATTGCGAGCGCGAGCACCGCGATTGACTTCGTTCCGATCGATTTCATGGCGTTCTCCTTGATTTTCAACGACGAGCCTACTATCGGACCGTTGCGGCGCCCACATTATTACTTGACGGATCGGCCCCCAGCCGTTGTAATACGCGCCCTCTCCGCGGCCCGTTCGGCGCCGCCTGCAGATTTCCCGGCCGGGTAGCTCAGTTGGTAGAGCAGGGGATTGAAAATCCCCGTGTCGGCGGTTCGATTCCGTCCCCGGCCACCATATTTCCTAGCAATTCCTTGCATTTGGTGGCATCAGCCGTTGCAACGGATTGCATCATTTTTCCCGGGTTTTCCGGCAAAACTACACTGGAATTACACTTAGCGTGCCGGGCCTATTTGACCTGTCAAACTTACCAAGCATTCTGCCCCGTGGTTGGTCCAGAATCTGCTGAAGAACGTGACGTCCAACGGATAGGGAAACCATGAGCTCGGTACCTGCTAAAGCGGCGGCTCGAATCGTCGCCGGCCTCAAGAAATATCAGCCGATCATCGCAACGCAAAAAAGTCGCGATGTGAACGAGTCAGACACTGTCGTCATCGTGACAGACTTGCTTCAAGAGATTTTCGGTTACGACAAGTTCAAGGAAATTACGACCGAGCACTCTATTCGCGGCACGTTCTGCGACTTGGCCATCAAGCTCGAGGATAAGCTGACATTCCTCCTTGAGGTGAAGGCGATCGGAATTGAATTAAAAGATCAACATGTTAAGCAAGCGATCGACTATGCGGCCAACGAAGGCTGCGAGTGGGTTGTCCTCACCAACTCGGTCTGTTGGCGAATTTACAAGGTTCTTTTCGCGAAGCCGATCGACAAAGAATTGGTGATCGAAATCAATTTGCTTGAACTCGATCCGAAATCCGACGACGACATCGAAATTGCCGGGCTCATTTCGCGTGACGCATGGCCGAAGGAACGGCTTGGAGAGTACCTGGAACAGAAACAGGCCGTCAGCCGCTTTACTATTGCAGCCGTTCTTCTTTCGGATGCCGTGCTGCCAACCATACGCAGGGCCCTTCGAAAAATCTCGCCAGATGTTCGAATCGACACTGATGAAATTGCGGAAGCGCTGCGAAACGAAGTGATCAAACGCGAGGCGTTGGAGGGGGACAAAGCGGACGCCGCTGCCAAAGCCGTTGCCAAAGCCGCGCGGCAGGCGCAACGCGACGCCAGCAAATCTGAAGACGCGAAAGATGGAACTGCTACGAAGGCCGACTAGACCGATTGATTTCCGCAAGCCGTTGGACCTCAATTCTCAGCAAGGCTATTTCTTCATCCTTCCGACGGTCTAGTTCGGCGCGCAAGTATTCGATCTCCGCGGTACGCTGGTTTTCGAGAGGCTTCAAAAAACAATAGGCGACGAACCCGGAATACGCTCCGAGTAACGTCACGCCCGCGACCATCAAGACCACGCCAAGCGCGCGTCCTTCGATGGTCACCGGATACCGATCGCCGTATCCCACGGTCGAAATCGTCTCCGCCGCCCACCACAGCGCGTCGTCGGCCGTTCTGATGTTTGCTTCCGGTGTAGTTTCAAAATGCAGCACACCGATGCTCGCGAACACCATCAGCAAACCCGCCATGATCGTTACTGCCATGACTGCGTTTTTCGCTCGATTCTTCAATACGAATTCCGCGAGGATCTTCGCGGCTCGAATGGCCCGAAGGACACGCAGGATTCGGAAAATACGAGCGGCCCGACCTGCTCTGAACGCGTCGATCGAGGGTATTGAGGAGAGTAAATCTATCCAACCCCATGTCAGGAAATAACGGAGCCGATTTGGGGCACGATAGAGTGAGACGCAGAAGTCAAAGAAAAAGAGGCCGCATAACGCGTCGTCAGCATAGTCGAGGATTTGCTTTGAGTCAGCGCCGAGCGGCAGGAATACTTCGGAGCCGAGCACGAAAAGAGCAATGATGCTCGTTACAAGCATCAACAGTACGTAGGTACCGCTGGAGCGATCAGCGAACTGGTGGCTATCCAAGCGCATTCCCTCGATGCGGATGCACTGTACCCTTAAGTGCGCCCAGTTGACGATAACCTGTCATTTCTAACAGTGGTCGAGAATCGACGGCGCTGCCCCAAAAATGTCCCAATTTGCGAAGAAGGTATACTTGTGAAATGGCAATGAATTCGCATCTTGTACAGCGACTGACGGGCATTCAGAGCGCCCTAATGGCGCAACATATTGCCGGTCGGGGTTTGCCCAATGCAATGATAGGAAGCGAGCGTGAGACATTTCTGCGGGAGTTCCTTCAGAAGTTATTTCCGGCGCACCGACGATTCGCACCAGGCACCATTACTGACAGCACTGGCCGCCTTACGGGGCAGGTAGATATTGCTGTGGAGTATATGGGTTCGTCCCAAGCTTCCCGATGCCGGCTACGCAAGAGCGACTACTGCTAGCGGAATCTGTCGCCCTCGTGATTGAAGTCAAATCTGACCTTAGCGCGCAGTGGGATCAAATCAGGCATACCGTTCGTCGTGTTAAGGAACTGACACGACAGATGAACGTCGTTATGACGATAGGTGACGGACCATCTGCCACTATTCCATGCGTTGCCGTGGGGTATACCGGCCATGCCACCGTAGATGGATTGCTCCAGCGACTTGAGACGACCCCCGAGCGCGACCGACCGGATGGGGCGCTGGTTATCGAAAGCGGATGCTTCGTCTGGCCTGGAATGTCGGCCTGGGGCCCGATCGGACTTTACGGGCTATGTATGGCTATCAACGTCCTGCTATCACAAATTGGCTTCGCCGCTCCAGATTTATCGTCTTACGCACGCGAGTAGGCCAGAGCTCCAGCACCAGCGGCAACTTCGCTGCAAGTTTTGAATCATTGCGTTCGACCTGATGGAAGTGTGCGCCCTGGAGGTTTTTCAATCACCTCGCCGGTCGCGACGTGAGATGATTGCTAGGGCAATATTTTAGTCGGAGATATTCCTGAAGAACCTTGCAGCCAATACCGCCATCGTTCTCAGTGTGATTAGCGCGCCAACTATTTATTTCGGCAGCGTGCTCGCCCTTGGAGACCCGCCGCCGAGCGTGCCTCAGAGTGCCATCAACGCGCACGAACTACGGGCGATGATCGTTCTCATCGTTGGCCTAATGGGCGTCGCTAGCTCGTTCTGGCTTGCGGGATTTGTTTTTGAGTACGCACCTAGACGAAGCGTCTTAGCGACGGTTCTTGCAGTCAGCACAACAATCACGTTGTGGTTTCTGCCATAGACATCCAACACTGAAAGCGATGCAGGGCCTGCTACATGGCATGATCGTGCGCATCGCGGCAGCGGTGGCTGATTGACGATGTTCTACGCGGACGGCACTCGAATCGAACTAGGTGACATTGTCACCGTACCCGTTCCGAGCGGATCGGCGAGGGCGCGAGTTGTAATGCTCGGCGCAACATACGAGCATCTAATTGTCGACAAGCAATTTCTAGCGTGGGTGATTGCGGAGCGAAGGCTCGCTCCGACATCCGTGGTAGTTGAGTGGGTTGGAGACAATCCTTTCGCCCACAACGATTCGGCGTTTGCCTCGGTGGGCAGCTATCTGTTCTCTCCGGTCGATCAATGGCTGCGGCCTGTACGGCCCGCTGCGGGCTAGCTGCAGTATCCTGATCCAACAATGGAACTGATTGATAAAAGCGTTCTAAGGCGAACCCAAGACGATTTCGAGTCTCCTGAGACGATCTCATCCAACGTCGCCAACGATCTTGACAAGCATGTCACTACGCGCGCAATTTTCGATTCGTATTTGCGGCTGCTCGACAGCGGCTTGGTGAACGCCTATCGATTCGACTCCCGTGACAATCGATACGTTCTTCTCGACAAGACCGATGTGAGCGATGCGGCAAATACTTGGTTTCTTGCAATCAGAGACCGGTGAACTCTCTCCACCGATACCGCAACCGCTGCGGCGAATCCTTTGCAAAGCTGCTTATACTTCCGCATCGAAAGAGGGAGATCGCGTTTGGACTCTCGATTGTTTTTGTCAGCTGTCGGAGCGGGCCTAACCGTGGTGCTGTCCTACTTTTGGGCGCGCATGGTATTCGTTCGCGTGCGTCAAAATACTAAACCTGCGTCGTTCACAGACAAGCTCGTTTTCACGCCTTTCTTGATTATTGTCGCGCTGTTTTTCTTTGGAGCGGCGTACGTCGAGTACAGCACCGGCCTGCAATGGCTACCGACGCATGGAAAGTACAGCACGTATGAACCCGTCGCCCCCACAGGTCCAGTTCCTTATTGGCTGGGTATCGTATTTTGCTATTTTGCCAGAGTTACCTTGTCATCAATCGGTGTAGCGATGCTGTGACCGAGGAAAGTCGGTTGATGAAGAAAGGGGCGACGCGGCCGTCTCTCTCCGTTGCGCAGGCTCACGCTGACAATCGTTCCCTTCGGGTGCTTGGCGTTCCACTGCTCGGCTGATTCGGTCCATGCCGGAAGTATAGTCGGCGGCGTCTCACCGGCCGCGACGGCCGCTGGCGCAGGTCATCAAACGGTTGCAAAATTGGCTGACATCCAACCGGCTTCATGCGCGTTGCGAAAAATCTCGATGCGATGCAGGCGATTCTTGAAGACCGAGCCAGACCGTACTACGAACACAGAATGGCAGCATAAGAAGCATCGGCTGTGCGATCCAAAGAGAGGCGCATCGGTAACGCGACGCGCCTCCAACTCTCAGTGCTCAGTTGATGATGTGACCAAATCCGTCCCACCAATGGTGATGCACTAGACTGATAGTCGCCGTGTTATCCGGTGTGTTTGGATATTTGTCCCACGCCACGTCCATCATGTAACCAGTGTTCGTTGACGGCCAATGGTCCCCACTTTCAGGATTCACACAATACGATTGATTGGCCGCTAAAGTGCCGAAGGCCGGGTTGAGAGGGCACGGATAGTAACTCGTAAGACTTTCCGTAAATGTTGTCGTGCCGGTCTTGACAAATGTTTGCGCTTCGAAAAGTCCCGTACTGGGATTTAACTTGTCGACATTAATCTTTACGTTCGCAGCGTCATCGACGAAGTACGTGAACTTGTACGTCGTGTTGTTTTGAAGATTCACGTTGAGCTTCGGGTCGCACAGAAGATTTTTGCCTGGCGCGAAGGCGCGACCTTCTCCTCCGAACTCAAAGTAGAGCTGCCCTGTCGTGGAATCTCCCGCCGCGCATGGAGGGCCTATTCCTCGGCCCGCACCGAACGAAGCCGAGTTTGTGGAGCCGATGGCCAACGCGAGACCATCGTAGGTCATGATGCAGCAGAGGTCGGATTTCGATGGCGTCCCTCTATAGTGAAGGTAAGCCACGAGATGCGTGAAATTGCCCGCGCTGCCTACCAGATTGAATATGTCGCCCGTGTAGAGCTGAAAATCGATTTCCTGCCAAACGGCGCCGTTGGGCTTGACCGTGGTGTTTGATGCGTTGCCGTAGGCGTACGCCGAATAGCCTGCAATCGGCGGCGTAACATTGACGGTCGGAACGGTCGTCGTCGAACTGGTGGTGACCGTGACTCCGTTGTAATGCCCGTTGATGCCCGTCGCCTGCACGCTGGTGGCAGTCGGCGCGGGGAACACGTAGCCGATAGTCCCTTCGTCCGTCCATCCATTGTTTAGCAAGCTCTGCCGAGCACTCGAACTGATCGTGAAACGGTGCTCTATATCGTGATTTGGAATGCCGACACCGGTGCTGAGTCGATATAGAGCAACTGTGCCCGAAATTTGCGTTGTAAATACGTACCCATCCACGCGGTCAAATTCATACCCCTGTGCTACCAGAGAATGCCACTCTGTCGATGACGTCGTGAAAACATGATCATATGCCGGCGCGCCCTTGTACAACCGATACAGTGGTGCGGTACCGGTTGGTTGAGCGCACGCGAATGCCGTGTTTTCGTACGGGATCAACGGATTCTCGTAACCTTGATTGACGTCCGACGCGCTCTTAGCTGAGCCGGTCGCATTTTCAGGCGGCGGACCCGTCACGGTGTCCTTACTGCAAGGCACCCACGCTGCGACCCCCCAATTGGCGTACAGCAACGTTCCGTTGGTGTCGGTGGCGGTTTTCTTATCGTTTCCATACGTCGTGTAGAACGTATCGTGGACCGTCGTCCCTTGAATCACATCTGCGTGCAATTCCCAAAGCGGCACGAGATCGTAGGCGAAGACGGACGCTGAGGTCATCGACGTAAAAGCTAGACATGCGCACACGCAGAAACTGACGAGACCCTTCAACCGGGCCGCAGCGTTCTTCAAATGGTTCACTGATTTCTCCTTACTCGCGCGCGACGAGCGTCGCGCATACCCCCTGCACAAGAAGAATATATTCAGTCAGGCTCTTGCGCACCGTCAAAACTACTAGGTTTTAATCCCTGCGTAACTGTGCTGCCGCAGATCAGAAAAGTTTCACTGCGTTCGAACGATCGACAGCTTCGGTTTGATCGGAGCCGATTCGTCAGCGATATACGCCAGCACCTGGTGCACGAACGTCTCTGGATCGTAATTGTCCATTGCGATCCGTGCACATCCCTGTAAGCGCTGCAGTGTCGTCGTATCATGCGCCTTTCGATGCTCAGCAACCCATGCCTCGTCCTTGATCAGACACGCGAGCGATACGATCGCCTGCGCGAGCTCGTCGGTGTTCCGATACTTGAACGATTGGCGACGGCTCATATCGAATTCGCCTTCGCGCGTAGAATGTCCGTGAGGAGCTGTGCCGCTCGGCCCGAGCCGTATAAGTCGCCGTCTTTGGTCTGTTG
>Ga0105239_10008459_pt1 | contig 11703 bp, 11 predicted proteins | sample KBSC44metaG_FD_92761 | JGI IMG/M metagenome (GOLD analysis project Ga0105239, IMG submission 92761) | Corn rhizosphere microbial communities from Kellogg Biological Station, Michigan, USA - KBS C4-4 metaG | ecosystem: Host-associated > Plants > Roots > Rhizosphere > Soil | place: Michigan, USA...
GGAATAAACACTAAAAAGGTCTATACAAGTGGCGACGACGATACCTAGGAGCAAATTTATCGATACCGATGCAATTCGATGCAAAACCACTACAAAATTGGGTGCGATTTACACGTCTTGGCATAATATTTGGCCCCCAAAACTTGGCATAATAGCTGCCAAGAATAGCGCCTGAACCACTCCCCATTCGCCTTGTTCTAATTAAACCTGGTCTCTTCATGAGTACATATATGTATTTATTTAGTTGTTGAAGCACAGGAGCAAGTTTGGAGAATCCATCAGCATTGAGCGTCCGCCCAGCTTGTCGTGCTACATATGGACAAATTGCGCGTCCTTCTCATCCTCTAATTCCTCTAATTCCTCTTAGCGCCTAGATCAATGTCTCTGGTGGATTGCAAGGTATCTCTTTGGCAGTGCTACCGAGTGGATCGCAAGGTCCCTAGAGCCAGAGAGATGACTTACATTCTGGACTTTTTTGATACAATATTAGGACAGTCCCAAAGTGGATCGACACTTTAACTCTTTGCAGTGAGGAACTGGTACATATGTACTGGTCTTCGCCTGTGATGTCATAAAGCGCGGGTGCATTTCGCTGAAATTGCCATCAAGGACAACTTGCACCTCCGTACTACGTTTCTTCTTAAGGCGCCATAATGATATTTCAACCTCACTTTCCTGTGGTAGTTGACTCTCTTCGAGTGTTCACTCTCAATACATACTGTACTATATCATGGCAAAATGTTTTAACTGTATGTATAGGATTGTCTCGGGACACGTTGAGAATCGTCCTGACTCTAGTCCACTGATTCTTTGCCTTCATCACCTTTTCTGTGTCGCAATGGCCGTTGTCTCGTGTCTCGATCACAGTGACCACCACTATGCGTGGTTCAACAGTCAGTGGTGGGTCGGCCAATCCGGTAGTCCTCGAACGACCTGTGAGGAGGGACGCGGTGTTTAAGTCTTCATGTCTTCGACCTGTCCCATCTTGTCTCCAGCTACCCTAAATCGACATTTCCCCACCCCCATCTTCTATTCATCTGTGAAGAATCGATGGAATCGTTCCACGCCGATGAAATTGACGAAGCTTTTCTGGAGTTTCGCAGGGAGAGCTGCAAGTCGGTAGCATTAAGTTCCGCCATTGTACGAGAAATCGTCACGATCCTTAGGCGCGGGACCAACACTATCAAGCGCAATCGGGATGCCCAAGTCGAGGATGCACCTGACGACATGGTCGTAGACAATGCAGGTGGTGGAAACATTGGTAACTCGCCAGCACGGTATGACAATACGCTGGTGAGACATAGGCGTCATTCGGAAGGAATTAGTGGTAAGATATCCTAGGTAGCTTCCGTTCCCCCGATTTGCAGCTAACATATTCGCCCAGCAGCCGTCGGACGATTGAGTGCAGACCTCAGTTCCACCCTTCAAGACCCTTTCGATTACGATGGGCAACCTCGACTCGGGGGAAGACCTGCCTCCAACCAACCGATCGCCCTGCAAATCACCGATGAAGAGGACGGCACGATGCAGCAAAATCAAGCCAAACTCGGTATGCATCGTCAAGAGCAGGCAACTGATGATATAAAGCAAGGACGAGGAAGATTACATGAAAGTTATGCTACAGGGTCGGTTGGCGTTGCCAAGAGTTCGCACAACCACAACGGTCATTTGGCCAGAGAACATAAAGCCACCAGTATCCCGTCAAATTGTGACGGCGCGGACACAGAACAATCTGATACACCACCGACCCCCCTGAGTAGTCCCTGTGAGGACGAAGAGCAATCTGGAGACACGCCACAAGGACTGCAGCGGTTGTTACAAGAACGGAAATCACCAGAGGGAGACAGTGGGAGTGATTCGATGAAGGACGCCAATATTCGTCTAGTACGGAAAGCAGCACGACAGGCTAGGGAGGCATTATCCAGACAAACAATGTCCCACACTCCCAAGAAGCGAAGGAAGCTGAACAAGGACGCAGCCAAAGGGATGGAGGTTATCGTTGAATTTCAACCGCAGTTCGGAAACAATGCTGCATTCGCCGCGTTGCGAAGCGCGAACGATAACTGGGCACTCGTTTCTGCGACCGCTCTTGCAATGGGCGGCATTCTAAAGGCTTGTGGCCCCGACACCTCGGACTCGCCTAAGCCTGATGCTATCTCTTGCATGATTTCTCTCGGAAGGTGGTTATGCGTCGACCCGGCTAGATCTTGGACATACACGGTGTTTCGGCGCATTAAGAACGTGCACCTCCACCGCCTCTACGCTAACACTGTCCGCGATAAAGCCAGTGTCGATTCTTTTTTCAAGGGGAGTGACTTGGTGCTTCGCCTTCATGGCGTGAACCCCACCCGGCAATATGGCCAAGGACATCGGTCAACCTCCATAGTCAAGGATCGTCTGGTTGACCTGATTCTCTTGGACCGGCGAATCGAGCTATCCAGAGAACGGTGTCGACAGGCTATCACCGACGCTGATCAGGTAGGGAAACGCTGGGATCCACTGTTTCAAGGCTTGGGTTACGAAGTCTTTCTCTTGTCCCCGCCCGAGTTCAGCGACAGAAAGTGAGTGTGCAAGTCGTTCAACCGTTCGGCGTGAATAGTCAAGACACCGTGCTAATGCGAAATCCTTCCAGGCTAAAGGCCCTCACAGATGAACAAGTAGGCCGGCTAGTGAATGCTTGGCAGGCCCGACTCGCGCAACTGAGCCCGGCTCATATTGACGAGGTTCAACAGATGCTGGAGCTTCGTTTCATACCCAGTATCAAGCCTTATCTGGACATCTATAATAGTGAAGGAAAATTGAGCTCTCTCTCTATCGGAGTACGCGGCCTCGATAAACCTGCCCAAGAAATGCCCGATATTGAGATGCAGGAACCATTTATTGAACTCCCAGATATCGTCAGTACACCGCGGATGCGTGTAAACATTCAAGGACTGTCTGACAATGACGATGGTCAGAGAAAGGACGTAACGTGGTCAGAATGGATAGACGTGGATTTCCTTACAACACCCCTTCGAAGTCCTGTTGGTGCTTTTCCGATGGGCGAGATCCACCTGGACGAGCGTACGTGAGAAGATACAGATAGGAATTACTTGGGAATACTTGCACCAGATTGTGGGTCAATGTAGTGCAAACATTTAAAACTGCCTCATTTTCCTTAATGAGTGCGGTTCGCCGGACGACATCCGGTTTGTCTGCTGCAAGCGTCTGCTCAAAAGCTTCTGCTTAAAAGCTCTGTTCAAGACCTCTATCCATTATCACCTGCCAATTTCCTTTTTTCTTATCAACATCAATGGTCGTGAATTAGAGATGCAGGAAATGTGGTACTATTGTGAAGGGAGGAAAATCGAAGTCCACAAGAAAGTCGTGTGCGCACAATCGACCGTCCTGCACACTGCCTGTACCGGCCCATATAAAGTAAGCAGATTGGGTATTGTTTTGGTATAACTGGTGGCTGATCTCTCATAAGGAAGCCTCTTTAGCCATGTACAAGATGAACGAGGACTCTCTGTCCACGGTCGACAAAATGATTGACTACTTTTATACCGGAAATTATGATGTTGAACCGACAGCGCAGATTGGACAGGCCCGGAACCTCTCCGTTCTACAAACCCACGCGAGAGTGTTTGCATTGGCAGACAAATACCATGTGGATGCTCTTCTATTACTGTCGGTGGCGCACTACTCAAATAGGCTTCAAGATGCCGATATCATTGAATTCCTTGATTCAGTTCCGGACGTTTACCAGCTGACGCCGGACTCCATTAGACAGCTTCGAGATAAAGCGGTTAAGTATGCAAGGTTCAATCTCGCGAAGCACATAGTATATGCATCGGTCAAACGTGCTTATGACAACGTCGCGAATACAACTCCAGATTTTATAAAGGACCTTCTTGACTTGTACATGGAGGCTCCCCTGGTGGGCAAGTGTTGGAACTGTGGCCCTTGTCAAGCTTTGGAAACTGTGCAGAGTCGATGCCTACAGTGCGGTAAAGACACAAGCCTTCCAACTTGCTGATTATATGAAGAACAATGGTCACCGTGAAGCTGCATGACTGGTGTTTCAGGGCATATTGATGCGGTGTAACACAGTATCTGGCAGATTCCGTCACGTGGTTAGGCCCGGACGATTTCGGGTATGAGGCGCGGATCTCACCGACACTGAAGCGGCAAGATTAATTTGGCCCTGTAGCTGGTTGTCATATAACTTAATTTACTTCGGGTAGATCCTCGGCTATGTATTAGGGGGCGGCACAGAACACGGTCAGCGTTAATGCTTAATTCGATAATTGGCTCTACAGTAGATAGATTATGCTATGGGAGACGCGTTCCTCGACCGATGGCTCACGACTTACGTCTTACAGTTGTCTCTCTCCTATGGTCGAAGGCATCCTAGCCGGTAACCAGGGAGAGCAGACGGTAATAACGCGATCACGTGTAAAGCAGGTAACATGGTGCGAGTGTGAACCTTTGGACGAACGAACTGGCCCGCCGAATAAAACGAGGGCTCCCCTTATTGGACGTCTTGACATCTCCTGCGAAAGAACCATCTTCAGACCAAGGCTTTCGAGCAGCTCCCTAAACAACAGACTCCATAATTTAGATGAGATTGAGATCCACTGAACCCACCTCCACGTCGAAGAGGTCGTCCACCACCTGGCGAGAGGGATAGGTGCGACTCTGGGTTGCGGACGCGGTTGCCTGGATCCTTGCCCTCTTGTGAGCCCGATCAGGATTCTGGTGGCTGTCTGTCGGCATGCGCTTTCGTGCCCTCAAAGTAGACAAACGTTCCTGTCGCACCAGGTTTCGTGAGACCTTTTCGTCGTACTCTCGGACCTAAATGCGATGGTCCTGCGAACAACGAAGACTAGAGCTTCAACCCACTTTGAGATGTAGGAGAGACAAGAAGCAGATTTTGGTTGACAAGGAGCCGGGAGACTCGGTCCTTAAATCCCCTTTGCCATCGCCCTGACACTGCACATGTCCCCCCCGACTCTCTTTTCACTGCCGTGCGCTGTGGTGCACCCAGAACTGCCTGAGTTCGGCACCCGTAACTCTGTTACCCGCTCTCCCCTTGTTCGACACGCTTGTGTGGTCAGAAGGCTCAACACCACCGGAACTAGCTGAGTCGATACTGAACCGGGAGGTTGCATGTCGCTGGGTGCCTGGATCAAACAGCAAATGAGTACACGCTCCCTCTCTTTCTCTTGTGGCCGCTCGCCCCGAATCCAACGTGAGTCTCCCTTCTCTGTCCAGAGTGCGCTTCTATGTCCATTCGTCTGCCTTCCCAGAGCCGTATCCTCTCGACCTTCCGCATAACCAATTTGGATGCGCACAGAAGGAAGATACCCAGCGTACTAGCATTGGGTGGACTCGACGCTTCCTTAGGTTGTGCAGTAGCCTCAGGTTCCTCCAGCCAAAGACCAAATCATAATCGTCAGCATCAGCATCACGCTGCAGTCAGTCCCCGCGATCGTACCCTATCAACCAAGCCTTGCTCTCCTTCCCTCTGGCCACCGACCCATAATCCGACCGGCATGCTCGCCGTCTCTACGAGCTCAATGAATGCAACTACAAGGGTCCCGGCGTGGTGACACCGGTCACCAGAGTATGCAGTGTCCAGCGGCTATCCCTAACCTCAAGTACTGGAACAGCGCATCGCTCACCTGAACCCAAACCTCCTTGCTTTGAGGGCGTAACGTGCGAGTGCCGTTCGGCGTCATCCGGCGCTCGACTTGGACCTGGGTCTTCTGTCTGCCTTTCGACCTGTGCTGGGTGTTCGATAATCGTGGACGAGCTGAATAAAATCCGACCGCACCGCTGGCTGTTTCGAACAGCCACGCGCCCTGGTCTCTGCATCGAAAGATGACCACTCAGGCTCGATGTCGGCCTGTCGACCAAGGTCTAGTGCATTAGCGCCGAGTACTATTGAAACTCTTGGCGGGATAGGCGCCGAATTCCTGAGCGCTTTCACAGAAGTTGTCCTGTCAGACTCATGATACGCGCACGACATACAGAAGCTGATGGCATAATTTAAAGCGCTCTTCTAGTGGCAATGAAGCGGTTAAATCCATGCGAGACGGTTTCGAAGAGTAACTAGGGTATTTCCCAACGATCTTAAAGCCATTAAATAGCCATTAAACATCCTTTACAAGCAGCTATTCACTGAGCATGATTGCCCCGCAACCTGACACTCCGAAGATAGCTTAGCTTAATTGAGGATTACCTTCTCCCTTGGTCCTTTGGCGCCATTTCGTAGCACGCTTCGGTGATACACACTTGGAACAAGTTAAGTTATGCTGGAGAGGCCGGCACAGCGGTCGTCTTTTCGTTCCCAAAGCAGAGTCGTTTGCCCAAGCTATATATATCCCTCCAAGGAATGGTCTTCTCCAGTGATCAAGCCCTTTTAAATACAAAATATCTTATAAGTCGCCTTCCATCGCTAGTATACCGTGTTTGCATCCGATAAGAGACACTACGTATTCCCAGTTCTTTACCCAGAATACGGTATGCAAGAGTCCTTGTCGGCTTCTACCCAAATCTTTGACCAGGTTTTGCTGACTAATATGCGCAACACAGGGGCTTTTCCTAACCCGAAAGACCTCCAACTGATAATATACACCAGTCTCAAAATCCCGACTACCTTCCATTCAGTCCCTTTGAGCTATTGACTAGATGTCTAAAATAATCAAGGCATTTGGGGAGTTCCTGCTCCAGGAAAGCAACTACAAGAAACTGTTCTCGAAGCAGTCGCCAGGAAATCGCATTGTGCCTCCTCAAACAGGCGTCAACGACTCCAAGTACGAGCTTCGACTTGATGCGGGCGAGGCCCATGGCGGCAAGAAGCGGGTTTACCTACAGGTCAATACTCAAGCCAAGAATGACGCCCTGAAAAAGTTCAGAGGCAAACATGGATCACATGCAAATCTTGCCGTGGGTACCATCGATGAAAATACCCCAGCAAAGGATCAAAAGGAAGCAGCCGAACAGCTATGGGCGCAAATGGAGCGAGCTGCTAAGGATAACCTGAAGTAGATAGCTATATCCCATGAGAACCCAAAGTCCAGCTACTAGTTGCGACTCTTGGTTTCCTCAGAGAAGGTTCGATCAGCAAATGGCACAGAAACGGTTAGTTCTAGAGTCCATCGGGGAAAGGCCAGATCTTAAGTATCTCTTCTTGAGACCGCTTACCAGCCAATCTCTTTGTGAACAAGTCGAACAGGGCCTTGTTTTCTTCCTGCTTCTTGGCGAAATCTAACTCGGGTGAGATCCAGCCGTCTGCATCAGTGTCCAGATACTCCTGGGCAAATTCTCGCGCATAATGCCATTGCTCGTACTCCTCAAACTCTTCTTCATGTTTGTGAATGTCACCGTCCTGGAATGTAAGAGGACATTCACCTGGGAGACCCAGTTCCTGCCAAGAATGGAATATTTCGATTAAACATGCACGTAATGGCGCGGCCCCTTCTTCCCATGTTTCTCCACACCGGATGAAGAGTTCTCGATATACGCGTGGTATATTCATCGCATGGTACGCGTCTTGGTTGTCAAGAAAGCACCTTAATTCGTATGCTTTCGCTGCCGTGACCTGCTTGAACTCATAGTCTGCCAATTCCTTTCCCTCCTTGTCTAGGGCATCATAGTAATCCGGTAATCTCGGTTGAACAAGCCCGGCAGGATAATTCTTGGGTGGTTTCAAGAAAACCGGCCAACGTGCCTGCAAGAACATAGGAGCGATTTGCGTAAACTGCCAGTCAATAATTGCTGAGATTTCTGAAGGGTCGTTCTCTGATACAAAAATATTACCCATATGCAGATCGGTGTGAGAGAGAGTGGGCTTCGCATGTGGCATGAGATCAGCGTGGCAACCCAAAATTTGCATGAGCCTGACCGCCATCTCCAGCAACGCGATTTCATCATCGGCTGAGGAATTACGGCCAGCAGCATGACCGCATTTTGGTTCTCGGGAGATGCGGCTGATTTCGCGTTTTGCTAATGCAATCCCAAATTCGGAAAGAGAAGCCCCTATAGATGGTTCAGCTCTCCAGATTCGTTGTCAAGAGAAGATGCACATACAAGGTCCAGAAACCAAACTGTCGCTCACAAATGACCAGGAGGGATCGCAGGACTGTCCAATACAGTATAGCCTGGATCGATCAATACTTGGTGGAAGACACGTCTTCCTATCGTCCTTGGGAATAGACTGGCGATGGTACAGACAACCATAAGCCGGGAGATTTATCTTCATCAATTGGCTTTCCCATTCGGCCAAGGTTTTGATGATGGTAAGCTTGGAGGTCTCTTTAAGTTCATCCCAGACTTTGAAGAGCTGAACACCGGTGGCTTTTTCCATGATGATATACTCCGCCCCTACAGGGTTCGAAGGGTCTGAGCTCCATGCATAAACGCATGGTACTGGGATGTTGGTATGGTCTCTCACTGTATTGGGTTAAAACATTATGCGTGCTCAAAATTTTGTTGAGCATCCGTACCATATTGTAGAACAGCGACTTCCGAGGCAGTTGTGTATGTCGCCGGTCCTGCATTAGGGCACGGAATCTTTGCTATAACCTCAGTTCCATCCTCTTTCTCGATGCGTAGGGCTTTACTGAATCCGCCTTCTAACTTTTCAACTTCTCGAACAGGAGAGATAGTAGGGCCGGTCGAAGCAGCAAGTTCACAAAGAGCCTCTACCTCAAACTTGACATATCGGCAGTCGCGTTGCTGCTTCTCGCGAGTCAGAAATCGACCATTCGTATACTGGAAAAGCTCGTCTCGACTAATAGGCTTGCCTGCGCTGGTGATCAGATGCCGCGGCGTTCAGCTTGTGGTCGATCCTTACCACGACACACTAAGGAGATTCTCTCTGCTGAACGCAATGGAGTAGATTTGATGTTGAAAAAGCGACGTGATGTTGAAAGGAATGACATTATAACCGCATTGGGCGAGCAGCAAAGGGCATTCGATCTGGCATAATGGATGGAGAGTATGGAAGTGATGGTCGTGATTAGTCTGGCGCTGAAAGAAACGCCACAGAGGTCCCGTCCTCTGAAATGCCAAGCTTCGGTCACATGGTAGAATTAGATCCCCTAGATGGGTTTAACTTCACCGTCCCATCAATATAGTAACTGTTGTTCGCAGCATCCTACTTGTCCAGCTTGACGTACTATAGCAAATATTTTTCGGATTATCCTTTTAATTCAACCTCAACTATGACCACTGGACTTGTTAAGCCGTAAATGAAGGGTGGAAAGAGATCCTTCGCTACAGGTTTGATTCCTGGCCGCAACTTCTTATCCTACACTTTTATACAGTATAACTCATTTTAGTCCTCAGTGCGGTTTTCTGTTTCTGGGTCCTCTCACCTGTCTAATCAGCAACCATCCCATATGACGCATTGCGCAAGTATCCCAAAAATGGTCTCTGTCCGAAATCAACCCCTGGAGGGGAGCCCATTCTGGTGACCTGTGGTTTTCCAAGACTGGGCGGGCAGGCGCTACTTAGGTCCTCCAAGCGAGATGGAGGCTCTATTGTTTTGGCCGGGTTGTACGACAGTTGTTTTTGACTGAATGGCTCTGGAATTCCAGAGGCCGGAACCTGAAATTCAAAGATACATTACCCGGTCTAAGGACCATTAGTGTTGGACTCGAGGGGGCACACGAACTGAACTCACTCTTCGAATATAAGTTATGGGTTGTCAACACAGGTTGTTCGGCCCTCAAAGCCCTGCGGTCGAACTCTCTCAACGCTCTTCGAGTCAGATGTACCTTGGAGAGCCTATTCTAGAAGCTTGGAGGGCGGTGCCAGTTCCAGCTTCCGATGTGCATTTCTTCACTGGGGGCGAGTCCTCAGAGGAGTCTTTAGGGAGATATTCGAGCGTGTCACGTTACCGGCTTCTTTGAAGAGGGGGCTCGTCAAGAACAAACATGGGACACTAACAGGGATAGTTCGGAGGGGTTGTGTGGAGAGGAGCAGTCCACAGACAAACACAGCCAATAGTCACAGACAGCGCTTCGAAGAATCTATCAATTGGCTGACGTGGCGCATTCAACGCCCGCAAGAGGCCTTTTCGAACTCGTATGGTGGATATTGCCAGAGAGTATCAGAGTTGATCAGAGTAATGCGCCAAGTTTAGCGCAGGCAGCCATCGGGGGCCAAAATCAGGTCCAGGGAGAAGGTTGGCCGAGTATGAGGATGTTGCCAGTACATCGCTTTTATGCTTCATTCTCCATGCCAACCATACGACGGACAACCCGCTTACCCAACACCCCCCCGAAACACTTACCGCAGTCCACCTTGCCGAAAGGAGTGCTCACCTCCCAGCCACTAGTACAACGTGCCAAGCAATTTGGAGAGTAAAGCTAGGTGAATTCTAAGGACAATCAAAAGGAATGTCCCTGCTATCTTTTCCCTGACGCGGTCATCAATGTTAAGCCTATTAGACCAATAAGGGATCGTTCTCTCCCATATTCGGGCGTTTAAGGGGTAACTGCTGGTGAAGGCGGGTAATCCTGTCGCCGCCCGCATCGTCCTCGTCACTGCTGATCTCGATGATTGGCTCCCGTTTCCTTTTCTGTGTCTTTGTAAAATGTGCCAGCATCGCGCCGGGGTGCAGTCCACTAGTGACCCTGTCCGAAAGCGCCACTTGCTCGACGGTCTTGATCAATAATGGAGCGGTGGGACCGAGCCCGAGACTGTGAGACTGGCCTGTCTCTTGATGGATATTTAGAGTAGGCCGCCAAGCCATCCAGATGGCTTGGGTTCCGGCAGGCAGACCTAGGTTTTTGCGATGAACTCTGGTGAGGTGACTTCGAAGAGGTCCTATAGAGGAGTATTCTCGCTTCTGACATTCATCAGACAGACAGCGCACGGTTAGAAGACCAGCGGAACTCAGTCCATATTCCTTCTCATGATCCTGAACGCGGGCTTCAGGAATTGCAAGGACGAATCCTCCTGCATCGAGCCTCTCGACGTAATCGACGAACATTTCACGATGAACTCTCGCGAGGTGACTGAAGATCTCCGCAATTGTCTTGAATCCAAGGTACGGACATGATGAAGCATGACAGACGATATAGTATTGTTTGTAATTGCCCTTCTCATCCAGGAATGTGTGTACCGTGCGTCCTGCCTTATCCTGCCTGGGGGAGGTGGTGAGTTCGTTGCGGTGTGGGTCCGCTCCCGTGGTCGGCGGATGAGTGGCCCTTTCTGACATTGGTACCGCAGGGTGGACTGGAGGCCCCGAGGAAGGTTCCGTGGTTTGCCGAGGACTATTGTGTGGATAGCTCAACGCCGAAGTGCGAAGAATCTGCTTGTCAAAGTCCTCGCCTTGGCGGTAGCATGGTGGTTGGTCCTGTCTAAGTTCGTCCGTTGGCTGGGGTCCTAAGTTGATCGTCTCGTCTCTAATACTGAGGTTACACATGTGGGCATTGTTTTCAGGCTGAACGCTTGGACCTGGTGCTCTGCCAAAGTCTACACGGGCACTTAGGCCATATAGAGGACTATGGCCCAACGCTAGATCCGTCGGGGTGCAAGGATTGAGGATGTCTTCGACTTTCATTTTGGCTCAGGCGCGTCGGCAGTCAATCGTGGTCAACGAGAGGCGGCGCGACTGAGACAAAAGAAGTCGACCGAAAAAAAAGAGATGGGAAGGGAGAGAGGAAAGGCCATGGCCAGCGGTATCGTGTTCCAATCAAGTAATAC
>Ga0105239_10008460_pt1 | contig 11703 bp, 8 predicted proteins | sample KBSC44metaG_FD_92761 | JGI IMG/M metagenome (GOLD analysis project Ga0105239, IMG submission 92761) | Corn rhizosphere microbial communities from Kellogg Biological Station, Michigan, USA - KBS C4-4 metaG | ecosystem: Host-associated > Plants > Roots > Rhizosphere > Soil | place: Michigan, USA...
CCGATCGTCTTCATGCGGTCACCCTTCTTCGTGCGCGGTCCCAGTCACGATCGCGACCTTGCCCCGGACCTCACCACGCTCGAGCCGCCGCACGGCGTCGACGGCGTCCTCCAGTGCGAACGTTGAGTCGAGGCCCGGGGTGACCTCCCCCGCCTCGATCATCGTGGCGAGCCGTTCGTAGTCACCTGCCGACTCCTTGGTCGGGAGGAGGGCGAGGCGCTGCGACACCAACGGCGACAGGAGAACCCCGCGCAGCTGCCGGCCCATCCCCGTGATGCCGCCGGCGTCCTCGCCTCCGACGAAGACCACGGTCCCGTCGCGCTCGAGGGCTCGCCGGAGCCGACCCAGAGACGGGTTGCCCGCGATGTCGAGGATGACGTCGTAGCGACCGGAGCCGTCGGCGAAGTCCTCCTGCGTGTAGTCGAGGACGCGGTCGGCGCCGAGTGAGGACACGAAGTCCCTCTTCGCGGTGCTGCAGGCACCCGTCACCTTGGCACCGACTGACTTGGCAATCTGGACGGCGTAGCTGCCGACCCCTCCCGAGGCACCGAGCACGAGGACAGAATGTCCGGCTCTGAGGTGCCCCACGTCCTCGACCGCACGTAGTGCCGTGGCGGCCGACACCGGAACGACGGCTGCTTGTGCGAACGACAGGTTCTTCGGCTTGCGGGCGAGCTTCCGCTCCTTCGCGACCGCGTATTCCGCGAACGAGCCGGGCGCAACGCCGTAGACCTCGTCGCCAACTGCGAACCGTGTTACCGACGAGCCGACAGCGACGACGGTGCCGGCAACGTCGCGGCCGACCACGGGCTGCCGAGGTCGGCGCAGGCCCATCGCGAGTCGCACCGCATACGGCTTGCCGGTCATCAGGTGCTCGGTGCCACGGTCGAGACCGGCCGCGTGCACCTGCAGGAGGACCTCGTCCACTGCGGCCACGGGCACCGGGACCTGGGTCAGCTCGAGGACCTCTGAGCCGCCGTACCTGCTCTGGGTGACGGCTCGCATCGTGGTCTTTGTGGAGGTGTTCATGGTGGTATCCGTTCAGTTCGATGGTGGGTGTGATTGATCGACACAGGGCTCAGCGGGCGTCGAGCTGGGCGCCGCTCCGGAGCGATACGAGCACGTCGCGGATCGCCCGGACGACGGCAGCGGCGTGTGCGGGGTTCTCCATGAGTGAGTCGTGGGTCGCGCCTCGTACGACGCGATGGACGCTGTTCGTCGACAAGGTGGCCATCCGGTCCTGCGATGTCGTCCATCCCGGGAGGTTCCCGCGCTCGGCGGTGAGCACAACGAGCGGCTTGCCGTCGAGGCCGGTGAGCTGTCCGGCCTCGCTCTCCGAGCGATTCGCGACGCCGAACTCGTCGAGGAAGCTGGACATCTCCTTCGCCGTCGCCGCGCTGGAGCGAGCCGCGTCGCGAGCCTGCGGCGGAAGTCCGCCGAAGCTGGTAGCGGCGATGAGTCGACCGACACCGAGACGAGCTGTCGTCGACACCAGCGACGAGGCGTGCTTCAACACGCTGTAGCCATGGCCCCCGTCGGAGACCGGGGACGTCCTCGGCGCGGTGGAGTCGATCAAGACGAGGCCGGCGACCTGGTCTGGATACCTGTTGGCGTAGGTCATCACGTACAGGCCTCCGAACGAGTGGCCGGCCAGGACGTACGGTCCGGGGACGTGGGCGCGGTCGAGGAGCGTGTGCAGGTCGACCGCGATCTGTGTGGCATCGGGAGGCGTCTGTGCGGCATCGCTCCATCCGCGTCCGGCCCGGTCGTAGACGCAGACTCTCGTGTCCCGGGCGACGCCGGGTGCGATCCAGGCCATGGTCGTTGCGGCCGCCCCGCCACCCGGCTCGAGGATCACCGTCGGGCTTCCGGAGCCGGTGCACTCCAGGTGGAGCCGGTAGGGCCCGACGTCGACCAGGTCGCCGCGCATCTCGGAGCTCGGCTCGGTCGCCCTGCTCAGAGTTTCGTAGGCGCCGCCGATCGAGACCAGGACGAGCACCGCCAGGACGGGGTTGAGGCTCCACCGCCGGGCTCGGGTGCGGAGGTCACGCCTTGCCTGGGCGTAGACCCAGATCGTCATCGCGAGGAGTGCAGGCGGCCAGATCCAGCCCAGCGCGTCGAGGAACCCGTTCGGGGCGAGGAGTGCGGCGCATCCTGAGGCTCCCATGAATGTTGCCGGCACGACGGCCCAGCGCTGCGGCTGGTCACTCCGTCGCGTGGACAGAACGGCCAGCATTGCCCACCCGAGGGCGAAGCCGAGCAGGACCATTCCGGTCGAGTAGTTCTCGTCCACCGAGCCGGTGGGGACGAACGGCAGTGCGAGCGCCGCGACGAAGCCGGCCGAGAGCGATCCGACCACGGTCCGTCCGATGCGGGGCCGGTTGGTCTTCGGCAGATCTTCGACCAGACGGTCGTCGATCGGTGCCGCTTGATTTCGAGCACTCATGAGTTCCACCTCCCTCCCCGAGGCGCACCGGTCATGACCGGCCTGCCGAGCATGTGCTCCGACGAGGGGTGAGCGCCATAGCTCCTTCGGGTGCTCGCCGCGGGGCGCGGCGACCTGCCGCTGAAGTCGCCGGCGTAGTAGCCCTGGTGCTTGCCGCGAACCGCACCGGAGTACGTGCCGCGCTCTTCTTCGATAGTTCGGGTTGCTGCCATGGGGATCACTCCTGAAGTCGTGGGGCCTGATGACGTCGACACTCCTCGGAAGTCGCCGGGCTCGAACCGGCAGAATTGCCGGGTTGCTGGCCTGGTTGCGTCGCCGGGCCGGGACAGGCGTCTCACGCCCGGCTCCGCGCGATCGTGGCTCCCAGAACGGCAGTGGCCAGTGCGACTACGGCGGCGGCGGTGAAGGCAGCGGTGAACCCGCCGGCGCCCAAGACAGCCGCTCCCCCGCCGGCAGAGATCCCGATCGCAGTGAAGCCCGCCGTGCCCAGCGCGGCACCGACCTGGGTCGCGGAGCCGGCGAGACCGGAGGCGAGACCTGTGTGCGTCTCCGGAACTGCAGAAGCGATCACCATCGTGGTCGGCGTGAAGCTCATGGCAACACCGACCGCGACCAGGAAGAGTGCGGGGAGGACTGCCACGGCGTAGCCGCCTCCGAGCGGCGCGTACGCCAGCCAGAGATGGCCGGTCGCGAGGATCAGCAGCCCGAGCACGAGGGTGCGGCGTGGACCTAGGAGGCGCAGAAGGCGGGGAAGCAGCGCCAGGGAGACGACGAACCCGGTGAGCGAGGTGGGCACCATGGCAAGGCCGGCCTGCTCCGGTGCCATCCGGAGCCCCTGCTGGAGGTAGAGAGCCACAAGGACGAAAGTGGACGCGCGGGCTGCGCCGCCGAAGACGGCGAGCGCGACGCCGGTGCTCAGGACCCGGGACCGGAACAGCTCGAGCGGCACCAGCGGGTCAGCGGTGCGGCGCTCAGCGAGCACGAAGAGGGTGAAAAGCGCGGTGGCTGCGGTGAAGCTGACGAGGACGGACGACGATGCCACGTTCCCCTCACCCACACCAAGAGCTCCGTGGACGAGCGCGACGACGGCGCCTGTGATCGTGACCGCTCCACGCCCGTCCAGCCGGCGGCGGGTTCCGCGGGCACCTTCGTCCAGCAGGTGGCGGGCGAGAACCACGGCGGTGATCGAGACCGGGACGGTCACGTAGAACACCGAGGACCAGCCCAGGAGCCCGGAGAGCAGGCCGCCGGCGAGGACGCCGGTCGCACCGCCCACCGCCGAGGCGGCGCCCCAGACGCTCATGGCACGTGCCCTCATCTCACCGGGAAAGGTGAGCAGCAGGAGCGACATCGCCGCCGGGCTGAGCGCGGCGGCTCCGGCTCCCTGGACGATCCGACCGGCGACGATGAGCTCCGAGGTCCCGGCAGACGCCGCGATCAGCGTCCCGAGGGTGAACACGGCCGAGCCGCCGACGAACATCCGCCGACGGCCGACCAGATCTGCAAGCCGGCCGAAGACCAGGAGCAGACCGCCGAAGGTGAGGACGTAGGCGTTCACGACCCACGTCAGGCCGGTGGGGCTGAGCCCGAGGTCGGCCTGGATCGAGGGCAGCGCCACGTTCACGATCGAGGTGTCGAGCATCACGACGAACTGGGCGGACGCCAGAAGTACCAGCGCCAGGTGGCGGCGGCGGATGGCGCGGACCGAGCTGACGTCCTCGGGGGCCCCGACATCGCCCGCCTGGCTCGCCCGTGTGATGGTCATGGTGGTCATCGCAGATCTCCTCTGTGTGCGTCCTGGCTTCAGACTGCTTGCGGTGCCGCGCCCTCGGCTCAGCGGAATGGCCGGGTTCCGGCGCTGCTCGCGCTGAAGTCACACCGGGGGGCGGGGGTCGTACTGGAGGCCTCGTCGAACCTCTTGCGCACGTTCGATGCCGGCCAGGCGTGCGACCAGGTGGAGGGCCATGTCGATGCCGGCACTGACCCCGGCGCTGGTGATGAGGTCTCCGTCGTCGACGAAGCGCGCGTCCACGTCGACCTCGATCGTCGGGTCGATCTCCGAGAGAAGGTTGAGCGACGCCCAGTGGGTCGTGGCCGCGCGGTGGTTCAGGATGCCGGCTGCGGCATAGACGAGGCTGCCCGTGCACACGCTGGTCAGCAGCGGCACGCCGGCACGCTGGCCGCGCACCCAGGCGAGGTGGCCGGGATCGCGCAGAAGCCGGCGGGTCCCCACGCCGCCCGGATAGACGAGTACGTCGAGTGCAGGCGCGCTTGCGACCGAGTGGTGCGCTCCGAGGAGGAGGTCCTTCGCCCCGATCACATCGGCGCCACGGTCGGACAGGCAGAAAACGCGCCACCCGTCCTCGGGGTGGTGCAGCGTCCAGTAGGCCAGCACTTCCCACGGCCCGACGGCATCCAGTTCCTCGACGCCGTCGAAGAGGAAGATCCCGATCTGACGGGGGCCGTCGACGGGGTTCTCTGCGTTCGAGGACGGGACGTTCGATGGCTCAGCTGGCGCGGATTCGATCTGCACGGGTTGGCTCCTCGGGTCAGGTGCAGGCGGCAGGCGACTCCCCCGCCATACGGGTCGTCCCCAGCGTGGTCGAGACCGCGACGGGTCACCCCGGTCAAAGCGCCGGGTTTCGGCACCGTGAGACCGACGCGAGGCGTACCGTCGCACGGTGCTGGTCGGCCGGGAGGGTGAGACCGCTCAACTGGTTGACCTGGTTGAGCGGGCCCGGCACGGGACCGCCGGCAGCCTGGTGGTCTGGGGGGAGCCCGGGGTGGGAAAGACCGCCCTCCTCGACGAGCTGCTCGGCAACGACCCGGACGCACTGGTGCTGCGCACCCAGGGACTCGAGGCAGAGGCGCCGCTGGCCTTTGCCGCCCTCCACCGGCTCCTGCTTCCCGTCATGCGCCTGCGCGATGAGCTGCCTCTCCCCCAGGCGCGCGCACTGCGCATTTCCTTCGGTGAGGAAGACGGCCCAGCCGTCGAGCCGTTCCTCGTCGCGCTCGGGACGCACTCCATGCTCACCACGACGGGCGAGGAACGCCTCGTTCTCTGCGTGGTGGACGACGCGCACTGGCTGGACCGGCAGACCGCCGATGCCCTGCTCTTCGCGGCACGGCGGCTCGGCGCTGACCGCGTGGTCATGGTGTTCTCCGCTCGACCGGACGTGTCGGCGTCGTTCCGGCCGAGCGGGATCGAGGAGCTCACACTCACCGGGCTCGACGCGTCCGCGGCACGGGCCCTCCTCGAGGAGCGGGCAGGCCTGACTCCGTCCGTGGAGGTCAGCGAGCGACTGATCGCGGAGACAGGCGGCAACCCGCTCGCGCTGTTGGAACTGCCGACGACACTCAGCCAGGCCGAGCTCGAGGGCACGACACCCCTTCCGGCGCGGCTACCGCTGACTGCCCGGGTCGAGCAGAGCTTCCTGGACCGCTGTCTCCTGCTCCCTGCGGCCGTTCAGACGCTTCTGCTGCTGGTGTCCGCGGACGACGCCGCAAGCCTCGCCGTCATCCAGGGCGCAGCCGCTGCTCTCGGTGTCGACGACCAGCAGTGGGATGAAGCCGTCCAATCCGGGTTGGTGGTCGTGCACGGCGACACGATCCGGGTGCGGCACCCACTGGTGCGGTCGGCGATCTACCAGGGCGCTCCGACCGCAGCGCGAAAGCAGGCGCACGGTGCCCTCGCGGACTCCTACGCGAGGATCGGCGATTCGGACCGGGCGACGTGGCACCGCGCCGCCGCCACCGAGGGGCCGGACGATGCCCTCGCGGCCGCACTGGAGGCTTCCGCCATGCGATCGGAGCTTCGCGGTGGCTACGGACCAGCATCACTGACCTACCAACGCGCATCAGCTCTGGCCACCGACGAAGGTCGGCGAGCCGAGCTCAGCTTCGCAGCGGCGCGCAATGCCTGGGCGAGCGGACAGCCAGGTCAGTCGCGGACGCTCCTGGCGGCTGCGGACACCCCCGCGACCGATCCTGCCCTGCGCAGCGACATCGCGCGGTTGCGGGGGCGCATCGAGGCGAACGTCGGAACCGCCGAGACGGCCCACCGCATCTTCGTCGAGGCCGCCGAGGCGGTTCGCGCCGTCGACCCGATGCGTGCGCTCGAGATGGGCGTGCTCGCAGCGCTGCTGCGCGCGTTCGGAGCCGACAGCGGCGCCGTCCTGACCAGAACCGAGGCCCTGGCCGCGCCGGCGTCGCGCGATGACCCACGCGCTCGATGCCTGGCCGAGCTCCTGCCGGCGATGACGTACGCCGCCGAGAAGGATCCGTCGAAGGCGATCGCCTGCCTGCGCGTCGCCTTCGAGGTCGGTGTCGACGTGGACGACCTCGATGTCCTCGGCAACCTGGGCAATGCCGCCCTCCACGTCGGCGATGACGAAGCAGCGCATCGGTTCTACGAGCTGATGCTGTCCAGGGCCAGGGCACGGGGCACCGCCATGGCCGTGATCTACGCCCTGCAGCGACTCTGCTTCGGCCATTTCGTGCGCGGAGACTTGGCCAGCGTCCGCCGCGCAGCCGACGAGGCCCTTGCTCTCGGGCACAGCCTGAACCAGCCAGCGGTCACCGCCTCGCCACTGGCGTGGTTGACATTGCTGGCTGCCGTGCAGGCCAGGGACGACTACGGGACTCTTCTCGAGCAGCTCGAGGACGTCGCCACGTCCCAACCGCTCGGGATCCTGGCCGACCCGGTTCACGACGTGACCCGTTGGGCCAAGGGCGTGCGCGCGGCGTCCAAAGGAGACACCTTCGGTGCCCTGCACCACCTCGCTGCCTTCCGGCTCCCCCTGATTGCCCGGATGGCCACTCTCGATCGGATCGACGTCGCAGTCAGGGCCGGCGAGATCGACCAGGCCCGCTCCTGGGTGGAGGACCTGAGCAGCTACTCCGACGCCACCGGCTGGCCGTGGGCCCGCGCGGCAACCGCCTACGGCAACGCGATGACCGGTGAGACGGGTCAGGACGAGAACTTCCAGGTCGCGTTGTCGTCGTACGCCGCCTCCGGCCGCTCCTTCGACCAGGCGCGCGCCGAGCTCGCCTATGGAGAATGGCTGCGCCGCTCCCAGAGGAGGGTCGACGCCCGCGCCCACCTCCGGATCGCGCTCGAGACCTTCCTGGACGTGCGGGCGGAGACACTCGCCGAACGCGCGAACCAAGAGCTTCGCGCCTCGGGCGAGACCGCACGCAAGCGCGATCCGTCCACGTTGGTCAAGCTCACGCCGATGGAGCTGAAGATCGCGCAGCTCGTCAGCTCCGGACTGTCCAACAAGGACGTCGCCGCCCAGTGCTGGGTGTCACCGCGCACCGTGGCGTTCCACCTCCGCAACGTCTTCGCCAAGGCAGGGATCACCTCGCGCGGCGAGCTCGCCCAGCTCGACCTCGGCTAGGGACCGCTCGGCAGAACCCGGTCATTTGACCGGCGTGAGCAGCCGCGTCCCGGTCCACGCTCGATCCCAGTGCACCACCGACTGCGAGAGCGAGACGCCCGTGAACACCGCCCCAACCAGAGGAGCCCCCATGTCGACCGTCCACACCCAGACCGAACCGGCCGAGCAGGAGAGCACGAGGAAGCCCTGGGCGCTGCTCGGCGTCGCCCTCGCGGCACAGATCCTCGTGGTCCTGGACATCTCGGTCGTGAACACTGCACTGCCGTCGATCGGCCGCTCGCTGCACCTCGGGGGGAGCACCATGCAGTGGCTCGTCACCGCGTACCTGATGATGTCCGGCGGGGGTCTGCTGCTCGGCGGACGCGTGGCAGATCTGCTGTCGCGCCGTACCGTCTTCCTGACAGGGCTCGCCCTTTTCACCGCCGCATCCCTCGCGAGCGGGTTCGCCGAGACCGGCGGTGAACTGATCGCCACCCGCGCGATCCAGGGCATGAGCGCTGCGTTGCTCACCCCGTCGGCTCTGTCGCTGATCATGACCACGTACGACGGAGCGCAGCGCAAGACCGCCCTGGCCATGTGGGGTGCGGTCGGCAGCCTCGGCGTCGCCGCGGGCGTGCTCGTCGGCGGGGCGATCACGACCTGGACCAGCTGGCAGTTCATCTTCTGGGTCAACGGTCCCGTCGGCCTGGTCGCCTTCCTCGTCGGAAGCCGCATCGTCGCCAAGGACAGGCCGACCCGGCCCGCGCTGCGGGACTTCGACATCCCGGCAGCATTGACCGTCCTCGGCGGACTCGCCACCCTGGTCTACGCCCTGGGCGGCACCGACGACCACGGCTGGTGGTCGATCCCGACAGTCGGAGCGTTCAGCGCCTCGTTCGCCCTGCTCTACGCCTTCCTGAAGCTCGAGCAGCGAGCAACCAAGCCGCTGTTCCCGCCTCACATCTGGAAGCTGAACACCCTGGTCTCCGGCACCGCGGTCATGCTGGGCGTCACCGGCATCCTGGTGGGCACCGTCTTCCTGATGTCGATCTTCCTGCAGACCGTGCTGGGCTACTCAGCTCTGCGGACCGGCATCTCGTTCCTGCCGTTCGCGCTCTCGATCACCGTCGGCACGGTCGCCGCCCGGCACCTGATGGCCCACCTGTCACCCCGCGCCGTGTCCACTGCGGGCCTGCTGGTCACCGTCGGTGCAGCGGCGCTGCTGTCCACCGCAACGAACAGCGCCCACTACGGCAGCGACCTCCTTCCCGGCCTGATCGCCCTCGGCCTGGGGGTCGGGATGGTGTTCGTGCCGGTGTCGGTGACCTCCATGACGGGCATCCCGGCCTCCCACGCCGGCGTCGCCTCCGGGTTCCTGATGACCGGCCACGAGATCGGCGCCGCCCTCGGCGTCGCCGTCCTCTCCGCTGTCGCCAGCACGGCCGGGTCGTTCACGACAGCCGCCGGTGCGGCAGACGCGATCTCGAGAGGGTTCGTCGGGGCCGCGACGATGGGAGCGGTGGTCGCCCTGTTCGCGCTCCTGCGGATGCCCAAGACCCGGGTCACCGGCGGCGGCCACATGCACATGCATTGAGGCGCTGATCGCACCCATGGCAGGCCGTTCGGTGCGCCCGACCGGCCTGCCTTGGCCTCGTACGTCGGGCCTCGTCCCGATCGAAACCCGGCCATTGTGCCGATCCGACACTGCCGGCGACGGAGCACCGTAGAGAACAGGACGAATCCACCAGGCGACTACGCCGGCAACTTCACATCAAAGCTGCGTGAGCAAAGGGAGACCTCATGACACCCCAAGCCGATCCCAAGCCGACCCCCGGACACATCGACGCAAGCGACACGACGATCACGATCGAGCACGAGACGTTCGGAGATCCGGCCCACCCCGCCGTCCTGCTCGTGATGGGCTTCGGCACCCAGCTGCTCGGCTGGGACGTGGACTTCTGCCGCATGCTCGCCGCCCGCGGCCGCTACGTCATCCGGTACGACAACCGCGACTGCGGCCTCTCAACGAAGCTGGAGGAGCATCCCGTCCATCTCGGCGACTTCATCACTGCAGTGACTGACGGCGACTTCGACCGCGCGCTCGCAATGGCGCCGTACTCGCTGCGAGACATGGCCGTTGACGGGATGAACGTGCTGACGGACCTTGGAATCGAGCGGGCACACGTCGTTGGGTCCTCGATGGGCGGGATGATCGCCCAGAAGATGGCAATCGAGTTCCCCGACCGGGTGCTGTCCTTGACGTCGATGATGTCGTCGACCGGCGAGCAGGAGTACGGCCAGTCCACGCCCGAAGCACAGCAGGTGCTGTTCTCCCCGCGCCCGGCCGACCGCGACGGCTACGTGGCCGCGGCCGAACGCGAGCTGGTGTGGGGGTCGCGTCGCTACGGCGACGCAGCGCAGCTGCGCGCGCTGGCGGCGGCCAGCTACGACCGCGCGTACTACCCGGCTGGCGTGCCACGGCAGCTCGCCGCCATGATCCTCGACGGCTCGCGCGCCGAGAAGCTCGAGACGCTCGACGTGCCCACACTGGTGATACACGGCCTGGACGACACCCTCATCGACCCCAGCGGTGGCCGACGGACCGCCGAACTGGTGCCGGGTGCCAGGCTCCTCCTCGTCGAAGACATGGGCCACGACCGGCCGAGGGCGCTCTGGCCGCACCTGGTGGACGCGATCAGCGAGCACACGAACGTCAGTTGAGCCCGCGGGCGCGGCCGGTGCACGCCCCAAGAACTTGTGCGACCGCTGAGCACCGTTCGCTCGTAAGACGGGCGCTCAAGGCCGGATCGCTTCGCCGAGACCAGACGCACTCGCGGAAACGCGCCGCGATTGACTAGACGCTTTCCCGGAAATGGCAACGTCGCTGGCAATCGCGCAGACACGGGGGCAGAGTCAGGGGCGCCAGCGGCCCCGACCTCGCCGCTTCCCGGGAAGTCCTCGCTTGGTCGAGGCAGCGCCTCAGCGTTGAGCAGCTCGCGATCCGCGAGCGCATGCACGTCTGTGCGTCTATCAGGGAGTTGTTCCCATGCTGGTTCGTCTTGCCGACGTCTGCTACCGCCATCGTCGCTGGGTTCTCGCTGTCTGGGTCGTCGTCCTCGTCGGGTCAGTCGGCCTCGCCGGCGCCTACGGGGGCCACGCCAAGCAGGACTACCTGCAACGTGGATCGGACTCGAAGGCCGCGGCCGACGCGCTGGTGGCCAGCTTCCCCGTGAGGTCGGGCGACACCCTCCAGGTCGTCGTCCACTCCGAACGCGGCGTCTCCTCCCCCGGCGTACGCGCACGGGCCGAGAAGATCTACGCCGACCTCGCCGACGCGGACCACGTGGTCGCGGTGTTGAGTCCCTACACAGCGCAGGGCGCCGGACAGGTCTCCGCCGACGGCACGACGGCCTACGCCCAGGTGGCCCTCGACAAGACTCACTCAGAATTCACCGTCAAGGAGGCCAAGGACCTGGTCCTCCCGATCCTCGCCGCCGGTGACACGTCACTGCAGGTCGAGGTCGGCGGAGACGTCGCCAAGCTGTCGCAGACCGCCCCCGTCGGAACCGAGGGGATCGGCCTGCTCGCAGCGGCGATCATCCTCCTGCTCGTCTTCGGGTCCGCCGTCGCCATGGGTCTGCCCCTGATCACGGCACTCTTCGGCCTCGGGAGTGCACTCATGCTGGGCGAGCTCCTGATGCGTGTCGTCGACGTGCCCGACTGGGCACCCCCGACCGCCGCGATGGTCGGCCTGGGTGTGGGCATCGACTACGCACTGCTGATCGTCACCCGCTTCCGCAGTGGTCTGTCCGAGGGCCTGGAGCCCCGACGCGCGACGCTCAACGCGATCGCCACTGCCGGACGCTCGGTCGTGTTCGC
>Ga0105239_10008461_pt1 | contig 11701 bp, 8 predicted proteins | sample KBSC44metaG_FD_92761 | JGI IMG/M metagenome (GOLD analysis project Ga0105239, IMG submission 92761) | Corn rhizosphere microbial communities from Kellogg Biological Station, Michigan, USA - KBS C4-4 metaG | ecosystem: Host-associated > Plants > Roots > Rhizosphere > Soil | place: Michigan, USA...
CACATGCGCTGCCGTCGTCGCGGTGATCGTGGTCGTATTTACCACGCTTACCCCACTCGCAGCCGTTCCACCCAGGCTCACCGTCGCTCCTGCCAGAAAGCCTGTTCCCGTGATCGTCACCGCTGTCCCGCCCGCCGTCGTTCCCGATGTCGGCGAGATCGATGTCACCGTCGGCGCCGGATTCCCGCCACCCTGCCCGCTCGCGCGGAACGTCGCCATCTGCATGATCCAGGCCCCAGCCCCCGTCGCCGTGGCACTGATGCTACCCGCCGCTGCCGCGACCTGGTCTTCCGCGATGTCCTTGTCCGGGGAAGTCAGGATGCGCATCGTGTAACCGCTCCCCGCCGCCTTGAACGCATTCGTCGTCGTTCCTGCCCCGAAGATCAGTTCGTTGGCCGAGGTCGTCGTCGCCGCTCCGCTGCTGGCCGCGGACCCGCTCCCCGCCGCTCCCGCCGTTACGTCCAGCGGATTGTTCGTGTCTAATCCGCTGTATTCCAGAATTCTCACATCCACGTACGGTGCCGCCTGGTTGAACGTCACCGTCACCGTGTTACTGCCTCCCACGATGTTCTTCGCGTAATAAATCGCCTGCCGGATGCCCGCCCCAGTCACCATCGTTCCCGCCTGGCTGTAGCTGTTTCCCCGGCTGTCGCTCACCCCGCTCACCGTCGAAGTCGTGTCATTCCACCCCACTACCACGACGTTCAGGTTCCCTGCGGTCTGCGGCACCGTGTAATTCATAACCACGGCGGAGGTGGGAGTTTGCGGTGTCGCTGCATTCACCTGCACGAATGCAATGGAACCGCCCGTGCTCGTGGTATAGGTGTACCCATTGCTCAGCGTGCCGCTCTGTGCATCCGTATTCGTCACTACCACGTTCACCGCCCCGGCCGCGTGCGGCGGCGTCACGGCTGTGATCGTCGTGCTATTCACAACCGTCAGTCCGGTCATGGCAGTCCCACCCAGGCTGGCGCTTGCACCGGCGAGGAATCCGGTACCGGTGATGGTTACTCCGGTCCCACCGCCCGTGCCTCCGGTATTCGGCGAAATCGAAGTCACGGTCGGCGCCGGGTTCGTACCGGAATAGGTGTAGCCGTTGGTCAACGTACCACTCTGAGAATCCGTGTTTGTAACCGTCACGTTCACCAGGCCGGCGGCGTGCGCTGCGGTGGTCGCTGTCAGGGACGTGCCATTAACCACGGTCACGCCGGTCGCAGCGGTACCGCCCAGGCTGAGAGTGGCTCCCGATTGAAAATTGGTGCCAGTCACGGTTACGGACGTTCCACCGGATGCAGTGCCTGAAGTCGGCGAAATGGAAGTTACGGTCGGCGCCGAATTTCCGGTGGTGTTGGAGAGCCGGGCAAATTTTGCCACCGAAGGCACTCCGCTGCTATTCACCAGGAAGATCATGTAATAGCCGGGGGGCGCGATATTGCCATTGGGAGGAGCGGTGACGGTCAATGTTCCCGACCCAGCGGTAAATGACATTTCAACCAGACGCTGATCCATGTCAAACGCGTGGGTGGGCGCACCCGGCCGTACCAGAACCACGGACGAGATGTTCGCCGCATCGGGTGTTGACAGCGAGAAGTCTTGACCCCACGCGATCGTGCTCGGCGCGCTCGTGATGGTGGGCCGCGTGGCGGCAATCACATTGTTATTCGCGTCTCGGGTGTATAGATATGCCGGCCGGTAGATCTCGGTATGGTTCTGATACGAACCGCGGGTCGGATTGCTTCCCGCAAGCCACACCGTCGCATCAGGCAGCAGCAGAGCGACTGAGTGATAGAGGCGGGGATAAGCGTTCGCCCCGGCCGATGAAAACGTATTTGAAACCGGATCGTAAAGATCAGCATTGAGGCTGGCCGTGTTGGCATCCTCATCGTTTTGGGATCCGCCGAGCGCCAGCACCTTTTTGGTCGGCAGCAGGACCGCGTTCATTTCAATTCGCGGCTGCGACATGTTGGGACCGTACTGCCAGGCCGGGTTCGTCGCTCCCATGTCGATTATTTCCGTGGTGGCATTATTGGCACCGCCCATGATCATCACTTTAGGGCGGTATCCGCTGGACGGAGTCAGGGGCAACAGCACCGAAGTTCCGTAAACCCGGTCGCTGCCGTACTTCGTAGTCGCTACCGTGGTCCAGGTTTGTGCCGCAGGATCAAATAATCGCGTCGTCGGTGTATAACCTGTGTAAAGGACTTTTCCAGTCGGTAGCAGGTGCATGCGGGGATACAAAGGGATGGTCCAAGTCGCGCTATATTGCGGGCTCCACCCCGTACCGGTGGTGTAAATCTCGACCGTCTTGTTCGTATTCCCTGACTCGTCCTCCCCAGAGAACGTCATCACTCGTCCGTCACCTAGAACAGTCACCGTCGGATACCAACGTCCGTGCGCCATATTTTGGGGAATGGTGGTGAAGGTATTCGTGGCCGGATCAAAGACGGCCGACTGCTGGGAACCGAAAAAGGGATCGTAGGCAAGAGTCCCGCCGTTGATGAACGCACGGCCGTCCGGCAGCACCACCATGCCATTGCAGAACATGTCCCAAGTCAACGTAAATCGGGTGATGGTCCCGGTCGTGGGATCGAACAAAAGCGCCCCCGAACCGTTCGAAGTACCATACGGCGCGCCCGTAGGGCATCCACTTTGCGATGGCGGGCAGTTACCCGAACCCGCCACAACCAGAATCTTGCCGTTGTTCAGCAATGCAGCATGGATGGGATTAATAGGCATGAGGTATGGCGTGGTGCTCCACTGTCCCTGGACATCCGCCTGAGCCATTGCCGCTGGAACCAGACCGGCAAGAACCAGCAGGAACAAAGACGCTAGTTGAAGCACACGCGCGGGAAGATTTGATTTCATATAAACCTCATGGTCGTAAGAAGATACAGTCCGACGAGTATCCACTGGGGGAGAGTATCGGTTTCTTAATGCATGTATGAGGCTGCGGTACTAAGGCCGCGTGGGGGAAGAGCGGTCAAATATGACCTCTATTTTATCACAAATGGGTCTTGAAAAAGCTAGTTAATTGGCTGGATTTTCAACCGGGTAGGAGACGCTGGGAGCAACCCGCGGGTAGGGGGTTTCAAGGGATTCCATGCAGTGGGAAACGGGCAAGAATGACCTGCGCGACCCTCTCCGCGAGTACGTCCCAATCGTGTTGTTGTGCAATTTTTTGCCGTTGCGCAACTTTCTCAGGCGTGTTTTCACTCTCTGAGAGCGCATTCTGAATCGCTTTCGACCAATCCTCTGGGCTGCTGGCTGTCGCCAGTACGTCGGAAAAAGCGATTACCGAGCAAATTGGGGTTGAAACCACCGGCCGGCCGCCAGCCAGATATTCATGAAGCTTCAGCGGGTAGATATACTTCGTGTAATCGTCAAGATGGTAAGGCATGATGCAGACGTCTAAGTGCTGCGGGTAGGCGCCCAGCCCTTCCGTCGGCTTTCCGCCAAGAAAGTGCACGTTGGGTCGTTGCGCCATCTGATCAAGCAGTTCCTCGATATTATGGGACCCCTTCCGTTCTCCTACGAACACGAACGACCAATCCGGGTGGGCCGCTGTCAATTCCAGCAACAGAGGCCAGTTCAACATCTTCTTCAGGTAGCCCACGTATCCGATGCGAGGATGGGGAATGCCGCGCAGATCCTCGGGCTCCGTTACCTTTGTCGCATATAACGAATAATCGACGCCATTGGGTAGAAGTTGCGTGTTCCGGTTGAACGACCCCTTCTTTTTCATCATGGCCGGGGAGTGGATAAAAACCTGCTCTGCGGCTGTCAATAGTTGGCGCTCTGCGGCCGGAATCTCCGTTTCGGTGCTGGAGAAGGAATACTCATCGTCAATGTGATAGATGCTAAGGTCGTGCGGCACCTGGTGGATGGCATCGCCGAACTCCGGCCGCCACATGTACAAGACCACCTTGGTGCAGCCTCTCGCACGTAAAAGCCGGTACGCCCGTTTCAAGCGCTCCTTCGCCACAAATCGGGCCAAAAACGGCGGCCGACCGACCCGGGGCAACCAAAATTCCGGATGGTAAACCTGCATTCCAACAGGCGTGGGATAGTCCGACGCCCCGCTCTCACCCCTCCACAACAGCCCCGGATATTCCCGCCACCATGGCGGATAAGCGACCCAAAGAATGTCGAAGTATTTCGCCAGGCGGCTGATCAGATGATGCCGCGTCTGCCAGTTGGAACTCCAGCGATCCGGCACCAGGGCAAGAACCCCGATCCTATCCGATCGTGGTTGTGGAGGATTCGTATTCATGTTCCAACGGTTTCGCTCTCTTTCTCTCCATCCACCCCCGCCACTGCGCTATGAACTCCCCGCGGAAGATGAGAAAAACCATCAGCGGAATCAGTGGCAGCAGCGCCGCAATTTGAAGAAAGAATATTGCAAGGTTCCTGGCTGGCCAGTAGCGCTCCGCCAGCGCGCAAGCCAGCGCAAAGGGTACAACCGTCACCGCCGGACGAACCCAGGTCTGCCAAAGATACGTCCGTACCGGAATGTCCACCAGCTTCGCGATGAACCTCGGCCAGAGCAGTAATTCGATGAACACGCTGGGAATCGTGGTTCCCCAGGCCACACCGTAAATCCCGATATAGCGGACCAATGAGATACTGAGGACCAGATTGGCAACAGCTTCACCCGAGGCCCACCACGCAGTCCGCTTATGTTTCTCCATCCCGTAAACGATACCCGCACTGGTCGTGTTGGCCGAAGCCAGAACCACGGACAGGAGAAGAATCTGCATTACATTGCCTGAGACTTGTGCGTACTGATCACCCATCCAGAGACGGATAAACGTGTGTCCGCGAAAGAACAGGGCCACTTCGATTGGAAGTGAAATAAGCAGCGCCGCGCGAGTTCCATGGATCGCCAGCCGGCGGAGGCTCTCCACGTTGCCGGACGCCTCATACGTACTCGCCAGCGGCGTGAACGTGGTGGTCATGGAAGACACGATCTGGCGCGCGTAGTTGATGACCAGGCCGCCAATCGCGTACAGAGTCACCGCCGCCGGGGACAGAAACGCCCCCACCACCATATTATCAGTATAGTAAACAACCTGAATTGCTATGTTAATTACAAAGGCATAAACACTGTAGTTCCAGAGCTTGTGGAGAGTGACCTTATCGGGCCGCCCGAACACTACCTTCAGCCGCGGATAGACATGGAAACACAGCACTACGGTGACGGAATTTGCGATCACCCATGTACATAGGTCCCAGATTGCCAGCGCCAGGATGCCGTGCCCGGAGCGCAGCAGGAATACCATCCCTGTAGCGCGCGCAACCGTCTGGAGGATGGAAACGCTGCTGGTCAGATCATAGCGGTGCAGAGCCACCAGCACGCCGCCGAAGACCCCGCACCAGAGATTAATCGCTACTGTGATCGCGGTGATGAGTAGAGCAACACGAGCGGGATGCTGCAACTCGACCGGGATGGTAAAAATGCGATGGAAGACAGCCGACAGCAACAACCCTGCCGCTACGATCGCCAGGCTTATCCAAAGGCGGATCCACAAAGCCCCGGACACTGCTTGACTGGCCTCAACATCATTCTGCTGGGCCGCGCCCTTGGAAACAAAGCGAGTAACTGCGCCCCGCAGTCCCAGGTCCAGCAACCCCATGTAGGAGACCAGGGAGCCGATAATGACCCAGACTCCGTACACCACATTTCCCAAGTGGTGTACAACGAAGGGCGACAGGAAAAAGCCGACCAGCGTGGTAACGGCCAGGGCGAACCAGTTCGACAACACGTTTTGGGCGATACGCCGTAGGCCAGGCATGAAAATCGGATTCGGTCTCAGATGCTACGGCCGCTGGTGCCCGTAGGAGTCTGTTCGCTCACTCTCGCACTAAAAATTCGCCGGAAAACGTAATGGGCCGCCACATTGGCGTCGCGCAGCAGCCGTTTCCAATATTGACCCACCCACTGCAGCGTTGCCCAGCCGCAACGTATCCGCTCAACCCAACTCAGCGGTGCTCTCTGGATGGCCCGCAGATATTCGAAAAACTGACGAAAGTGTGGAAATACGATTCGTTCCGGGTTTTCTGGAGTCAGGGATGCGGTGCGCTCAAAGCGGGTGCGGTACACATTGGTCGCGCGCTGTACGTGCTCGCGATGCAGAAAAAGGAATTCGGATATACGGCAATAGCGTCCGTAGAGCGCTAACTCGGCGAGTAACACCCGGTCCGCGTCGGCATAATTGCCCAGGAAGCCGGTGCGCCGCACCACGGCGCCCCGCAGCAACCCAAAAAGGGCTTCGCAATTGTGCTCCATACGCATCATTTCGCGGAAGCGCTCGTGGGGACGCGGGGAACTAACGTTCAAACTCTGTTCCTTGTAAGCGATGGGATCGCTACGATCGTTGATCTCGATCGCTTTGGGATAAGCCAAAACGGCGTCGGGTTCGGCATCGAGGACCGCCACACAAGACTTCAGAAATTCTGGCGCCAGCTTGTCGTCATGCGCCAGCCACATGAAGTACTCGCCTTGCGACAGTTGGGCTCCGCGAGTGAAATTGCGATGGATACCACGATTCACCTGGCTGCGAACGTAGCGTACTCTCGGGTCGCGGACGGCGAATTCGCGGCAAATCGACTCCGTCCGGTCGGTGGAGGCGTTATCGCAGATGATGATCTCGAAGTCGGTATAGCTCTGTCCCAGAATAGACTCGACAGCCTCGGCGATGTATTTCTCGCCGTTATAAACCGGAACCGCGATACTCACCCGGGGTTGCGCGTCTCTCATATCCCCGGGACCTTTCGACCGGAACGTTGCCGCGCGCTCCCCATAATCAATTTGCGGCAGTAAAAGGCTTCTGCGTAGTCATCCGGCGCCGCACATTCCACTCCTCGCAAGCGCATCAGGCCCTGAAACGTATCCGCGGTCAGCCACGCCTTATTGCTTTGCGTCTGGAATACGTCGCAAATGTACTTGATCTTGCGGGAACCGATACCTCGCGTAAAAGGCACAAAGCAGTTGGGCGAACCCAGGTCCCCATCGTATTTCGGGATTTCGTACTCCAGCACCAGGTGCCGCCGCCAGGTGTTCCAGGTCAGGTCACTGATGGTGCGGTGGTCCTGATGGCGGTCCTGGCGATAGTGAGTAAATACAATATCCGGATCGGAATCCTTCTTAAGTTCTTCAAAGAATTCCTTGATCTGCAGCCCCTGGTAGGGAAAGAAACCATCGCGGAAATTCTTGACCAGAATTTTTTTCCGCTTGGCCTGCTTCAGAAACAGCGCTGCGCTGGCGCGCGCTTCCCGTTCCCGCTCCCGGCCGGAACTGAATACTACCCAAACTACCTCCAGGTTAGAGTAGCGCGACAGTAGATGCAGGATGGTTCCGCCGCAGCCGATTTCGATATCGTCGGAATGCGCCCCCAGACACAGAATCTGGAGGGGAGCCCTGGAATCGTCAGGCAGGTTCAGTGGCAACATGCCAATCTGGTTGGTGCTTCCTGATTTAGTCCTTGCCATTTGCCTTCCACACCTGCCAGGGTGCCGCCCCCGTGGAGTAGAGGGTCTCCAGGTGCTGCTTGTCTTTGAAGGTGTCCATACTGGCCCAGAAGCCATCGTAGGAATAGCCGATGAGCTGTCTTTCTTTCACCAGGCGGTGGAAGGGTTCGATAACCAGTTCTTCTTTGTCGCGCATGTATTTGAAAATATCCTGCTTGAACACAAAAAAACCGCCATTGATCCGCACGCTGCCGTTGTCGATGGCATGAATTCCCGAAACCAGGCTACCGTTGCCCGGTTCAAGCGACACCAGGTGATAGCTCAAGTTGGGCCGAACGCAGAGGAAACTGGCAATCTTGTCCTGCTTGTGGAAGTGGTCGATTTGTTCTGGCAACGGGAGGTTGGTCAGGCCGTCGCTGTAGTTGGCCAGAAACTCTTTCTCCCCCTCGAGATATTTTTCCACCGCCTTCAGTCTTTGTCCGATGTTGGAATTGATCCCGGTATCCGCAAAAGTAATTCGCCAGTCGTGAATATCGCTGCTTAGCAACTCCAGGCTTTTGGCGCCCCCGCTCAGGATAAAGTCGTTCGAAGCACATTCGTTGTAGTTGAGGAAGTAGTTCTTGATGGCGTCGGCGCGGTGCCCCAGGCAAAGAATGAAGTCCTTGTGGCCGAAGTGGGCGTAGTACTTCATCACATGCCACAGGATGGGCCGATAGCCGATGTGGACCATGGGTTTGGGCAGATCTTCGGCATCGCGAATCCGCATGCCCTGCCCACCGCAAAATAGAACGACTTTCATAGCGATTTTTCCGCCTGGCGTTTGCTTGATGCCCGCTTTCTAACGCCCGCCGGCCATGGCGGGAGATCCGACAATCTCTTCCAGCCAGGTCTCTCCCCGGAATACCCGATATTGTTCCGCACGCAACCGGTCTCCCAGGCGGTTCGGAGGAAGCGTGACATCGTGGTACGTGATGACCGAATCTTTGCCGACATCCCGAGTCAAGGTGCAGCCTTCCACCAGTCCCTCGGGAAGATAGCGCTGGTCGCACATTTCATCGGCGTTCACTGCTTCACCGTAGGTCATGTACATACCGTAATCATCCAGCACTTCACCGGCACGCAGGTCGCGTTTGGCCACGGCACAGACTTCCACCACGGGACCGCCCAGCGGCTTGGCGACGGAATCACGGAACAAGGCCACCCGGGCAATCGAGTTCGGCACTTCAAAATGCACCAGGTGATAGGGCACGAAGAACGAGTACAACGGTCCATCCCCCATTTTGTAAAGGCTGAGATAGTGTTGCTGTTTGGGATCGGGATGTTCGCCCAGAACATAAAACTTTGTCAGCGGCGTCCCCACCACATAGTCCACGATTCCACCCAGCTTGCGGGCTTCTTCGATGTCGTAGAGTTTGCCGATCTTCATGACATCGTCTTTATATTCCATGCCGCGCGACATGCCCCGGGAACGCACCTTGAAACCGGTGGCATTGGCGACAATCGCCTGTTCAAAGCTGATCTTCGAACCGTCGGCGAAGCTCGTCACCATGGCCGGATTCTGTTTCCATTTTTCGGCAAAACCTTTTTGCGTCGTCGGGTTGCGATACGGGTCCTGCAAACCTTTGACGTTGCCAATCACGCGCGGAGTCAGGCCCAAACCCTTCACCCAGCGGTAAAGATTCATTTGAAGGCCAGGCTCATCGCCGTCGCAGGCGGAGAGAATGACGCCATGTTTCTCCGCGTACACCTGAAGAATAGGCCCGATGGTCGCGTCAATCTCTGCGTTCAGAAGAACGATGTCTTTGCCATGCTTGAAGGCCTCGATCGCCACTCCTGCACCGAACTCGACCGAACCCGTGACATCAACCAGCACATCCACTTCAGTTGACCGGGCCAGCAGGAAAGCGTCTTCGGTGATGACGACCTTGCCTTCGCGAATGGCCAGGTCCGCCTCCTGCTGCTGCCGCGCCGGGGCCACATCTTTGATCCCGCAGTACTGGCAGAGATCCGCCGCCCGTTGCACAATCCGGTTGTAAACCCCAACCAGCCGCATGCCATGCATGGTGTTCACGATGTGATTCGCCAGGCCCTGCGACATAAAGCCGGCTCCCAGCAGAGCCACTCGAATGGGACGACCCTCCGCTTCCCTTGCCTTTAACGCGTTGTCCACGATAATCATGATCGCATTTTCCCCGTTTTGTCCCTGATCCGTGTCAGCTCTTTCCCAAACCGCCACCCACTGGCTCCGCCTGGTTGACGTTCATGCGGCTCTTGAGCTGCTGCTCCTGCTCGTCGAGCAATTTCCAGGCCAGGTCTTTGTCGGAAATTACCGCCACCGGCAAGGGCCAGACCAAATTCAGCCGGGGATCGTTGTACATCAATCCGCCTTCGCAGCCCGGCGTGTAAAACTCACCCACCTGGTAGCTGGTCTCGGTCTGGTCGCGCAGAACCTGATAACCGTGCGCGAAACGCTCGGGAACGTAAAGCGCGCGGCTGTTATCTTCGTTGAGTTCCACCGCGATGTGCTGCAGATAGGTCGGGCTTTCCGGTCGAAGATCAACGATGATGTCCAGAATCGCGCCTCGAGTGGCCCGCACCAGTTTAGTCTCGGCCGATGGCGGAAACTGGAAGTGCATGCCGCGCAGAGTTCCCTTCTTGTGGTTAAACGCAAGGTTCGCCTGCGCAATGACCGGCTTCAATCCGTGATCCTCGAACTCGTGCTGGCAGAAGGAACGCGCGAAAAACCCGCGCGAATCTTCGCGGCGTTCGATGTCGATGATGAATGCGCCCTTCAGTTTGGTTTCAGTAAATATCATCAGCTCTCGATTCCCTTTCAATTAAAGCCGTTAGCGTGCTCCGGCTGAGGTTTCTGTCATTGCCTCAGGAGTGTTTGACGTCCAACGCAGCGAAGAGTCCAAGCGGCGATCCTTTAATAGCCCCTTGATGTAGTCGATGCGCGAGTAGCGGGTGTTCTGGAAATCTTCCAGGGTCAGGTTGACCGCCCGATACGCATCGTACAACTCTCTCACTCCCTTGCGGGCATTCCACTGCGGCTTGAAATCCGGAATCATGCGCTTGATCTTGCTGCAATCCACCCGGTAGCAGCGTTTGTCCGGTCCAGCCCCCGGGGCAAATTCGATGCGGCAATTCGGAACCACCTCTTTCACCATGTCCGCCAGCTCATGGATACGATAGTTCTCTTCGTTCAATCCAACATTGAACGCCTGGTTGTGCACCTTCTCGACGGGCGCGGTCATGAGCGCCAGGAAGGCGCGGGAAATATCTTCAATGTGCACGATCGGACGCCAGGGAGTGCCGTCGCTCTTCATTAATACCTGCCCCGTGGTCATGGCGAAAGCCACAAGGTTATTCAGGACAAGATCGAAGCGCAGCCGGGAAGAAACTCCATACGCCGTGGCGTTCCTCAGGTACACCGGGCAAAAGCTGGCGTCCGCCAGTTTCGCCAGATCGCGTTCCACCAGGACTTTCGATTGGCCATAGGGCGTGACCGGATTGAAGCTGCTGCTCTCATCCAGCATATCGTCGCCCGCCGACCCGTAGGTGCTGCACGAGGACGAGAACAGGAACCGTGAAACCCCTGCCTCTTTCGCTTTCTGCGCCAGCCTCACCGAGCCCAGATGATTGATGTCAAACGTCAATTGCGGATCCAGATTGCCTAACGGATCGTTGGACAGGGCGGCCAGGTGAATCACGGCATCGAAACCCTCCAGGTGTTTGGCCTGGACGTCGCGTATGTCCATGCGAAGCGCGGGAATATCGGCGGCTGATTTTCCAAAGCTGCAACGCTCAAACAGATACGTATCCAGGCCCGTGACTTCGTGCCCGTCGCGGCTCACCAGGCCGGTCAGGACTGACCCGATGTACCCGTTGTGTCCGGTGACTAAAACTTTCATTCGATATCCCCCTGTACTGTGCTTGGTCTGCTTGTATTTTAACGTCCGGAGTGTGGAAATTTCCGATCCGGGCAGGTAAACGTTGGTAACCTGGGTAAAATCCTACTTTCCCTGCCCCGCCAGCGAGCCTTGCACGCCGGCCCGGCCCAGGGAAGAGCTGTGGTCTGAGGTGGCGCGACCTGCAGCCCGGTTTAATATTTCCGCAAATCTGGCCGCCATATGAGGATGATCATAGCGCTCCAGGGCTTCCTGGTCGGCCGGGTAGGTGAGGTTGCCGTCCGGGAGGAACTGCTTATACATTGCGAGCAGACTTTCTCGCA
>Ga0105239_10008462_pt1 | contig 11701 bp, 6 predicted proteins | sample KBSC44metaG_FD_92761 | JGI IMG/M metagenome (GOLD analysis project Ga0105239, IMG submission 92761) | Corn rhizosphere microbial communities from Kellogg Biological Station, Michigan, USA - KBS C4-4 metaG | ecosystem: Host-associated > Plants > Roots > Rhizosphere > Soil | place: Michigan, USA...
AAAGAATCAAACATCGCGTCTGCTTTTCTCCTCAATGATTTCACGGAATCTGAACAATCAAAATCCCTTTCATCAAACACCCTCATCGCCTGTTTCAGATCGCCCGGCCGGAATGGCATATCCCACAGCCTGAAACCACTGACCTGTTCCGACAATATTCTCAGCTTCGGTTCAATAGCGATACATACTACAGGCTTGTTCAGCACCGACCCCATCACGCCGCCATGATAGCGTGCAGTAATGAAACCGTCAAAGCCATCCAGCGTATCCATGAACTGTTCTATACCACTTTTGAAGGGATCCCATTCCAGGCAAGGGTAACCACCTTCAATGATCATCTTCCGCCATTCCACATCACGCAGCGTCGAAAAAATGATGAACGTGAATTCATAGTCAGAATCCCTGTGTTCTTCGATCATCTTCAGCAATGTTTCCTGGTAGTCATTCCCACCATTTTCATACCTCCAGTCCCTTACGATCACTCCTATCTGCTTCCGCTTTTTCTCAGTATAGTTGGCTGTCCCATTACGGTGAACAGCTTTATCGTAATTCAGAAAGCTCGAATAACATATATCCGCGCCCTCGTTCACATCCTGATACCCCCAGTCTTTGCAATAAGACAGGGAGGTAGCATCCCTTACATATAACAGGTCCATTTCTCCCACCAATGTTTTCACCTGCTCTACCCTGTCATTCTCCGGGTTGAACGGACCAAGTCCCAGTCCGAGGCCTACTGATTTCTTTGCAGGCACCGGCTGTTTCCGGGAAAATTTACTTCTGATCTTTTTCATCAGTAATCCCGGGTTGTCGGCCAACAACCTCCAGAAGAGTTTCAGATAAAACCCTCCCTTGTTGGAGTTGAATAAAAAGAACTGTGTGCCTCCTCCGTAAATCAATACATCGGCGGCTGTTTTTTTGTTGTCATTCACATCCACATAACCAGACTTCTTCAATAACCGCTGGCAGTAATCACTTGAACTGCCACAAAAATCAACGTTCACACACAGGTTGTTTCTTAAAAAAAAGTTCTCAATAGTACACATCAAAGCATCATCTCCAAAGTTCGCTTCGCCATATGCACCCTTTACAACTACAGATTTTCCCATAGTACAATACATTAACAAACAGGTTTAATAAAGGCCTTCCAGCCAATCAGGCCTTCTTCGAGCACAGGTATATTAGACACAGGTCTCTCCGTTCAGCATTAGGTTGATAGATTCTCTGATTGGCGTCGATACTAATAGTTCTTATAACGTGTTTTTATTACTAAGCAGTAAGACGTTTAAATGTCCTGATCAGTAAAAAAACTATTGCTCCCAAAACAAGCAGTAATATAAATATCCTAAGTGCGATTGCGATCTCCATAAAAATCATCAGCCCCGCTGAAAACAGTATCAGTAGCCATATTGATATACTTTCGAACGACCACACAAAGTCCTTTTCACACAATTTCCTTGAGGTATAAAATGGGATGAACACGAGCGTGTTCAGAAAATAGGCAATAGCGTAGGCGGCGGAACGTCCGATGGCGCCATAGGGTTTTAAAAAATACATGCTGACCAACGCCATTATGCCCCACACCACGTTTGTGATCAGGCTCCACCACATGTATCCTCTCGCGGTAAAGTTCCGCGCTATACCCTGACGGTGTGCAACAATAACGGTGGTGAACATCACCAGTACGATGGAGCTCTTTAACATGTCTCCTGCGTAATCACGCCCAAACAGCAGGTTACCCAATTCGGGCACATACATGAAAGGGAGTGATATGAAAATGCCAACAATCCATGGCAGGTAATTGTTGGCCATTTCAAACTTCTTATTTGTATTCTCCAGGTTTTTGACCACATAAGGCAAAAATGCCTGCCCTATCATCCCATTGATCACCGTTACTACCAGCATGATATTCAGGGCCGCGTTATAGATACCCAGCTGCTGATAGCCATTCGGCAATTCTACCAGGAATGCATTGCAAAACCAGTTCACCGGCAGTACAAGCCCACCACTCAATACGGCGGGCAGACTATAAGAGAATAACACGTTCAGCTCCTTTGTAAACCCCCTCTCATTGACATTGATGCCATATGCCCCTGCCGCCTTTCTCACCTCCACGAAACCAATAACGCAGATCACGACGGCATTGCTGGCTAAAGCAATAACAGCGCCTGCAACGCCAAAGAACAGGGAGAGTGAAATAGCAACAGGAATATTGACCAATCCTCCTATCAGGTTGATACGGGAAATACTTTTGAACTTCTCGAGGCCCAGCAGGATACCGTTCTGCACCCCATTTACGGAGTAAAACAGGATAGCCAGTCCGCCAAACTGCAAGTCCCTGATCAGTTCTCTTGACTTCAAAGAAACAGCCGCTAATGGCTCCGCATAAATAAAGATCAGCCCTGCTACCACTATCCCGGTCACCCAGGAAATCAAATAAGACATCCTGATAATACGTCCGGCCTTGATCTTATCTTTCATACTGAACTCAGAAACAAACTTCGTGGCGGTCACACCAAGTCCCAGTCCGGCGAACGTAGAGAACATATCTACCGTAGACCTGATCATTCCCAGCTCGCCAAAACCCTGTTTCTTCAATATCCTCGCGATGGCCACATATGTCATGAATATCAGTAACCTTGAGCCGATCGTTCCGATAAAACTCCATATAATACCTGAAGACACCTTCCTGGCCAGGTCTGAGCTCAGGTTTCCCCTGATGAAACCAGTGGCCTTCTGTGGTAAAATACCTGCAACCCTCGATATTAATATGCTGCGGTTCATATTGCCTGCAATTCATTTATATGCGCTACTATCCTCTCACACGATTTGCCATCCCCATAGGGATTTACGGCATTCGACATACTCTCGTATGCCTGCCGGTCGGTCAGAAGACTATCCACGTACTTGTATATCTTCGCCTTGTCTGTTCCTACCAGTGACACCGTTCCTGCCGCCACCGCTTCAGGACGTTCAGTGGTATGCCGCATCACCAGTACCGGTTTTCCCAGTCCCGGCGCCTCTTCCTGGATGCCTCCGCTATCTGTGAGAATAAGATAGCTGCGGTTCATCAGGTAGATAAAAGGCAGGTAGTCCAGCGGTTCGATGATAAACACGTTGGGCAGGCGCTCACTCATCAGTACATCTGCCACCGGTTTCCGTACGTTCGGATTGAGATGCACAGGATAGATAAAGTCCACGTCCGTGTGTTTCTGTGCCAGCTCTTTGATAGCACTGCAGATATTGAGAAATCCGTCTCCGAAATTCTCGCGGCGGTGTCCTGTTATCAGGATCATTCTTCTGCCGGCACTCCCACTTTTCTGTTGCCATTCATTGATCAGCTCAGTAGCGATGCCCATCTTCGCCAGCTCACACTCTGTTTCCTGCTTCAGCGCACCGTCTGTCTGTACCCGGTTAAGTACCATATACAGGGCATCGATCACGGTATTGCCGGTTACATAGATCCTGTCTTCCTGTATCCCCTCCTTCAGGAGGTTCTGCCGGGCGGTCTCTGTTGGTGCGAAGTGACAGGTAGCCAGTCGCCCTGTTAAGTTCCGGTTCATTTCTTCCGGCCAGGGGCTGTAGATATTATGCGTTCTCAAACCCGCTTCGACATGTGCAACGGGGATCTGCTTATAAAAGGCAGCCAATGCGGCAGCAGTGGAGGTTGTCGTATCGCCGTGTACCAGTACAATGTCGGGATTCACCTCATTCAATACGCCTCTCATGCCTTCCAGTACCCGGATGGTCACGTCCGTCAGGTCCTGCCCCTGCTTCATGATATTCAGATCATAATCAGGTGTGATATCAAATATGCGCAGCACCTGGTCCAACATCTCACGATGCTGGCCTGTAACACAGACGATCGCTTCAAATGCCTCCGGATGGCTCATCAGTCTTTTTACCAGTGGGGCCATTTTTATGGCTTCGGGTCTTGTGCCAAAAACAACCAATACTTTTTTCTTCGTCATATGTGCTTTGCTTTACAACCGTGCATCCACCAGATCCCTGTTCAGACAGGCTTTCGTATCGAAAATGACGCCGTTATTCCTGATGATCTTCTGATAATCCAGCTCCAGGAACTCCTGGTGGGCCACCGCTACGATGATCGCATCATACACAACAGAATTGCGTAACTGTTTGATGATATCCACGCCGTATTCATGATATACCGCTTCTTCATTGGCCCATGGATCATATATGTCTACATCCAGCCCGAACTGCTCCAGTTCATGGTAGATGTCCACTACTCTTGTATTCCTCACATCAGGACAATTCTCCTTAAACGTGATACCCAGTATCAGCGCTTTGGAGCCTTTGATCTTATGGTCCTTTTCGATCATCAGTTTCACGACCTTGTTAGCCACAAACTGTCCCATCATGTCGTTTACCCTTCTTCCTGACAGGATCACCTGCGGATGATATCCCAGCGACTCTGCTTTGTGCGCCAGGTAATAAGGGTCCACACCAATACAGTGACCGCCTACCAATCCTGGTTTATACTTCAGGAAATTCCATTTGGTGCCTGCCGCTTCAATAACATCATTGGTATCAATGCCAATCCTGTCAAAGATGAGGGCCAGTTCATTGACAAATGAGATATTCACATCACGCTGTGCGTTTTCAATAGCCTTGGATGCTTCGGCCACCTTGATGCTTGGCGCTTTATGTGTGCCAGCCTTAATGATGGAGCTGTACAGGTCATCCACAACAGTGGCAATCTCAGGCGTAGAGCCACTGGTCACCTTTTTTATCTTAGTCAGGGTATTGATCTTATCGCCAGGGTTAATCCTTTCGGGGGAATATCCCACGAAGAAATCTTTATTGAACTTTAAGCCGGATACCCTTTCCAGTACAGGCACACAATCTTCTTCTGTACAGCCGGGGTATACTGTAGACTCATAAATCACAATATCGCCCGGTTTCAGGGCTACACCGATCATTTCTGAAGCCTTCAGCAGTGGCTTCAGATCGGGCGCCTTAAACTGGTCTATAGGCGTGGGAACGGTAACGATGAATGTATTGTAGTCCCTCAGCTCTTCCCTGTTAAAAGAGAAGCCTAATCCTTTGCGGGACTTCCCGCTTTTTTCCCTCAGGCGCATTGCTTCCAGTAACTCATCCATATCCGCCTCTTTCGTACGGTCATTTCCTTCACTCAACTCTGCAATACGTTCCTGGTTGATATCAAATCCCATCACATTGTAATGCTTCCCGAACTCAATTGCCAGGGGCAGTCCAACGTATCCTAACCCTATTATGGCAATGCTGCGTTGTGCTATTTCGGTTTCTGTCTCTGCAGCTATCTGTAGCTGATTTATTTCTTCGACCACATTGTTCATAAAAAACAGATTAAAAAAGATTAGTTAGAAAAAATCCAGTTGATGCACACGCTTATTTTTTAGCAAGCGAGCGTTTTACTTTAGATATCAGGCCATTGGTAGACCGGGGTGTATTTGAATAACCATAGCCATAACCATAGCCGTAGCCATAACCGTAGCCGTAACCATAACCACTGCCGATCTTCACGTCGTTCACGATGATATTGATCTTAGGCAGTTTGCCATTGAGATGCAGGTCCCTGGAGAGCAACAGTTGCTGTTTGAAGGTATATCCCTGTCTCACCAGGTACAGCGTTGCATCAGCAAAACGTCCCAGCAGCTGGGCATCCGTTACAAGGCCCACAGGTGCGGTATCTATGATGATATAATCAAAACGTTGTCTCAACTCGCGGAACAATCTCTCGGTAGCAGGCAGCAGCAATAATTCTGCCGGGTTAGGAGGAATAGGACCGGAAGAAACGATGTAACAGTTCTCATGAAAACCGGAAGGCCTGATGATTTCCTCTAAACTGGTCTTTCCGATCACGTAGGTACTGAAACCTATCTGGTTCACCAATCCCAGCTGCTCTGAGATCTTTGGCTTACGCAGGTCCATTTCCATCAGCACGACCGACTTACCGGAAAGCGCCAGCACAGAGGCGATGTTGGTTGCCACAAAAGATTTTCCCTCGCCGCTCATACTGGAAGTCAGCAGGATGACCTGCCCTTTATCGCCCAGTACAAACTGCAGATTCGTCCTGATAGCGCGGAACTGTTCCACCACTGGCGCAACGGAACCTTTACATACGACTACCAGTTCTTTATGATCTGAGTGTCCTACTTCTGCCAGGATAGGCACTGGGGTGTTGTTGACGATATCTTCCCGGCTTCCTACCCTGCGGTTGAAGAGCTCTTTGAGATACAATCCGATGGCAGGAATAGCCACACCCGCCAGCAGGGCAAACAGGTAGATCATCGGTCTCTTGGGGGCAAATGGTGCGGAATCACTCTTGGCCGGGTCGATGATCCTTGCTATTGCCAGGTTAGATGACTTGGAAATGGCCGATTCTTCGCGTTTCTTCAGCAGGAACAAGTATAACTCCTGTTTTACAGCCTGCTGCCTGGAATAGTCCAAAAACACCCTTTCTTTGCCCGGCACCTGTTTGATCTGGCTATTGATACCTCCCATCCGGTTCTTCAGCTGGTTGATGCTGATCACGATACCACTTTTCAGGGAAGCCACATTGGAGCTCAGGTCAGCCCTCAGGGAAGCCAGTTGCTCGTCCATGTTCTTAATAAAAGGATTGGACTCTGTAGTGGTCATCAGGCTACGTTGCCTGTCCAGCTGCAACCCATTATACTTCTCCACAATGGCCAGGAAGGTAGGGTCCTGTACGACCAGTGCGGAGGGTACAATACGTTTATTATTGTTCTGGTCATTGATATATTGTTCGATAGACTCTACTATGCTCAGTCTCACCTCCTGTTCGGTGAGCTGTTTGGTAAGGTCTTCCGTACCGGATACCAGCACTTTCGCCTGTTCCTGCAGATCGGCCAGGTCGTTCTCCTGTTTGAACTGCTGGATCTGTTTTTCAACGCCCGACAGTTCACTGCTAACCAGCACCAGGCGGTTATCTACGAATGCGATGGTGCTGTCTACAATCCTGTTCTTATCTTCCACGCTGGCCTGCAGATATTTTTCGATCAGCTTATTCAGGATGATCTCTCCCTTCCTGGGTATAGTGGCTTCTATACCGAGATTGATCACGCTTACCTGTTTATTGGGTATTTCCACGTTGATCTTCTGCTGGAAAGAGGCTACGGCATTATCGAATGAGGTCACGCTGATGATATATTCCTCATCTACGAGTTCGATCCGCCTGTTCCGGGTGATGGATAACACCCCTTCAGAAAGGTGGACCGTATCGCCCCAGTTCAGCGTTTTTTCCCCATCGCGGGTCCTGAACACGAATTTCTTCTCATCGATCGGCTTCAGGACGTACTTCACATTTTTGAGGGTATCTTTCAGGAACAGCCAGTTAGCGGTAAAAGGCACATCGATGACTTCCGCTTTTTTAAAGTGGCCCTCTACTATATAGGTAACATTCAGTTTCAGATCCCTTACTACCTTTTCAATGATAGATCTTGATTTCAGGATCTCCACTTCATTGTCGACATTACTTTTTGTACTGAACAGCTCCAGCTGGTCCAGTATTTCCTGCCCCTGGATGTCGCCGCCCTTCTTGTCGTCCTTCACCAGGATCTTCGCATTAATATTATACCTGGGCGTTGAATATCTCAGGTATGCCCATGCCAGTGTGCCGGTCAGTAACAGGCATATTACAAACCAATACCACTTATTGCGGACCTTTTCCAGGATGTTTTGTACGTCAAGCGTATTGTCCGGTAAAAGCTCTGCTTCTATCTTATTATTTACAGCACCGTTAATGTGATTCCTACCGCTCATATAATGGGATTAATTAAAATTTAATTCTGGTTGCAAGGACAACTAAAAGAGATAACAGCGACACCGCGATCGTAAAATTCCTTGTCTTTGCAACATCTGTGGATGCAATCTTCGCTTTGTTAGGCTCTACATATACAACATCTCCCTGGCGTAAATAGAAATAGGGGGACGTGAACATTTTGCTATCGTTGATATTAAAGCGTACGAACTCTTTCTTATTCCCTGCGTCTCTTATCAGCAGGATGTTTTCCCTCTTTCCATAGATGGTAAGATCGCCCGCCATGCCCAGTGCATCGAGCAGACTTACTTTTTCATTGGGCATGATATAAGAAGCCGGTTTTGCCACCTCACCCAGTACGGTGATCTTAAAGTTGACGAACCGGACGTTTACGACAGGATCTTTATAATACTCAGCAGCTTTGGTCCTGACTTCGTCGCGTACTGCGTCAGTGGTTTTTCCCTTTACGAATATCTTTCCTATCAGCGGCAGCATAACGTATCCATCTTTGTCTACCAGGTACCCGCTCATAGACGAAGCAGGAGAAGACGTTGGCGTACTGCCGGCTCCCAGAGGATTTCCATTTACGGGCCAGGTAGCGGTATTCTGCTGGTTGAGCAACGTTGTGGCAGAAGGATCGAGTGTTTGTATATTGACCTGTAAGATATCGTCGGGCTGAATAGTTGGCGTATAAAAGGCAGCCTGATCGACGGCTGTCTTTCTTATTGAATCCGGAATATCTTTGAAATAACCAATATTCTTGGGTGCAGAACAAGATGAAAAATATAGAGACATTACTCCTGCCATGAGCAAAAGCAGGTAAACTCCAGGTTTTGTAGTGCGACTCACGCGATAAATAATCGTCATTATAAAATTAACAGTTTAAAAAAGGTCTACTACCGGCATACCATGAGATATGCGGATGATCATGTATTGATTCTGTACTATAGTTTTATTTTATCCTTATCCAGTTGTTCGTATGCTGAATTCTTACTGATAAATTCCGGTACCAGTTGCTTCATGAGAACTACTGTAGGGGTGATGTAATGCTTCTGGGCAGAAGCGATCAACTTTTCGATATGCTCATTCACTTCAACGAAGTCATATTCACGAACGCGGGCTATCATGATTTTTTCATGATAAGTACTAAGTGTATTTTCTGCATTGTTCAACAGCTCTTCATACAGCTTTTCTCCCGGACGTAATCCTGTAAACACCACCTGCACATCTTTACCAGGCTCCCTTCCACTCATGCGGATCATCTTATTGGCCAGATCTGCTATTTTCACCGGTTGCCCCATATCAAATACAAATATCTCGCCACCTTGTCCCATCGCTCCGGCTTCCAGCACCAGCTGACAAGCTTCAGGAATCGTCATGAAGTAACGGGTAATCTCCGGATGTGTAACAGTAAGCGGTCCTCCCTTTTCCAATTGCTGTTTAAATCGGGGTATAACAGATCCATTAGATCCTAATACGTTGCCAAACCTTGTAGTGATAAACCGTGTAGGTGGCATACCATATACGGGGCCTGACTTTTTATATTGACGGTTAACGTGATTATTGTAGGATTGTGTAAATATTTCGGCTATTCTTTTGGAAGCGCCCATGATATTGGTAGGGTTCACGGCTTTGTCAGTAGAGACCATCACAAATTTCTCCGCACCAAATTCCACTGCCAGTTCTGCCAGCATCTTGGTACCCATTACATTATTCAACACGGCCACAGAAGGGTTCTTTTCCATCATGGGCACGTGTTTATAGGCGGCAGCATGATATACCATGGAAGGCTCATATACTTCAAATAACTGCTGCATGCGGATGCGGTCGCAGATATTGGCGATGTATGGCACTACGGGTACACCTGGCGCCAGCTCTCCCATTTCAAGTTCCAGTTCATGCAAAGGCGATTCTGCTTTATCGCACATCACGATTACGGCAGGTTCCAGTTTCACTAACTGTCTTACCAGTTCACTGCCGATAGACCCGGCAGCACCTGTAACGAGGATCGCTTTACCTTTTGCCTCGCGGCTCACCTGTTCATTGCTGATACTGATCACTGATCTGTCCAGCAGGTCTTCGATCCGGATGTCCTGCAGTTTGGCAGGGCTCCATTCAGCGTTGATCCATTTATTCACAGGCAATACTTTCTGTACTTTAATATTCAGTGCAATGCAATTATCAACAAGGTCATTGAGCACCTGTGCATCGGGCGCTTCTTCAGCAACGATGAGTAACTTCACTTTCTCTTGTCTCATCAGTCTTTCGAGCGCGCCTCTGGAAGTGCCGAAGATAGGCAATCCATCCAGGCGTTTACCCGCACGGGTTAGTTTATCATCCAGAAATCCTGTAATGCGGATATTGCCTGTCTGATCTTCGCTGATGGCCTTCCGCACCATTAATCCGGAGTGACCTGCATTATATATAACAGCTTTGGTTTTATTGATGACGCCATACCTGTTGTAATAATGAAAAGCCCATTTTACAAAGAGCCTGTAAGATAACAGGAAGAAGGTATTGATGAAGAAGTTAATAGTGATAACGGATAAGGGTATCATGTTTTCTGCCGTGTATGTAAAGGCAGCAACATTGATGTAATAATAGATAACGGCACTGACAAGGCCCACGCATGAAATGCGTCCAATATCTGCCATACTTGTGTACCTCACAATGCCAGTGTAAGTACGAAACAATAACGATAATAGTAAATTCACACTCACTACAACCAATACGATATCCTGCATGGGGTATCGACCAAAGTCTTCGAGGCTAAAGTTAAGCCTGAGTAAAAAAGACAGGCTCATTGCAACAATCGAACACCCGAGGTCTAATAACAAAATCAGCCAGGACGGGGTAATCCATGATCTCTTAGTCATCGGTTTAATTAGATAAGGTTAAAACTGTATCAGTATTTTCTTTCAATAACTCGGAATCTCTTACAAACAGTATTGTGTTACAGTATTTTAAGTTCTAACCTGTGTGCAAAATAAATACATAATGTTAAATTTTGTCCAGTTAATAGATGAGATTGACCACATGTTTTTATCACTAATATTTATATTCCGTAATATTAAAAACACATTGATTCATACAATTCTTCTATACTGTTTACAGCCGGGCTTTTATTTATATATCAGTCTTTCTATCGTTCGGAACTAACAAATATGCCTATTTTAATATTGCGTATTAATACGTGTCATTAAAGGGGCACTATCAACACAATCACATATATCTGACGCGCAAAGCATGTTGGGGCGGCGCATGCCACCTTCACATAGGTTCTTAGCATTAAGAACATGGTATTAACACGAGCAATGAGTTCTTCATGGCATGCAAGTTAAGTTGACTAATTGGTTATGACTTTGCACTCTAAAGGTGTTGCCAGCAGACTTTAAAGTAATGCTTGCTATTCAAGTTATTCGGTGAGACAGTTGAAACAAACACTATACCAAAAAGCAACAATGCCAATTCTTTCTCAAGACCACCTTTGATAACAACTATTGACTAGCGTTTGTTTTGGGATTTTAAAAAGTGTTAGCTCATCCGTTGTCTTTAAACAGAAGGGACTAACGAATATAGAAATAAACAAATTCAAATTATTGCTTGTATAAACAACAGGGGCTATCTGAAAAAAAAAATACCCGGAGCGTTTAAGCACCGGGTAAAGTTTACTACAAAAAAATATATGTCTTAACGTTATTCCACAGTTAGTGTGCCGGTATAGCCACAGGTTTTGTCCTGATAGCAGTTAACGCTTCTTCAGTCGTCATCTGCTGTTTTTGCGGCTTATGCCATACATAACTTTTCTTCAGACAGGAGTAGCAGATATATCTGCGGATAGGGAATACACCTAACACATATTTAACAAAGAAACCACGGGGTACCCTGTCTTCAAGAACACCGTGTTTACATTTAGGGCAA
>Ga0105239_10008463_pt1 | contig 11700 bp, 12 predicted proteins | sample KBSC44metaG_FD_92761 | JGI IMG/M metagenome (GOLD analysis project Ga0105239, IMG submission 92761) | Corn rhizosphere microbial communities from Kellogg Biological Station, Michigan, USA - KBS C4-4 metaG | ecosystem: Host-associated > Plants > Roots > Rhizosphere > Soil | place: Michigan, USA...
AACAGCTTCTGGGATTTAATAGGCTGGATCCTGCCCTTTGTACTCTTGTTTGTAATATGGCAATACTATTTGCGAAAAAGTACCGGCAGAGCAGGCGGTTCTTCCGTTTTAAGTTTTGGCAAATCCACAGCCACTTTGCTTGATAAGGAAAATAAAAGCAGCGTTACGTTCGCAGATGTGGCTGGCCTGGAAGAAGCACAAATGGAAGTAAAAGAAGTCGTTGATTTTTTAAAAAGTCCGCAGGAGTTTACCAGGCTGGGGGCAAAGATTCCCAAAGGGGTTATCCTGGTTGGTCCGCCCGGTACAGGCAAAACCCTGCTGGCGAAAGCAGTAGCGGGAGAGGCACAGGTGCCTTTTTTTAGCATTTCGGGTTCCGAATTTGTTGAAATGTTCGTGGGAGTAGGAGCTTCGCGTGTTCGCGATTTATTTAAACAGGCAAAAGAGAAAGCGCCTTGTATTGTGTTCATTGATGAAATTGATGCTATCGGAAGATCGAGGAGTAAGAATGCATTTTTTAACGGAGGTAATGATGAACGGGAAAGCACGCTGAACCAGCTACTGACTGAAATGGATGGTTTTGGTACCAATACCGGTGTAATTGTATTGGCTGCCACCAACCGGGCAGATATGCTTGATCCGGCTTTGCTTCGCCCTGGCCGGTTCGACCGGCACATTTATCTTGAATTACCGAATATGAAGGAGCGGGAGGCAATTTTCAAAGTGCATCTTCGCCCTCTTCTTTTAGATGGTACAATCGACATTCATTTTCTCGCTTCTCAAACGCCAGGTTTTTCAGGAGCTGATATTGCAAACATTTGTAACGAAGCTGCGTTAATAGCCGCGCGTGGTAAAAAAGAAAGAATAGGCAAACAGGATTTCCTCGATGCAATTGATCGTATAGTAGCTGGTTTGGAAAGAAAAAGTAAGATCATTTCTCCCGAAGAAAAAAAGATCATAGCCTACCACGAAGCAGGACATGCAGTAATAAGCTGGTTATTAAAAAACGTTGACCCTCTTGTAAAAGTGTCTATTATTCCAAGAGGAAAATCATTGGGCGCCGCCTGGTATTTGCCTGAAGAAAAACAATTAAGAACTGCTACATCTTTTAAAGAGAATCTTTGTGCAACGCTTGGTGGCCGTGCTGCCGAAGAAGTAATGTTTGCTGAGGTTTCGTCAGGAGCGCTTGACGATCTGGAAAAAGCAACCAAAGAAGCATATATGATGGTGGCTTATTATGGATTCGATGAAAAAATTGGGAATGTAAGTTTTTATGATTCTTCGGGTCAGCGCGACAGTGCGTTTCAAAAGCCTTATAGCGAAGAAACCGGTAAGCTGATAGATGAAGAGGTGCGCAAACTGGTTAGTAATGCCTATCAGCAATCAAAAGATTTGCTTGTACAGAATAAGCAATCACTCGGCAGGGTGGCAAGTTTACTTCTGCAGAAAGAAGTGATTTTTAAAGATGATCTTGAACTGATATTAGGCAGCAGAATGCAGCATAAAGAATTATCTTCTGAATTGAAAAATTAGGAGCAATCCTCCATGATTAAGCTCATTTACACGAGTAATAGGCATCACCTTATTTAATACAGCGCAGCAATAGCTTTATATAAGCTAAAAAGTTGATTTAATCATTCCGTTTAAACCATTATTGTAAGGCAATTTATAATACCATTGAGTATGTTTGGAAAATTAAATACTGAAGAAATAGAACAGGTGCTAATGCACCAGGTGGTAGGACGGCTGGGATGTCATGCTGATGACATTACTTATGTGGTACCTGTCAGTTATGCCTACGACGGCAGATTTATTTATGGGCGCTCATTTGAAGGCATGAAAATCGATATGATGAGGGAAGACCCGAAGGTTTGTTTTCAGGTAGATATAATGAATAACATGTCTGACTGGCAAAGTGTTATTGCGTGGGGCATATACGAAGAACTGAAGCATGCAACTGAACGTAACGAGGCATTGCAAAAATTAATGGATCGCCGGTTGCCTTTATTAAGCAGTGAAACAACCCATCTTTCACCGGTGTGGCCATTTACACCACAGGATATTAGCGAAATAAAGGGCATCGTTTTTCGCATTCTGGTAACTAAAAAAACAGGTCGTTTTGAAAAGAAATATGGCTACCATTAATGATCTGGTTGATAAGATCGTTAATGCGCTCATTAAATCACGAGAGATTTTTTATTCTACTGAAAAACCATCGTTTGGCTAATTCTGCAGAGATGATATAAGCGGCCACAATAAGCAACATCCAGAAGTAAAACATTAGAGGTAGTCTTGTAAAACCGAATAACCCTGAAAATGGCATATATGGAAGAATCAGGACAAATGTTATAATAAGAACAGTGGCAATGGACAAATATTTACCAGGCAAGCTTTTAAAGAAAGGCAATCTCGTGCGCACTACCAGAACAATTAGTGCAGCTGAAATGACAGACTCTGTAAACCAGCCTATTTGAAAACCTTTCTCATCCACCTTCATTAAATATAACAATACACCGAATGTAAGATAATCAAATACCGAACTCAATAATCCAAAAACAAACATGAAGCGTTGTACAAACCGGATATTCCAACGATGAGGTTTCTCAACCGCAATGGCGTCAACATGGTCGGTGGCAATTGCCATTTCAGGAAAATCAGTCAATAGATTTGTTAGTAATATTTGTTTGGGTAATAGTGGAAGGAAGGGCAAAAACAGGGAAGCTCCTGCCATACTGAACATATTGCCGAAGTTTGCGCTGGTGGCCATGAAAATATATTTCATGGTGTTGGTAAAAGTTTTGCGACTGGCTACAATGCCTGTCGCCAGAACATCCAGGCCGCTTTTTAATAAAACAATATCAGCCGCTTCTTTTGCCACATCCACAGCGGAATCAACAGAAATACCCACTTCAGCAGCATGAAGTGCAGGAGCATCGTTTATACCATCACCCATAAAGCCAACGACATTGCCCGATTTTTTTAAAGACAAAATTATTCGCTCCTTTTGGTTAGGCTCCACTTCGGCGAAAATATCGGTTCGTAAAGCCTGTTGAAATAATGCGGGGTCACTCATTTCTCTAATCTCCCTGCCCGTAAGTATTACCGGGTTTTCAATCCCAATTTGCCCCGCAAGGCTACGTGCCACCAATGCATTATCGCCGGTTATTATTTTGAGCTGAACTCCCAGGTTATGTAGATCAAGAATAGTTTGTTTGACATCTTTTTTTGGCGGGTCAAATAAAGTAATAAATCCAAGGAAGGTCATGCCTTTTTCATCTTCACGATTGAAATCCTTTTCGTTGTTTGATTTCTTGTACGAAACACCTAAAACGCGATAACCAGCCGCACTTAGTTTTTCATACTCATTATTGATCAGATCCAGTTTATCAGTCATTGGTATTACCAACCCACTGGCAGTTTCGGCCTTGTCGCAGATTTCAAGAACTTTATTCAAGGCGCCTTTTGTAATGGCAAAATTCTCTTCCTTATGTTTGATCTGTATGGTCAATCTCTTTCGTAAGAAATCGTAAGGTACTTCCGACTGGATAGAAATACCTTCTGTACTACCCTGGTAGCTCGATTGGATCGCTTCATCGATCGGATTTTTAAATCCCTGCTGCAGAGAGGCATTCAACCAGGCAAATTGCAGTGTCTTTTTGGAAACGTTTCCTTCTATATCCAAAGCATCTCTCAGTGTAACCTTTCCTTCTGTAATCGTGCCCGTTTTATCTGAACAAAGAATATTCATGCTGCCGAAATTCTCAATGGAAGACAGGCGTTTAACAATTACTTTTTCTTTAGCCATTGCCCTTGCTCCAACTGCGAGATTTACACTGATGATAGCGGGAAGTAATTGGGGTGTGAGACCTACAGCCAATGCAAGTGAAAATAAAAAGGAATCGAGTGCAGGTTTATGTAACAGGATATTTACGGCAAAAATAATGATGACAAGAATTAACGTAATTTCCATCAGCATATATCCAAAATGGCGAATCCCCCTTTCAAAATCCGTTTCCTGCACTTTTGTTCGTAACCTTTCAGATATTTTTCCAAATTCCGTTTGTTTACCCGTTTTAATAACCAGTGCCTTTGCATTTCCGCTGATCACATGAGAACCCATAAACACGGAATTACGTCTTTTAGCAAGCGGTGAATCGGCGGGAACTGTGCCAATATCTTTTTCTACCGGATATGTTTCGCCTGTGAATGCTGCTTCATCAATAAATAGTTCTTTGGAATTCAACAATAAACAGTCTCCCGGTATCAGGTCTCCGGCTGATAGCGCTATGATATCACCCGGAACGACATTTTCAACTGGCAGTTCACTTTCCTTTCCGTCTCTTATAATCCGGCAATGTATCTGTACCATCTTTACTAATTCATTAATGGCATTGGCTGCGCCTTTCTCCTGCCAGAAACCAAGAAAACTGCTTACCAGGATAATAAAGAGTATAATAATAGCGTCGGGGAAATCTCCCAAACCCATAGAAAGTAAAGCTGCACCAATAAGCAGTATGGTTATTGGGCTTTTAAACTGGGCCAGAAAAAGAATGATTGATGATGAGCGGGAACGGGCTTTTAAAGTATTAAAACCATATTGTTTTACTCGAATATCTGCTTCAGTATTTGACAGGCCAACTTCTGCACTGGAAAGTTCCTTTAAGGCATCAGCTTTTTCCAGATTCCAGAAAGTTTCCAATAACACAGAAAATGAAGGGGATTGCATTTTTTTAATTTAAGCTAATTCTTTCTGTTCGTTGGCATTTCCTCATGCTCATTGGCAATAAAGTGTGAATTATATAATTTATTTTAGAAATTATATAATTCCGGTGAACTTTTCTATGACTAAATTGACTATCCTTGCAATTAACCACGATCCTTGCAGATATTTCACTACATTTAGTAAAGGTGGCATTCAGATTTACGCATTCACATCCGGATTTATTAGGGATAATTCCTTCATGAAAATTCTGACCATTTTACATCTTCTACTCTTTTTGATATGGTTTAAGTTTGACGCCATCCATATTTTATGACTTTATAACCAAGGGATGTCTTTGGTTATATTTTAAAACTACCGTTATGGCAATAATTACTCAACAATATAATGGCATCAGCGGGCTTGCAGTTAATTGCCAACAATATGATGCACTTTTTAACAACGATATCATTGGCATACTGTTAACCAATCAGAACGGTAAAATCACTAATATCAACAGTTTTGCCGAAAATCAGTTTGGCTACAAACCTAAAGAGCTCTTAGGTAAACCCATAGAATTGCTGATTCCGCGAACACGCTATGAGAAACGCGGAAATAACAGCCAGGGTTTTTATCCTTATCCTCAATCCAGCCGAATAGGAAAAGGGCAGGATATTCACGCTGTTCGTAAAAATGGCAGTTCATTCCTGGTCACTGTCAGCTTAAGCCGTTATAAACTGGAAGGAAAGTATTATGCAATGGCATTTATTATGGACATCACTACGCGGAAAAATGAAGAAGAGTTGGTGATTCAAAAAGAGGAATTGGAGCGTCTAACTAAAGAGGTCATGCTGAATAACCAGGCGCTGGAAAAAAAGGTTGAGAATAGTACGCTGATATTACCTGAAGCATTACAGAAATTAGAAAAAACGATTACTGAACTAAAAGAAGCTAATGAAAAAGAAAAGGAATTGGGGAGATTAAAATCCCAATTTGTTTCAATGGCTTCGCATGAATTTCGTTCGCCGTTAAGCACGATACTTTCTTCTATCGACCTGATAAAAAAATATAATTCTCCGGCAGATGAAGAAAACCGCAATCGACACATAGTAAAAATACAACAAGGAGTAAAAGACCTGACTTACATAATGGATAACTTCTTATCATTAGGGAAATTGGAAGAAGGTTCAGTAAAAGTGAACTTCGAATCCATAGGAAAACAGGATTTAATGAACCACCTGGAGGAAATAAGAATAGAAATGATTCTGGCATCACGGAAGGAACAACGAATAGATCTCATTTTTAAATTGCAGCAAAATCTGTTTAATGTAGACAGAAAGCTATTGCGGAATATTATGCTAAACCTAATATCAAATGCCATAAAATATTCCCCCGAAAAGTCGATGATAAACATTCTTTGCAGCGATGAAACATCGGGACTTGAAATATCAGTCCGCGACGAAGGAATCGGTATTTCGGTAGAAGAGCAGGAACATTTATTCGAACGGTTCTTTCGGGCTGGCAATGCTCTAAACATTCAGGGTACCGGCCTGGGCCTGCATATAATAAAAAAGTATTTGGATTTAATGGGAGGCGATATTAGGTTGACTAGTAAGTTAAACGAAGGAACATTGATTACTATTTATATTCCCTTTTAAAGGAATGTCATTATAAACCCGGCAGCCAGCTTTGAATGGGACGAAGAGCTGAAGTCAGTAGTTTAAAGTCTGAATTCAAAAAGACGATGCTATAACCCATGGTGCCCGGATGAATAAATTTAAAATTATGAAAATACTATTGGCAACAGACGGTTCGGATTATAGCAATTTAGCGGCTGAAGAGCTTGCTGCCCGGCCGCTTCCACCGAACTCAGGGGTACATATCGTTTCAGTTTATAGTGTAACTTCTCTCATAGCAGGGGTTCCTGAACAAACAGGAGGTTGGTCAAACGTATGGGAAGAAGTGGCCCCATATGTTAGAAAAATGGCCGAAGAAGCAGTGTCAAAAGCTGCTGAACTATTGAAAGAGAAACAGCCGGGATTAACCGTATCGACCCGGGTAATCGAAGGATTGCCGAAGGAGGAAATTTTACAGGAAGCTGAAAATATCGGAGCCGATTTAATTGTGGTAGGGTCGCACGGTCGAGGGGCCGTAGCGCGCTTTTTGCTTGGATCAGTTTCACAGGCCATCGCATTACATGCGAAATGCTCGGTGGAAATTGCCCGTAAACCGCATATTGTAGAAAAAAACAGTTGAATTTTGTGAGTGAGATCACCCGTTTACTGGAAATAGCAGCAACTGCCGCTTTTGATGCAGGCAGAGTAATAATGGAAATATACCAATCCGGAGAACTGCACACTGAAATAAAACAGGATGAAACACCGTTGACCAAAGCCGACCGCCTGTCGCACGAAATCATATCAAAGCAACTTCAGCAAACCGGTTTGCCTGTACTTTCCGAAGAAGGAATGAATATTGACCTCAGCGAAAGAAAAAAATGGGAATATTTCTGGCTGGTTGACCCGCTCGATGGAACCAAAGAATTCATAAATAGAAATGGCGAGTTTACAATCAATATAGCGCTTGTTTGGAAAAACACCCCCATAGCTGGTATCATTCATTCCCCCTATACCGACATGTTATATATGGGCTCTGAAGAAGCAGGAATATTCAAAATGGAAAAGGGCAAACAAATTAATTGTACCCCATTGCCGAAAAAGCTGCACCTGAAAGATATTCTCAATAAAGAAAAAATAAGGGTGGTAGCTTCAAGGTCACATACGTCGAACGAAACAATAAAGTTTATAGAACAACTGCCAAACGCAACACTCATTTCTATGGGTAGTTCTTTGAAATTTATACTGTTGCTGGAAAATAAAGCAGATATATATCCAAGGTTTGGAAAAACTATGGAATGGGATACAGCTGCGGCGCATGCCATTTTAAAAGCATCTAACAGGGGAATCTATTATACAGATCTGAAGTCAGAACTCGTTTATAATAAACCTGATCTCGGCAATCCATTCTTTATTGCTTTTTGAATAGGGCTGGATTAATCAATTGTCAGCAGATTAATATAATCATACATTAAACTAAGGTACTTATAGCTTTCTTTTAAAAACGCCGCTTTCACTGTTTCATTGGCTGCGCTACGGGCTCTGAGACTGTTTACTTTTGCCCTTACATTCGCCCGATAACTCTTATAATAAATAAAGAGCCGGCGCTCTTCCCGGGTTCTCATGCACGGGAAAAAATCATTATAAAAGCTGATAAACAGATCAGAAAGATCTCGCCTTTCAAAAGCATCTAAGTCCATGCACAAAAAAGCTACTTCGTTCAGTACATCTATCTGTCTGAATTCATCATTAAATTCTATACAATCAAAAGGCTGCGGTTTGGGCAACAGAAAAATATTGCGTGTGTGAAGGTCGCCATGGCAATCCCTGAAAAATCCTTCCCTGAGCCGGTTTGCCACTAGCCTTTTGTTCTTGTCCGTAAAGGAATTTGAAATGTCTATTGCATGGCTAATAATCGTACGGCTTTTATTATTTAATTCTTTTTCCAAAAAATATTTTTCTGATTCCAGGTCGATAAATTTATTGGGAATATCCATCAGATCTATTTCATGTAGTACAGATGCATTCTTATGGAATACCGCAATTTTTTGGGCCAGGTTATATATATCATCCCTGCTCACCTTGTTATTTGATAACAGTACATCCATTTGCAGGGTTCTGTCTTGCTTTTGCATGCAAACTGCATAATCAATTATTACACCTTCTTGCTGACCAATTGAATAATGCCCCGCCGATTCACGCACTGGTTCAACATTAATATAAATGTTTTCGGTAAGTCGTTTATTGAGTTCAATTTCCCTTTCACAAAAATATTTTCGCTTTTCCAAAGAAGAAAAATCAAGAAAGGAATAGTGAACCGGTTTTTTTATTTTATAGGCGAAATGATCAGCAAGAATGATCCAGGATATATGCGTTTCAACCAGCGTGGGTTTAACAGCTGCTTCGGGAAAGGTACCTTCAGAGATTAGTTTATCAATTTGTTCTTTTGTCATTTTTTAAATGCAGATATCTGATTGCTGCCTCTAGCATGTCGCTTATGTTATCATTTGTTGATTCCAGTACCAGGTGCTTTTCTTCCAAAGATTCAAATTGGGCCTTTACGATATAATACACCTTCATATCTGCTTCACTATCGGCCCTGGATTGTTTTAATCTTTCCCGTATCAGTGCTTCGGCCGCTTTTATTTCAATAAAATGAATGATTGTATTTTCCCCTGCTTCGGCTATAAATTGTTTCCGGATGGAATCTTTATAAAAAGTGCCATCCAGCACGATGTGTTTGTTTTTCGTTACGACCTGTTGAGCCTTTAATGGAACGCCCTTTTTATTCTATTTCAAGCAGCAAATGATCCAATATTTCGTGTGCTGTCGTAATGCCGTTATTATGCCATATAATGCGGCCTTCTTTAAAAATTGCTACAGTCGGCGCCGTATAAATTCTGTATTGTTGTGCCAATTCCTGGTTTTTATCAATATCAATTCTTATTGTTATGGCCCTTTCTCCTGCTATTTCTTTTACCTCCTGCATTACAGGATCCATGAGTTTGCATGGTTCGCTCCAATCGGCATAAAATTCAACTACCACCGGTATATTACCTTGTATATATGATTCAAAATTATTCATGTTATAAGTTTTTATTCGGTTTCAGGGAATTCGGGCGCAGATGGCGGTTCATTAGGTTCTTGTTCAGGCTCAATTTCTGGCTGTTCCGGTAATTCCGGCTCCTCAGGCATACTGCCGGGTCTTATTTCGGGGTTAGCAGGTAAAGAAATATCAGGTGGTTCCCTTATTTTCGTTTTTTTAGCCATAAGAGCTTTTTTCAAAGGACGTTCATTTGCTTTGTAAATTAAGTGAGGGTCGTCACAAACCCTATTGATGTGCATCATAATAAACAATCGGGTATGGCTAATGATTTCCATGCTCAATAGTTATTTATTTCCGTTTATACCAATTATTAGCTGGTTGACAATGACATTCATTATTGTAGTATGTGGAACCTTTGGAGATTTAATAAAGTCGATGATGAAACGAAGCCTTGCTATTAAAGATTCGGGAACTATTTTTCCGGGTCATGGCGGTATGCTCGACAGATTCGATTCTCTTTTGGGTTCTGCGCCATTTGTTTTTACGTGGTTAATATTATTCAGAAATGAATAAAAGAATGTATTACATAGTGAACGCAATTACGCTATATCGCCTGGTAGCAGTTCCTGTGCTTCTTCTACTGATCTTTACTCATCAGGTAAATGTGTTCAAATGGCTGCTGGGGCTGAGCTTTTTTACCGATGTGCTCGATGGCTGGCTGGCACGAAGTTATAAAGTAACCAGTATAATGGGCGCTAAGCTTGATTCTGTTGCAGACGATTGTACTATAGTGGCAGCCATAATAGGTGTGATGGTATTAAAACCGGAATTTCTCAAACAACAAATGCTGTTGATTGGCATATTGCTGGCTTTATTCATTATACAAACTATAATGGCCCTGGTAAAGTACGGTAAAATCAGTAGTTTCCATACCTATTCAGCTAAATGTGCAGCATTCCTGCAGGGTTCATTCCTTATTCTGCTGTTCTTTTTGCCGCAACCGCCGGAAATTCTGTTTTATATAGCTTTCGCTGTAACAGCAATGGACCTCATTGAAGAAATTATACTGGTAATAATGTTGCCTGAATGGAGCGTTAATGTAAAAGGCCTGTACTGGTTATTGAAATCAAAAAACATTATTTAATTCCCACGTCATGCGGCGCTTATTATGAGAAAAGAGACCGGTGATTAAATCCCTCAAGTGCCTGGGTGTTGTTAGTTTTTGGCAATGATGATATGTGGCATGTACAATATTGAAACTTATTTGTGCTTCTTTTGCCCATAGGTCTTTTCCCCCAACAATGGAAGCATTACCATACACGATTATGTAATAATCAAAATGCTTATTATAGAAATGTAACTGCCCGGCAAAACTGTTATCAAAATCTGAAATATCCCTGTAAGGCTTTTGTAAAAGAAATAGAAGTTGACCATTTTTATCACTACTAATTTCATGTATAATGCAGGCAGGAAATCTGAGTATTGAGTCACTAAAATTATAGAAGATAGCGGTTTGTAGCTTCTTAATGTTGTTATTGATAAAATGTAAAGAAGGAGAGGAAATCATACCCTCGAAAATTTAATTAATTGAAATTATTTTAAAGCACGGCGGTTTTCTATGACCAGTGTCAGACATCCTAATGATAAAAATTCAGTTTGTCCCAACTCAATTGCATCGAACGATATAATTAACAGGAATCATACCCCCTGGTGCCCGAAATCATTTTTTTTCCTTTTGAATAGATGTAATATTAGTATTCAAAAATCAGGGTTATGTTTTCGGTTGAGATATTTTCACCGTTGCATTTGTTCTTTTAAAGCATAAATCATATACATTATGAATATTGAACTTGATATTCCAAAAGGCGCAGTTAAGGAATGGGTCATTAGTTATGCAAGCGATAAATTAATGGAATTGCATAAACGCGATAGTGAAATATCATCTGCGAAAGTCTGTTTCAAATTGCCAACCACTGATAATGAAAGTAAGATTTGTGAAATTAGTCTTACTATTTATGGTGATTCACTTTTTGTTCATAGGAAAGCCGCCAGTTTTGAGCAGGCTGTATTCGACGCTTTGAAAGATCTTACTTTAAAAGTAGACAAACAGATCAGCGTGCGCAATGAGCCTCCGGATGAATTGACCAGTACAGTAAAAGTGTGAAAAAGATAAATTAAGGTTATGAAATTATTTGCTGAAAGATGAAGGAATGGGCATACCTGAAGAAGATCAAAAGAACATGTTCAATAAATTTTACAGAGCAACGAATACAATAAATATCCAGGGTACCGGCCTCGGTCTGAATATTGTAAAGAGATATGTTGAATTGCTTGATGGCACC
>Ga0105239_10008465_pt1 | contig 11697 bp, 7 predicted proteins | sample KBSC44metaG_FD_92761 | JGI IMG/M metagenome (GOLD analysis project Ga0105239, IMG submission 92761) | Corn rhizosphere microbial communities from Kellogg Biological Station, Michigan, USA - KBS C4-4 metaG | ecosystem: Host-associated > Plants > Roots > Rhizosphere > Soil | place: Michigan, USA...
AAAGCCGCGCGGTCGGAGACGCCGATTTCCAGGTCTTCGGCCCGCTGGACGATCCGACTGCGACGCTGACGACGCACCTTCCTCTCGTGCGCTACGATACCTATCGGGCCGAGAACGTCCATGCGCAGGCGCTCTATGCGAATCACCGCGTGGACACCGACGTCCGCGCCCTCGTCGCCGGCGGCGACGCCATCCTGCGTGGCCGCGTCCAACTGGACAAGACCGGCGCGTTCCAGGTAGAAGGACACGCCAAAAACTTAGACTTAGCGAAAGCGGGACTCCAGATCAAGCAGAAGGTCACGGGCACGGTGCGGGCGGACTTCACGATGCGTGGGCAGCGAGGGCATACCCCCAACATCACGGCGCAGGCCGACGTTCTGGATGCCGGACTCAACGACCAGACGGTCCACTCCATCTATCTGCGCGCCGAAACCGTCGGGCGCAAACTGGTGCTTCGCACGCTGCGGGCGGAAGACGCCAAAGGCTTCGCGCTCGCCAGCGGCACCGTCGATCTCACCACCCAGCAGCTCAATATCAATATCGAAGCGGATGAACTGGATATCGGCGCCTTCGCGCAGGCGTTTCCCCTGCCTGCCATGCAGATCCCCGGCCACCCGCCGCCCGCGCCCGACGCCAAGCCGCAGCCCCTGTCGATCGACGGCATCGGCTATCTGCGCGCCAGTATCGGCGGCACCGTCAAAGCTCCGGAACTCAACGGCAAACTCAGCGCCTTCGCGCTCCAGACCGACAAGAAAGATGCCAACAGCCTCCTTGCCAATAAGGCGGAGGCCGACTTCACGGTCAACCGCGATGCCCTTCATATCACGCAGGGTCGCGTGGAGCGCTATCCGGGCCTGGTCACCTTCTTTGGCGATGTGAACAAGCCGTTCGACGGCAACCCGAACATCCATCTGACCGTGCGCACCGACGACAAGAACCGGCTGAGCGTCTCCGATCTGCTGCAGATCGCGAAGATCGAGACTCCCAATTTTCTCGTGACCGGGACGATCGTGACCGACGATCTGGTCGTGGAGGGCACGCCCAGCGCGCTCCATGTCGATGCGCCGTTCACCGTGCGTATCGAGGATGCCAGGGTCAACGGCGCGCGGGTCACCAACGCCTTCGTGACCGCCACCTATGATGGAACCGATCTGCACATCCTGAAGGCGGGAGCCGGAATCGCGCAAGGCACCCTCGCCGCCTCCGGAACGGTGACGAAAGCCGGAGATCTCGACCTGGAAGTCTCCGGGAGCCATATCGTACTGGAACGCCTGAAACAGATTCTGCCGGAGGCAGCCCTCGACAACGTGACCGGGATCGCGAATCTGAAGGCGCACATCAGTGGCACGGCCACCGATCCGATCGCGGAGGCGAGCCAGGTCGAAGTGCAGGGTCTCGCCTACAACGGCTACGCGGCCGGAGACATCAGCGGATCTGCGCGCTATGCCGATGGCGCGGTCTTCGCCCGAAACTTCACTCTGACCGATTCCACCATCAACAAAGCGGTGCTCGTGGTGCCGGATCTGACCTATCATCTGGAGTCGCAGAGTATTCAGACCGACAAGCCGATTCGTCTGGAAGGCATCCCCATCTCTCGCGTGCGCGATCTGATCCGCAGCCTGCCCGCCCCACAGAACGATCCGGGCTCCACCCTGCCGGGCTCCTTCGGACAGACCGAACTGGGACGTGTCGCTACTGAGTATCTGAACAAACTCGACGGCGCGCTCTCCGGCACCATGAGCGTCACCGGAACCCTGGAAGATCCGCGGGCGGATGTGAAGGTGAACTCGTCCGACATCCGGCTCAACGAATATCTGATCACTGAACTGAGCGGGCAGGCGACGGTGACGCTGAAGTCGGCGACAGGCTCGGGGGCGAAGATCGTCTTGAAACCACTGCTGCCTCGACCGGGCGCGAACCCCGATGCGCCGGATGCGACCCTCTCTCTGGGTCGCTTCTCCGTCAACTATAAAGGCGACATCGACGCCGATCTCACCGCCTACAATCTGGATGCGGACCTGCTCAAAGGCTTCCTGCCGGCGGACAAACGCATCGACATCAACGGCACCGTGGACTATCTGAACGTGGTCGCTTCCGGCAAGACGGCCTCTCCGAATCTGGAGGTGTCGCTCAATCTCCGCAATATCAACTACCGTGGTCAGACCCTGGACCGTGTCGATATCTCCCGCGCCGAGGTGCATGGCGCCACCATGGAGAACGGCAAAGTCATCGAGCCCGGCTATATTCGCGCCACCGATATTCAGATGGAGAAGCGGGACCGCAGCACCGCCGAGATCCGCAAATATACCGCCCATGCCGGCGGCTCCATCACGGGCTTCCAGTGGCAGGCGCCTTTTATTCCGGACGATGCCAAGCTTGACCTGAGCGCCAATTTTGCGCCGCAGGACGCCACCGACAATAACCTGCGCATCGTCTCGCTGTTCGCCCCGAATGTCCTGCCGCCCACCGTGATCGGAACGCTGAGTCTGAACGCCGCCGTCAAGGGCACCCGCGCAGCGCCTCTCCTGACGGGCGGACTGACCGTCACCGCTCCCAAGTTCCAGTTCGGGCAGTTCGCGACCGGCCTGAAAGATCTGCGAGCGGTACTGGCCTTTCACAACGACCGGATCGAGGTGTCCGAGTTCAGCGGGCATACTCAGGTCTACGATGTGAAAGGGAATGAGATCAAGAAGGGCGGAACAGGCTCGAACATCACCCTCACCGGCAGCCTGCCGCTGGGCGTGGACGGCGCACTGGACCCCAAAGGGCTCCATCTCGCGGTCGATCAGGCGATCTTCGACGAGACGGCGCTGCCCGGTCTGAAAGGCGCAAAAGCGAAGGGAGTCGCGGCCGTCAACCTGGACCTGACCGGTTCGTTCCTGGACCCGACTCTGGGGGGAACCATCCGCGTGCATGACACCCAGGCGAGTCTGCCCACCGAGTTCGGCGGACTGGCAGGAGGCGGGCCAGCGCTCCCGATCGCCCCACGCTTTAACCTCACCGTGCTGCTCGACGAGAAGACGGTGCGCCTGGTCAATCCTCTCTTGAATGTCCGAACGGGCGGTTTTGTCACGATCAAAGGCAGTCTGCCGAAAGCGGAGCCCGTCGTTCCCGGCAAGACGCCTCCGGTGCGTGTCCCCCCCTCGACTCCGGCGGACAGTCTGAATATCATCGGTCGTATCTCCTTGCCCGAGGGCACGCTGACTCTGCCGGGCGCGCGTTTCAAGATCGTGCCGCCCGCGACCATCAGCCTGAACTATCCCGTCTTCGACGCCGGGCAGCCGACCTTCAGCCTGAACGTAGATTCGCTGAAGGCACAGTCGATCCAGGGGATCACCGCGACCTCGTTGAGCGGAGTACGCAAACGTTATAAGGTGACCGTCACCATCTCCGGCCCGCTAGCAGGCAGCAGCAGTCGCTTCGCGACCAACCAGGGATTGAAACTGACGTTCGCCACCGATCCGGACGACCTCGCCGTGAGTCAGACCGACCTGACCCAACGCCTCGCCGGCGCTCTGATCGGCGTGGATAACATCAATCAGTTCGGTCAGAATCCCGGTCAGGCGTTTGCTTCCACACTCACCAATATGCTGACGAGTTCCGTTCTGCCCGGATTTTTCGATAAGTTTGCTGGCGACTTAGGACTGGATGAGTTCCTGATCAATTACGACCCGGTCGAGCACCTGACGCTTTCGCTGACCCGGCATCTTTTTGGCCCGCTCTATCTCAGTTATTTCCGCACGCTGGAGGGCGCTCAGGAGAAATACGATCTGAAACTCAGCTTCCGGTTCAAAGACCGCTATCAGTTCTCCTTCGATGTGGACGAACAACACACATCGCGTTATCTGTTGGAAGGAGTCTGGCGGTTCTAAGGCGAATGTGACCGAGAGGACGACATTGCAGCGGCGACCGTCGGGCAGTGGGTCCTTTTTTATCGCCGCGCTGCGGCGACGGTGTAACAATTCCTCCCGGCGTGCGTCCTATTAGCAGCAGCACGCATTCGCTTGACGTCACTTCTACCGAAACCCTTCGGTACCGAAGGAGCGCAGTGCGTCACCGCTCAGGGGGATCAGGTATGTCGTCTATTCAGGCCGATACCGCCGGGATATTTCCGGGGTTGCTTGCGGGCGGAGCCGCGAATCGGGAGACCGAGACGAACTCTGTCGCACAAGGTGTCGCATCACGCGACCGGCATGACCACAGCCACTCCGCGCCCAGCCAGGACAGAGACCGGGTCATGAATGCAATCCCGCCGGAAGATGCCGATAGAAACCTTGACTTCGATGCACTTTTCGACAAGTACAATAAGAAGATCTTCAATATCATCTATCGGTTCATTGGCGACTACGAAGAAGCGAACGATCTGACCCAGGAGACCTTCATGAGCGCCTATCGCCACTTCGATAACTTTCGAGGCGATTCGAAGGTGTTCACCTGGCTCTATCAGATCGCGCGCAACCTCTGTATCAACCGAATTCGACAGCGCGATCGGCAACGCAGCCTGCGAATGGAATCCCTGGATCAGCCTCGGGATGCGAACGACGAAGATAGCGTCACCCGAGAGATCGCCGACCTCTCCCAGTCCCCGCACCTGAAACTGGAACAAAAAGAGCTGAATCAACGCTTGCTGGCGGCGATCGAGTCCCTGCCGCCGGACTATAAAGAGGTTATCCTGCTACGCGAATTTCAAGAGCTGTCCTATAACGAGATCGTGGAAGTGACCGGCCTGACGTTGGAAAATGTCAAGACCCGTCTCTCCCGCGCCCGCGGGATGTTGCGTCGTAAGCTCGAGCCCTACTACCGTATGTAGCTTTGTTTCTGTTTTAGGGTACTATAGACAGGTATTTTCCGCCTGTTGATCGATACGCAATGCCTCGCGCCGCGCAATATCTGCTCAGTCCGTACGGTTGGAATGCCCGCGTCGTCGCCAGTCACGGACACGCGCCTTGGAGGATCGTTCTTTTCCATGAAAACACATAAAACCAGGGGACGGTGTTTCGCGCCGTCTCTTCTGCTTATCTCCCTTCCCCTCGCCGGGATCAATCTTGCCACCGTCGTCCCGGCCGCTGCGCAGGCGCTGCAACAGGTTCCCGCCGGAACGCAGACGATCGGCGAGTTCATCATCACCGGCAACAAGACGTTCTCTAAAGACGCCATCATCGCACTCAGTCGCCACAAGGTCGGCGACCCGTGCACCGATGCCGTGCTTCAGGAGATCAAGACCAACCTGAGTCAGACCGGTTACTTCGGAACGCAGCGCAATCTGGACAATCCGGAGGACTGGGTGCGCGTTCAGTCCGAAGACGATAACTCGGGCAACGGCAAGTGCAAGATCGTTATCCGGGTGGATGAGAACGATCCGATCAAGGACTTCTCCATCACAGGCTCCGGCCCGATCAAGATCGAAGAGGTGCAAAACCTCGTACATGCCAAGAAGGGCGGCGTCTATAACTACATCCAGTTCCAGCGGGATGCCGAAGACATCATGCGCCTCTACAACAGCAAAGGCTACGTCGCCACGCTGGGTGAGGGCGCGGGGATGGATGACAAGGGCGTTCTGAACGTTCCGATCACGGTCGTGCGCGTCGCGGAGATCCGCCTGGTCAAGAACAAGAAGACACAGCGCCGGGTTATTCTGCGAGAGTTGAAGACCAAAATCGGCGGCTTCTATAACCGCGACACCTGGCAGCAAGACCGCATTCGCCTGCTGAACCTGGATCTGTTCGAAGAGGTCATCCCCGGCGAAGAGATCATCGCGCCCGGCGAGATCCGGCTGACCTTCAGCGTGCCCGAGAAGCGCACCGGCAGCATCTCCGTCGGCGCCGGCTACAGCAGCCGCCAGCAGTTGATCGGACGCGCCGAAATCTCCGAGACCAACTTCCGCGGGCGCGGCGAGGCTGTCAACCTGCTCTGGGAGACCGGCAGCGTGACGGGCAAGAGCAGTATCGAACTGGGCTTCACCGAGCCCTATCTCGATCGCCACCACACCTCGCTCTCAGTACAGGTTTACGACAAAACCATCTACCGCTTCGCGAACTCCCTGACGAATACGGTGATTTCAGGCGGAGGCACGACCACCGACGACACCCGCTACAATGAGCAGCGAATCGGAGCCACGTTCGGTGTCGGCCGCCCGATCGGCAATCAGACACGGGCGACGCTGAATATACGCGGCGAGAATGTCCAGACCGATCCGCTCGCCCTGACGGGTATCAACGCTTCGATCATTCAGGATGGACCGATCTACTCGATCGGCGGCAGCCTGCTCCACGACAGCCGCGACCTGATCCTCGATCCGGTCAAGGGCGGATACCAGACCTTCACGCTCATGGTGGGACACGCGGACCTCAAGCCACCGAGTTCGTTGAGCGGGCAGAACATTCCCGGCGGCACCTTCGGCAGCCACGCCTTCGCCAAATCCTCCATCGAAGCCCGCCAGTTCATCAATCTGCAGAAACCACGCCGCCGCGATAAGCCGGACGAGGAGCGCACCTCCCTGGCGCTGCGCGGCCTCCTGGGAGCCTCCAACGGTACGCTGCCCTTCTTCGAGCAGTACTTCGTAGGCGGCGCGGAGACCCTGCGCGGATATCGCGAAGATCGCTACTGGGGCAAATACCTGATGCTCGGCTCCATCGAACTGCGCCAGCCGCTGGCACGTGGTCTGAAAGGCGTCCTCTTCTCCGACATCGGCGATGCCTGGGGCGGATCCTATCAGGACGTCAACATCCAGGGATTCAATCAGAGCGGTTTCCATCCCCACGCGAGCGTCGGCCTCGGCATTCGCGTACGCACTCCGCTCGGGCCGATTCGCCTCGACTACGGTATCGGGGACGAAGGCGGACGTACCCACTTCAGCATCGGAAACGTCTTCTGATACCGGAAGGTCCGGGGCGCATCCCCTCGCAGCGGTCTGGCCACAGGCATATGCACGGATGCAATCTGCCCTCCGTCTCCTCCGGATATCCGGAGGAGACCGGGCAGACTTCTTGCGTTCATGGCGTCTTTCTGCTATAATACGACGCCTGTAAACCCGTGAAAGGACTCTTTCCAATGTCACCATTAACCCCCAGCCTGCGGCTGGTTGTCATTACTCTCGTGGTGGGTTGTGTGGTCGCCTCGTTGACCGGCGCGACCGCCAAAGAGCGCGTCGTCGCCGATAACGGCCTCAAGATCGCCGTCGTCAATCCCGCCCGGCTTATTCTGGATACCAAATTCTACAAAGCCGAAACCGATAAGCTGGAGACCCAACGCCAGAACGCTCAGACAAGGATCCGGGCATGGGATCAGAACCGCCTCCTCTCCAGAGACGAGCAGGGAAGGCTGGGAGATCTCTCCGTTGAGGAAGGCGGCAAAGCCGGCCTGGATGCCGCCAAAAAGGCCGAAATGACGAAGCTGGTATCGAAGGGGAATGACCTGCGCAACGAGCTGCTCAATCTCCAGACCAAAAAGGACGCCAGCCAGGCGGAATTGGATCGTCTGACCGCACTGATCCGGCTGGATCAGGAGACCCAGAAGCGTGAGGCGGACGAGGCGCAGAAGGTCAAAGACGCGATCGACAAACGCCTCGCCGACATCCGCCAGGTGACCGATAGCGCGGCGCGGGAGAGCCTGAATAAGATCGCCAAAAAAGACGGCTTCAACATGGTGTTCTCCAGCGAGGTCCTCCTCTATGCGGACAACGACATCACCGACAAGGTCATCGGCGACATCAATTCGAAGGACCTCAAATAGGAGCAACGGCGACGGTCCGGTGCAGGGTGAACGCAATGTTGCCCACAAAACAGGGCGGGGCGCAGGCGCGCAGAGCGCCGCTCCTCGCCCTCCTTACTACGATCGTGTGGATGCCGCTGGGATGTCGTCAGCAGACGCCCTCCCTGCCCACAACCCACCAATATGTGCGTCTGGAGGCGCTGCTTCCTCTGCATCCTGCATGGGCTCAAGTGCAGGCGCTGGACGCATCCCAGAGGATTTTTCCTGCCGCCAAGGCCCAGGCGTCCACACTCAAGTACCCACAGAATCCTCTGCCTGAAGTGTTTACCCCGCCTGTCACCGTGCCGCCCAGCCTGGCCACGGAACGGGACAGACGGGTGCAGGAAGATGCCCTGCACTATGTTCAGCAGACCGAACAGGCGCTGACCGCCAAAAATATCGATATTATGCGCCGGTTCGATCGCATCGAGAAGCGGCAGACGGAAGCACGCTACAGTAAGGCGCTCGCGGATCGCGAACTCCAGTTGAATGCGATGAACGAGCTGGAAGCCAATCATCTGCAAGAGCGTATCAACACCCTCGGCTTTCGGCAAGTGGCGCTTCGCACGCAGATCGAATCCTACACAAATCGCCTGAATCAAGATCCGCGTAACCCGATCGTCCAGGATGCCGTGCGCCAGGAGGCGTTAGTTTCAGAGCAGATGAACGCCCTGGAAGATCAGCGCAAAGCCGTTCTGAAGCGTGACGTGCGCGCACTCGCCGTGCAGCAGCTCTCCGGCCAGCGCAAACAGTGGCAGGACGAGAGCGCTGCACGCCTGCAGGCCCGCAAAATGGAGTTGGCCGACAGCGTTCGGCAACAGGTCGAGCAGGCCCGCGCCCGTCTGAAAAACGATATCAAGCCGATCCCACCGCTGGCAAGCGCCCCCTTACCGCCGGCTGAGCCGCAGGCGACTCCCCTGCCCTTACCGCTCGCTCCGGATGCCGCAGACGCGATCAGCAAAGCGCAAGCCCGGTTAGACGGCGCGCTGGGACAGCAACAGCAGGCCGTTCAGGCGCAACGAGAGGCGCTACTCGCGGCCATTCGCTCCGACACCATGCAGGCCGTGGCGCAGATCGCGCGTAAAGAAGGCTGGAATATGGTGACGGCGGGCCGCAACGGCAACGATGTGACCGCACAGGCCGCCGGCGCCCTGCGCAATCAGTGGCGACAGAACGCCGCATCGGAGCGGTGATGAACCTGCTTCCAATGCAAAAAGCCTAATATCTACCGTAAATCCTAGACTAAACAGGACGTTACTTTTGAAATCACTCTCTCAATCGCAATGGACTCTCGCCGAAATCGCCGTGCACCTCGGAGGTGTCGTGATCGGCGATCCCGACACCATTATCACCGGGGTCGCCGCGGTGGACGAGGCCGGGACGGGCGATCTGGTTTTCGCTGAGTCCGCGGCCTTTCTAGCGCGAGCTCTCGATTCGGCAGCGACGGCCGTCCTGGCTGCGGAGTGTCCGGATCCTGCGCCCGCCAAGCCGATTATTCAGGTAGAGGTTCCCCGTCTGGCATTCGTTCAGTTTCTCGAAGCGCTCGCGCCCCCGATCGCCGCGCCGGAGGGGATCCATCCCACGGTGCAGATGGGACGCAACGTCTCCCTGGGGACCAATGTCGGGATCGGCGCACATGTGGTTCTGGGGAACGATGTGACTCTCGAAGAGGGCGTCCGCCTGTTTCCGGGAGTCTATATCGGCGATGGCTGCGTCGTCGGGAAAGACACCGTGCTCAGTCCCAATGTGGTTCTCTATCGTGGCGTACGGGTGGGCAAGGGATGTCTCATCCATGCGGGCACGGTCTTAGGTTCGGACGGCTTCGGCTTTATGCCGGTCGGCGGCCGGCTCCGCAAAGTTCCCCACCTCGGCGGTGTCGAGGTCGGAGACGATGTCGAGATCGGCGCGAATACCTGTATCGACCGGGCCAAAACCGGCATGACGACCATCGGCTCCGGCACCAAAATAGACAATCTGGTGCACATCGCCCACAATGTAAATATCGGCCCCTCCTGCGTTCTCGCGGGTCAGGTGGGCATTGCGGGCAGCACTACACTCGGCATCGGAGTCATGTTAGGCGGCCAGGTCGGCATTAAGGACCATCTCCAGGTGGCGGATGGCGTCCAGATGGGTGCGCAGAGCGGGTTGATGAAAAGCGCCGCCGCCGGCCAGGTCCTCTTCGGCTCCCCCGCCATACCCGTACAGACAAAACTGAAAGAGATGGCCGCCGCCGCGAAGATGCCCGACGCTCTGAGAAAGATCCACGCAATGGAGAGGCGTCTGGCAGAACTGGAACGGCGCTTACAGGCGGATGCGCCGACGGAAGACAAATAGAATGCGTTGGATGGAACAGCAGACAGTTGCCGGTTCGTTTACATTAGAGGGGGTCGGTATTCACACGGGCAAACAGGGACGTGTCACTGTCCATCCTGCCGATGTCGATGCCGGTCGGAGTTTCCAGGTCGGCGGCGTCACCATTCCTGCGCGCGCCGATTTTGTCACGGACACCTCCCGCAGCACGCGCCTGGGGCGAGACGGCGCGACGGTCAGCACGGTCGAGCATCTGCTCTCGGCGCTCCATGCCTGGGGGGTCGATAATGCCCGTATCGTCGTGGAAGGCCCGGAGATACCGATTCTGGACGGCAGCGCCGCCCCCTTTGCAGAAGCGGTTCAACGGGTCGGGGTGCAGGCTCAGGGCAAGGCAGCGCGCACGCTCTCACTTCAAAAACCTGTCATAATCGAACAGGGCGGTACACGTTTTACCGCGGAACCTGCACAAGGACTGCATCTAAGCGTCCGTACAGAGTTTGAGGACTGGCCGCAAGGCAGCGCGGTCTGTCGGGCCGATATTCGCCCCGACACCGCAGCAACCTATCAGGCGAACATCGCTCCGGCACGCACTTTCGCCTTTCGGGCGGAGGTGGAGCAACTGCTCAAGGCGGGTCTGGCCCTCGGCGGTTCCCTGGACAATGCACTCATCATTACGCCGCCGGACGGTTTTTCCACCCCCCTGCGCGTGCCGCAAGAGTGGTGTGAACACAAGATGCTGGACCTCATCGGTGACCTTGCACTGGCGAACGCTCGCCTGGAAATTCAGGTTGATGCCCTGCGCCCCGGCCATCGCGCGAATGTCGCCTTCGTGATGGCGCTGCTGGAATCGAGCCGGACAGAGAGAACAGGAGAAATGGATGGATTGTATGCTGGATAGTGAGGATCTTCGCGCGCTGCTGCCGCATCGCTACCCGATGCTGCTCGTAGATAAGATCCTGGAACTGACGCCGGGGCAGCGAGTCGTCGGACTGAAGAACGTCACGATCAATGAGCCGTTTTTCGTCGGTCATTTTCCGTCTCAGGCGATTATGCCGGGCGTCTTGATCGTGGAATCCATGGCGCAGATCGCCGGCTTGATGATCCTTTCCCTCGCGGAACATCAGGGCAAGATCCCCTTTCTTGCCGGGATAGATAAAGTCAAGTTCCGCAAACCCGTCGTTCCCGGCGATGCGCTTATCACGGAAGCGACCGTGATCAAGGTTCGCGGCGTGATCGGTAAAGTGCGCATGATCGCCCGTGTCGAGGGCGTGGTGGTGACGGAATGCGACATGACGTTTGCATTGAAGGAGGCGGTCCACCATACCCCGGCGGATGTGCTGGAAAAACTGCGAAAACTGCACGCAGGTGCAGGCGGTTCCACCGAGCAAGAGCGCACCGATGCGCAGATGACCGATGAGGGAGACAGCAATCGTGTCTAAGTGGCGCATACACCCGACGGCGATCCTCGACTCGTCCGCCGAAATCGATCCCGATGTTGAAATCGGACCTTACTGCGTGATCGGCGAGCACGTCGTTCTCGGAAAAAACTGCCACCTTCACTCGCACGTAGTCATCGACGGCCATACGACACTTGGCGACAACAACGAGATATTTCCTTTCGCCAGCATCGGCCTGAAG
>Ga0105239_10008467_pt1 | contig 11697 bp, 9 predicted proteins | sample KBSC44metaG_FD_92761 | JGI IMG/M metagenome (GOLD analysis project Ga0105239, IMG submission 92761) | Corn rhizosphere microbial communities from Kellogg Biological Station, Michigan, USA - KBS C4-4 metaG | ecosystem: Host-associated > Plants > Roots > Rhizosphere > Soil | place: Michigan, USA...
CTTCAAGCTCCAGGTTAATTCAACCGGAATTAAGTTAATAATAAATCGAGGAAACCGTGGCTGCAAATGGTTACGCTGCATAGCTTCTATAATGCATTGGTAAACATTTTTGCAGTCATTTTTTTATCATGACCATAAGTATCTTCTCTGAAATTAAGTATTCCGTTTTCATCAACCCAGGCAGTATAATAAGTAATTAAAACGGGAACATCGCGTTTTACACGAACATATTTCTCTTGTGCGCTGTTCATTGCACTGTCAATCTTTTCAGGAGTCCAGGCTTTATCATCCTGCAATAAAAAATTTGCAAGTTTCACAGGATCAGAAAGACGGATGCACCCATGGCTGTACGCTCTTTTTTCTTTATCAAAAAGGTCCTTCTCCGGTGTATCGTGAAAGTATATGTTGAAGCTGTTAGGAAATAAAAATTTCACTTTACCAAGCGGGTTACCCTCACCAGGCAATTGCCTTATAACAGGTACGCCATTTACTTCTCCCTTTATTTCCATATGTTTTTTCACAAGATAGTCAGGGTCTTTTTGCATTTGAGGCAACACTTCTTTTTCTATAATACTCTTTGGAATATTCCAGTATGGGCTAAATACAATCTCGTTTAAATCACCATAAAACATGGTTGTATTATGACCTTCTTTACCAACTACCACAGGCATATCAAACAACTTATTTTTACCATCGCGTACATACAACATAAACTCAGGAATATTTACAAAAATGGTTACACCTTTTGCTGAAGGCATCCACTTCATTCGTTGCATATTCACAAGTATTTGTTCTACTCTTTTTACAGCAGGCACATTTATTTCGACAATAAGCTGTCCGCTGATAACACCGTTCGGTTTATAACCATACTCAAGCTGAAATTGTTTTATTGCATTTTCCAAATCATCGTTAAATAATGTACTTGTATCACCCGAAGTAAACTCTCCGGTTATGTGAAGACGTTTTTTAACCAATGCAACAACAGGATAACTTTTTCCTTTTTTAATTTTTTTAGAAGCTTCTGGTAATGATGGCCATCCTCCTTTTGTAGTTATTTCAGCATATCGTCTCACTTGTTTCTTAAGCAGGCCGTAGGGTTCGTTTATTGATTCGAGCTTTTCATCCAGCTTATTGTCATTGTCTAGTATTGATTTTATCCATGCTTCCAAAGAAGATTTTTTTGCCGGAATAAGCTCATTAATTTGTTCCGGGCTTATATCTGCATCTTCATAAATAATTTTAGAGGACCTGATAAAACGCGTAGTAAGTTGTAATTCTGTTTTGATGGTACCGGGCTGTTTTGCATTTATTTCAAGACTGTCATTTACCACATATTCATCAAGCCTTTCCTCAAGCGCCTTGTTCTCTGCAGTATTATCATCAGCATATTTGTAAAGACTTCTGAAAGCCATTGCATGTTGTGCTAAACCATCAGTCGAAAACCATGCAAACTCATAGTTTCTTGCATCATAAAAATCACGTAACTCACCGGCAATTGTATCATTAAGTTTTTGCCTGGTAATAAATCGTTCAACAGCCATACTATCCAGGAAAAGATCATTGTAGGCGTTCTTTATCGTAATTGTCAGGTTACGTTTGTTAACCTTTTCAGTTTTTTCGTTTTCCTGTTTTTTGTTTTTACAGCCAGCAATAAAAAAAATAATTAAGACGATAGTTACTATCCATTTTTTCATGTTAATCAATCTGACAAAACGCATGCCTTTCGAAGCTGGATTTTGCTAAGGAGAACGGGTTAAAAAAATTCACCTGTTTCAAGGTGGGTAATAAATTCCACATACCTGTAAATGACTTACAGGCAAACAATAATAGAATCAAAAAAAAAATTAAATTTTGATATTGCCTTCAACGCCGTCATCCATTGTTTTCCCGGTAACTGCACCTGCGATAATCTTAAGCATTGCCACCATTTTATTGCTCTTTGTATCCCAATAATACGCCTCTAAAGGATGAACTTTTAAAATACTCAATTCAGGGTCATCCACACCTTTTGTAAACCATGTTTTAGCAATAGGTGTCCATAATTCTTTTGCAAGTTGTTTATCCTGCACGATGGAAGCCTCTCCAAAAATACTTAGGTATTCTGCACTGTTGTTATTTGCGTAAAATAGCTGCACCTTGTTATCATGGCTTAATTCATCATTTTTTTCACTTGACTTTTTGCTGAAAAACCAAAGTGTTCCATCATCGTCTACTTTAATGGTACTCATAGGTCTTGCTGCCAGGGGCACTTTAGATAACTGAGAGGTAAACATGCATGTATTCGCCGCATCCACCAGGTCCTTTACTTTTTTTATGGCTTCACTGCTGTATAAATTTTTTACATCTCCCATAAAATATATTTTATAAACTTTTGAACAATAGCCATGCCCTTATTAAAGAACTCATCTTATTTAACTTGTCAAAATTTATATCAGGAATTAATTATACAATTCGTGTAAAAACCTGCACACCACGAGGCATATTTTTTGTGGCATATGCACTATAAAAATTTTATGAAGCATTTACTTATCAGAAAGCTCCTGATATTTTTTGCTGTTGAATGCCAAATAAATTCAAATTAATTAGGCGGATAACGCCACATTTTACTTAACCTCTGGAACAAGAATGATACTTATTGTAGATGATAAGCCTGAAAATGTTTTTTCTCTCAAAACACTTTTAACCCTTCACTCCTTTCCAACGGATACAGCCATGAGCGGTGAAGAAGCTTTGAAAAAGGTATTGAAGAATAACTATGCGTTAATTATACTTGACGTGCAAATGCCCGGCATGGACGGCTTTGAAGTAGCAGAAGCAATTTCAGGATACAGTAAATCCAAAGACATTCCCATCATTTTTTTAACGGCTATTAATACTGATAAGAAATTTATTACAAAGGGATATACTTCTGGTGGCATTGATTACATTACAAAGCCTATTGACCAGGATATACTGTTGCTTAAAGTAAAAACATTTTACAAATTGTATGAACAAACGAGGCAACTGAATGAAATGCAGGATAGCCTGCGAGCTGAAATAGAATTTAGAAAGATGGCAGAAATAGAAATGAAAGAGAAAGCCATGGAGCTAAAATCTATTCTTGAATCTATTCCACAAATTGCATTTACCACCAAAGCCAATGGACAGATTGAATACAATAACAGCCAGTGGTTTCAATATTCTACATTAGAAAACAAATTTCCCGAATCGCATCCTGATGATCCTGACATTACAGAGCAACTACAAAAAACAGTAGAGAAAGGTAAACCACTTGAGATGGAGGTACGCGTTAAAAAATTACAGCAGGATGAATACCGTTACCATTTATTACGAGTGTTGCCCATTAAAGAGGGCGATAGTATTGTTAAGTGGGTGGGCACTTTTACAGATATTGAAGACCAGAAACAAGCTATTAAAAAGAAAGATGAATTTATAAGCATTGCAAGCCACGAACTAAAAACACCACTCACAAGTATTAAAGGATATGTTCAGTTACTTGAAAAAACAATTAATGAAGAAGAGGTTTCTAAAACTTACATAGAAAGAACACTATTACAGGTTCAAAAACTTAATAACCTGGTAGCAGATCTACTGGATATATCCAAAATTGAAAGTGGCAAGCTAAAATATAATATGACCCATTTTGATTTTGAAAAAATGCTTGCTAATTCAATTGAAATGATACAGCAAACTTTTCCAGGCTACCACATAAATCGCTATGGTAATGCCAATATAAAAGTATATGGAGATGAGATGCGAATAGAGCAGGTGGTGCTTAATTTTTTAACCAACGCGGTAAAGTACTCTCCCGAAGCAAATGAAATAATTGTTGACACTGTTCTTTCGGAAAAAAGCCTCGAAATAAGGATAAAGGATTTTGGCATTGGCATTTCAGAACATGATCAAAAGAATGTTTTCAGCAAGTTTTACCGGGTTGAAAAATATGCGGGACATTTTCAGGGTCTTGGTATCGGGCTGTACATCTGTGCAGAAATATTAAATCGTCATCACTTTACTTATGGTGTAGAAAGCGCAATAGGCAAAGGCTCCGTATTTTATTTCACCATCCCGTTGTCCCAAAATAATCAATAACCCTTACAATGTACGTATACTTATATGAGAAATGATTTTAGAAAAAATTTACGCATTGGTTTCGGGCTTTCTTTGTTTCTGCTGCTGTTAAGCACTATTGCTTCTTTTGTAAGCATATCGAATCTTATAAACAGTGCAAATCTGGTTAACCATACCAATTTAATACTGCAGGAATCAGAAGCTGTTATTTCATCAATGAAGGATGCAGAAACGGGACAACGTGGATTTCTTATTACAAAAGACTACGACTTTCTCCAAACCTATACTGGCTCTTATGAAAAAACGATGGCCACTTTAGAGCGGCTGAAAAATTTAACCAGTGATAATCCCGATCAACAAAAAAATTGTTCAACACTAAGCAATTTGATTATTGACAGGTTTAACACTCTCCAACGCGGCATAGATGAAAAAAAATCTGACCGGGCCATTGATGTTTTTATGCTTAGAAAGGGTAAAGAAATAATGGACCAGGCAAGAACAGTTGTAAAAAGGATGCAGGAGATTGAAGGAGATCTTCTTACGTCGAGAACCGCCAGGATGAACAGGTTTGCCAACTACACTCCTATTCTTATAGTGTTTGCAGCCTTGTTATCTTTCTTAATTACCATTTATTTTTATCGAAGGGTAATGACTGATTTTAAAGAAAGAACAGCGCTTGCTGATTCACTTAATAAAAAAGATATTGAGATAAATAACAGGCTAAGTATTATTCAAAAAATTGCATGGAACATTTCCAACGGTGATTACAAGATAAGAGTAAATGAAGTTGAGAATGACATTTTGGGCGGCCTGTCTGAGTCTTTAAACAGGATGGCTGTTTCTCTTGAAAATTCATTCAACGAGATAAAAGACCAGGAGTGGTTGCAAAAAGGCACGGCACAATTAAGTGAAAGAATGATGGGTGAAAAAGATATTACCCAGTTAAGCAATGATATCATCAGTTTTATTTGCAGTTATGTAAATAGTCATGCGGGAGTTCTATATCTCAAAGAAGACAATCAATCCCTTCATCTTAAAAGCAGCTACGCATATACGGCTTATAATGGAAAAAATGTAATTAAGATTGGCGAAGGCATTATTGGTCAATGTGTACTTACTAAAAAAGCCATCACTATTAATGAAATTTCTGATGAAACCTTTTACATAAGTACTGGTGCAGGTAATATAAAACCAAAGAGCATTATTGCTTTTCCATTGTTCTTTGAAAGACAGGCTGTAGGCGCTATTGAGTTAGCAACCATTCAACCACTGAGAGATGTTGATATTGAATTTTTACAGAGTATTGCTGAAACCATTGGCGTTGCCTTAAATACTGCAGGCAACAGGATTAAGGTGAAAGAATTGCTTGAAGAAACACAGGCACAAGCCGAAGAGCTGCAATTACAGCATAGTGAGCTGGAGAACCTTAACACAGAGCTTGAGACACAATCTGAGAAGTTACAAACATCAGAAGAAGAATTAAAAGTACAGCAGGAAGAACTGCTTGAAACCAACCAGGAGCTTGAAGAGCGTTCCCGTCTATTGGAAGAGAAAAATCATTTGATAGTTGAACGTAACCTTGAAATACAAAAGAAAGCCGAAGAACTTGAGCTAAATGCAAAATACAAATCAGAATTTTTGGCCAACATGTCTCATGAATTACGTACACCGCTTAATTCAATTCTTTTGCTATCGAGACTACTTTCAGAAAACACTGATAAAACGCTTAATACCGAGCAAGTAGAGTATGCAAGAGTTATTCAAAGTTCTGGCAACGGCTTGTTGCAATTAATTGATGAAATACTTGATTTATCAAAGATCGAGTCTGGCAAAATGCAACTCGATTACGAAACAATTTCATTGGAAGAAATTTCTAATGATTTAAAAATGTTGTTTGAACCACTTGCCAAAGAAAAGAATGTAAGCTTTAATATTCATATTGATGGTGGTCTTCCCAAACAAATAGAAACAGATAAATTGCGGCTTGAACAAATCATTAAAAATCTCATTTCAAACGCACTTAAGTTCACCCATAAAGGATATATACATCTTTCAATATCTCCTGTAATTGACAGGCCAGGATTTATAAATTTTTCTGTGAAGGATACAGGCATAGGCATTTCAAAAGAAAAACAGGAACTGGTATTTGAAGCTTTTCAACAGGCAGATGGCTCAACCAAAAGAAAGTATGGTGGCACGGGCCTTGGGCTTTCCATCAGTAAACAACTTGCTGCATTATTATCAGGAGATATTTTTCTCAACAGTGAGCCGGGAATTGGCAGTGAATTTATTCTTCAAATACCAATTGACAAACACACGGCAATGGCTCAGCCCGCATCTCAGGAAAGTAAAGAGGCTGATGATATAACAGGTGATGAATCATTCATAGAAACAGACAATAAAAAACTTTACCAGCATTTTGTATTAAGTGAAACTCCCGAAGACATTCCCGATGACAGAGCAGACATTGCACCAGGCAACAAAAGCATTCTTATTGTAGAAGACGACACAGTTTTTGCAAAGGCACTGCTCGATTTTACCCGCAAAAAAGGTTACAAAGGTATTGTTACCGTAAGAGGAGATTATGCTATTGAATTAGCCAAAGCATACCGTCCTTCAGGCATATTGCTTGATGTTCAATTGCCCCTGAAAGATGGTTTGCAGGTAATGGATGAATTAAAAAAAGAACCATCAACCAGGCATATACCAGTGCATATGCTTTCTTCTTTTGAAGTTAAAAAAGAAAGCATTTCGAGAGGTGCTGTTGATTTCATTAATAAACCTGTAGCGCCCGAACAAATGAATGCCATTTTCGCAAAAATTGAGCAGGCATTGAACAGGGATAGCCAGAAGGTATTGATAGTAGAAGAAAACGCCAAACATGCACTTGCACTTGCACACTTTCTGTCAACGCATGAGGTTAACTCCGAAATATCCGGCAATGTTGGTGACAGCATACAGGCTCTTATGAAGAAAGAAGTAAACTGTGTAATTCTTGATATGGGCATCCCCGACATAAAAGCTTATGAAACATTGGAAGCTGTTAAAAAGAGCAAGGAACTGGAGAACGTACCGATCATCATTTTTACAGGCAAAAGCCTTTCAAGAAATGAGGAACACCGTATAAGGCAATATGCAGATTCCATTGTTGTTAAAACTGCCCATTCCTATCAACGGATACTTGATGAAATTTCTCTCTTTTTGCATTTGGTCGAAGAAAACGGCAACGTTAAAAAGCCTGGATTTTATTCAAAAAAACTGGGATCGCTTGATGAAGTTTTACAAAACAAAAAAGTGTTGATTGCTGATGACGATGTAAGAAATATTTTCTCGCTTACCAAATCACTGGAAAAACATAAGATGCAGATAATTTCTGCTATGGATGGCAAGGAAGCTTTGCAGGCTTTAAATGACAACCCTGATATACAGATAGTATTAATGGATATGATGATGCCTGAAATGGATGGCTATGAAAGTATTAAACAAATAAGAAAAAATCCAAAGTGGAAGAACCTTCCCGTAATTGCGGTAACTGCCAAAGCCATGACAGGCGATAGGGAAAAATGTATTGAAATCGGTGCTTCTGATTATATTTCTAAACCGGTAGATACAGACCAGTTAATATCATTATTAAGAATATGGTTGTATGAAAATTACAGGTAACCAAAACTGTTGTAAACAATATGGCGAAAAAAAAGTTACTTATAATAGATGATGACAGCAAGAACATTTTTGCTTTGAAAGCAACGCTTAAAGCAAAAGGCTTTGAAAGTATATCTGCACTAAGTGCGATAGAAGGCTTAGATTTATTGTCTAGAGAGCCATCCATTGCACTTGTTTTACTGGATATGATGATGCCCGAAATGGATGGCTATGAAGCAATTCAGGTAATAAAAAAAGATAAACATCTTAAGAACATTCCTGTAATAGCAGTAACAGCCCAGGCAATGACCGGTGATAAAGAAAAGTGCCTTGCTGCCGGTGCTGACAACTATATTTCAAAACCTATTAATGTTGATATTTTACTGTCATTGCTGCAGGAATACCTAAACTAAAAAGTGTGGAATTTTATCTAAAGGAAGAAGATATAGAACTGCTACAAAACGACATACTGGATAAATACGGGTATGACTTCACCGGCTATTCCAAAGCCTCTTTCAGGCGAAGGATGCAACGGTTGTTTTCAATGGATAAAATAACAAGCCTTGCAGAATTAAGATATCGTATTAAAACAGATGCGGATTACTTTACGCATGTGGTAGAAGAGATAAGCGTAAACGTAACAGAAATGTTTCGTGATGCACAGTTTTATAAAACACTCCGCGAGAAGATTATTCCAATCCTGGCAACTTATCCTTTTATACGCATCTGGCACGCAGGATGCGCAACGGGAGAAGAGGTTTACTCTATGGCTATTTTATTGCAGGAAGCCGGCCTTCTTCATAAAACATTACTTTACGGCACAGATATTAATCCCGGCGTTTTAGAGAAAGCGCGTAAGGGCATTTTCTCTGCCGGTCATATGCAACAGTACTCAAAAAATTATTTGGCATCAGGCGGACTGCATGATTTTTCATCATACTATACTGCACATTACAACCTGGCAATGTTTGATGATAAGTTAAGCAAACGAATGGTCTTTTCTACGCATAATCTTGTATCAGATGCATCGTTCAATTCTTTTCAGCTAATACTATGTCGAAACGTATTGATTTATTTTGATAAGGAGCTACAATCGAAAGTACTCAGGACATTTGATCAAAGCCTGAACATATTTGGCTTCCTTGCGCTTGGTGCTAAGGAGTCCTTACGTTTTTCCCCCATTATTGTAAATTACAGGCAACTGGAGGGAAGGGAAAAAATATGGAGAAAAATAAAATGACCGATAAGATAAGCTTCATTTGTATCGGGGGGTCAGCGGGCAGCCTGCAGGTGATTTTAAAAATATTCAGGCATATCCACGAAGGTTTCTCTATCCCGATTCTATTGATAATACACAGGAATAATAGTTACGACTCTTCCCTAGATGAATTGCTGTCTTTTAAAACCGACCTCCAGGTAAAAGAAGTTGAAGATAAGGATCCGGTGATTCCCGGGCACATCTATGTATGCCCCGCAGATTATCATGTGTTGATGGAATCTACACACCAGTTTTCTCTCGACTATTCTGAAAAGATAAATTACAGCAGGCCGAGTATTGATGTAGCCTTTAAATCAGTGGCCGAAGTTTACCAAAATGAACTATTAGCAATTTTATTATCAGGCGCTAATGCCGATGGCACAGAAGGTTTAAGACGAGTTAAGGAAACCGGCGGTAAGATTATTATACAAAATCCTGAAGACGCAGAAATATCATATATGCCGGAACACGCACTAAAAAAAATAAAAGCAGATAAAATTTTAACCGCAGATGAATTAGGACCTTTTATAAATGGGCTTTGTTAACCTGTCATCTACACACTATCTCCCTCACCAATAGCTTTAAGCACCAGGCTTTCCAGTTCGTCAATATCAAAAGGTTTTTGAAGAAAATATTCGCTTCCCGCCTGTTCAGATAAACGGGCTACCTCTGTATTTGCACTAAAAAAAATGACTGGTATATTTTTTATTTCTTCAGTTTCTTTAATAAGGCGGGTTGCTTTTATGCCACCAATGGAAGGTATCTGGTTATCCATCAATATTACATGTGGAGTGAAGCTTTGTATTTGCTCTACCAGTTTATCGCAGTTATTATCTGTCAATACAACAAGTCCCTTACTTTTTAAAACGATGGAGCACACCTGGAGAATATCATTATCATCATCAAAAATCAATACACGTTTACTCATAACATTAGGGCACAATATAAGATAAATTAATCCCTTCATGCAGCAGCCATACAAATATTTAAGCCGTATTGAGTGACAATACTATCTTCATCTAAAGAAATAAAAGAATCAGTTAGTACTTCTCCCCTGCCTGTTGATTTTATACTTTCATAACCTAACTTGCGCTACATAAAACAAACGCTATATGAAACAACCATTACTAATTAAAAACACCATTGTTATTAATGCACCGGCTTCCAAAGTATGGGATGCATTGGTTAACCCTGAACAAACAAAAAAATATATGTTTGGTTGTGAAACCATCAGCGACTGGCAGCCAGGCAGCTCTCTCATATGGAAGATGATATACGAAGGGAAGGATTTTATAGCGGTTAAGGGCAACATTGTAACAATAGAACCGGGAAAACTGTTGGCGTACACAGTTATTGACCCCAACGGAAATATTGAAGATATACCTGAAAATTATCTTACTGTTACTTATGAATTAAAAGAAGAAAACGGGCACACCACTTTAAACGTAACCCAGGGCGATTACTCTACAGTTGCAGATGGAGAAAAAAGATATAAAGATTCTTATAACAACGGTGAAGGCTGGAACCCCATACTGGTACAGGTAAAGGAATTGGTAGAGGCGAATTAAGCTTAAAACGCCTTCATTAAATCTCCCAGGAAACTTCCGGGATCCAGATAACTACCGCTGTCAAGGCCAAGCCTTACCACTACTAATTTTTTGGAAGGAATAACCCAGACAAACTGGCCATCATATCCCTGGCAGGAGAAACAGTCTGCTGGTACTTGCGGATACTTTCTGTTAGCCGGGTTGCTTTTATTATATGGAGCGTTTACCCACCATAAAGCACCATACAAACCTCTTCCATCTTTGTTGTTGGCGGAGTCTGGAGTAACCGTAAAATTTACCCAGCCTTGCGGCAGGATTCTTTCACCGTTAAATACGCCATCATTCATATATAATAACCCAAACCGGGCCCAATCTCTTGCTGTTGCGTAACAATAAGAAGAACCAACAAGCGTACCACCGGCATCTGGTTCAATTAATGCACTTAACATTCCAATCTTATAAAATAACTGCTCATCAATAAAACGATAGTAGTCTTTATCACCCAACATTCTTCTCATCATTAATGAAAGAATATTAGCAGTACCATCAGAATAATTGAATACGGTACCGGGCGTATGTATTAATGGTGAGTGCAAAGCATATTCACCCATGTTCTTTTCTTTAAAGAGCATAGTGGTTAAATCACTTGGCCCTGCGGGAAACCATGAATATTTTAAACCACTGTTCATATGCATCAGGTTAGCAATTGTTATCGCTTTACGGTTATCATTTTTCCACTCTGCTATAGGAGCTTGTTCCGCGATATTTATTTTTCCCTGCTTCACGAGTATGCCAAGCAAAGCATTCATCATTCCTTTTGTCATGGACCATCCAAGCTGCCTTGTACCTGCGGTAAAACCATCAGCATATTTTTCAGCAATAATTTCTCCTTTATAAACAACCAATAAAGCCCTTGTTCCTCTTGTTGCTTTGGTGTTAGCATCGTAAAAAGCTTCCTCAACTGTTTTATCAAGCAATTGTTTGTTAAACCCTGTAGTGATCATATTTTTTAACCGGTTACCCATTGGCCAGTCAATCGTATCCTGGTTAATTGCTTTAGGCGCTGCAATAGCTATCTGCTGACTTCTTAACTCCTTTTCTGATAATCCATTTATTAGAGTTGCGCCGAGTCCATACCGGTAAATAGCTTTATTTTTTGCAAACCCAAGCAGCGAAGTA
>Ga0105239_10008468_pt1 | contig 11694 bp, 9 predicted proteins | sample KBSC44metaG_FD_92761 | JGI IMG/M metagenome (GOLD analysis project Ga0105239, IMG submission 92761) | Corn rhizosphere microbial communities from Kellogg Biological Station, Michigan, USA - KBS C4-4 metaG | ecosystem: Host-associated > Plants > Roots > Rhizosphere > Soil | place: Michigan, USA...
CGCAGATATGGTCGCGCACGTTGCCGCACTGGGGGGGGGCGAAATGAAGATCTTTATTGTGGCGATGTTCGTCGCCACCACGTTCATTGCGCCTGCCGCGGAAGCGTATTGGCTTCCCCCAGTTCTCTCTCCGGCGTCCCCACAGTCCGGGGACTTGGTCTCCGTGGTCATGTCCGGCGGAGGTTGCGACTATGCAATCGAGGAGGCTGGGTATCCTCAGATAACGCGGAGCGGCAGCAATATTCGGATCGTCATCCGAACGGTGCATGAGTTTTTTGGTGAGTTTTGCACGTTGCCCCCATCGTCCTTTCCGTGGCCGCTCGGCACTTTTGAGCCTGGCACGTACAACGTTCGGGTGGACATCTTTTTCTATGACTATGTTTTAGGCAATCACGCAGAAACGCTATCGTTCCTTCCGATGGTCGTAGCAGCCGCCCCTATTCCAGCTCCAGTCAATAGCAATGCAGCATTGGTCGCACTGACTGTTTTTATGGCACTCGTGGGCTGTCGGAGATTCGCAGCTTTCGCATTGGTTATCGCTCTACTGTCGCAAGCGTCTACTGGGCGCGTCCCGCGACGAGATCGCCGAACTGACCCTCGCGCAGACGGAAGCGGCAGGTCGCGTTCCTGGTTAAGAACGGGATCCGGCACTATGTCGACGCCTACGGCTGGCCGGTGGTGACGCGTGCAGCCGTCGAGGGAACGCCGGATACTGCCCAACCCCGGAAGAAGTGGCAGCCAGCGAAGGCTCCATAAATCCGTCGCCAGCGTCGCGACGAGCGAATTGCCGAACTCGACATCGCGTTGTGTAACCCCGCCGTGGCACTCATCCCACGAAGGCTATGCTTTTGGGATCGCGCCATCGAGAACCCAAGCGATTGCTTCGTTGGCGTATCGCAGTGCCCTTTGGCGGTCATGGACCCAATGGTTGACGCCAACTTCCAGCATCTCGCAGTACTCAGAAACGATGATGTCGCCCGCGATAAGACATTCGACGTTCTCCCGCAATTCCATCGTCTGACTTGCGATCTCCGTCATACGACTTCCTGAAATGCTCAGTCGAGCTGATTCGTGAGCTATCCAATTGCGCGACTCGCGCGCCTTGTGCAGCAACTCTCCGTCGCGCTCTTGGGCAACGGTGACAAATTTCGTAATCGCTCGCTCCAGCGTGCGATGCTTCTTGAGCAGAGCCTCGAGTTCTCTTTCAGCTTCCTCACCTACGAAAAGTCTACCGCGCTCAGAGATCAAAGCGAGACGTAGAAGATACTGACACTTGTCCTCGAACAACGTCGCGAGGTGCAACGCTCGACCGACCCGACTTAAGTACTTCAACGTCTCAGGCAGAGGCGCTCTAGGCGTCGAATAGCAGAGGGACCACGACATGCTGAGAGACCTGTGCAATTCGCGTGTAGTTCCGTCTGAAAAGAACGACAAATTCCGGCAACGGAATGCGACTTCTCCGTGAGCAACGGAGGCCTAAGCGCAAGATATTGCGACAAAATATGGTGGCCGGGGACGGAATCGAACCGCCGACACGGGGATTTTCAATCCCCTGCTCTACCAACTGAGCTACCCGGCCAGGATGTCTTTCTGCGTGCAGTCGCGGACGCGACCGCAGCGGGGCCGCGTATTAGAGCCGCGCGCGCGCGCCGCGTCAAGCGCGGCCTCGCGGTGGCGGTAGAGAGGGCCGCTGCGAGCGATTCTGCCGCGGGGTTCGCGTTCGCCCGTTCCCCTTCCGGCTAGGCTGCGCGCTCGCGAACGGGAGGGAGAGGCCCATGCGTCGTTTTGCCATTGCCTTGTGCGGCGTGCTGCCTGCGGCGGTCGCGTCGGGTGCGGGCGCGCCCTTCATCGCGCCGGCGGTTCCGGCGGGGTCGATCGCGATCCAGCTTTGCCCGACCGAGGCGGTCACCGCGGGCTCGCCGCACCTGGTGACGTTCGGCCTGCCGCTGCCGCGCAGCTCCCTCACGAGCGCGCAGCTCGCGAGCGTGCGCGTGCTCAAGGGCGCGACCGAGGTCGCGGCATTCGTCGAACAGCAGACGCCGTGGCGACATCGCAGCAATGCCGCGCTCGACGGCGCCTCGGTGCGCGTCGCGCGCATCCAGCTCGAATACAGTTTCGCGGGCACGGCGTGCGAGGCGCTCACGCTCGCCTGGGGTGGCGCCGCGCGCACGCAGAATCGACCCGCCCTGCTGCCGCCGCGCACGGCGTGGCATACGGTCGGCAGCGGCAGCTTCATCGCCACGGACGCGGTGCAGGAGCCGGACGTGTACGCGGTACTGCCGAAGGAATGGCTCGCGAAAGGCGTGCTCAAGGGCGTGCAGGACGTGCCGTTCGACGCCAGCGTGTCGGCGACGCGCGACGATCCGTCGACGATGGACGCGACCGAGCACTGGCCGGGCTGGACCGAAGCGGACCATGCGCTGAAGAACAACTTCTACTCCGAGATCAACCAGGACGATCCCGCCGTTCTCGCGGCGAACCAGTGTCCGTACAAGACCGACTTCGAGCCGTGGCTGTACGACCGCAGCGCGACGATGTACGCGCTGTATTTCCGCAGCGGAACGCTGAAGTCGCTGCGCGAAGCGGTGCGCGCGTCCGACTTCTACGCCGACCACATCGACGCGAACGGCTGGTTCACGCTCAAGGGCGAGGACACCAAGTACGTGTATCCGGAAAACCTCGCCTACACCGCGTGGCTGACCGGCGACACCACGCAGTTGTCGCACCTGCCGGCGATGCTCGCCGCGCAAGATACCTTTCCGGACGTGTGGGTCAGCAATCCCGATCGCTTCTGGACCGAGCGCCATGCCGCGTTCAAGCTGCTCGCGAATGCGATCGCGTGGGAGCTCGACGGCGGCAACGCGCAGCGCGACAAGGTGAGCGCCGAGATCGCGGAACTGGTGCGCCACCAGAACGGCGCCGACGGGCAGATCCCGCAGCCGCCCGGCTTCGTCGATGGCGGCCTCTACCACCTCGGCACGCAGCACGACTACGACTGGGACGAGACCTCATACGGGGGATCGAGCTGGATGAGCGTGCTGCTCGTCGATGCGGCGCTGCGCGCCTACGCCACTGCCGAGGACGCGCCGACCGCGAACCTCGTGCGCCGCCTCGGCAACTTCCTGCGCGTGGCGACGGTCGACACGCCGGAACACAGCTACGACACCTGGGAAGATCCACTCGCGCTGCCGCGCTACGCGATGCTCAGCGACGGCAGCGACGGCCAGCGCAACTACGAGGACATCGAGCATGCGCTCGATGTCGCCGCGGGACTGGCCTGGGCCGGCTACTTCGCCGACCTCACCGGGCAGCCCGACCCGCGCCTGCATGCGCGCGCGCGCGATCTCTACTTCAGCTACGACATCGGCGTGAACTACTGGATACGCCCGCTCGGGCCTGCTTCGGGCCTGACCGCCTATCGCGTCGCGCCGTGGCGCAAGTGGGGCTGGGAGCACCGCGTGAGCGTCGGCTTCGCCTGGGCGATGGGCGCGAGCGGGGACACGATCTTCGCGAATGGATACGACTGACGCGACATCGACTCAGCGCTGCGGCCCGGCTTGCGGCCGCTTGCCGCCACCGCTCCAGGCGACCAGTTCGTCGAACGCCTTGCCGATCTGCGCCGGGGTGAAGACGCAATGGCCTTCGGCCTTGACGTATTGCTGCACGAACTGGTCGGCGTGGCCGGCGCGCTGCGCGAGCAGGGCGTATTCGAACGCGGTCGAGGCGACGACGAGCGGATCGCGCGTGTCGTGCAGTGCGAGCAGGGGCTTGAGCAGCTTGCCGCTCGGCGTGTACCAGCGCGCCATGTAGGCGGCCGCTTTCGGCTCGGCACGGTAGCGCCGCACGCCGTCGTTCAGCGCGTCGACATCGGGCGGGCCGGTGTAGATCATGTCTTCGTTGCCGAACGGGTTGCCGTGCGCGCGCTGCTGCATCTCCTTGATGTCGTAGGTGATGAACGCGATCACGTCGGCCAGGCTGCGCGCATCGCCGGCACCGTAGAGCGCGCGCAGCGAGGCCGATGCCTGCGGGTTCGCGCGCATCGCGGCGGCCACCTTCGCGACGACGCCGTTGGTCGGCTGGTAGGCCGCATCGACCGGCACGAGCGTGCCGAACACGTCCGGGAACCAGTAGTCGAACGCGGCGCGCAGGGCGAAGTCGCGCTGCATGAGCCGATCCGACGGTTCGAGCGCGCCGCACAGCGAAAGGCCGCCATCGTAGACCTGCGGCTGCGTCTCGAGCGCCATCACGGTCAGCGTGCCGCCCATCGACATGCCCATCGCGAACGTGCGTTGCGGCTTGCCGTGCCTGGCGACGAACCAGCGCCGCAGGCGCTCGCTGTCGGCGCTGCCTTCCTCGACCGCCCAACCGGGCGCCGAGTAGGCCGACTGCAACACCGCGAAGCCTTCGCGCAGCATCGGGTCGAACATCGGCGACACGCGCTGCTTGTCGTTGAACGCGATCGCCTCGGTCGCGTAGCCGTGGAAGAACACGATGAGGCCGTGGTTCCATTTCTCAGGCATGTCGAGGCGCCAGGCCGCGCCTTCGAGAACGCCGACTTCGACGCCGGCTGCCGGCGAGGGCGAAGGCGTGCGGGCGATCGCGTTGCCGGTGGATGCGACGGCACAGCAAAACACCAGGGCACGGATCAAGGCACGCATGAAGCCTCCGTTGGCGGGCACATCGGGAGCGGACATCGGCGAGAGCATACCGGCTGCGGCCGTGGGAGCGTCAGCGCGGCGGTAGCGCCTGGTGTTCCGCAGGAGTGGCGCCGCCGCGACCGATGGCGCGCGGTTCCGAGCGTTCCGGTCGCGCTTGCAGCGCTCCTGCGGAAGAGCGGCGCGTTCCGGGCGGTTGCGGGAGCGGCGGCGAGGCGACGCCTCAGCTCGCGTCGAAGCCGTCGGCGAAGATCGTGTCGAGTGCATCGCCTTCGATCGCGCCCGGCGTGCAGTACGCCGATCCCGCGGCGGCATCGTCGCCGGGGCGGGCGCTCGCGCGCGCATCGACGGTCACGGGATTTCCACGCGTGTCCGTGCAGGCACCGGGTGGGATGAGGTCGAGCGCGGGGCTGTCGATCGACAGACGGTGCGCGCGCATGCCGCCGGCGAATGTCTCGAGCGGACCGAGCCGCGCATCGGTGTCGTAGAGGTTGCCGGTGGTGTCGCCTGCGATCGCACACTCGGCGGCGGAATTGCCGACGACGACGTAGCCGAGCCCGAGCACGGTCGAACCGTTGTCGACCCGGCAATCGCGCGCGTGTCCGACGCCGCTGTTGCCGGCGATGATGCTGTTGCTGATCACCGCGCCCTGGAAACGCGCGCCGTCGATGGCCGCGGCCTCGTTCGAGCTCGCGTGGTTGTCCGCGACGGTCACGTAGGAGAGATGCACGCCGAGGTCGGCGCCGCCCGACGCGATCATGCCGCCGACGTCGGCGGCGACATTGCCGGAAACGGTGCCGTTGCGCAGTTCGACGGGCTCCTGCCGGAACGTCGCCTGCGGCGCGTAGTTCGTCACGTACAACCCGCCATAGGCGCCGTTGGGGCCGAGCACTGCATTGTCGACGACCGCGAAGCGCTCCATGCGCAGGCTGGTCGAATACGGCATGAAGGCCGAGGTGCCTCCGGGTTCGGCGACGTATTGCGGTGTCAGCTCCACATCGAGCCCGCCGCCGTAGCCGTACACGTCGGCGACGGGGTCTATCGTGTTGTCGCGCACGACGACGTCGTCGAACAGCACGCGCGCCGAACGGACGCGCACGCCGCCGCCGAACGCGCAGCAGTCTTCTTCCGGATACTGGAACGGGTCCTGCGTGAGGTGGCCGCCGCGGACCGTCGCGCCGAGCAATGCGAATGCGACCGCGTGGTAGTCGCTCGGATCGCCCCAGTCCCAGAGGTCCTTGCCGCGGATTTCGAACACGCGGTCGTCGTTGCCGACGATCTGCACGGCGTCGGCGCCGCCGGGACCGAACAACGCGAGGCTGAGCGCGGGCGCGCCGGAAACCGGGCGCACGTCGAGGTCACCGCCGGGTGGATCGCTGTTGGTCACCGGCAGGTTCAGCGCATACGTGCCCGCCGGGACCTGGACCATCCAGCGGCCACCGCTCGCGGACGCTTCCATCACCGCGGCGCGCAAGGTGCAGGTATTGGCAAGCGAAGCACATACCCCGTTGCCGGGCGAGGCATCGGGGAGGTCCGCCGTCGAGTTGACGACGACGTCGTAGCGCCGCTGGTACGCGCCGAGGTCGCAGTTGACGGAGGGACGCGATACGCCGCGCGCGTCCACCGCGCGACAGTCCGTGCTCGCGTTGTTCTGCTCCGGCTTGCCCGCGCCGATCGCGGGGCTGCCGGGCAGCAGCGCGTGCACCGGGATGCCGGCACCGAAGTCGAACGCGGGCGACAGGCGCGGATCGCCGCCGATCACGTCGATCTCGCCCTGCGTGTTGCAGCCGGCATCCTTGGCGCCGATCAGCGACCAGAACGCCGAGCCGTACGTTCCCACCGTGCCCGCGCAGTACAGGTCGTTCGGCACCGCGTCGCCGCGCAGGTTGCCGGCGACGATGCTGTTGGCGATCCAGATGCGCCCGCCCGCCGTCTGCGGCACGTAGATGCCGCCGCCCGGGTTTTCCGTGATCGTCGCGTTGACGAGCTTCAGGCTGCCGTTGCTGCGCAGGCCGAAACCGCTGTTGCCGCTGAGGGTGACGTTGTTGAATTGCGAAGCCTGCGCGATGGTCGCGGTGTCGTCGTCGATGTAGATGCCGCCGCCGCTGCCGCCTTGCGCGGTGCCGTCGAGCACGCTGACGCCGTCGAGCGTGGCGATCGCACCCGGTTCGGCGCTGATGAAGAGGTTGCCGCCGTACAGCGCGCGACCGTCGCGCACGACGAGGTTCTTCAGCTTCAGGAGCGCGCCCGCGGAGAGCAGCGAACCGCCGTTGTTGTAGCTGTTCGCGGTCACGTCGCCGCCGAGCAGGGTGAGGTTCTCGATCGTTACGTTGTACGGCGTCGCGCTGTTGTGCACGTCGAATACGCGGTCGCGCAGCGGCGCGACGATGACGGTCGCGCGCGCGTCGGTGCCGTGGACGACGACGCTTCCGAGGATGTCGAAATCACCCGTCTGGTTGTTCGCCTCGTCCCAGTACGTGCCCTGCGTGCTCATGTAGTAGACGCCGGAAGGCACGACGATGGTGTCGATCACGCTCGACGAACCCGCGGTGCAGCTTTGCTGGGCCGTGTTCGTGTTCGCCGCCTGGATCGCGCTGCGCAGCGTGCAGCGGCCGCTGATGAAGCCGTCGCTGGACGAATTGACCGTGATGGTCGCCGCCGGCGCGGCGACCGCCGCCAGCATCGCGGCGAGGCCGCAGCCCCAGGCCGCGGCATCGTTCATGCACCGGATTCGACGCATCGCCCTGCTCCGCTGTCGGACACGCCGGGAAAAACACCGGCGGGCGCGAATAGCGAACAACGCCGGGCAAGGACCCCCGCTGCAAGGGCGGGCGACGTGCAAGGCATCGGCGCCGAAGCCCCTCCGACGAAAACGCGACGCGTGCGACTCAGCCGGCGCCGGGCGTGCGACGCAGTTCGTCCAGTTCCGCGCGCAGCGTGGCGACTTCGGCCTCGAGGCGCTCGACCCGTTCGAGCACGTCGGTGCGCGATGACGTGCGCGCTTCGGTCGCCGCCGCCGCGAGGCGCTCCTCGTCGATCGGCCCGCCCAGCAGGTGCATGTAACGGTCCTCGCGCTGGCCGTGCGCACGCGCGATGCGCGCGACGAGCGGCGGCTCGCGCTGGACGAGGCGCTCGACCGTGTCGCGTACGTCGTCGAGGCTCGGGAAATCCGCCAGGCGATCGGTGCGCGCCTGCAGCTCGGCGAACGTCTGCGGCCCGCGCAGCAGCATCACGCACAGCACCGCGCGCTGGCGTGCGGTCGTACCGTACGTTGCGTCGAATCGATGCTCGTAGCGCAGCGCGCGTTGCGACGACGGCGCCACCTTGACCAGTTGCCGGCCTTCCAGCACGCGCAAGGCGTGCGCGACGGCGCCGGTTTCGAGCTGCATGACCGGTTCGCGGCTGGTCTTCTGGTTGCACGCCGCGACGACGGCGTTTTCGGTTAGCGGATACGCGTCGGGCGTCGCTGCGGCCTTTTCGATGAGGCAACCGAGGATGCGCGCTTCGATCGCATCGAGCGGCTGCGGTGCCGCTCGCTCATCCGACGCCTGTGTTTCCTGCATGGTCGACCCTACGGCTTGGCTGGCCGGCCAGTCTAGCGCGACTGCGCGAGCGCCGCCGCGCTGCGGGTCGATCAGGGCAAGCCGGCGGCGCGCCGCGTCGCGAAGCGCGCCAGCGCCTGTTGCAGCTCCTCGACCTTGTGGTTGAGTACGCGCAGCTTGGTGCGGGTTTCGATCACTTTCGCGATGAGCTCCGCGCGGGCATGCAACTCCTCGTCGGTCATCGGTTCGCCGAGCGTGCGCATCTGCGCCGAGCGATCGCACTCGCGAGCGAGCGTCTCGAAGCCCAGCAGGGCTTCGACTGGAACGGGCTTCATTGTCATTGGAATTCTCCTGGGGACGATCGGTCCAGCGACCGGATCCCTTCCGTGGGATCCGGTCAGCTTTCAGCCAGGTCAGCCGGGGCGTAGGCCGACCGTGCTCGTGGACGCCTTGCTCATGGGCACGCGAGGGACACGTCGCTGTGCGCGATGATCACCTCGGCAGTGACGAGCGCTGCCACATTGAGCGTGAGATGGATCGCATTCGTTCCCTTCGAGAGCGAATGCACGCCATCGCCACTGGTCGTCTGTTCGTTGAGGATCAGGGTGGCGCCGATGATGCCGAGTCCGGGCAGGTCGATCGTGGTGTTCGGAGGGGGGTTGAGCGGCAGTCCCGGCACGTTGGTGCTCAGGATCGTGATGACCGGATCGATGAGACCGGAACCGCCGGGCGGCAATCCACCGATGCCGCCTCCATCACCGCCTCCATCGCCGCCCTGACCGAGGTTTCCGGCATCGAAGGTCGAGAAGAACAGGAAGTCGCCGAGCAGCGAATTCACCCCCGGTACCGCCTCGGGGCAGCTTCCGGCGAGCACGGTCGTCGAGCTCACCGTGCCTGCCGCGATCGACAGCACGCCGGTGCCTGCCGCGAGGTCGAGGTCGTCGACCGAGCTGTGCGCGGCGATCGCCGATACGCCGCCGCCCCGGTACTCGGCCTCGGACGCGAGTACTCCGGTCGACAGCGTGATGAGGTTCAGCGGGCTCGCGAAAGCCGCCGATGGCAGGGTCTGCAGGTCGGATGCGTTGGCCACCACGTTCGTCAGCGCGGCACTGGTCTGGGCACCGACGTCGAGCTGGGCCACTCCGATCAGGTTGATATGCACGTCCATGTCCCAGGCGGACGCATTGCCGACCGGGGCTGCCGCCATCGCGACCTGGGTCCCCAGGGACGCGGCGAGCAGCACCACGAGGCGTTGTTTGTTCAGATGCAGCATCATCGCGTTCTCCTTGATTTTAACGACATCCGTTTGATGTCTTCGAAACGTCGGCACAAGATCACCGCGTTCCCGAGCGACTTGCGGGTCGCTCCTCCGTACCGATGGCACCGCCGGACAGGGGTCGGCGCTGCCTTCGAAGGCGACAAAGCTGTGGTCCTTTCGTGCGAGCGGTCCGGTGAAACTTGTTGGTGCTTTGTATAAACTTCTCTTGTGTGCGTTGAGTGGGATTGTCGTCAGCTCAGGCGGCGGAACAAGTCGGAGATTCCCTCCGCATGGAGCAGCGTTCCTGAGCCGCCGCGCGGCTGGAGTCGATCGAAGCGCAGCGCATGCAGGAGGCAAGGACGTCTGAGGAAGTTTGTTGATTGCTGCTGAGGAATCAGCAGCGCTGATGGAAGGGCGGCCATGGACTCCAGGCAATCACGCGCATTCACCGGCCCACGGCCGAACCGCATACGGCATGCACGCCGGTTGGCGCGCCTCACCCAGGCGAAGCTGGCCGAGTCGATCGGCGTCGGCGCCAGCGCGGTCGCGCAGTGGGAACTCCCGAACGGCACCTCGCCGACCGTCGAGCACCTCGAGCGGATCGCGAGCGTCTGTCGCGTGTCGTTCGAATGGCTCGCCACGGGTCGTGGCTTCGCCATCCGCGGCGAGGAGGACACGCCGGCGGTGGAAACCGTCCAGCTCGCCGCCGACGAGTTCGAAGATCGCCTGCTGATCGCGTTCCGGCGCATCGCGCGCCGCAAGCGCGAGGCCTTCGTGCGCTGGATGGAAGATTTCTTCTGACGGCGCTGCGGACGCTGCCGGCACGCGACTTTCCACCCGATGGCTTGTTCGCCTTGCCGGCACGCCGGTGTTCCTCCCATGGCAGCCGCGCCTGCCTGCCAACGAGGAGAGTCCGCCATGCGTTTTCCGGTCCACGTGTCACCGCTCGCCGCCGCCGTGTTGTCGTTCGCCCTGTTCGGTTCCGGCTGCGGCGCCGCGCCGGCGAGCCTCGGCACGTTCAAGGTCAACGGCGTCGACACCCCGCTCGGCTATGCCGGCCTGGTCGCGATGCCGCCGACCAATGGCACGCCACGCATGGTGCTGGTGCTCGCGGAGAAGGCGCCCGCGCCCGGCGCGGATGCCAACATGCTCTCCTACACCGGCGGCCTCGGCGCCTCGGTGTCGGGGCCGATCGTGCAGGACCCTGAAAAGGGCTGGTCGGCACCCGCCGGGTTCAGCTATTTCCACCCGTCCGCGAAGGACCACCACGGCTGGTGCGCCGGCACCAACTGCGTGCTCAAGGATGCCGTCGTGAAGGACGGCGAATTCCACGCGCGCCTCGTCTCGACCGCAGCGCCGGCCGCCACTGGCGAGTCGGTCGTGCTCGACATGAACCTGCGCATCAGGATGCCCTGAGCGGCGCGTCGGCGGGGAACAGGGGCACTGCGGTACACTAGGCCGCCCTCCCCTCGCGGCGCGGCCGCTTCAAGCGCATGTCGAACGACGACCGCGAACCCACCGATTCCCTGCCTCCATTCCGCGCGCTCGGCCTTGCCGAACCGCTGCTGGCCGCGCTGGCCGAGGTCGGCTACGAGACGCCTTCACCGATCCAGGCCGCGACGATCCCGCCCCTGCTGGAGGGTCGCGACCTGCTCGGCCAGGCGCAGACCGGCACCGGCAAGACCGCTGCGTTCGCGCTGCCGGTGCTGTCGCGACTGGATCTTTCGAAGACCAAGCCACAGGCGCTGGTGCTGGCGCCGACGCGCGAGCTCGCGATCCAGGTCGCCGAGGCATTCCAGCGCTACGCGGCGAAGTTGCCGGGTTTCCACGTGCTGCCGATCTACGGCGGGCAGAGCTACGGCCCGCAGCTGTCCGGCCTCAAGCGCGGCGTGCATGTCGTGGTCGGCACCCCGGGGCGCGTGATCGATCACCTCGAGCGCGGCTCGCTCGACCTGTCGCAGCTGACCACGCTGGTGCTCGACGAGGCCGACGAGATGCTGCGCATGGGCTTCATCGACGACGTCGAGGCGGTGCTGAAGAAAACGCCGGAGACGCGCCAGATCGCGCTGTTCTCGGCGACCATGCCGAGCCAGATCAAGCGCATCGCGCAGACCTACCTGCGCGACCCGGTCGAGATCGCGATCCGCAACAAGACCACCACCGCGGCGAACATCCGCCAGCGCTACTGGTACGTCAGCGGCCTGCAGAAGCTCGACGCGCTGACGCGCATCCTCGAAGC
>Ga0105239_10008474_pt1 | contig 11689 bp, 8 predicted proteins | sample KBSC44metaG_FD_92761 | JGI IMG/M metagenome (GOLD analysis project Ga0105239, IMG submission 92761) | Corn rhizosphere microbial communities from Kellogg Biological Station, Michigan, USA - KBS C4-4 metaG | ecosystem: Host-associated > Plants > Roots > Rhizosphere > Soil | place: Michigan, USA...
AGTTTCACCAGCACCTGGCCGGCAGCGGGCTCGGGCTTGGAAAAATCGGCGTAGCGCAAGGCGCCGGCGTCGCCGGGTTGTTCGATGAAAACGGCTTTCATGATATACGAATCCTTCGTTTAGTATGCACTATGACCGCGAAAAGCAGCAGATAGAGGAACGCGAACGGGAACAACAAAAGACGCCCCACGGCGGGCGCAGCAGCGGCGCCGCTCAGGCCCAGGCGGGCCCGCGCGAAGGCCGTGAGGCTGCGCATATGGCCCCAGTCGAGAAAAACAAAACCGGCGAATTCGTTGATGACGAAAACCTTGGCCGGCAGTCGCGCCACCGTGGCCCACTTCCATTTGGTCATGATGGGCTCGCCCGAGCAGAGGATGCCGAGGGCTGCATATTGACGCGACGCAAGTTCGCGGAAGAGGCGCCGGCGCTGGGTGGGGCTGGAGTAATCTTCTACGCGATAGACGTGGCCGCGAAAACCCGTGGGCGTGGTCGGGTGGCAGGTGAGCAGATCGAGTTCCATGGCTTCGCCGTGGATCTGGTAGAGCAGCGGAACGAGCGCGTCGAACGCGCCGCGCGATCCGCTCTCGACCAGGAGCACGCGCGTGAAGGGAGGGATGTAGCGGCGGAAGAAATAGCGCAAGGCTTTATTTTACGGGATCACCGGATTTTACGGGATCGCGACACACTGTGAACGCAATTTCGCCGCGAATGGACGCGGGGAGCGAAAATTGCCGCGCATCGCGCCGGTTTTTTGCTTCCAGCCGCATTTCAAAGATCCTTCGAGGGCCCTCTATGGCGGCATTAACCCGTGAGACCTGCTGTGAGTGACACACAACGCTGATAAGACGCTGTGCGCTCATTTCGCAAGCCCGGCGATCCGTACGATCCCCTACCGAGCGGGACGGAGTTCCAGTTCTCCGCTACTACCTCACCGCTGTTACGCTTCGCGGAAGGGTCTAGAATTCCGCTCACGTGGTCCTTGGCCCCCGGTGGGTGGGACGGACTCTCACGTTCGAATTAAACCGCGCGGTTCTGAGTGGCCGGGAGCGTCGATTCTCTAAGTGGCTGGTGCAGTGATAGTAGCGCCTTGGCGTTTGCCTGCTATCGGCTGTCGGCGCCCGGGGCCGAATGCCGCTGGTGTGAGGCTATGAGTGCCCTGGAAGAGTTTGAAGAAGGTGAAGAAACGCTCGCTGCTATTGATCGTGGAATCAAGGCCGCTGACGAAGGCAGGGTTGTTTCTCTCGAAAGGCCATCTTGGCTTTCTGAATGGGTACGAGAACTGGCTAAACGAAGCGATCAATCGAGATTCTTTATTTTGGGCACCCAGCGCGCCTGGGGCCGCCGCAATGCCAAGAGCGCCCAAGTTGCGGGCAGCGCGCTTGCGGATGCGCGCTAAGGCCGCGCGCCTGCCGGTTCGAAAGTAATCCGCAAGCGTGAGCCGGTGGCTTCCGCGTAACGTTCCAGCGTGCGGGTGGAGGGCTTGCTGCCTCCGCCTTCCAAACGCGCGATCACGGCCTGAGTGGTTTTCATCCGGCGCGCCAACTGTACCTGAGTCAGGCCGGCGCGGGTGCGCGCTTCAAGCAGAGAGGACGCCAGAGAGAACTCTTTTTCCAGTGCCTTATACTCACGACGGTACTTGGAATCCTTCATCCAGCGCTTACGCAAATCATCCACACGGATTCGGCTCATAGGTGCGGCTCACCAATCCGTTCCAGACCATGGTCCTGGATGAGTTCAACGATCCGTCGAAAACGCGCTCTCATATCGGCGGGCAGTGCCTCAAGCTCGTCTCGAACGCGGGCATCGAGCAGTTCAACGATCCACGCCATCCTTTTATCGTATTGCATTTTTGCAATATCGATGGCGGGCCGAACCTTAACGCTATAATGCCTGCTTGCAGCTAACCTTCATCGACTGGGCCGTCGTTGCCCTGTACTTCCTGTTCAATCTCGGGATCGGCCTCTATTACAAGTCGCGGGCCGGAAAGAGCATGGATGAGTTTTTTCTCTCCGGCCGCAACATTCCGTGGTGGCTGGCGGGGACCTCGATGGTGGCCACCACTTTTGCCGCTGACACTCCGCTGGCGGTCACTGGCATGGTGGCCAAGGGCGGCATCGCGGGCAACTGGCTGTGGTGGAACATGGCGGCCAGCGGCCTTCTGACGGTGTTCTTCTATGCGCGTCTGTGGCGGCGGTCGGGTGTAATGACCGACATCGAGTTTTCCGAAATTCGGTATGCCGGCAAGCCGGCGGCGTTCCTGCGCGGATTCCGTGCGCTCTACCTGGCGATTCCTATCAACTGCATCGTGCTGGGCTGGGTGAATAAAGCGATGGTGGATATCCTGACGCTGATCCTGGGCGTCACGAAGCTGCAGGCGCTGATGATCGTGCTGGGGATGATCGCGATCACGTCGTCTATTTCGACGCTCTCGGGATTGTGGGGCGTGCTGGTCACCGACGTGTTTCAGTTCGCGATCAAGATGGGCATGGTGATCGTACTGGCGGTTTACGCCGTGAACGCGGTGGGCGGGATCGACGCGATGAAGAGCAAGCTCACGGCACTCGACGCGACGCGGGGGAGCCAAGGCTCGGTGCTGAATTTCGTGCCGGATCTGAATTCGGCATGGATGCCGCTGATCACTTTCTTCGTTTATATTTCCCTGAACTGGTGGGCGACCTGGTATCCGGGCGCGGAGCCGGGCGGCGGCGGCTACATCGCGCAGCGCATGTTTTGCGCGAAGGACGAAAAGAATTCGCTGCTGGCGACCCTGTGGTTCAACGTGGCGCATTACGCGGTGCGGCCGTGGCCGTGGATTCTGGTGGCGCTGGCATCGTTGATCTTGTTCCCGGGATTGCAGGATCCGGAGACGGGCTATATCCGGGTGATGATCGCTCACCTGCCGCCGTCGCTGCGCGGCTTGATGGTGGCCGCGTTCGCGGCGGCGTATATGTCCACTATTGCGACACAGCTCAACTGGGGGGCGAGCTACCTGGTGAATGATTTCTACCGGCGCTTCCTGAAACCGCGGGAGTCACCTCGGCATTACGTGAACGCGTCTAAAGTGGCGACGGTATTTCTGACGATTGTTTCGGCAGTGGTGACGTTTTATCTGGACTCGATTGCGGGCGCATGGAAGATGCTGCTGGTGACGGGCGCGGGAACCGGCAGCGTGCTGTTGTTACGCTGGTACTGGTGGCGCGTGAACGCATGGAGCGAAGTGTCGGCGATGCTGGCGGCGTTCATTACTTCGATTACGCTGCAGGGTGCGCTGCACATGGACTCAGACGATCCGCGCAGTTTCGCTTGGATCATGATTATCACGGTGGGCATCACGACGGCGGCGTGGCTGGCGGTGACTTTTCTCACGCCAGCCGAGCCGCGGGATCTATTGGTGAGCTTCTATCGGCGCACGCGGCCGTCAGTGGCCGGGTGGAGGCCGATTGCGGCTCTTGCGCCCGAGATAAAACCGGTGAACGATCTGGGGGCGAACGCGGTCGACTGGATCGCGGGTCTGGTGCTGATCTACGGCGTCCTGTTCGGTACCGGCAAATTGTTTCTGCATGAAACCGGGTGGGGCGTGGGGCTGCTCGCTTGCGGCATCGCGGGGGGAGCTGTGATCTATTACGATCTATCGCGGAGAGGCTGGAGTGCGGTTACTCAGTAGCTTGATCTTGCTATCCACCCTGGCGGCAGCCGGTCCGGTGGAATTTGCGCAAGCCGAACTGGATTCGGCGATGGCCGGCCGCAATCTCAAATGGAAAAACCAGGTGGATCTGAACCTGGAAGCGCCGGATACGTTTCGCATCGAGCCGTACGCGATCGGCGGGGCGCACATTACGGGCGGCGATCTGCGCGGGCTGATGTATGGACTGCTCCAAGCGGCCGAGCAGATTCGCGCGACTGGACACTTTACCAAGACCGCCGGCACTCCGGCGGCCTCGCTGCGCGGAGTTCGCATCGTGTTGAACGCCGAGCTGGAAAAGGCGCCGGGGGAGTTTTGGAATTCGTATTTCCGCATGCTGGCGCGGAATCGCTTCAACCGGGCGCATGTGGTGTTTGAACGGATCGAGGCGCCGTACCGTTTGCCGAAGCTGCTGTCGCATACCGCGGCGGAGTATGGAATCGATTTCACGCTGGGCGTGGAGGGCGATACCAGCGCGGAGGAGCTGGCGCACATGCTGATCCTCTGTCCCGCGGTGCGCGGTTTGGCACTCGAAGGTTCGGCGGGACAAGACGCAGTATTTTCCGCGCTGCGAGTAACAGGCCGCAGGGTTACGCTGGATCTGGACGGCGGGAAGGCCCAGCCGGGAGCGCTGCACGAGGCGCTGGCCAGCGGGATTCCGGTGTTGCGTCCGGCAGCGGCGTGGCCGCCGAGCTTCGAAGTAGCGCCGCCGATCGACGCGGCGGATTCCGAGGCGCATGCGTTGTTTTATGAAGTCATGGGGCGGTTGAGTTACGATCCAAAACCCAAGCCGGAGTTTCGGGCGGCGCGGGAGGTCGGGTTGTGGATCGCGGCGGCGCAGCAGTCTAACTTGGGCGGATCGGATTTTGTGGCGTCGGCAGCAGAAGCGGCGCACAATCGCCAAGTGCACATCGCGTCCGCGAAATTCACGCCGTCCGACATTGCGGACCGGCTGGACGCCGCCGCCGCGCAACTCGACTCGGCGGCCGACGCGGATCTGCGGCTGCTTGCGGGGCTGGCGAGGGAACAAGCGGAGCAGCAGCGCTCGGCCGTGAATTTTCCTGTTTTCCCGAGGGGGGCGCGGCCGGCGCCGGCTCCCTGGACGCACATTCCGCCGGCGTCAGCGCCATCCGAACAGCCGCTGACACTGACGCTCCATATTGGGCAGCCGAAAGCAGTGAGCGCAGTGCGTCTGCACTACCGGCCCACAGACCCGGCGGCGGCGACGCGAGTGCTTGAGATCGCGGCGAAGCCCGAGGTCAGCGTCACCATTCCGGCGAGCGAGATCACCGGCAATTGGGACATCCAGTATTTTTTCGAGATTCTGCACGCGGACGGCACGGGTTGGTTTGAACCGGACCCGCTGACGGCCACGCCTTACTGGGTGGTGCATATCATCGCGCCGCACGTCGGGCGGAACTAAGCCTCAATAAAGAATTCGGGTGCGGAGGGTGCCGGCCACCTGATCCAGGCGTTTGCGGAGCGCCATCGATACGGCGCGCTCGGGGGCTTCGATGTCGATCACGACATAACCGATTCGGGCGTTGGTCTGCAGGAACTGGCCGGTGATGTTGATGTGCTTCTCGGAAAATATCTTGTTCACTTCAGACAACACGCCGGGCTGATTGCGGTGAATGTGCAGCAGGCGGTGCTGTCCGGGATAGGCGGGCAGCGAGACTTCGGGAAAGTTGACGGCTCCGAGAGTGGATCCGTTGTTGCTGTACTTGAGCAGCTTGCTGGATACTTCCAGGCCGATATCGTGCTGGGCTTCCTGGGTGCTGCCGCCGATGTGGGGCGTGAGAATCACGTTGTCACGGCCGCGCAGCGGGGAGGTGAACACATCGGTATTGCTCTTGGGCTCCTTGGGAAAAACGTCGATAGCTGCGCCGCTGAGGCGCCCGGAGTCAAGAGCGGAGACCAGCGCCTCGATTTCGACAACCTGACCGCGCGACGCATTAATGAGGCTGGCTGCGGGCTTCATGTGCGCCAGCGCGGAGGCGTCGATCAGGTTCCTGGTCTGCGGAGTTTCGGGGACGTGCAGGGTGACGACGTCGGCGATTTCGAGCAGCGCCTGCATCGCCGGCATGGGGCGGGCGTTGCCGAGCGCCAGTTTCATTTCAATGTCGTAAAACACCACTTGCATGCCCAGGGATTCGGCCAGAACACCGATCTGGGTGCCGATGTGACCGTAGCCGATGATGCCCAGCGTTTTGCCGCGGGCTTCACGTGAACCGGCGGCGCTCTTGAGCCATTCGCCGCGATGAGCCGCGGCGTTGCGCGCCGGAATGCCGCGCATCAGCAGAACGATTTCGGCAAGCACCAGCTCGGCCACGCTGCGGGTATTGGAAAAGGGGGCGTTGAAGACCGGAACGCCGCGGTCCTGCGCAGTTGCCAAGTCCACTTGGTTGGTGCCGATGCAGAAGCATCCGATCCCAATGAGGTGGCGCGCGGATTCGAGCACGTTGCGGGTCAACTGGGTGGCCGAGCGGATCCCCACGATATAAGCCTCGCGAACGGCTTCGATAAGCTGCGGCTCGGGCAAGGCTTTCTGGTGAATCTCGATATTGGAATAGCCGTCCGAGCGGAAGGCGTCCACCGCGCTGGCGTGAACGCCTTCGAACAGAGCGACTTTCATCTTGTCTTTGGAAAAAGATGTCTCCGCCATGAATGAGGGCCTGAACTATTAGAGTGTCGCACTTGAAAGGGGGCGGCCGCGAATATTCATGCCGGGATGCGCTATGCCTGGTGTTCCCAGCGGGCTCCCCCGCAAGCCGCATTTCTTGCATTATTTCGACATCAAATATTCATTTGCAAGCATTCTGAGAATGGCTTATTCTTGGAGAAGTAATTCGCTCGGGTCAATCAAGTTAGTCCTAAGAACACGTCGGTCTTGAACATTTTGGTAGTGGCATTCAGATGGAGATACAGCCATGAAACCGGTGTCTAAGCTCAACAAATTAGCGTATGTTGCCGGACCGTTGTTCTTAATAGGGGCCCTTCTCATAAGCCCGGCTTTCGCCCAGAACAGCGGAGCGGGCACGATTACCGGCACCTTGACCGATCCCGCCGGGAGCGTCGTGCCGGGCGCCGCGGTCGCCGTGCGGAATGCCAATACCGGGGCCACACTTGCATTAACCACAAATGGAGCGGGGATTTATGTTGCTCCTTTTCTGCCACCCGGAGCGTATGAAATCACGGCCAGCAAAGTTGGGTTCGGCAAAATAGTGCGCACGGATCTGACCCTGCAGGTAGGACAGACGTTAACGATCGACATCGCGCTGCCGCTGCAAACCACCAGAGAGACGGTTACGGTGAGCGGCCAGCCCCCGGTAGTCGACACGCAAAAGACCGATATGTCCCAGGTAGTCAGCGCTGCACAGCAGGAGAATCTGCCGCTGGCCGGGCGGCGCTGGGAGAGTTTCGCGCTGCTGACGCCTAATGTCACCACCGACGGTGGAAGCGGTTTGATTTCTTATCGTGGGATTTCAGGACTGTATAACAGCAGTGCCGTGGACGGCACCAACAACAGCCAGGCTTTCTTCTCGGAGACCAAAGGCCGGACGACAATTCCCTACATCTACAGCATGGATTCCATTCAGGAATTCCAGGTGGCTTCGAGCAATTACAGCGCGGAGCTGGGCCAGGCAGCCGGCGGCATTGTCAACGCCGTGACCAAATCGGGCACCAACACAATGCACGGCGATTTGTTCTACTATTTGCGCTACCCCTCGCTGAATGCCCTGGATCCGCTCCAAAAGGCCAAGGGGATCTACACTCAGCCGATCCACCAGCAGCAGCAATTCGGCGGCAGCGTTGGCGGGCCGATGATCAAAGACAAGTTATTCTACTTTTTCACGTACGATGGGTCCCGCAAGGTCAACCCCATCAGCTATACGAGCAGCGCCTCTTTCCCGATTGCCTGCACTTATAGCCTGATTACCCCGGCGCAGTGTGCGGCGGCGAATAAATACTTCTCGGGGTTGCTGGGCGCGTACCCGCGGTTTCAGAATCAGGATGTTGGATTTGGAAAGCTGGACTATCTGTTCAATCCTGCGAACCGGGTCAGCGCATCCTTCAATCTTGACAATTTCAAATCCCCCAACTCTTACAACTCCGCTACAACGTCCAATGCCAATTCCAACACCGCCAATGGCACGGCGGTAACCCGAGAGCGCATTTTCGTCGCGAACTGGGATTCTACTTTCAATCCGACCAGCATCAACAATTTCCGCTTTCAGTGGTCGCAGGATCTGGAAATCATCAGCGCCAACGGAACCGCCCCCAGCGTGACGGTAAATTCCGGAACGACCATGGCATACGGTATGCCCAATGCTCTGCCGCGTCCGGCATTCCCGAATGAGCACCGGCTGCAATTCGCCGATGTGCTATCGAAGACGGCAGGCAAGCACACCTTCAAAGCGGGGATCGATTTTAACGCCATTCACGAGCTGCTCATCAACTTGTTTCAGGGCGGCGGGGTTTACGGCTACACCGGAAATGTTACGGATTCTTTTTCTAACTGGGTGGCCGATGTAATGGGAATCAACGTAGGAGACGGGAAGACCGGCCGGCACTACAACAGTTTTGTCCAGGTCACAGACCCGGTGACTGGCGTGGGCAAGGATGATTTCTACAACTACGATTGGGCAGGATTCGCGGAAGACTCCTGGAAGCTGCTTCCCAACCTGACGCTGAATCTGGGTGTTCGTTATGATCTCTTCCTGATCCCGCAGCCGCCCAAGCCGAACACATCCACGCCGCTGACGACACTTTACACGTCCACCATCAACATCCCGAAGAATCAATTCGCCCCGCGCATCGGCGCTGCGTGGGAAGTCCGGAAGGGCACTGTGCTCCGCCTGGGTTACGGCATTTTCTACGGAAAGACCAGCAACAGCACCTACTATGCGACCCGGGTGGAGAACGGCGAATTTCAACAGACCTATAACTGCGCCCCCGCGAACCCTGCCATCCCGTGCGCTGGGCTGACGTTTCCGAATGTGATTTTCGCGCCGCCAGGCGGAACGCCGGTGGCGCCGTTCCCGGGTGCATTGACGCCGAGGGTCACGCCCATCACGCTGTCGTCGAACACATCCACCACTCGCGGCCAGGATCCGAATTGGAAGAATCCATTAGTGCACGAGGGCGAGGTTACAGTCGAGCAGCAACTGCCGGGGAACGTCGGTGTCTCGGCCTCCTACGTTTTCAGCCGGGCACTCCATCTGCCCGTGTTCACGGACGCCAACCTGGCACCCACGTCGGCCACCAAGACCTACACCTATCCTGGTGGAAGCACATTTACCGTACCGTTTTACACTAGCGCCAACCGGGTGGACCCTACCGGTGCGATCCTCACCGGGCGCAGCGTGGTGAATTCGCTCTACAACAGTTTTGTGCTGACGGTTCGCAAGCGCATGGCGCACGGCGTAGAGTTCGTCGCAAACTACACGCTCAGCAAGGCGGAAGACGACGGCCAGGTGATGGGACAGTTCGGCACCTTCAACGGCACCGACTACACTATCGATCCCTACAATCAGAAAGCGATGTGGGGACTCTCGGATCTGGATCAACGCCAGCGCCTGGTGGCGAACGTAATCTGGAAGCCGGAGTTCGCGGCGCATTGGTCGAATAGGGCGGCCAGGATGATCGTGAACGGATACACGCTGTCGAGCATTTTCAGCATCGCCTCCGGGCAACCCGTGACGGGCCTGATCTCGGGCACGCCGCCCGGCGTCATTGACGGCGGGCTTACCGGCGGCATGGTGAACAATTCGGGAACCGCGCCTTTTACGTATGAGGATCCGAGTGTGCCGCGCAATTTCTATGGCGGGCCGGGATTCTGGGACATCGATGCGCGAGTCAGCCGCGAATTCAGGATTAAAGAGCGTTACCGGCTCTCTTTCCTGGTGGAGGCCTTCAATCTCCTGAACCACACCAATGTTTTTGGCGTGAATACCACGCAGTACTCGCTGGCCTTCGGCACCACTACGCTTTCGAGATCGGCGACGTTCCTGGCGCCCACCGCCACCAACAATGGCTTGTACGGCGCGCGGCAGTTGCAGATTAGCGGTCGCTTTACATTCTGAGGCACGCGAGGCTCCTCAATTTTGCGGCGTCATGGCAAAGGCCGGGCGCGGCTTTTCTTTTTGTGATGATATAAGCAGGTGTTCCGGCGGATCCTCACTCTTGCCTTGCTGGCCGCGCCCGCGTTTGCGGCGGACTGGGTGGAGTATCGCTCCGGGCCGATCCACATTTTTAGCGACGCCGGGGACCGCGCGGCGCGCGAGCGCCTTACCCAGTTAGAACAGATCCGGTTCGTACTTGGAGGACTGCTGGGCAAGAACGATTTGATGACGGTCTGGCCGGTCGATCTGGTGCTGTTCGCGAATCAGAAACAATACGCTCCGCATGCGCTTCCGCAGCCGCTGACCGAGGGCGGGTCCGCGGAACTGGCCGCGTGGCCGGCGGATGTAGCGCTTCCGCGCGACCTGCTGCGCGCCATCACGCGGCTGTTGCTGGACGACAACGCGGGCCGCATGCCGGACGAAATCGAGAATGGCATCTGCGATCTGTTTTCGACCATCGACGTGAATGCGACGCGCGTCAAGATCGGCGCGCCGCTCCCGGCGGGCGAGCTGGCAGGGGAACGCCTGCGCGGCTGGGCCAAGCTGCAAATGCTGGCGACGCAGCCGGAATACAGCGGCAAGCTGCGCACCTACCTCAACAATATGCAGAACGCCGGCGAAGAGGATCAGGCCGCGCGCAACGCCTTCGACATGAACGCCGCGAAGCTGGCGGCGCAGGCGGACGGGTATCTGAAGTCCGGAAAGTTTGAGGCCGCGGCGGTGAACGGAAGAGCGCTGAATCCGAATCGCGATTTTATCGAAAAGAACCTGGACAAGGCTAGTGTCGACGCGCTGCTGGCGGAACTGGACGCCAAGGGCAAGAGCTTTCCTCCCGATAGTCCGCGGGGGCTGCTGGCCAAGAACACGCTGCCTGCGCTGGAGATGGCGAGTCGCGCGAATCCGAAGTGGGCCGAGCCGCACTTCAAATCCGCTGCGCTGGAAAGTGATGCCGCACGCAAGATCGCGCAACTGAAGATGGCCGCCACGCTGGCTCCGCGCAACGCGAGTTACTGGCAGACGCTGGCTACGTCGCAGGCCGCCGCGAACTTATACGCTGACGCCGAGAAATCCTGGACCGCTGCGGAGCGCGCCGCCGGCAGCCTGGAGGAGAAGGCGCGGATTCATCGAGCGAAGCTGAACCTGGAAGAGAGCCGGGCCGAGTTCGAGGCTGCCGAAAAACGCCGCCAGCAGGAGGAAGAGGCTCGCGACCTGCAACGCGTGAAAGATAACGCAGCGGCGGAGATTCACGCCGTGGAGCAGGCCGCCAATCAGCGCATGGCCGCCAATGCGGGGAACGTCAAAGGCGCGGTGCCGTGGTTTGGCGATCCCACCGGCCAAAAAATCAGCGGCACCCTTACGCGCGTGGAATGCCTCCGCGGCGGACAGTTGCGCTTGACCATCCTACAAGCTGGCCAGCAAGCTGGTTTTCCCATCCGCCTGCTGATCCGCAATCCCAAGCAGCTTACGGTGGCGGCCGATTCCGGAGAAGCCGAGTTTGGGTGCGGGGTGCAAAAGCCGGCGCGCAGGATCGAAGTCCAGCACGATGGGAAGGCCGACGCCCGGCTTTCGACGATGGGCGATATCCTGGTGGTCAAGTTCCCGTAATGGCGAGCCGGCTGCGGTGGCTGGTCCTCAGTGTGTTTGTTCTTTCCACCGCCTTGAACTACCTCGACCGATTGCTGCTGGCGGCGCTTGCGCCCACGCTGAAGAGCGAGTTTCATCTCTCCAACGCCCAGTATGGCGGTGTGATTTCGGTGTTTTCGATCGTGTACGCGCTGGCGGCGCCGGCTGCGGGCTGGTTCATCGATCGCGTGGAATTGAACGCGGGCATCACGGTGTCGATGGCGGTATGGTCGGCGGCCGGGATGGCGACCGGATGGAC
>Ga0105239_10008475_pt1 | contig 11688 bp, 11 predicted proteins | sample KBSC44metaG_FD_92761 | JGI IMG/M metagenome (GOLD analysis project Ga0105239, IMG submission 92761) | Corn rhizosphere microbial communities from Kellogg Biological Station, Michigan, USA - KBS C4-4 metaG | ecosystem: Host-associated > Plants > Roots > Rhizosphere > Soil | place: Michigan, USA...
CCTCGAGATACCCCGGTAGGGCACGATGCCGTGCCCTAGACTGCCTTTACGCCCAGGACAAAAATGAGACTAAGCGCTACATCAGCGAAGCTTATCGTATCTGTGTGGACAGGGGCAATGAGAAAAATTACTATCACGTCCGATGCTCCGAATCGATGGTTGACCTAAAAGATCTGATTCCATCCAGGTTCAAGATGGCAGGTGAGCCATGGCGGTGGGGTCTCATGATCCTGAAATGGTTTGAACACAAAGGCTGTATTAGTCTAGATAAGATTACGACCTATCTTGAGGAACGGGATGTATTCAAGAAGAAGGACCGCGATTTTACCCGCAAGTTGGAGGAGTGGGACATCAACCATAACAAATGTAAGGCTGAGCCAGGTATATGCCTATGTCCACCGCCGCCTGAAGCTCCTAACAACCCCATGCTTCAAGACTGTGCAACAAGTAGGGAGGACGGATGCAGCCTCTGCGACGTCTTGGAGCATCCGCGTGTGGAGGACCCGTGCGAAGAATATATAATTAGTGCCTCATTCCTTGAGCTTCCGATACACTCTACTTGATTAGCGGCGAGACTGATTGGTTGAAGGAAGACTGGGAGGCATTCCTACCTGAATGGGCGTGTGGCTGTACCCAATCACCTGCTCTACACCCCGACGATGTGCAACTTGTTCAAGCCGTAATACTGCCTCAGAGCTCTGCTCTCTGGAACCTTCGCAACTGTATCGTCTTCAGCCAGAATGGTCTGCGTGACCTACCTAGCATGTTGAGCGGCGGCGACCTGGATGGCGATCTCTACAACATCATCTACGACGAGCAGCTCATGGGGAAAAGAATAAGGGGGAATTCACAAGGTAAATGATTATGGGTCACGTGATTTGCACAGATCTAGAGGGTGCAGCAAAGAAGCTGCGGCATGAGGGACGCGGCGTTCGGAGGCTCTGCTACGACCTGTGGGGAGGTTGGAACACTGCATAGTAATGGCAAATGCACAACCCCCCCGGAAGCATCCCGCCATCGACCCTTTGCTGACTTCATCTTCGATTCACACCAAAACTAGGGGCCGCGGATAGGATATACACGGGGGTAAAGCGAAGCTTTTGCATTGTACAGCCGGGGAGTTTTATGGGGGCCTGCCCCCAACCCCCCCGGCCTCACTACGTTCGAATGTTATAGTAATTGATTTGTTCTTACAGTATAGTCTAACTCTCTATCTACTGATACAGCCGAGTTTACATGTTTAAAACGGTCAAAGTCAAATGAAGCCTCAAACAACACTCCTGATAGTGTCTTAACCCGGGATACAGCCACATAAGAAAGGCCTAGGCAATGCTCCCTCTGATTCAAGTTCAAAACGGCCCGAGACAACGTCAGCCCTTGACTCTTATGGACTGTGATTGCATATGCAAGCCGCAGAGGGAACTGGGTGCGGGAACATGCCACTCCTTTATATTCAAATTGGCGAGTAGCAGGAAATACAGGTACTACACCTATGTCGCAATGTGGAAAGTTCGGCCCGTTATACTCATCAAACTTAATTAGTATAATCGAGGGTGAGGTCGTAGAAGGATCCCGTCCGTGATCCCACGCAATATCACAGATAGAACCCATCGAACCATTCACGAGTCCTATCTCTGTCCATAGGTTGGTCGTTAGCATCACCCTCGCTCCGATACACACGTGGATATCCGGGCATAAGTTATCCGCCTCATCTTCCGTCGCATTTACGGCATTCCGGCCCTTGTGACGGGCTAAGATCTTCTTCACAGGCCTGTTTGCGGCTGCCAACTTGTCAAAGTTAGTTAACCTGACTTCTTCCGTCGTAAAGTACAACCGTAAGGTAGTATCAAAAGCCGTCACCTCCTCTGGCGAGAGCTGGTTTGCAACCCGAGTGCATAAGAGCTCCCAGCTCTCTTTAGATAACTGGGATACCCGTAGCTCACTCAAAGCAAGCCGGAACCTAGTCGAGATATCGTCCTCTCCTTGCTGCCGCATCACCTGAGTTAGTCGAACCGTACGGTCGAAGATCCGGTAGAGTTGGTGGCCCTTCATAGCATTAATGTGCGAATGCTTGAAGGAGTAGAGAGGCTGCCCTCCGACCGGTGGTAACTGGAAGAAGTCTCCACATAACAACACATTCACACCGCCAAAAGGCAGGTGTGAACCGGCAGGGAGGATGGCCCGCAAGCGGTCGTCGATCAAAGAAAGTGTCTTAATATCAATCATTGACTTCTCGTCAATAATCAGGAACCTGCAGTCTTGAAACAGAGCCTGCAAAGACTGTAGAGTGGCCACTGAGAAATCCGACTTCTTCCCTTTAACTGGGAGCCGTAAGAGACTATGCAGGGTCTTACCAACGATATTGAACGCAGCAATACCCGTCGGAGCGGCCCGAAAGACTGGGTTTTGCCTTCCTGCCTCGATCGCAAGCTCTTGGATCCGCGCACACATTTTAAGGAGGGTAAAGGTCTTCCCGGATCCTGCAACCCCGTCAACATTCAAGAGGAGCTGACGGGGGAGTGGGGTATCTAAAGTAAGCTCTTGAGAATATTGATCCACCACGGTATCGTATAGCTTCCTCTGTTCTCGATTCAAAGGGAGGGGTGATGAGTCCATTGTAACTGCTTGTGCAATCGGGTTTTCGGCCTTGACCTGGTCCCAAATATCCGGGGAGACATCGTAACGGCCAATGTGCAAGGACCAATCGTAGTCACAGTCCATCTCGCGGGCACCTAGACTGTCGAGGAGGTCGGCCCGGGTGAAATCCTCCTGCGGCCTCCGGCGAGCAAAAGCTTCAAAGTCCGCCAAAGAGTGGTCCTCCGCCTGCTCCTCGAGGTCCTCGGCGCTGGAAGGCTGGGAGGGATGGGATTCCGGCCAGAGATCTCAGCCAGGATCAGATCCACCTCCGTCGTAGTAACATTGAGATTCGGGACCATCGACTGAGAGTTTGGAGGAGGGAGCTCGCTTGCAACGGGTAGTTCGAGCACTGGGAGCTCCTCCTCCATACCTGCATCATCGGTAACAGCGGTGAACGAAGCAGAGATGTCACCATCAACCGGCAAGGTATGAATCCGGTCAGGGGAGATAGTGATATACTGGTAGTCTGGGTGGTGCATCTTCAAGAACCGCAGCCAGGTGACAATACGCCCTCTCCGGACGCGAAAATCTGTCCGGAACTGGCGTTGATACCGTACGTCACCTTGTACGGCTTGATCCGAGGGCCGCAAGACCACAACATCGAGCTCTGTAGGTAGATTAGGTAGCGTATCAACGGTCCTGATAATGTTCTGCATGAAACTTACACAGTGTCCAGAGTAATGGTATTGATGGCCACGATACCGATAGACCATCATTTGTACATGTGACCGAGCGATAATCATCTCCTCGACCTGGGTCAGCGCTGGCAGATAGGCCGGAAACTCTCCTGGATCCATCTCGTTCTCTACAGACATAAGAAAAGGGGTCTTGTTGCCCTTATCCCGTAGGTAGCATCTGTGGCAGACTGTATCCTTCAGATCCATGGCAAGCCAATGTTCTTTACACCGACTACAGGTCTCCATCTCAACTGCACCCATGGCCCTGTGAAAACTCTGTATCCACTCCCATTGTTCAGCAGAAAGGAAGCCTGGAGGGGGCAGAGGGGCGGTAGGGACACGGATCGACGGTTCAGGCAAAGGTGGAGGGCGCGTAGGTGCGTAGATCGATGGTTCAGGTCGAGATTGAGGAGTTTCTTGACGCGTAGGGGGTATAGACGCGAGGACAGAGTGTTTAGGTAGAGATAGAGACGTTTCTGGAGTGTGAGAGATTCTACAGGCGGCGGACGTCGCTTGGCCGGAATATTAGGATCGAGAGGCTGTAATGCCTTCCTCTTCTTCATCGACTTTGCAATCGATGTGCGGCAGGAAGTACAGGTTTTTAGCTCCTTACTCGCTGGATTAGACGGATCCTTCAGAAAGCAAGGGAGTAGGCGTTCCCGAGCACAATTCGAGCAACACTTGAACGACATGAAGTACAGGTTTTCAGATCTTTAGTTGCTGGATCAGACGAATCCTTAAGAAAGCAAGAGACTAAACGTATCTGAACGCTTGACGAGCAATACTTGGAAGATAGACCGACGTGACGACAGGACACCAGCCGCCCCCAAAAACACGGCTATACCGGCCGAGACGCGTCCGCGATGGGACGCGTCACGAACGACACGTGATTTATGTTTTCAGGGCACGTGATGCAAATCGATCCCCTATGGAATTGTCATAGAATTGGTTCACGTGACCGTGGGCGGGGGGGTCGGGACCGAAAAACGCTTCGCTTGATTAGCCACGAGAGTGTACAGTTGACTGCCTCCCTGTTCCTCCGCAATGTACTGCCATACTTTTCCATGGCCATAACCTCGCAAACTACTCGTAACAAGGGCCGTCACCTTGGGTATATGTGGAGTTTGGAGGCAAGCACACGCAATGCGGTGTTGTGCTGGCCACAGAATGGAGGAAGCGTGGGCAGCATCAAGAACGTTGACCACAGAAAACGGCGGTGTTTCCGATGGTGGTCAGGGTCAAAGGGTTCCCCCCAACGATTTTCATTATTCTGCCTCGAGTGTGTACAGCCACACGATGCCAAGAACTGATTAAAAGATGAGGCGCGGCTATACGGGCAAGTACATCATGCGCATGGGCAACTTGCGGCAGCGGCTTAATGATCGACCGATGCCATTTACCAACGCATCAAAGTGCTTCAGCCGTGCTGAGTCCTTAGCTGTTTTCAAACTCCCAACGGAGTGCAAAACCGGCGCGTGCCACCTCACGAGAGTCGACATGGCCATTTTGAAGAATACCTTGACTCCACTGTATATCTTGACGACGTTTACATCGGGTCTGCCTACTCAGACACAAATCTCTGTTGGCAAAAATACCACTCCTGCTTAAGGTACTGTAGCCTGAACATGTTGGGTCTTCATAACTAAATGTCGACCCTGTTACACACCGTTTCAATTGCAGCTTCGCGCGGACACACACTCGAAATAATTAAGGACCACTTTCCAAACTTAGGCGGCTCACGCGTAAATTAGGGCGCTCAGATAAAGAAGTAAAGAAGGCATTGACTGTGCTCCATAGATTAGACCCTCAGGGTCTGTGCTCCGGAAACAAGAAAAGTTCGACGAGGCAAAGTATATACATCGACACATACTCGAGTTGGTATCGAACCATCTCTTGAAGAGTCATGCCCCCATGTACATCCAGATGTATGAGAAGGGCATGGCGAATCCCGAGAAACGCACGGCTGAAGCTTGGGTCTGGCTGCTGCGGCATCGACCGGCTAATCTTGGTCGCCTAGCCATGTCAAACGCGCCGCAAACGATCGCCACCACTCAAACCTTGTAGAGCTTCTTAGCTGAAGAATACGCCTGCGGGCTTAACCACAGCCTTCGTGTTTTCCATTTTCATCCTGCCGTCACACTAGCCTCCCCTTGCATGTGCGAATGGAGCCGAAAATATCATCTCGGTTTTGCGAGCGATGGATTCTCGTTTCCCCTCGCCTCTTCAAACCCAACCGACGACCCCACCGACGACCCCACCGACGGTCCTTCTACGGGTGGAATGTCATGATAAGGTTTCATTAGCACATAATGGGACTTTTAAAGACTCTCATATGGTTGCAAGAGATCCAAAAAAGATCGAAATACTGTAACAAGACAAGCGGTTGACGATTGTCTCTCATGGACACATACGAGACACTATTTATGCCATTTACCAACGGCTGGGGTAGAGTGTTGCAACGGAGACGGAAGTTCATAAAGGTAAAAAGGGTCAGGGTTTCAATATGGGTTTATTCAACTGCTATCCAAGCCGAAAAAATGGTATTCGAACGCATTCGTCCTCTTTTGTATGGTTATCTCATACTCCTCTCCGTCCCTGATACTTCTAGGCGATAACCGGCCTTTCCGACTGAGCTATGGGGACTTTAGAGAAGTTCACGCGCCACAAACCCGAATCTCCGGCTTTGCTGTTATAGTCTTGGGCGTTGGTGTCCTTGGCCAGTCATTTATTGCCACCTGCTGTGTAAGATCGCACACTTCAATACCAACCTGGAGTTCTAGTCCACTCGACACAACAGCAGCATGTCTATCTCTAGACTCACATCGACTCCGACATCACTCAAGGCGCTGTATGCGTAGTGTCCATGAAATAGCCCAATCAGCCGAGCCCATTCGTCCCAAGAAGGTCCAGAAAGTAGCATACGACGCCCACAAAGAAATCCGCCGCATTCTCTTGCTCATCTGGTTCCTCGACTTTATCTGCGCCCTCTGGGGAGTCGCGTTGACCTCGGGCTCCTTCCTCCCAACAATGGAACAATGTATGCACCAATACCCTGGAGCGTCGACTACCCATGCCACTACCACGCAATGTACGACGGGTCCGCCCCCGGCCCCGCCGGATCAGGAAGATATGGGGTGAGAATGGGGAACGAGAGTAGCGTGTTAGGTGATAAGAAATTGGGGCATCACCAATGCATTTCCTGTTTGAGAGTGGCGCAAATCAGATCAAATGAGATTCGAGGAGCAACAAGGGCGGGGTAGAACTGATTTCCGCCTATTCTTAGGTGGAAATCCCGGTCGATCACTGAGTCTCTCTTGCAAGTTGCCATTTGACATTATACGCTTGCCCGTACATCAGCAACTTCGGCTTTCTACGTTCCTTTCCTGAGAGTCTAGTTTTGAAGGGAGAGCCAGGGCCATTAAACTATTGGCTGATTGACACTGGCTAAAGGACTACCGTTTGTGGCCATCGTACGTCCCAAACCGAAAATTGATTCCTCGATGTCGGATGTGGTAGCCAAATATTGGCGCCAAAGACCCACTTGATTCACCGTACGAATCACGTGATCAGTGTCTGACCTGTGGCATTTCTCGCATGAAAAAGAGCTTAATGCCCACCGATAAGTCTGGGTACCACGTAGTGTGCCAACCGTGTAGTGTGCCACGCGTCTCAAGTCGCGTTTTCCAACTGCTCCTCCTCTTCCACATACAACTACTCGCACACAGCACTCATTCTATAGCTAAAATGGCATCAAATCAAGAGACTAGAATCCAGCAAGCTATTCTAGATTATCAAACTCGTCGACATCCAACTATTCGTGCTGCTGCCGCAGCAAATGACGTCAATCGTATGACCCTTAGCCGTCGACTACAGGGTGGTACTTCACGAGCAATTGCTCGTGAACCACAGCAACTACTGTCAAATCAACAAGAGCAAATGCTCGTACGATGGATACTTGACTTGGAGGCACAAGGACACCCTCCTAGCTTTACTCAAGTACGAGATCTCGTCGTGATTATTCGAGGCACTTCTACGGAGCATTTAAGTATCGGTTAAAACTGGATCTCACGATTTATACAACGTCATCCAGAGATTCACTCTAAAGTAGGTAAAAAGATCCATGGAGTCCTGAGTCCCTAAATCGCTGGTTTAAGCATTTTAATGCCGTTCGAGAGTAATATCGAGTTTCCTGGGAGAATATCTACAATATGGATGAAACAGGTATCGCACTAGGTGTCTGTAGTAACCAACGAGTAGTTGGTAAGACAACTACTACTTCATCGAATAAAGCGACACCAGAAAACCGAGAATGGGTATCGATTATTGAGACAATCTCAGCAATTGACCGTCGACTTCAATGCCTCATTATATTCAAAGGAAATATGCTTCAATCGACCTGGTTTACCGACCCTGACACTCCTGACTACTCCTATACAGTTTCACCTAATGGATGGACCTCGAATGACATCGGATTAGCCTGGCTACGTCAAATATTCATCCCATAAACGGCAACGGACGACTATCGACTCCTTTTACTCGATGGACACAAAAGTCATGCGACGTACGAGTTTATGTGGGAATGTTATATAAATCGCATTGCTCTGGTCTATTTAATACCTCATTCAAGTCATATCCTGCAGCCACTTGATCTTGCTTGCTTTTCGCTCCTTAAATGCCGATATCGAGACGAAATCGCTAACCTAGTCAGGTACGACGACGCCTCGGCCGTAAAGAAGAGCAAGTTTCTCAAAACCTATAAAAAAGCAAGCAATGAGGGCCTTTCATCATTCCATATCCGCGCGGGATAGAAAGCGGCCGGCATCTATCCATGGGACCCTCGTAAAGTCATTCGATCTCATCAAGTCCTTCAAAATCTTCAAAATAAGCAAATACTACCAACTACGCCACCGTCACGCAAGCAAGCTCAATGCGTATCGCATAATATTCATACGCCACTGTCAGGCATAGGTCCGTAAGCCCTTGGGGATCGCCCAAAAAGACTAGAATCTCGCACGAATGTGCGAGGATATCTCGGACCTATTAGTTATATGCTTGCTAGGAACCCATTCCTAACAGCCACTTACTCGACAGCAAGTACGGGCTGAAATAGACTCGATTTCAGCCTAGGAGACCCTTTCTCGTCCAGTGCGTCGACTACTTGAAAAAACGAGTAAGGCATTTGATCGACTACAGTGGGAAATCACTATACAATCGCAACAACTCACTACTCAACGCCTACGACTAGATGAGCTAGTCACTAGGAGACAACGACGAGTCGCAATCGACTGTAATAAGGTCTTTGCGAGTATCGAGACGATTAGGCAGGCGAGGCAGGGTATGGAGGCTTTAGAGGCGACAGCGAGGTCTAATGCACCCTCAACCACTAGAAATACTACTAGGAATGGCAACTTAGATGATGCATTAGCACCATTCCTACATCAATTTAGTGTCAATGACCCTATAGAATAGGCAATTTATAATTTAGTTGTTGTGGTGGCGATATCGAGGCGTGGCACACTACACGGTTGGCACACTACGTGGTGCCCAGACTTACGAAACGCTCGGAAATTGCCAAATGACATGGAAAATCGCTCATTTTTGATGAAGACGCTAGTAACTTTGTATATAAAACCAAACAGCGTACATAGATTTGCAAAAAGACAGAACCCTCGATGCTCAATTTGATTGAATGACTTTTCCACACTAGTCTCGCCCGCAACACCAGATGTTCCTCCAGCACATACGAGAGTGTGTGGGGCCATGGGCTTAGCTCCTCACGGGCTGGTCTTGGCCTTGTCCGTAACAGGTCTTCTGCTTTGATTCTTGGAGGAAAATGCAGGCTGCCTTGTAGCGCACAATTGGCGAGGATCGGCCATCAGCAGACGATATCTCTAGTCACGCGGCTAGGAACGGCGACCAATTACGTTCCAATTCTGATCGCAGGCCAAGTTGATGGTTGCCTGTCTGGTAGCTTCAATCATAAGTTAAGCCTTGGAAAGGCCAAGGGACCGGCAACAAGAGCCGTGACTCTTCATCAGCCAATCACTTCATAGAGTCCAGTTCCTAAGCCTTTGGCGAAGGCGTATGTTCGTGGTTTCAACTAGGCTTGGCGGGTCATAGCAACAAGATTTGGTTTCTTCGCCTCTCCCACATAGCAGAATTCCACCGCTGGAGACGGCAACCTTTAGTGTGAGGGCAGTAGCAGCAGCAAAAATATCTAGCGCCCTGCTCCTGCTAATAAAAAAGAGATCGACCAAAGATGCATCGTTTTCTACATCGAATCTAGCCTGTCATTTGTACTTGGCTACATTTCTGTTTCCGGTATTCTCCAAATGGATCCTGAAAGAGTTGACGAAAGTCTTTTTATATCCATATGCAGTCACAACGTTTTCAAATTCCATATACCCCCAAAATCGCTGATTCGCCGCAACAACCTGCTGCGCGTCGACCTGTTATTCTGCAGTCAAATCGGGCACGGACAGACTGCCCTGGCAAGCCTCTTGGAACAGCGCATAGCGCTTCGCGAAGGCGTTACCACACAGGCTCTCAGCACGTCAGCTCCGCAGCTAAGGGGTGGCCGTCAGTAGGAAGTCCAAACAAAAACTATGGCCCGGGTACATATCCTATATTGCGTGAGACTCCAGAGTTGATGCGGGAGAGGCAAGAAGAATTTATCCGTGCAGTGCGTTTTCAATGCAAAATAGCAGCTTCAGCGGTGAGTATGAGGCCTCTCTCACCTCGCCTGCATCCATGTGACAGTCCCAAGGGGGCAGTGTCTCCCTTGACTCTTGGAGAGGCTAGAGACTACTTTTCTACGGAAGCGCAGCTTGCAGAAATGCCTCCAACAATGGGTTCTGGGGTTGTGAGTGCCAAAAATCTTCCGACTTCTGTGAATGAAAAGCCAAAAGATGGGCAAAAATCGTTAGGAAGTTTGAGACCACGAGAACAGCCTTAGGGGACGGGCATATCTACAGCCAGCGAAGAAAGGTTTCAGCGATCCCACCATTGCAAGGGTGAGTAACCAAGGGCAGGCAATCAAGATTATCATCATCTCATTAGCGCAGACCTAGATTCTTGAGGGTGTGAATTTCCCCTTCGGCGGGTGTGACTCGCCCTTTGGCTCACCCGGTCACACCCGCCATTTGCCTGGAGCTCACCTTTTAGCTCACCCTCACACCCTCGACTCACCCAGCAGCTCACCCGTTCCATGGTCCAGCTCACCCTGCGTCGACGTTTCACCGGTCCACCGCGATGGCTGCCTCGAACGAGCCCGTCGACGCATCAACGACCCTATGCGGGATCCATGGAGCGATCCATGCGGAGGTCTCGCCCCGTGTGTGTGACAGCAAGCTGGCGTGTGGATCTGTCAGCCTGGAAATATGATAGTTAAGAGCGATGGTCGAACGGGCGGTTGGCGTCCGAACGTGAAAGGTACGCGAAAGGTCGAAGGTATATAGAACGAGGACCTCGACTGGCTCCCTCAGATCTGGTCGTAGTGACCGAGAGCGGCTCTGGATTCGAAGCCGTTTCGATCTCCATTCAAGTTAAGAGCCCTCTACCATTGCCGTGGTCCAGAGACTCGGGCGACTTAGAGCGGGAAAAGTTGCGGGAAGCGAATGGCTTTCACGAACTCGTTCAAAAGACCATTGACTGTCTGACGCTGAAACCCGTTGGACCAAAAACGGAGAGGTTATACGACTATATATTACATGAATGGGACCTGTATATCTCGCCCCGAAACCTCACCCAGCATGGACAAGAATCGGCTCTAACCACGAGTAGTTTTGTTCTCGACCGCGCGAAGCGTGATCCCGGCAGCACACCGAGTCCCATGGACGCGAAGACCGCCAAAGATTTCCTTCTCTTCTACAAAACCGGGAGAAAGGGTCGAATTGGTAGCGGTGCGGCTGTGACGGATTCCAGTGCGGAAACCATCTGGAAGTGTTTCATGTCCGCCTGGCAGAGGAAGACCGGCCAACACTTCCCCAAACCCCTAAGAGACACCATTCTAAATGTCAGGAAAACTTCCCCGTTTGTTCTTTGTTCTAGACCGCCGACACTAATGCACACGACAGTTAATTCGGGGAGGGGACGATAACATCCTCGGTCTGTCCACCGAGCGACGACCGGCCAAGAATTACACGCTCCGTGATTTCGAGGCCGCGTCCCGTCAACTCTGGCAGAACGACTGGTATGACTACTGCCACGAGCTGTACCGGGCGGGACTGCACTTTCTTCAGCTTCTGCACTGCGGGACGTCGGGCCGGGCGGGCGAATTCGAACAGAATCTTCGCTTCCGCGTACGGGACCCCTCTCATCGCCTGCAAAGGACGACGGATTGCTGACAACTATACAGGATATCACCGTCGCCCAG
>Ga0105239_10008476_pt1 | contig 11687 bp, 8 predicted proteins | sample KBSC44metaG_FD_92761 | JGI IMG/M metagenome (GOLD analysis project Ga0105239, IMG submission 92761) | Corn rhizosphere microbial communities from Kellogg Biological Station, Michigan, USA - KBS C4-4 metaG | ecosystem: Host-associated > Plants > Roots > Rhizosphere > Soil | place: Michigan, USA...
CATGGCCTGCTCTAATTCGGCAACCAGAGATTTGGGCTCGCTCACTGGGCCTAGCGCGGGACCAAGGCCTTCGATAAGCTCATGGAGCGTCGAGATCAGCCGGTGACGATGGGCGTCTGGGAGTTGGCTCAGCGCCGCTTGCGCCCGGCGCACGCGGATCTCTTGTCTCTCCCGCATGAGCTTCTCACCGGCCGGACTAAGGGCCAGCCGGCGCACCCGTCGGTCCTGCTCATCGGTCTCTCTGACGATGAGCCCCATCTTTTCCAGCCGGTGGGTGGCTTGGCTGATCGCGCTCGGCGTAAGGCTGTGCTCCTGGCTCAGATCCGCCGCAATGCGGGGGCCACTGGAGAGGCTTCGCACCATCCGGAGTTGAGCCACCGAAAGATGGCTCAGCGGATCGGTCACCTCGTGTCGAAACAGGAAGCGCATCACTTTCGGAAGCATCGACTCTAGGCGGATGGCGTCCTGTTCAAGCGAATCGGGCAACTAGTCGTCCTCCCCGGCAGGCGCCGTCTGGTTGCGCGAAGCATCGTCAGTGGGCTCGTCACGATCCGGCTTAGGAGCGGGATCGTTCTTGTGCCGCCACTGGTACAGCTTCTTGCCAAGGTCGTCGAACATCGTGTATACGATCGGGACGATGAAGAGGGTCAGCATCGTGGAAGTGGTAAGTCCACCCACGACGGCCGTCGCAAGTGGGGCTTGCGTCTCCGAACCCTTACCGATTCCCATCGCCAGCGGCAACATACCAAGGATGGCGGCCGAGGAGGTCATCAAGATCGGTCGAAGCCGGGTTGGCGCCGCCGTCAGAATCGCGTCGTCCCGAGGCATACCCCTACCCCTCAACTGACTCGTGTAGTCGACGAGCAGAATTCCGTTCTTAACGACGATTCCTATAAGCATGAGGAGCCCAATAAAGGCGGTTAAGCCAAACGCCCTCCCCGACAGGAAGAGTCCAACCAAGACTCCCATCGCGCACAAGGGAACCGAGGTGAGAACCACGAGCGGGTAGATGAACGACTCGAACTGCGAGGCGAGCAGCATGTAGATGAGGGCGATGGCAAGAAACACCGCGCTGCCAAGTCCGGAGAACTCTTCGACGCGTCGCTTCTGGTTCAAGCCGAACTGGTAGCTCATGCCATTCTTCCAGTCCATCTTGTCCAGCGCCTTCTGTACGTCGGCTTGGATCTCGCTTTCGCTTCGGCCCTGTTCACGACCGGTGACCGCGATAAACCGTTGCCGGTTAATACGGGTCAGCTGGTTCGGACCCAATGCATAGTGCGGGGTCGCGACCTGGGAAAGCAAAGGCTGCGTGATCGGTCCTGTCGATGTGGCGGCAGGCGCGTTCGTATTCGTAGCCTTGACGGAAGGGAAGACCGGCAGCTTCAAGAGTTGGTCGACCGTCTTCCGCTGAGATTCGGGTACCTGAACGAAGATCGGATATTGGAAGCCGTTCTCCAAATAGTAGTTGGCCTGCGTGCCGCTCGTCGCCGTAGTCAGCAGGTTCGCGATGTCGGTGAACGTGACGCCGAGCATGTTCGCCTTGTCCCGGTCGATCGTCCACTGAAGCTCCGGAGTCGCCTCCTGAACGCCGAGGTCGACGGATTGGAGGCCAGGAATCAGACGCATCTGATCCATAACCGCCTTCGACTGGTTCATAACCGCGTCCTCGTCGTTTCCGAAGACGTCTACTTCCATGTTCGTCGCGCCACCCGTGAGGATTTGCGTGACGAGGTCGTACGGGGTAACCAGGGCGCGGATGCCGGGGATCTTCCCGAGGTCCCGCTGAACCATGATGATGTCGTCTTGGGTCGAGTGCTTGCGGTTGTCCTTCAACTGGACGATACCGCCGCCCTGGTAACCGATCGAGACCGCGCTCGTTCCCCGAATACTCAGGTTGGAGCCCGCTGCCGAGAAGAAGGAGTCGACGTCCGGATTGCTGAGGATCTTCTTTTCGACCGCCTTCATCGTGGCGTTCGTGTCGTCAAAAGAGGATCCGACGGGGAGCCGGATGGTGACCGTAAAGTTACCGCTGTCCGTCTGTGGAAGCATTTCGCTTCCGATGTAGGGCACCAGCATGAACGAGAGAACGGTGATGCCGATCGCGCTTCCGAGTACGAGCCATCGGTGGCTGAGCGCGCCGCGCAGCATGCGGTGGTAACCCGCATCCATCTTGTTGAACTTATCGCCAAACCAGTCGAAGACGCGAGTAAGCGGACCCGTCTTCTTGCCGCGCTGTGCCCGTAACTCAGGATGCGCTTCTTCTTCAACCTCTTCCTCGCTAATGAGGCGCGAGGCGAGCATGGGCACAACCGTAGTCGCGTCCAGTAGCGATACCGCAATGGAGAAGATGACAACCAGCGCGAACTGGGTGTACATCTGACCGGCTTGCCCCTTGATCATGAACAAGGGAACGAACACGACCATGACCGTAAGGGTCGAGGCAACGACCGCGGAGACGATTTCGGTCGTTCCCGTGATGGACGCTTCCATCGCGCGCCGTTTATGGCGTTCGATATGGCGGAAGATATTTTCCAAGACGACGACCGCGTCGTCCACGATAAGGCCCGTCGCAAGGGCCAAGCCACTCAAGGAAATCGTGTTGAGGGTGAAGCCGCAGAAGTAGAGAAGGGCGAACGTCGAGACGATCGAGATCGGAATCGACAGCGCAACCACCAAGGTGCTCCGCACGTTGCGGAGGAACAGCATGAGGATGATGATCGCGAGGGTTCCGCCGATGATGGCGGTATCACGCAAGTCGTCGATCGAGTTCTGGATAAATCCAGACTGATCGTAAACCACCGAAAACTTGAGGTTCGGGTAGGCCTTGTTCGCCTCCTTCACCTTCGCCATGACGTCGCGGGCCGTGGTGACCGTATTCGCGTCCGTCTGCTTAACGATCATCAAGCCGGCCGCGGGTAAGCCATTAAGCCGGGTTACGATGCGAATTTCTTGGTAACTATCCGTAACTTTCGCGACCTGGCCGAGGCTGACCAATGAGCCGTTGAAGGTGCCGATCGGGATCTTTGCCGCGTCCGAGGGTTTGGCGAAGTACCCCACGCTGCGGATCGTGTATTCGGTATGCCCCTGCTTTCCGATACCGCCCGGCAGGTTCGTATTCTCCTGCATGATTCGCTGCTGGATCTGCGACATCGAGATGCCGTAGGCCTGCAGCTTGATTGGGTCGCAGTCGATGATGATCGCGCGTTGGCGGCCACCGGTTACCGTCGCCGAGGCCACGCCGTTGACCGACTCCACCATCGGTCCGATCTCGTTATCGAGTTCTTGCCGAAGTTTGACCTGGTCTTGCTCACCCGAAACCGCATAAACGAGGATCGGAAGGGAAGAGGGGTCGAATTTGAAAACGAGCGGCTGGGTAAGCGTTGGGTCGCCCTGGGGGAACGAGCCTTCGGCACGGTCGACGAGCTGGAGGACTTCGACGGCGGCTTGGCCGATGTCGGTGCCCCAGTTGAACTGAATTCGGACACTGCTCGAACCCTGCGTGGTGGTCGAGTCGATTTCGTTGAGGTTGGTTGCGGAGCCGACCGCTTCTTCGACGGGACGCGTGATCTGCGTCTCCATCTCTTCCGGCGCAACGTTTGGCCAGGAGGTCGAAACGACAACCGTCGGGATGCTGACCTTGGGCAGTAGGTCGATGGGAAGCTTGCCCAGACAGATTGCGCCTAAGAGCACCAGCGCGGCGATACGCATCGTAACCGCGACCGGGCGCTTGACGGAAAACTCAGCGATTCTCATTTGCCCGTGCCTCCGGCGGCGCTACCGCCCCCAGTGCTCCCGCGTGCCGCGCCTCCTGAGGTTCCCGCCGGTGCGGAGGTCGCTCCCGTGGTCCCGGCCGGCGCGGTGGACATTCCCGTTGTTCCCGCCGGTGCCGATCCACTGGTTTCGGCGGGTGCGGTGGACATTCCGGTCGTTCCTGCCGGTGTGGATGTTGCTCCGGTCGTTCCGGAGGGATCGGAAGAAGCCCCCGTCGTCCCCGCCGATCCTCCGGAGGTTCCACCCGGCGTCGCTGAACTACCGCCGGTTCCGGTGCCGGTGACGGCGCCACCTGCCGTAGAATCTGCCGCCCCCTGATCGCTGCTATAGCTCGATGTGCCCTTCTTCTTAGATTTGCCGCCTGGGCCCGAGGCGCCGCCATCCGGCGGGCCGGTGCGCACCTTCTGTCCATCCTTAAGGGCTTGGTAGGTTTGAACGACGACCTGGTCGCCGGCCTTGACCCCACTGAGAACTTGGAAGCCAGTCGTGTCGGAAACGCCCAACTGGACGGGAACGATGTGGGCGATGAATTGGCCCTTCGTCGTTCCCGGGCTTACGGTAATGACCGTCGACGGCTGGCCGTTCGTACCGGTCGTAATCGCTTCGCGCGGCACGACGACATCGGCGTCGACGGTGCTGAGAATGACGTGCAAACGCGCGAACATTCCCGGCCGAAGCATGAACTTCGGATTGTCGACCTTCACGCGAACTTCAAACTGACGGCTCACGGGATCCGCGGAAGGGACGACCTGAGCGATCTTTCCTTGGAACTTCTGGCCGGGCATGGCATCGACGGAAAATGTGACGGGCTGCCCCGCGTACACCTTGTCACTGAATTCAACGGGAAGCGTGCTGGTGAGATAAACCCACTTCAAATACTGGATGGTCAAAACGGGAGTACCCGGAGACGCGATGTTGCCCGGATCCGCGGTTCGCTGGGTCACGACGCCGTCGATGGAGGACTTAATCGTCGTGTAAGTCAGGCGAGCCTGAGCTTGCTTCAGCTGGGCGACGTTCGTATCGTAGGTCGCCTTTAACGCCGCCAAATTCGCCGCGTAGGAGGGAATAGTGGAGAGGTTGGACTGCGCGTACTTCAACGTCGAGACGGCCTGGTCCATCTTCGCCTTGGAAGCGGCCGAGGTTGAAGTTCCCTGAAGCTTAACCACCTTAAGCTGGTTAAGGGCCGCATCGAGTTCGGCGGCGGCGGACTTCAGCGCGGAACGCGCGGAATCGACCTGCGCCTGCGCGACATTGACCGCGGCCTTGGCCACGTCGGCGGCCGTGCGCTGGTCGTCCACATCTTGGGCGGCCACAAAGCCCTGCTTGTAAAGCGTTTCGTAGCGCTCGTACTTCACGTTCGCGTTGGTGAAGCTCGCCTTCGCGCTGTTGAGGCCGGCAAGAGTGTTCTCCACCATGGAGTTCGCCGCCCGAACCTTGCTCTGATTGTCGACGACGACCTGCTCCTGCTGAGCGACTTGGGCGGCTAAATTTGCATTGATCTGCCCGTAATCGGCCTTCGCGCTGTTCAGCGAAGCTTGGTTCTGCTCGACCTGAGAACGCGCGTTGACATCGTTCGGGTTCTGGGTCAGCTTTGCCTGCACGTAGCGTTGGTTCGCTTCCGCGACCGCCGCTGCTTGCTGCAAAACCGCCGCCTGAAGCTCGGTCGGGTCGATGCGCACCAAGACGTCGCCGGTCTTGACCGGGTCGCCTTCGCGAACCTGCAAATAGGTGATGGGCCCCGCCACGTTTGGCGAGAGCTTCACGTCAAACGGAGTGTCGATCGTCCCCACCGCTTCCAGTGAGTTGATGAGCTTCCGAGGCCCCGCGGTAGCCAGGAGCACGTTTTGTGCCTGGCGTCCAGGGGCATTTGTCGCCAAAGATTTGTCGGCCGCCGCTTTCGTCGTGAACCGCCAAACAAGCAGGGCCACGAGAATGCCGACAGGAATGACGATCAGTAATATCCGTTTCACGCGTTGAACATCCTTAAGGTCGCTTAACTATCTCCGTGTGTGATACCACTGAGTACGCTCTTCTTGCGCGAAAGTTCACTGGAATTTATTGCACCAGGGCGTCTTTTCGAGAATTCGACGGAGAACTGGACTTTTCGTTCGCAAGGATCCAAAGTTCAACCCGGCTGTGCCGGAATCGCTTCGTGGCTGTTCGCAGGGTCGAAATCAGCCGAACGCCAGGTTCGATCAAAATGGATTTGTAAGATGCTTAGAAAGCTCCTTTGGGTTCCCGCAATCGCGACTTTTGTTTCCGCTGTGCCCGCGCAGAGCCTGCACGTGGAGAAGTACCGCCTGCCGAATGGGTTGACCGTGATCCTGCGGGAAGACCACACGGTGCCGATCGCGACCGTCAACCTTTGGTACAAGGTCGGCTCCAAAGATGAGCCTGAGCATCGGTCCGGCTTTGCTCACCTCTTTGAGCACCTGATGTTCATGGGCACCAAGCGAGTCCCCACCGGCCAGTTCGACAAGATCATGGAGGGGGGCGGCGGCGACAACAACGCCTCGACCGCCGAGGACCGGACCAACTTCTATTCCGAAGGCCCCTCGAACCTCCTGCCGACGCTCCTGTGGTTGGACGCCGACCGCATGCAGGACCTCGGCAACGCGATGGATCAGCACAAGCTGGACCTCCAGCGCGATGTCGTCAAAAATGAGCGCCGGGAGCGGACCGAGAACACGCCCTATGGGAAAGCATATGAGCTAGTCAACTCGCTCATGTTCCCGAAGGGGCACCCGTACGACCACAGCACGATCGGCTCGATGGCCGACCTCGACGCTGCGACCGTGAAGGACGTCCAGGATTTCTTCGCGACCTACTACGTCCCAAACAACGCCTCCCTCGTGGTCGCCGGTGACTTCGATCCGAAGACGGTGAAGGGGCTGGTCGCCCAATACTTCGGCACGCTACCCCGCCAAAACGACCCGGTTCACCGTATTGCGGTCCCCGTCCAACTAGGCGGTGTGAAGCGGATGACCATGGTCGACAAGGTGCAGTTTCCGAAGACGGTCATGGTCTGGCATAGTCCCGCCGCCTACCGAGCGGGGGACGCCGAGATGAGCCTCGCCGGCGCTGTTTTGTCGGACGGTCTGACGAGCCGGCTGTACCAACGGCTCGTGGTGAGAGAAAAGCTTGCGAGCGACGTCAACGCCAACCAGGATTCAAAACTCCTTGGCTCCCTCTTCACGATCGATGCCACCGCCGCCGAAGGAGTGACCCTTGACCGGCTAGAAGCCGCGATCGACGACACGCTGCGCCAGTTCGAAAAGGAAGGCCCGACCAAGGAGGAGCTTCAGCGCGTCGTCGCGAAGATCCAAACCGGAATGGTTTCCGGCCTCCAATCGATCCAAGCCGTCGCCGACAAGCTAAACGAATTCGAGTTCTATCTCGGCACCCCGAACGCCTTCGACCAGGTTCTTGCCGCGTACCGCCAAGCCACCCCCGAGTCGACCAAAGCGACTGCGCGCCAGACTTTGAACCTCTCCTCCCGGCTCATTCTCAGGATCGTCCCCCAGGCGCCGGAGGCCACGACTAAGGTCGACCCGCGCGGTACGAAGCCCACGGTCACGGCGGAGAAGGGCTTCACCTCGCCCAAGCCGACCCAGTTCACGCTTTCGAACGGTGTGAAGGTCTATTACTGGAACCGGCCCGCGCTTCCCTTGATGGCGCTCGAGACCCGGTTCGCCGCCGGAGGCGCCGTGGATACTCCCGGCAAGCTAGGTGCCGCCGAACTTACCTCGCGAATGTTGGAGCAGGGATCCGGAAGCCTCAACGCGGGCGATTTCCACGACGCCCTCGACCAACTCGGCGCTACCTTCTCGACTTCGTCGGGACAGTTGAACAGCACGGTCGGACTCTCGGTGCTTTCGCCCAACTTCAAGAAGGCGCTGAGCCTGTACGCCGACGCGATCATCCAGCCGCACTTCAACAGCGCGGATTTCCTCCGAAGCCGCCGCGTCACCATCGCCGAACTCCAACAGCAATCGGATGACCCCGATGCCGTGGCCCGAAAGGTCTCGCTGCGCGAGTTCTTCGGCGCGACGAACCTCTATGGTCGCTACGCAAGCCCCAAAACCGTGGGCAGCCTGACCGTTCCAGATCTCAAGGCGGATCACCGCCAGATTTACGATGCCGCGAACGCCTCCATCTTCGTCGCGGGCAGCCTAAAGCTAGAGGAAGTTCGCGCGGACTTGGAGAAGGTCTTCGCTGGTTGGAAGCCCCGCCACAAAATGGTGCCGCCCCCGATCCACGTCACCCCCGGCGACCAGCTCAAGGTGTTCGTGGTCGACAAACCCGGGGCGGTTCAGACGGTCGTCCGATTCATGATGCCCGCGCCCGTATTCGCCTCCCCCGACCGTCAGGCTCTGCTCTCGCTGAACACGATCCTGGGTGGGTCATTCACGAGTCGCCTCAACCAGAACATCCGCGAAACCCACGGCTATGCATACGGCGCGGGGTCGAACTTCATCTTTAACCAGAATGTCGGCTACGTGATCGCGACGTCGGCGGTGCGAACCGATGTCACCGGAGCCGCGATCACGGAGTTCCTCTCCGAATTCAAAAAGATCCGGGCGGGCGACATCACGGACGAAGAAGCGCGCAAGGCTGCCTCGACCCGTCGCTCCGAGATCGTGGGAAGCTTGGCCACGCTACCGAGCCTGATTGGTCTCGCCCAAACCTATGACGCGAATGGCCGTCCGTTTACGGATGTCGACCTAGACGTCCGCCGGCTAATGGGCCTGAAAACGAGCGACCTGAATACCGTCGCGAGCGGCGCGCTGCCGTTGGAGCACGGGGTCCTGGTGCTCGTGGGCGATAAGGCCGCGATTCTGAAACAGCTTGCCGGCCTCGATCTCCCGCCTGCCGTGGAGGTCAAGGCCGACTAGTTGATCGTCCCCAACTACGTCCCGGAACCGCTCGAAGTCGGTGAGTCCATCGCGGAGGAGCCATACATGTTGCGCGTGGCCTTCATTCGCCGGGTGACGCTCTACCACCTCGCCGGTCTGTTCGTGGTTACGGGGTTGGGGGACCTTCCGTGGCCACGCGTCGGCCTTTACATCCCCCTTGGCCTGCTCGCGGCACTCTTGATCGGTCTGGATGTTTGGCGTATTCTGCGCCGAGGCCAGCCCAACGAATCTACGGTTTCTTCCATGTTCTTACCTCTGATTGGCGTCCTGGCGGGCTGGACGCTGCACGAGATGATATGGCTTGGCTGGCCATGCTTCGCGCCCCTGATCGGGGTGGGATGCGCGGCCTTGTTCACCCTGATCGCCGGTCGCGACTTTAGCTTCGTGGGCGCGATGCTCGTGTGCCAGATCTTGTCGAGCGTCGTGCTCGCCGCGTGGTCGGTCCACTTCAATCTCGACCCTCGCTACGCCGCGACCGCCCTTGCCGCAAACGCGATCTACCTTTTCTACTTCGAGTACGACCTGGCGAGCCTGCTCGCGAGGCGCCGGCGAGGCGAGGAATTGGGCGCCGTGGTCGACCTGTATCGCGACATCTTCAACATCTTCGGCTACATTCTTCGCGTCTGGCGTCACTGGCGAAAGCACAAGATTTGGGAAGCGGTTCGTTAGCCTTTTTGCCCGGAGGGGTACAACCACCACATGACCCGCGTCACTTGCTTCATTCGTCCCCACCACCTTGAGTCGGTGAAGTCGGCGATTGCGGCGACCGGCGTCAGCGGTCTGAGCGTCTCGGATGTGCGCGGCACCGGCAACTCCCCGGAGCGAACCGACTGGATGGGAACCGATGGCTTCATCGCGATGCCGATCCGCTCCCGTGTCGAGGTTGTTGCCAACGACGACATGACCGACGCCATCGTCGCCGCCATCGCGGATAACGCCCGCACCGGGGAACCCGGCGACGGCAAGATTTTCATCGAGCGGGTTGAGGACGCCGTCCGAATCCGCACTGAAGAGCGCGGAGACGCGGCGATCTAGCCTCATGCCCCGCGTCTCGCAACTCGTCGTCTATCCGATCAAATCAATGGGCGGCGCGGTGCTAGACCGGTCCGAAGTTGGCCCGCGTGGCCTGCTCCACGACCGACGCTGGATGCTGGTCGATGAAGACGACCGCTTCATGACGCAGAGGGTGATCGCGAAGATGTGCCTTTTCCGAGCCTCCTTCGATGAGCATCATCTGCGGGTTCGGGTGGGTGAGCAAAGCGTCGTTTTGCCTTTGATTCCTCAGAAGGAGCCGTTGCGGGTCACCGTTTGGAAGAGCGAGTGTGACGCGGTCCGAGTCTCGGACGAGGCGGACGCGTGGTTCTCCGAGAAGATGGGCGCCGATGTGCGCTTGGTATACATGCCAGACGACTCGATTCGCCCAACCCATCCCGACTACACCCTGCCCGGCGACCACGTCGGCTTCGCCGATGCCTTTCCTGTCCTCGTGGCTTCACTCGCATCGCTGGAGGACCTTAATTCGCGCTTGGAAGCCCCGCTCCCGATGGACCGCTTCCGTGCGAACATCATCCTTGAAGATTGCCGCGCGTTCGAGGAAGACGAGTGGCCCTTGATAGAGATCGGCGACGTTCGTTTCCGCGCGGCCAAGCAGTGCGGTCGCTGTTTGGTCACCACGACGAACCAGGAGACCGCGGAAGTTGGTACCGAGCCTTTGCGAACGCTCGCCAAATACCGCCAACAAGACAAGGCCGTTGTCTTCGGCAACTACTTCGTCCCTGAGACGAACGGCCACATTTCAGTCGGCGATATCGTGCGGATCGGGTAGTCGGCGCCTGAGATTAGGCCAAAAGTAGCTTCAATCCACTAGTTCCAAGCCAAGTGCGCGCTTGGCTTGGCTGTTTTCCCACCAGAGCACAGACTCCACTTGGTGAGGGCTTAGATCTGGGTAGTCGTCGTAAAACTCTTCCATCGGGACGCCCGCCGCGACATTGTCGAGCAGCGTCACCACCGGAATTCGGGTGCCGATGAAGCAGATGTCGCCACCCATGATATCGGGGTCGCTGCTTAGGATGTCTTCCAATTCTCGCGGGATGGTCATCGGCTCTGCCTTCTAGTTTTTATCCATTCGGTCCCGTTAGGCATCTCCATCTGGCCACCGGCGTCTACACGCTACGCGTAGTGTCTCCAATACGCTGTCCCAAGTCTTGGCCTCGGGGCCAAGGCTCGGGCTACACGGCAGAGCCGTTCGGTTGCCCCGCCTTCTGGGCGGGGTCTCCAAACGCCTCTAGATCACGCCCTGCTCGCGCAGGGAGCGGTAGTGGCACTCCTTGAACTTCTTGCCGCTTCCGCAGGGGCAGAACTCGTTTCGGCCGACTCTTGACCAGTCGATGTCCTCCACGTTTCGCAACGCGGTAGGCGTGATCGTGGTCACGACCGTCGACTGAAGAGGCAAGCCGTGGGATTCCAACTGCTCCGCGGTGAGGTTGTTCGAATCGAACTCATCCTCGTTGACCTCGAGCTCTTGAGTGAACGACTGGTAGTCCGGCTGCCGTTGCATCCGCATAAGGAAGATCGTCTTCGCTGCCTGGTCGCGGATCGCCTTGAGGGTGCCCTGGAAGGTGTCGTACGTCTCTCGCTTGTAAGCGACGAGCGGATCGACCTGGCCGTAACCCCGGAGGCCGATGCCTTCTCGGATGTAGTCGACCGTCTGGAGGTGCTCCATCCAGCGATCGTTAACCGCCTTGAGCATCACCCATCGCTCCAGGTCCTTGATCTGCTCTCCGGCCTCATCAGCCTTCGCCTCGTAGGCCTTTCCTGCCTGCTCCTGAAGGAACGCGACGAGTTCCGGTCCCGGCTGGTACTTCTCGACGTCCACCAAGGTGGCGTAGTCGACGAGCAGGAAGATTTCGTTTGCTTCATCGTACAGCACCGAGAGATAGAAAACGCGCTCGCCGTTATACTCGATCAACCACGAGTTATCAACGAACTAACTCAAGAATA
>Ga0105239_10008478_pt1 | contig 11686 bp, 11 predicted proteins | sample KBSC44metaG_FD_92761 | JGI IMG/M metagenome (GOLD analysis project Ga0105239, IMG submission 92761) | Corn rhizosphere microbial communities from Kellogg Biological Station, Michigan, USA - KBS C4-4 metaG | ecosystem: Host-associated > Plants > Roots > Rhizosphere > Soil | place: Michigan, USA...
CAGCCGATGAGATCCTGGGACGGCTGCTGCCGCGGTATATCGACACGCAGATCTATCAGGCGCTGGTCGAGGCGGTCGCCAGTGAGCACGGCTCGCGCATGACCGCGATGTCGTCGGCGACCGATAACGCCGGTAAGATGATCTCCGGCCTGACCCTCTCGCTGAACCGCGCGCGCCAGGCGATTATCACCAAAGAGATCGCGGAGATCGTCGGCGGCGCCGAGGCGTTGAAGTAGCGCCGTAGCGACCGATTCTCGACCTTTTGACGGCGGCGCTCCCGAGTGGGGACGCCGCCGTTTGTCATTTTGTCTTCCGGAGAAGAAAGCGATGCGTGTCGGTTTTATTGGTCTGGGATTGATGGGCGGCCCGATGGCGCGTAATATCGCGCGGGCGGGGGTGGCGAGCGCGCTGACGGTGCAGAACCGGACGCGAGCGAAGGCGGAGGCGTTCGCGGCCGAGACCGGCGCGGCGGTGGCGGAGACACCGCGAGCGGTCGCCGAGGTATCGGATATCGTTATCACCATCGTGCCGGATGTCCCGGATGTCGAGCAGGTCTATCTGGGGCAGGACGGCGTGATCGCGGCGGCGCGGCCGGGGATGGTCTGCACGGATATGAGCACGGTCGGGGCGGCGTGCGTGCAGCGGGTCGGCGCGGCTCTGGCGGCGCACGGCACGCCGTTCGTGGATGCGCCGGTATCCGGCGGCACGATGGGCGCACAGGCGGGCACCCTATCGATCATGGCCGGCGGCTCGGCGGAGGCGCTGGAGGCGCTACGGCCGGTGTTCGAGGCGATGGGCAAGAAGATCGTCCACTGCGGCGCGGCGATCGGCTCGGGTCAGACGACCAAGCTGGTCAATCAGATCGTCGGCGCGCTCAACCTGGAGGCGGTCTGCGAGGGCTTGGCCTTCGCACAGTCGGCCGGCGCGAATGTGGAGGCGGTCCTGGAGGCGGTCGGCGCCGGCGCGGCGGGCTCCTGGTCCTGGGCGAACCTCGGTCCCCGGATCGTGCGGGGGGATTACGCGCCGGGGTTCAAGATCGATCACCAGATCAAGGACCTGCGTCTGGCGCTGGAGGCGGCGGCGACAATGGGCCTCTCGCTGCCGGGAACGGAGTTGCTGCTCCGGCATCTGGAGCAGGAGCGCGATGCCGCGCCGGGGAATGGGGATCTAGGAACGCAGGCGATGTTCGATATCGTGCGTGCCGGAAAAGCACACTAGACTCTACTACAGACGTTGTTTTTCATCCGCATACCGCATGAGCGAGATAAAGATGGAAGAGAAACAACGGTTACCAAATTGGTAAATCCAGTATTGTAGACATATAGAATTCGGAGTTTAAGCCATGGCTTCAGAAAATCAGCGAACTATGCTATCAGCTACATCGCCGCAACCATCTTATATGCTGTCTGCCGTGAATAACTTCGGTCGGCCAACAGTGCGGGTCACGTTTCAACTGAAGGCCGAACTAGGCGTTGGCACGGAGCCACCAATTGATATTTTGAATGCAGCACGACGCGTGTGTTTGGACTGGGTCAGAAGGCGCTTTAGAGACATACCAAATATTGTTCCAAGAGCAGCTTACAGTGGTGATGGATTTGAAATTGATATGCTGGGCCAGCTTATTCAATGTGCTTCTGCCCGAGATCTTAATCTCTGGGCGCTCCGCCTTCGCCATCCTGATGCTCCCTTCATGGATAATCCGGCAGTACCAGGTAGGACATGGACAGTTGATTTAGCGCTAGCAGTTCATGATAACAGGGCTATTTTTTCGATCAGAGTTCTCTGTTCATCACTCGCCTACTCTGATGAACCAATAGCACTAACCACACCACGTATTATTGCCGACCTAGTACGCGCTATAGGACTGCGAGATGTAAAGAGTATTAGCAAGGATGCCTGGCTTCTCAAGTCAGAAAACGACCTACTTGCTCTTGCTGACCTCATAATGAAGCCAGATCGGATTCTTCCAGTCTACCTGTTGACAGAATCTAATGCTCAAGAAGCTGGTTTAAATGTCTCACCATTTGTCTTGGATCCAACGGATCTTGGAAAAAACACTCTTGGTCTGGCGCATGTATGTTTAATGCCTAATCATCTGAGTTATAAGTGGTCAGATATGGTGGGACGGGAATGGGCAGTCTACGGTGGTGCCGCTCGCATCTATCGCCCCATGTTGAACTTCGAACAGGATTCTCCATACTCCCACCCAAAGTTTCTCTTAGATAAGATAATTGCATGGCATTATCTAGACAGAGTAGGAGAAATCGCATTTTGCGATTATTTAGTAGATCGATCCCGTCACGAATCAGCATCAAAAAGGTTAATATGGTCTCCTTGTCGATTCATTGAGGACTTAAGGCCTCTTATTTACGAACAAGAACGGAACTCAAGGCGTGGCAATGAGCAACAATCAGACGCATTCCAACGAGAAATCGTATCATTAAAAACCAAAATAGACGAACTAGAAAAAGAATGTGAAGCCTATAATGACGAATCCCTAGCTACCAAGAGAGAATGTGATCACTTAAGAGAGATAAATCAGCGCCTAGCTTACCAAAACGATGGTCTCAGGGAAGCTATTCGCGCCAAGGGCGATACAAATATATTGACGGTTGTGCAAAAGCCAACGTCGTACGACTCCATTGGTGACTGGGTACAGAATAACTTCGCTGGCCGATTAGAGTTCCACCCAAGAGCATTGCGGGGCCTTAAAGATGGTCAATACGAAGACTTATCGCTTGTTTGCGACTCCTTATCCCTGCTAGCCGAGGAATACAGGAACATGAAACTGGGATATGCAAGCAGGGAGATATTCGAAGATCGACTTAAATCACTAGGATTAGAGCTTAGTAATGCCATCACCGAAACGCGAGCAGGAGAAGAAGGCAATACTTACTATGTAAATTACCCGCTAGGTTCCGCCAGGAAACGAAAGTTAGACTTGCATCTAACTAAAGGATCGTCAAGGGACCAACGTTACTGCCTAAGAGTATACTTCTTTTGGGATGAAGAGAGTCAGTCGGTTATCGTCGGCTGGCTACCAAGTCATCTTGACACAAGAGTAACATAGTATGTCATATGCGTCGCGATCAATATGAAATCCCTAATATAGCTTGTGTTGAGGAGGCAAAACATAATAATGGTGATGCGACTGCTGGCAGCAGAGGACCGGGAGGCGCACTCCCGGCTGATGGCGGAGGCCTTCGGCGGCGGACGGCGACCGGCGCCTTCCGCAGAGCCGGCCGCCCCCGCGGAGGCTACGGCGCCGGAGAGCCCGACTCTGGGGATCTTCGACGGGCCGCGCCTGGTAGCGGCGGCAACGACGCACGACCTGCATGTCACCTGGGGCGCGCACGATGCGCCGATGGGCGGTGTGGCCGGGGTGGCCTGCGTGGCGGACCAGCGAGGCCGAGGCCATGTTAACCGGCTGCTCGCCGAGTCTCTGCGCCTGATGCGAGATCGTGGCCAGTATCTCAGCGGGCTCTATCCATTCGCCTGGGCCTTCTATCGGCGGCACGGCTGGGACTGGGTCGGCGAGAAGCGGGTGTATACGGTGCCGACCTCGGAGCTGCAGCGCAGCGCGGAGAACTGGTATCTGCGCTGCTACGATGGCCCAGAGGCGCAGGAGATGGTGCGTCCGGTCTACGATACCTTCGCCCGGCGCTACCGCAGCATGGCGACGCGCCTGGATGCCTCCCCGAACTTCTGGGAGGGAGCGCTCAAGCACCAGGACAACCGGACGACCTATGTCCATGTCTACCGGAATCCCGAGAGCGGCGCGGTCGAGGGGTATCTGACCTTCCGCTACCCGAGCGAGGGGGATGCCGGTAAGGTGGACGAGCTTGTCGCCATCACCCCGGCCGGGTACCGGGGTATGCTTGCGGCCCTGCACTGTTATGGGACGCAGGTCAAAAAGGTGGAGTTCAGCGCTCCCGCAGACGATATCCTGCCGCTCCATGTCATGCACTGGGATGTGGAGACGAAGGTGCGCCCATCGTTCATGGGCCGGATCGTGGATGTCCCCGCCGCCTTCGCCGCTCTGCAGCCGGATATCGCTCATTCGGGCAGTGTGATCCTGCGTGTGGCCGACGGCCAGTGTGACTGGAACAACGGGACGTTCGCGCTGACGATCGAGGGCGGCCGGGTAGCGGTCGCCGTGTCGGATCAGGCGCCGGGTATCGAGATCGATATCCAGACACTGACGCAGGCCTACTGGGGGCAGCCGTCGCTAGCGCTGCTGCGTACGGCGGGACGGCTAGCGGTGACCGACGAGGCACAGTATGCTACCCTTCTGCGCCTGCTGCCGCCGACGGTCTGCTATATTCAGGATTTCTTCTAAACCCGCAAACTACGGACGGGACGCAGGCGCAATAAATGGACAATGATAGACCGGTGCGATGGGGTGTGTTGGGGGCGGCGCGGGTGTTCGAGCGGCGGATGGTGCCGGCTTTCCGGGATGCCGCAGGGAATGAGCTGATCGCTGTCGCGTCGCGCTCGGAGGCAAAGGCGCGGGAGACGGCGGCACGGCATGGCATCGCGCGGGCGTACGGGGCGTATGAGGCGCTGCTGGACGATCCAGACGTGGATGCGGTGTATATTCCCCTGCCCAACGACCTGCACCGTACGTGGACGATCCGCGCGCTGGAGGCGGGAAAGCATGTGCTGTGCGATAAGCCGGCGGCGCTCTCGTATGCCGATGCGGTGGCTATGACAGAGGCGGCGAGATTGGCGGGGCGGCGGCTGCAGGAGGGGTTCATGTACCGGCATCACCCGCAGCACGATCGCCTGCAGGCAATCATGGCTTCGGGGGAGATCGGTACGCCGGTGGAGATCCGCAGCGTGTTTACCTATCTGGCGAATCGAGCCGACCGCGAGAATATCCGCTGGAATCCGACGAAGGGGGGCGGCGCCTTTCTGGATGTCGGGGTCTATGCCCTGAATGCGGCGCGCTTCTACTTCCAGGCGGAGCCGCTGGCGGTCACGGCGACGGCGGTGATCGATCCGGATTCCGGGGTGGACCTGCATACGACGGCGCTGCTGGAGTTTCCGGATGGCCGAACGGCGACGATCACCGGCGGCTTCGACCAGGGGTTTTGCGCCCGCCTGGAGATCGCCGGAAGTACGGGGATCGCCGTGGCGGACCGGGCGCTGAATATCGGGGAGCGCGGGGTAACGCTGCGCTTCGGGGAGAACCCGGAGCAGGTGGAGTCGTTCCCGCATATCGACCACTGGACTGCGGAGGTCGTGCACTTCGCGGCCTGCGTCCGCGATCCCTCGCGACCGTTGTGGCCGGGCGAGGACGGCGTCCTGCAGGCGCGCGCGGTGGAGGCAGTGCTGCGCTCGGTGGCGGAGAAGCGCCGGGTTATGATCGAGGAGATCAATGCCGTGCCGGTATAGGGCGGGCCCTCACCCCCCGGCCCCCTCTCCGGCCGCACAGCGGCATGTGAACGTCGCTTAGCGACCGGAGCGGGGAGTCAGAGGCTTATTATTTTCCGGTCAGGAGGCTGGCCAGAAAGGCGGCGGTGGTAGCGAGTAGAAGGGCGAGCACGCCGAGGTCGTACCAGTCGAGGGTGGGACGGACGGGTTGCGGCTGGCTTTGCGCCGGGCGTGCGTAGTCTCCGATGATCTGCGAGACGCGGACGGGTTCGTTCGCGGGGAAGAGAGAAGCGGCGGTGTCACTTCCCTCGGCAGTATTTACTCTGGAGATGGGATTCACCGTATCTGGTGTCGACGGCATTCTCTTACTTTCTCAGTCGAGTCTTCGGAAGGCTCAGCGTGCTATATCCGGCATCGGGATCGGCTCCTCGTCCTGATCCGGTCGCCGGGGAGTCGGCGGCGGGGGCGGTGGGGCGAATCCTCCTGGGGGTGGTGCGAAACCGCCAGGAGGGGGCGCAAATCCGCCGGGCGGCGGCGGGGGCGGCGGAGCCGACGCCTCTTCCTCGGCGCCTTCGCCGGCGCGCTTGCGGATGAAGTCCGGCAGATTGTCCCGGATTATCCGGCCGAGATCCTTGAGCTCATCCAGACCGCCGATATTGCCGATGATGACGTTGCCGTGCTTGTTGCCGGAAGAGCGGTCGCCGTCCCCCTCTTCCAGAAGATAGCCTTCCAGAAGGGTGCTGGCGACGCCCAGGCGATCGAACGTGGCATCGTCCGGCAGCGGTCGGAAGAGGTTGCCGGAGATAATCCCCAGTTCTGTCAGGCGCTCCAGGATCTGGTTGTACTGCGCCACCGCATCAACGGCGCCAGCGGCGAGAGCGCCGGTAAGGCTGGAGTGGGTCGCCAGGCTGTGCATTTGCTTCAGCATTCGGCGGATACGCCGTATCTCCAGGTTATTATCGTCTGTCTGACTCATGTTATTTTCGTCCTTTCCTTCGGTGTGGGGCCTCCCCCATTAGCAGCACCTCGTCGTCCTGGTCGGTTTCGTCCAGCACCCGACGCAATGCCTCCCGGGCGCGGTAGAGGCGTCCCTTGACGGTCGTCTCGGGGACCGTTAAGAACTCGGCGATCCGCGCCAGCGGCCACTCCTCGCAGTAGTGGAGATAGAGCGCCTCCCGGTGCTCTTCTGAGAGCCGGTCGAGCGCCTCCCATACCGCATCGCGCCCGGCCTGCTGCTGCAGACCATGGGCGGGATCTCCGGCGATCGTGTGATCGGGAGACTGATGCTCCAGCAGCAGGTTCAGGCTCTCGGTTTCGATCGGCTGATCGCGCCGGGCGCGTGCTACGGCCCGGCAGGCGCGATGGCGGGCGATCGCCCTCAGCCAGCCGGGAAAGCGTGCGGGATCATCGAGATCGGGTAGGGCCTGAAAGGCGGTCACAAAGGTGTCCTGCGCGACATCCTCTGCCGCCGCACGGCTTCTGAGGATCTGCTGCGCGACCAGGGTGATCGCCCCGCGGTACCGGCAGACCAGGGTCTCAAAGGCAGTGAGATCGCCGAGCAGGGCCGCGATGACCAGCAGGGCATCGTCGCCGCCCAGCGCGCCGTTCCCCTGCTCCGTATCGCCCCTCGCTCCTGCTCTCACCGCTTCGTCGGACACTGCGCCGGTCTCTTGCCCTTTCTACTTATCTAGTGACATGAAAGGAGCCGTTGGTCACGCGCTGGCAAAGATTTTTATTTGGGGGGCGGAATCACTACTGCCAACCCTAAAGGGGGAGGGGCTTGCAGTAACGAGAAAAGGGCCAGGGGCCACATGCAACGGCTACCTGGCGGCTCTTTGAGCCGCCGGGACCGCATCACGAATGGCCGCAGCGACGGCGTCCGGCTTCTCTTCCTGAACGAAGTGGCCGCAGTCGGGAAGATCGATGACGCCGGCGGCGGGGAAGGCGGTGGCGAGGCGATCTCGCTCTTTGGGGCGAAAGGCGGTGTCTTTCCCTCCCCAGAGGATGCGAACCGGGATGCTGCGGAGGCAATCGCGATGTTCCCAGAGGTCGGCGAACCAGTCGCTGGCGCCGAGGAGGGAGCGGGCGTAGTCCCAGGTACCTTTGCGGGATTGGGGGTCCGGCAGGGCCTGCAGGTACTGCTGATGGATCGATGGGGGTAAGTGAGATTTATCGGCGAACACGCTCTTCATGATGATGCGGGCGCTGAAGCCGAGGTTCAGGTAGAGGTAGCGGCCCAGGGCGTTGCCGAGGAGGCGGTCGAAGCTTTCGAAGTGCGGATCGCCCTTCAGGGACCAGAACCAGGTGTTCAGGAGGATGAGAGCGTGAATGTTCTGCGGGCAGGATTCTGCGTATGCGAGGCCGATAGGGCCGCCGAAGTCGTGCAGGATGAGGGTTATGTCGGTGAGCCCGAGCGCCGCGATGAAGGATTGGAGATTAGCGGACTGGAACGCAGGGGTATAGACGACATCCTGCGGCTTATCGGAGAGGCCGAAGCCCAGATGGTCGAGGGCGACGCAGCGATATTCGGCGGATAGGCTACGGATGACCTTGCGGTAACCGAACGACCAGTCCGGGGTGCCGTGGACGAAGAGCAGGATCGGTCCCTGGCCTTCGTCAATATAGTGCAGCCGGCGACCGTCGATCTCGAGAAACCGGGATCGGAACGGATATTCGGTCCGATCCACCCAGGCAGGCGCTTCGTTCATCGGTCAAGCATCACTCCATTCCTTTTCGATATTTGGCGACGATTGTCTCGACGACGGCATCGAGCGGGAAGTCGTCGGGGGTTCGCACATACTGCTGCGAGACGCCGTCGATCAGGGCGAAGAGCACGAGCGCTTCCACAGCCGGCTCGGCATACCCCATCTCCTGCAAGTAGCCCTGCAGGGTGACGAGGATCGTCTGAGTCCAGGCCGGTAGCGCATCGCCGAGTTTCGCGACCACGGTCGGCTGGGCGCGAACGCTATAGGAGAGCTGCCAGAACTCCCGGTTTCGCTGCAGGATCTCGAAGCTTCCCCGGAGCAGTCGCTCCAGTCGCTCGGCGGGCGGCCCGCTGACGGCGATCGTGAACGAGTCCTGGACATCCTGCATGGAGCGCTCGAAGAGCGCCCGCAGGAGGGCATCTTTGTTTTCAAAGTAGTGATAGAGGAGTCCCTGGGCGACGCCGGCCTCCTCGGCGATCCTGCGTACGGTGGTCTGTTCGAAGCCAAAGCGTGCAAAGAGGCGCATTGCAGCGATTAAGAAGCGCTCGCGTGTCTCGGCGCGTATGCTCTCCTGCTGATTCGCGGTTCGTGGTGACATTTTTTGATTGAACGTTCATTCAAATATTACCACACGTGCTGCCTTTCTTGCGAGGCTGCGGGGAAGCGTGCTAAACTCGAAAGGCGCAGGCGGAACGACCGCAGCGCTTCCGTTGTATCGGTAGAGAGATGGCGGACACCATGCTTGGCCGATTGCGCGAGGACATTCAGACCGTTCTGCGGAAGGACCCTGCCGCCCGGAATATCTGGGAGGTATTGACCTATGCCGGACTGTGGGCGCTGCTCTCCCATCGATTTGCCCATTGGCTGTGGACGCACGGAGCGAAGACGCCGGCGCGCGCGATGTCACAGTGGACGCGCTTCTGCACTGGTATCGAGATCCATCCCGGCGCGACGATAGGCCGCCGCTTCTTTATCGACCACGGCATGGGAGTCGTGATCGGTGAGACGGCGATCATCGGGGACGATGTCCTGATGTACCATCAGGTGACGCTGGGCGGTACCAGCCTGGAGAAGGTGAAGCGCCACCCGACGATCGAGAATAACGTGCTGATCGGTATGGGGGCAAAGGTGATCGGACCGATCACCGTCGGGGAGTTCGCCCGTATCGGCGCCAACGCGGTCGTGACGCGGGATGTCCCGGCGAATTCGACGGCGGTCGGTATCCCGGCCAAGGTAGTGAAGCGCGACGGCGTCTATGTGGAGCCGACTCCAAATGCGCCGCAGCCGCCACGGCCGCCCTCCGTCATGGATTCGGCGCTCAACGCGGTGGATCCGGAAGGCGAACAGATCGGGCGGCTTCTTGCCGAGATCGTGGCCTTGCGTGAGCGATTGGAGCGGTTGGAGAGCCAGGGAGGGCCCGCAGCGACCAGCAGCAGTACACTCTCGACATCGCGCGGTATTTCGCCGGAGGCGCGGCTCCCGGACTGGGGCCCGGAGGACATTGAAGCGGTCACGTAGAAATACGTAGAAACAGTTCGAGTGGAACCACATGGCGTTTTCCACAGCGCGTCGTAGCGTTCCGTGGCGAAACTTTTTGCTGGATTTCGCTTCTAATGTAAAGCAGCAGCGGGCGCGCAGCCATAATCCAGGTACGTCCTTCCGCTACTGGAGCGCTCGACACTCCTCTACCAGCAAAATCGCCTAGACAGTCCATGAACGTGCAACAAACGACGCCAGAGCTATCGTCCTCCTCTGCCTCTGTACCGGCCTTACCGTCGCGCCGCCGAACCCTACCTATCGTGCTATTGACGACGGCGCTCGGGCTTAGCGCGCTGGTCGCCGGAGTCACGGTAGCCTCAGCGGCGTCCTCCCGCTCTCTGGATGCGATGCGTATCGTACCCGGTGTCCGTATCGCAACCATCGAGGTCGGTGGGCTTCGGGCGGACGAGGCGCGGGAGAAGACGCGGGATTGGGCGCGCGCCCAGACCGCAAAGGCGATCGTGCTGCACGCTCCGCAGTCCGGACGTGCCTGGAACCTATCTCTAGCGGATGCCGGCGCCCGGTTCGATGTCGACGGGGCGATCGCGCAGGCGCTTGCGGTCGGGCAGAACGAGTCCCTCTGGGAGCGGATCGTTCTCGGTCAGCGGGAGCGTGAGGCGGTGATCACTCCCCCATTGAAGCTCAGCGAGGCCGCCCTGGATAAGGCCTTGCGCCGTATCGGGAAGACGATCTCTGTGGCGCCGCAAAACGCGCGCGGAGCGATGGCCGCTGATGGGACGATCAAGGTCATCGAGCCGGAGCGGAAGGGCGTCCAGCTGGATGTCGCGGCGACCCACGCGGCACTGCTCAAGGGTGGTCCGGACAGTCTGCGTAACGGCGCGGATACCACGCTGGTGATCCAGGAGCAGCAGCCAGCGGTCACATCAGCGACACTCGAATCAGTCCGCTATCCGCTGGTCGCCCTCGATCCCGCGTGGCCCTGTACGAAGAGCCATCTGTTCACGACCTACTATGGCTCGTCCTCGTCGAACCGGCGGCACAATATTGAGCTGGCGACATCGCATATCAACGGCACGATCCTGGCTCCGGGCGAGGTCTTCTCCTATAACAAGGTGGTCGGTCCGCGCGAGCCGAAGCTCGGCTTCCGCGATGCTCCCACCTATCAGGACGGCCAGGTCGTTCCTGGTCCCGGCGGCGGTGTCTGCCAGACATCGACGACGCTTTACAATGCGGTTCTGCGGAGCCCGGGGATGACGATCGTCCAGCGGTCACACCATTCGATGCCGGTCCATTACGTACCGGCGGGCTGTGATGCAACGGTCGCCTACGGGTCGATCGACTTCCAGTTCCGGAACGACACGGCGAACCCGGTCCTGGTCGCCGCCACGACGAAGGACGGGAAGCTCTCCTTCGGCCTCTTCGGCGCCGAAGCGCCGACCGAGCGCCAGATCCGCGTGATCGCCGGCGACCGCCGCTACAACCCCTCGGGGACCTTCTCTGTGACCACCCGACGCCAGAAGGTGGACGCCGACGGCAACACGCATATCGAGACGCTCTCGAACGATACCTACGCCCCCTATCACGGCGGGTAGGTTACGCGTCCCGGCATAAAAACAAAACGCCCCGACCGACCGGGGCGTTTTCGCTATTTGTCAGGCGTCGAGGAGACGCTTTCGGATTTGCCGGCCTTGCTGCGGTGCATCAGGTATTCGATCACCATAGGAACGATCGAGATGAAGATGATGCCCAGGACGACCGCTTCGAAGTGCTTCTTGACAAAGGGAAGCTGGCCGAAGAAGTGACCGGCGGAGACGCAGATCCCGACCCACAGAAACGCTCCCGCGATGCTGAAGGCGAGGAATCGCGGATAGGGCATCGCCCCCATCCCGGCGACGAACGGCGAGAAGGTGCGCACGATCGGGACGAAGCGGGCCATGATGACCGCCTTCGGACCGTACTTGGCGAAGAACGCCTCCGTCTTCTGGAGGTTCTGGCGGCTGAACACCTTGCTCGTTTCGCTCTTAAACAGCTGGCGACCGAGGAAGCGTCCTACGGCGTAGTTGACATTGTCGCCCAGCAGGGCGGCAAAGAAGAAGAGAGCATAC
>Ga0105239_10008479_pt1 | contig 11686 bp, 10 predicted proteins | sample KBSC44metaG_FD_92761 | JGI IMG/M metagenome (GOLD analysis project Ga0105239, IMG submission 92761) | Corn rhizosphere microbial communities from Kellogg Biological Station, Michigan, USA - KBS C4-4 metaG | ecosystem: Host-associated > Plants > Roots > Rhizosphere > Soil | place: Michigan, USA...
ATTATATGGCACGTCTTTAATTAATGTTCCGTCTTTATCAAGAAATACGGCCTTGCGCATTTTATACATTTAATACAGGATAGAACGACTCAGGCATCATTGCCCGGATGGCTTCCTTTATACTAAAATTCTCCATCCTTAATAAGCGTTTGTGTAAAACCGGTTCATGCTGACGTTCTGTTAATAGTGATTCATATAATTTATGTACTGAGTTACTCACCTTTGCCCAGGTAAAATATTTATTAACCCGTTTAATGGCGCTGGCTTTCATGGAGGCAAGCAGTTTATGATCGGTAGCGAGCAGTTCTATTTTTTCGGCCAGTGCCAATGGGTCATTGGGTGGAACCAGAAAACCTGTTTTGCCATCGGCCACACTATATTTAATACCGCCCACATTGGCGCCAATTACGGGTGTTCCGCAGGCCATTGCTTCGAGAGGTGTAATGCCAAACGGTTCATACCATGGTGTTGTAATAAACACATCGGCCGCCGCATAAAAATAACGCAACACATCACGGCACCTGCGACCGGTAAAGGTTATAAAATCAGCCACTTTTTCTTCTTCTGCTATTTTCTGCAGACGGGCAAATTCCGGTGTTACTATAGGATCGGGGGTATCGGTATCTCCGCCCACCACTACCAGCCGGATGGCAGAACGAACATTATCACGTAACCGGCCAACCGCTCTAATAACATTATCAATTCCCTTGCGAGGTACTATCCTTCCGAGCTGTAATAAAATTTTTTCATCTTTCTTTAATCCCAGTTGCGCTCTTGCCTCGTCAGTATCTATTGGGTAAAATTCTTTCGGATTGAACCCACATGGTACAATACTGATCTTTTGAGGATCAGCGTTATAATATTGTATCAGGTCGTCACGGTCCTGCGGGCACTCGGCTATTACCTGATCCGCATCATCCACAACGTATTTTTCAATATCGTACCGTTCTTTGGGAAAGCGGTCTTTTTCTTTCTGATGCGCCAATCGTACCAGGCCCAGTGCATGAAATGTAACTACATAGGGTATGTGCAGTACTCTCTTTACAATAGACGCCACCAGCGCCGACATAAAAAAGTTGGCATGAATAAGATCATAGTGCGTTTGTTCCCGATTTATGAATGACAGCATATTGTCAGCAAATTCATGCATAAAGGGAAGCAAGCCTTCTTTCTCAATAAACGTTTCGGGCCCGGCCTTTACGTGAATCACGCGTACGCCCGGCATCCATTCCACAACAGCACTTAAATTTCGGTTATCTTTTCTTGTGAAAACATCAATGATATAACCGGCTTTTGCAAGCTCCTTACTCAACTCTGCCACATATACATTCTGGCCTCCATTATCCACACCGCCCAATACGGCCAGGGGAGAGGCATGCTCACTGATAAACGCGATTCGCTTCTTCATGAGTTATATTATTATTGTTTATAGCCAATTGAAAAACCGTATTCCATTGACTTGTGAATCTTTCAAGACTAAATTTTATCCCGGCAGTTTTTTTACCTTCCTGACCTATTGAAATCGCCAGCGCTTTATCGTGTAGCAGCAACTTCATCATATCTGTCAGGTAGTCGATATTGGTATGCGCATATCCATTTACTCCATCGCGGAAAACAGTAGCATATTCGGTTGTAGCCAGTGCTACCACCGGTATACCTATCATCATGGCTTCACAAACAGCCAGTCCAAAACTGGTATACCTTATGGGATTGAAGAAAAAACGATACCTGCTTATAAAAGCCGGAAGCTCAGGATGGGGAATTTCCCCAAGACCACCATATTCTTTGGTTCCCATACCAACGAGGTCAAGCGGTATCTGTTTCCTTACTTCCTCATAAATATCTGCTCCCAGCCTGCGTCCCCGTTTGTGCAAATGATTAACCACCACAATACCTTTTTCCAGTTCGCCTGAATACGCAACAGTCGTTTCTGGCGCCCCATGCTCGATCACTTTTACAATGCGGTTGTTGTTCTTCCACATGAGCCTGTTGTAATGCGTTACATGCACCATCAGTACATCAGGATCATTAACCGTGTGCACCGTATCGGTGGGGTTGTCTCTGGGAGGATCATGTTCAAGATAAACGCGGGGCAGCTTTCTTTGCTGTTCGCTTAGTATCTCATATTGGTCAACCAAAAAATTTTTGTTGGTCTGAAATAATATACAATCGAAGTCAAGATTTTTCACTTCGCTAGCCGGCACTTCAATTACATTATCTCCGAAAGGAAAAGTTTGTCCTCTTCCATAGTAGCCTTCTGTTCGTTCTTCGTTCACCGGAATATAAATCGTGTAATCGCCTTTCGAAAGATAATACAGATATGTGCCGTGAATGTGCCATGTAAAGATTTTTAGATTCCCCATTTTTTCTATAGACTTTTTGACAGAAGTATACAGTATAGCAGTGAAAATAATGCCACCCCTTCTCGCTGTTATTTTCTTAGAAGACAACCACTTCTGTAGACAATTTTCCCACTTCTAACAAATGAAGATGTGAACCATGATGAGAAGAAACACGAATAAAAGATTTTTTTCTACGAACTACGCTGAACAAATCAGAACAACGATATGGTGTAATAATTGATGCACTTCTGACGAACTGTCCCGCGCAAAAAAAATCATTATGTATACACTGGGAATTAATGCAGCATTTCACGATTCATCAGCCTGCCTGATACAAGATGGGCAGTTGCTTGCAGCCGCAGAGGAGGAACGCTTTACCCATATCAAACATGGTAAGCGACCGGTTCCGTTCTCAACATATGAACTACCCTTTCACGCTATAGATTATTGTTTAAGCGTTGCAGGTATTCATTTATCAGAAGTGGATCAGATAGGGTATTCTTTCAATCCAGGTCTGTTGCTTAAGAACCGTTCCATGGATGAAGAAATTTGCCTGCCATTGCAGCCAAGCCAACACACCAAATCGAAAGAATGGTATTCAGTATGGGACCCTTTATTTCTTTCTTTTATAGTAAATGCGCCACGGCAACTGGCAGATGGTTATCCGCATCATTTACAAAAAAGATTTATAGGCGCTAAAGCTTCAGCAGATAAGTGGCAGTTTGTAGATCATCACCTGGCGCATGCAGCCAGTGCTTTTCTGCCATCGCCATATCGTGAAGCCGCCGTGCTTACCGTTGATGGCCGCGGCGAACATGCTACTACCAGTTATTATGTAGGTGAACAAAATAATCTCAGTTTGCTTTCAGATGTACGCATGCCTTATTCACTGGGACTTTTATATGAAAACGTCACCAGCTATCTGGGCTTCCTGCATTCATCTGATGAATATAAAGTAATGGCGCTGGCTTCGTACGGAAAGCCCAATTATGTAAAAGAATTCCGTTCTATTATTCATTTGGGCGAGAACGGCACCTATACTATAGATGACCACAATCTTGAACAGATGCTTGGTAAAGCGCGGAAAAGAAATGAACCCTTTACCCAAAAGCATTTTGATATTGCGCATTCATTGCAGAAGGTGCTGGAAGAAACCGTGCTGGAACTGGTGAACTGGTTTCATAAAGAAACCAGGCTCGACAATTTGTGTTTGGCTGGTGGTGTTGCCTTGAACTGCGTGCTAAACGCTGTTATACGCGATAAAGGTCCGTTTAAAAATATTTGGGTACAGCCTGCTGCCGGTGATGCTGGTACTGCTTTAGGCGCGGCCATGTGGCTGGATGCTGTTAAACGTGATCAGCCCGACGACCGTTTCTATATGGAGCATGCTTACTGGGGCCCCGAATACACTGATGATGAAATTGAAAAGTTTTTGAAATGGACAAAGGTGCCTTATAAAAAACTGACCAATATAGCACGTGAAACCGCCGAAATACTGGCGCAGGATAAAGTGATCGGATGGTATCAGGGTAGAATGGAATTTGGTCCGCGTGCATTGGGTAGCCGTTCCATACTGGCCTCTCCTATCAATGCATCCATGCAGGCCCGTTTAAATGAAATCAAAGACCGCGAAGACTTTAGGCCTGTTGCTCCTGTGGTATTACAGGAAGATGCAGGAGAATGGTTTGAAAATGCGTCCTACTCGCCCTTCATGTTATTTGTATATAATGTAAAAGCCGATAAGGCGGATAAGATCCCGGCAGTTCGACATGTAGATGGCACCGCACGTATTCAAACCGTGAACCGACAGCAACATCCTTTATATCACGATCTGCTCACAGAATTTAAAAAATTAACCGGCGTACCGGTACTGGTGAACACATCATTCAATACAAGAGGCGAACCCATTGTATGCACACCGCGCGATGCCATTGAATGTTTCTGGACATCGCCCTTTGATGCATTAGTGATCAATTCTTTTTTATTGGAGAAATAAATGACACCTTATATATCGATAGTAATTCCAACTTACAGGCGGCCGGCATTACTGGCCCGCTGCCTTCATGCCCTGGCCCATCAAAACTTTCCCAGGGATAATTATGAGATCATTGTAGTAACAGACGGACCCGATGAAATGACCAGTAATGCCATAAAGGAACTGTCTATCACTTCCCCTGTAATAAATGTGTATTCCACGCCGGTTAAAAAAGGCCCGGCTGCTGCACGTAACATGGGATGGCAGATGGCCAGGGGCACATTCATTCTGTTTACCGATGATGACTGCATCCCGCATAAAAACTGGGTGCAGGCATTTTATACAGCCCATATGCAACAGGCGCAAACAGTTGTTGCCTTTACAGGTCAGGTAGTGGTGCCGTGTTCTGATCAGCCTACCGACTATGAAAAGAACATATCATGGCTGGAGAAAGCAGACTTTGTTACTGCCAACTGCGCCTGTACCAAACAGGCGCTGGAACTAACAGGCGGGTTTGATGAAGCATTTACCATGGCCTGGCGCGAAGACAGCGATCTGCACTTTAAACTGATCGATCATGGCATTCCTATTTATGCCATACAGCATGCTATTGTTACCCATCCTGTGCGAAAAGCCTGCTGGGGCATCAGTTTGAAGGAACAGAAAAAAAGTATGTTCAACGCATTACTGTATAAAAAGTATCCGGGACTGTATAAACAAAAGATCCGCAAACGCCCTTTGTGGAATTATTATGCGATCGCTTTATCTTTTATTATTGGTGTAGCAGCAGCGCTGCAGCATTCAAATCAGATCATGACCATTGCTTTTATAGCATGGCTGCTGCTGATTGCACAGTTTACCATAAAACGGTTAAGCGGCACCCGGCATACCGCTGATCATATTGCTGAAATGATCGTTACTTCAATACTGATCCCTTTTCTTTCAATATACTGGACCTTATACGGATCTCTTAAATTTAAAACATTACTATTATGAAGAGACTCTTCACAACCGAGATAAAAAAAATCGCTGTTTTCCGTGCACTGCAACTGGGCGATATGATCTGTATCATACCCGCCATGCGCGCTTTAAGAACAGCATATCCGAATGCAGAAATTACATTGCTGGGTTTGCCATGGGCAGCCGGTTTTGTAAACAGGTTCTCAAAATATTTTGATCACTTTATTTGGTTCCCCGGTTATCCGGGCCTGCCTGAGCAACCATATGATGAAATAGCCTTTGACGCATTTTTGAATCGTGTGCAGGATGAACAATTCGATCTGGTATTGCAAATGCAGGGCAATGGAACTATTGTAAATCCGTTGATGTTCCGGTTCAACGCGAAGTATGTGGCCGGCTTTTGTAATAAAGACAGCCGCGTTGATTCGCCTTTCTTTACAGAATATCCCAATCAGGGTCATGAAATAAAACGCTGGCTGAAACTGATGAAGCATTTGGGTATTCCTGAAATGGGCACACAAACTGAGTTTCCGGTAATGCAGGAAGATTATATGGAGCTGGACAGCCTGGAACTTCCACTCACGTATAAAAAATATGTGTGTGTTCATCCCGGCTCACGCGGCGCCTACAGACAATGGCCGCCTGAATATTTTGCCTTACTGGCCGATTACTGCGCTGATAATGGATTTACGCCTGTTATAACGGGTACAGAATCAGAAAGACCCGTCACGCAGGAATTGCGTAAATACATGCGTAATGAAGCCATTGACCTTACCGGTAAAACCAGTTTGGGTGCATTGGCCGCTCTGCTACAGGATGCTGCCTTCATTATTTCCAATTGTACAGGCATAGTGCATGTTGCAGCGGCGCTAAAAATACCGGGCATTGTTATCAGCATGGATGGTGAACCGGGAAGATGGAAACATGAATATCATAATGTAACCGACTGGACAAAAAATGCGCACCTCGATAGTATTTTATTGGACACGGCTGCGCTGGTAGACAGAATGAAAAGAGAATGGCAACCGACGGCCGATCTTTCACACGATTAGGCATCTTCTTCATCATCGTCATCATCTCCATCAACCGGAATGGTTTCATGATGCACATCATGAATATATTGCATTTTGAGATGGTCATATAAAGAGTGCCTGTCAATGAGGTAAGCTGCAAGGCTGGCCATCATACCGGCCAATAAAAGATGAAAGATCACATTGTGGCGGTCGGTCATTTCGAGCACCAGAATGGCTGAGGTAAAGGGTGTTCGTGTAACGCCTGTTAAAAAACCAACCATGCCTGCGAGTATGAGCAAATTGGCATTGGTGGGCGATACATTAAACCATTCGGCCAGCACAGCGCCGATACTGGCGCCTGAACTTAAAGCAGGTGCAAAAATACCGCCGGCAGATCCTGTGGTAAAAGATAGTACGGAGCCGCCTATACGCGCAAAGGGCATATACCAGGGAAGGTGTTTATCGGCAGTAAACAATGCATGGGTCATAATTTCTTTTCCTGAACCCAGCGCTCTTTCATTTATAAAAAAAGCAAAGGCTGCCATTACCAGCGCGCATGCAGTGATATACATAACCCGTTGGGATACTTTGAAATTTTTCATCCAACTGATGATGGACAGCATGATACGCGACATAATACTGCCAAACAATCCTGAAATAATACCAACAACAATAACACCAAAGAAGATATAGTTCGACAGATCATTCACATCGGGATAGCCCAGATATAAATACGGCCCCAGTAACCCCTGTGCTGTTAACCCTGCTATTATTACAGCCGTAAACAGCGCTGTTTTGAAATAGCTCATGTGAGTACGGGTCAATTCTTCCACAGCAAATACAACACCGCCCAAAGGAGTATTAAATGCGGCTGCGAGCCCTGCCGCAGCGCCTGCCATGATCATATTTCTTTTAGAAATCTTTGGCCACCAGGATGGCAGCCACTGGTTGATCACTCTGAACACCGATCCGGCTATTTGTATGGTAGGGCCTTCCCTACCTATTACGCCACCTCCAAAAACCATAATGAGGCTCGACAGTATTTTAAAGAAGATGACGCGAAGGCTGAGCAGTTTATTTACTTTATCAATATATTTTGGGGTAGCCAGTTCCATAGCCGCCATAACCTGGGGTATGCCGCTTCCCTTTGCATTGGGTGAAAACTTGTTCACCACCCACCAGGAAGCTATAAAACAAACCGGTGCAATAATAAAAAGCATCCAGGAGCCGTGATGTAACACCCAGGAAGTTCCCCTTTCAGCTGCGGCAAACAAACGGGTATATATCACGGCGATCAGTCCGGTAATTGCGGAAGCAACCCAGAATGGAATAGCCTGTAATAAATTGTTCTTAACCCGCTCATTATGTAACTGTTCGTAAACATGCTTAAAGCGGTTTCGTATTGGATTGATTATACGCCTCATAATACGCGCGCAAAGATAGGGCCCATCTTGCAGCGAAGAACATTAAAACATTAGAATGGGATGAGTTTATTCCACAGCCAGCGGATGTGACTTCCAGCGCTCCAGCTTATGCATGTTACGGGTAAAAAATCCGGTGAGAAAAGAGGGGAAGCCTACCTCCCGCAGCTTGCCTTTTACCCGTTCTTTCATTTCATCAACTGATATGTTGCGCACTGTAAATTTTCCATCCTCGAAACAGTGACTGCAATACATCGTGCTTCTGGTGCCATCTGCATGGGTGCCACCACTATCCCGTTTCATAGGCATACCGCAGGATTGACAGCATTTGTAGACTCTTTCCATAACAGTCGATTTTAAAAGGTGAAGAAGTATTTCAATTTACAAAATTCTTCCGTTGTACGATCACGAACGCACTAATGTTTTTTGATGTTTTTTATATAAGGTAGTAATCCTATGGATTCCAGCGTGTTTAGTTTACGCAATAGCGGACCCCGCATCCGGGGCGCCTTTTAATCAGATTTTAACTTCTGCTAAATCGGTATAAAAAGTACTCTTCCAATTTACAGAAGCTATCAATTAAGAATAAACGCGTTGTGATACTTACTGTAATACTAAAAAAATTAAACCAGCAGGAAGTGTAGAGCTACGACCACTATACAGTGATCGATTTCAGTTCATACCTGTCATCTTCATATTCGATCCAGCCATCGATAGAATTATGGGAGAAATATATTTTGATGGGCGACACAATGGCTTTTTTATCTTCGGTGGGATACCATATTCTGTTTTCAGGTACAATGATAAATAATCCTTCGTCATCACCGGCTGCTTTGAAATGTGGAAGCGGTGGTTGTTTGCTGAAATACGACAGATCAAACTCTTTCAATAAACATTCTGTGAGCGATTCAAATTCGGCATCAGAAAATACCAGCCCTACTTCACTCACAGAAAGAAATTGTTGCGCAGAAAATGTTTGTGCCAATGAATTGTTTAAATCGAAGCGGGCAATCAGTTCAATTATATTACCGGCAGGATCATAAAAGTAAACCGACTTTGCATTCCAGTTCATGAAGTCGGCAATAAAACCTTTGAACTCGCTTATGTAAATGCGCTTTACTTTGGTGGCTATCCACGTGGATGCTTCCTGTATTTTATTGGAGGGGATATTAAATGCAATATGATACACCGGCTCCATATTGCCGGTGTGCTGTTGTACCTTAAGCTCTGTTAAACCCGCTTTAAGGGTAAAAGAATTATGGTCCTCATCAATCAGCGCCAGCCCTAAAATATCGCAATAAAACTCCTGTAATGCATCGAGGTGCAGGGCTTCTATGGTGAGCGTGCGAATGATCATATGGACAATGTTTTAGTAAAGTTACCGAAGCCCCTTAAATGAGCAAGGGTGATCCGCCAACTGGCTGACCACCCTTGCAGGTAAAAATTTTATGCCCTGTCCTGAGCGGATCGAAGGGTTATATGTTCACCGGCTTCATTCTGGGAACTAAAATATACATTATGACCCAGGCGGTAATATATGCAAAGGCGCACACGCCAAACATCCATGCGTAAGCGGTTTGTACGTGGCCCAGATCCTGATAGTGCTTCGACAAACGGCCTGCCAGCTGTTGTACCAGTACGCCGCCCAATCCGCCGGCCAAACCACCGATACCAGTTACCGATGCCACGGTTTTCTTGGGGAACATGTCAGAAACTGTAGTAAACAGGTTAGCCGACCAGGCCTGATGGGCGCCTGCGCCGATACAGATCACGATCATAGCATAGATATAGGCATTGCCGCCATACACATCTGTATTACCAAAATGCTGTGTAGTAGTCAATAAAAGCGGAAGCAGGGCAATGATGAACATCGCCGTCATACGGGCGCGGTATGTTTCAAATCCCCTGTTGATAAAGAACATGGGAAAGCCGCCACCGGCTGTACTGCCAAAGATCGCTACACCATAAACCACAAAAAGCGGCAGCATGATAGCATGCCCTTCCATATGAAACTGATTTTTCATATAGGTAGGCAGCCAGAACAACAGGAACCACCAGATGCCATCGGTCATGAATTTACCGATAAAGAATGCCCATGTTTGACGGAAAAAAAACAATTTGCCCCAGGGCACTTTGGCTGCTTTATCTTCCTGCACCGAAGCACCGGGCTGTGTAACGTCATCCTGATGAATGTATTCGTATTCAGCTTTGCTTATCCTTTTATTTTTTGAAGGCGGATTGTATAACCAGAACCAAAGGATCAGCCATACAAGGCCTACAGCGCCTGTAATGATATAGGCCATTTGCCAGCCCTGTACTTTACCATCGAACCATACACCATACGCAATAACCGGCACTGTTAGCGATGCGATCATGGCGCCGATATTGGCCCCGCTGTTAAAAATACCGGTAGCCAGCGAACGTTCTTTTTTAGGAAACCACTCTGCTACTGTTTTGATAGATGCAGGAAAGTTACCGGCTTCGCCGATACCAAACAGACTGCGCACAATAGCGTGATTGATAACAGCGCTTCCGCAAAAGGCATTCAATGCACCGAAGAAAGACCATATGATCAGCGATAATGCAAGCCCCAGTTTGGTGCCTATTTTATCAATTACCCAACCGGCAAGGGCCGTTACCCCTGCATAAAAAAGGGTGAAGAATGAAATAACGTTTCCAAAATCAACGGGTGACCAACCGAGGCCTCCTTCCGATTTCGGTTTAGAGAAAATGGGTTGCAGGTAACCGATAACCTGGCGATCCATATAATTGATCGTAGTAGAGAGCAACAGCAGGGAGCATATAACCCACCTGTATTTTCCTATAGCTTGCTTCATTAGAAGGACGTTTTTTTAGGGTGTATCCGGTAAGTATCTTAATTATTTCGTTACATAATTAATTATTTCCAGTGCCTGCTTGGTAAGCTTAATTAACTTATCGTACTCCTTATTCTGCATGATCCCTTTGGTAATCAGCTTGCTACCCATTCCTACGGCAACAACGCCACTGTCGAACCAGGCTTTTATATTCTCAGACGTAGTATCTACTCCGCCGGTTGGCATGAACAGTAAACCGGGGAATAATTCCTTTATGGCCGAAATATAAGAAGGACCTACTGCGCTGCCGGGGAAGATCTTTACCATTTTAGCGCCATTCATTTCTGCTGTGAAAATTTCAGTGGGCGTTAAACAGCCGGGGATCCATAATAAACCTGCTTCTTCTACTACGCGGGCCACCGGAGGATATACCACCGGACTGATGATAAAATCAGCGCCTGCTGCAATAAATTTTTCTGCATCGGCAGTGGTTTTAATGGTACCAATGCCAAGCAGCATGCCGGGCATGCTGTCGTTTACCACCTTACGCATGGCTTTAAAATTATCCAGCGCCTGTTCGCCGCGATTGGTGTATTCAACCGATCTGATGCCGGCAGTATATAATGCTTTCAAAATTTCAACACTCACTTCCTGATCGCTGTTAAAATACAGCGGCAGCATTTTCTGCTGTAATATCTGCGCTATGATCTCCTGTTGTGAACTCATGCTTTTTGTATAGATGCTTTTATGTCGTCTACCGATTTATTGGTAGCATCACCTTTAATAAATAGTTTTTGAAAAGCGGCCGCTGTGGCAAAGTCAAGAATATCCTGTGGCGCCTGCTGGTTGTAAAAACCATAGATCAGTCCGGCCATATAACAGTCACCACTGCCCACTTTATCTATCACTGAATTGGTAGTATACACCGAAGAAACAAATAACTGCTGGTTCGTATATAAGGTGGTATAGTATAAAATACCATTATGATCGAACCGGAAAGTATTGGCTACCGCTTTACAGCGTGGATACTGCTTTATGATGGTTTGCGAAGTAACCATAGCCTGCTCAAGGTAGGCCTCTTTTGTATCAATCTGCGTAATGTCGGGGCGAACAGGAATATTTAACATAGTCTGGGCAGCCCATACATTACCCATGATAA